>Ga0213866_10000834_pt1 | contig 24023 bp, 21 predicted proteins | sample PICome_11_FD_160079 | JGI IMG/M metagenome (GOLD analysis project Ga0213866, IMG submission 160079) | Coastal seawater microbial communities near Pivers Island, North Carolina, United States - PICO284 | ecosystem: Environmental > Aquatic > Marine > Coastal | place: USA: North Carolina...
TTGTAGGCCAGGGGCTGGCTCTTCATCAGCGTCAGCAGTGACATCAGGTGCCCGTTGACCCGGCCCACCTTGCCGCGCACCAGTTCAGGCACGTCGGGGTTCTTTTTCTGGGGCATGATCGATGAACCGGTGCAGAAGCGGTCTGGCAGCTCGATGAAATTGAACTGGGCCGAGGTCCACAGCACCAGTTCTTCAGACATGCGCGAGAGGTGGGTCATGGTGATGGAGGCAAAGGCGCAGAACTCGATCGCGAAGTCCCGGTCTGAGACGGAGTCCAGGGAGTTTTCGGTGGGCTTGTCGAAGCCCAGCGCGCTGGCCGTTTGTTCGCGATCTATGGGGTAAGTAGTACCCGCCAGAGCCGCAGCGCCGAGCGGCGACTGGTTCATTCTTGCCCGGCAATCAAGCAGACGGCCGTGATCCCGCTCCAGCATTTCATTCCATGCCAGCAGGTGATGTCCGAACGACACCGGTTGTGCCGTCTGCAGATGGGTGAAACCGGGCATCACCGTGCTGCAGTGGCGAGCAGCCAGTTCGATGGTGCCGCGCTGCAGGCGCGTAAGTTCCGCACTGATCGCATCGATGGCGCCGCGCAGGTAAAGCCGTATATCCGTGGCGACCTGGTCGTTTCGCGACCGGCCCGTATGCAGTTTTTTGCCGGTGACGCCAATCAGTTGCGTCAGCCGTGCCTCGATGTTCATGTGAACATCTTCGAGTTCCACCGACCAGGTGAACTCGCCGCGCTCGATTTCTCCGGCGATCTGTCCCAGGCCCTGCTCGATGCTCGCCAGCTCCTCGTCGCTCAGGATGCCGGCCCCAGCGAGCATGCGCGCGTGGGCCAGTGAGCCCTCGATATCCTGCGCGGCCATTCGCTGATCGAACGAAACCGACGCGGTAAAGCGCTGCACGAAGCTGTCGGTTGCTTCGCTGAATCGGCCACCCCATAACTTGCTGGTGTCGTTCTGGTCACTCATCTTGGAATACGTCCTGTCCATGCCACGGCGCTGGCCGGGCGGGCTTGTCCACCGGGTACAAGGGTGCAAGTATACCACCGGGGACGACAGGGAGACCTCATGACACAGCCGGGTCGGGGTGAAGTGCTGCGCAGTACGGGTGAGTTCTTTATCCCGGACATCTGTGCGCCCAGGCCGGTGTTCGTTACAGTCCTGCTCACCGAGTTGCTGGTGCTGGTGTTCACACTGGCCAACAGCGACCTGCCGCGCTTTGACTGGAATCTGCTCGCATCTTCCTCTCTGTTTGTGCAATGGATCGTCCTTCTGTGCGCAGCGGCCGTCTGTATGGCCCGGTCTTTCTTTGCCCGGCTATCGCTGGTGATAACAACATTGCTGTGCCTGCTGCTGATTATGTTGGTGACCGCGGCCAGCAGTGGCTTGGCGAAAACCGTGGTGCCCGGGCTGGCGCCGCCTGTTGCTGCCGAGTGGTGGGTGCTGCGCAATGTGCTGATCTCCCTGGTGTTGGGGGGCGTGGTTCTGCGGTATTTCTTCCTCCAGCAACAAATTACCCTGCGAGAACGCGCTGAGCTGCAGGCGCGACTGGATTCCCTGCGAGCGCGTATCCGGCCGCACTTCCTGTTCAACACCATGAACACCATTGCCAGCCTTATCGAGACGCGACCCGGCGACGCCGAACGCGCAGTTGAAGACTTGTCCGAGCTGTTTCGAGCCAGTTTGCAGGAGGAGCAGGATCGCGCCACCACGGTCGGCGACGAGTTGCGTCTGTGTGATGTTTACCTGGGCATTGAGAAATTGCGTTTGGGCGATCGTTTGCAGGTGGACTGGCAGGTCGACGCGGACGCACGCGCCGCCGCCATGCCCGCCTTGTTGTTGCAGCCACTGATCGAGAACGCGGTCTACCACGGTATCGCCCAGTTGGCGGGCGGAGGCACGATTACCGTAAAAGTGGCCGGCGACGGTTCCCGGCTTGAGGTTACGGTCACCAACCCGATGCCCGTCCGTGCCAGCCACAATGATGGCCACCGCATGGCCCTGGCCAATATCGAGCAGCGGCTGCAGGCACTGTATGGCAGCGACGGGGAATTGCTCACGGCTGTGGACGATGGTTGTTACACCGTTCGACTCAACTACCCCCAGGAGATCGGTCAGTGAAATTCCTGGTAGTGGATGATGAGGTACTGGCGCGTCAACGACTGCTCAGGTTGCTCAGTAAGCTGCACCCCGACGGGAAATGCCTGGAGGCCGAAGGCGGCGAGCAGGCGCTGGCATTGATTCCCAGGGAACAGCCGGATGTGATTCTTCTCGATATCCGTATGCCCGGAATTGATGGCATCGCGGTCGCCGAACAGCTGGAAGATTTTGAGCAACCTCCGGCGATTGTTTTTTGCACTGCTTATGACGAGTATGCCCTCGAGGCATTGCAGCACGAAGCCGTGGCGTATTTGCTCAAGCCCGTGCGTGAGGCCGACCTGCAAAAGGCCCTGGCCAGTGCAGGTAGGGTTAACCGCGTTCAGCTGGCCAAACTGCGCGAAGACGAGGGGCGGACCCAGGTTAGCAGCCAGGGCCAGCGCGGTGTAGAAACCTTGCCGGTGGCGGATATTCGCTGCTTTACAGCCGGGCAAAAATACGTGACGGCCCATGCTCCCCAGCGCGAATTACTGTTGCCGGATACCCTGAAGGACCTCGAGGAGGAGTTCGGCCAGCGGTTCCTGCGAGTGCATCGAAATGCACTGGTGGCGCTGGCCCATGTTGTTCGCCTGACACGGGAAGCGGGCGGCTGGGTCGTTGAGCTGGCGGATAGTGACCTGCGCCCCGCCGTCAGCCGCAGGCATCTCGCCGAAGTGAAGGAGGCGCTCACTCGGCGTTAGCTCCCCGGTCCTCGGCTGGTATCATGTGCCCACCGAAATTCGGATCACCCTATGGTCACCTCTCTCACCATTGCCACCCGTGAAAGCCCACTGGCCCTGTGGCAGGCAAACTACGTCAAATCCGCGCTGGAGGAGGCTCATCCGGGCCTGGCGGTGACGCTGCTGGGCATGACGTCACGCGGCGACAAACTGTTGGATGTGCCGTTGGCCAAAGTTGGCGGCAAGGGTTTGTTTGTGAAGGAGCTGGAGACGGCATTGCTCGACGGCAGCGCTGATATCGCCGTGCACAGCATGAAAGATGTGCCGATGACGTTTCCCGATGGCCTGGCCCTGGGTGTCATCTGTGAGCGCGAGGATCCCACCGATGCCTTCGTGAGTAATCACCACGTGTCTCTTGAGGCGCTGCCCGCCGGCAGTGTGGTGGGTACCTCAAGCCTGCGCCGGGAGTGTCAACTGCGCGCCCGCCGACCGGATCTCACCATTCGTTTCCTGCGGGGTAACGTCAACACCCGCCTTTCCAAACTCGATAACGGCGACTATGACGCGATCATCCTGGCCAGCGCGGGGCTTAAGAGGCTCGGGTTTGATGATCGTATCCGCCAGCGCATCGCCGTTGCCGACTCGCTGCCCGCGGGCGGGCAGGGTGCTGTCGGCATCGAGTTGCGAGCAGGTGATAGCGACACACTGTCACTGCTTGAACCATTGCATCATGAATCCACAGCGGTGCGGGTTGCCGCCGAACGGGCGATGAACCGGCGCCTCGAAGGCGGTTGCCAGGTGCCCATAGCCTGCTTCGCAGAGCTCGCAGATGATCAGCTCTGGCTGCGAGGCCTGGTTGGTCGACCCGACGGCACCGAGATATTGCGAGCGCAGCGACGCGGCCCCGCGGCCGACGCGGACGCGCTGGGCGTGGCCGTGGCCGAGGAACTGCTAGCACAGGGCGCCGCCGACATACTGGCCGAGGTCTATGGCCGCTGACGCGTCGGTTCTGGTTACCCGGCCCGAGGGGCAGTCGGAGGCGCTTTGTGCCGGATTGACCGAGATCGGTCTCAGAGCTGTCGCCCAGCCGATGCTGGAATTGATGCCCCTGGGTGAGCCCGGGCCGGAAGCTCGCCAACAATTACTGGGACTAGATGCTTACAGTGACATTATTTTCATCAGTGCCAATGCTGTTGGGTTCGGTCTCGACTGGATCGACAGTTACTGGCCCCAATTGCCTGTTGGGATTAACTGGTATGCCATTGGTGATCGAACCGCCAGAGAATTGAAGGCGCGGGGCCTGGACGTGATAACTCCCGGGGCCGCCATGACCAGTGAGGGGCTGCTGAGCCTGCCGGCGTTGCAACACTCGCAGGGAAGCAAGGTGCTGATTGTTCGCGGAGAGGGTGGCCGGGAAACCTTGCGTTCCCGCCTGGAACAGCGAGGTGCCCAGGTAGATAGCCTGGTCTGCTATCGCCGCCGCCCGGTCCCGCTGGAAGATGGACACCTCGCAGCACTGCTGGAGCGGGAGCGTATTGGGCTGGTTCTGCTTTCCAGCGGTGAGGGCCTGGCTAATTTCACGGCATTGCTTCCCCACGGTGAAACTACTAACTTACCGGTATTAACCATCGCGGTGCCGTCCTTGCGCGTGGCTGAGCAGGCCCGCGAGCTGGGATGGCGGCACGTGCGGGTGGCCAACAATGCCACCGATGAGGCCATGGTAGAGGCGGCTCGGGCCTGGTATTCAGACGAGGGGAGTAGCGAGTGAGCGACAACGGAAAAGAATCAAGCCCGTCTGCCGAGGAAGCGACCGGAACTGCCGTGGTCGAAACCGCTGCACCGGCGGCCGCCGAACCGCCGTCTTCTCCGCCACCGCCAAAGCGAAGGGGTGGCTTCATCGCCTGGATTGCCCTGCTTCTGGTGCTGGCGCTCGCCGGGGGCAGCGCCTGGGTAGTGATGGAAGCCCAGCGCCGCGCGGATGTGCTCGCAGAGCGCCTTCGCGCCCTGGAGTCCTCAGCGGGCCGCGACGACCAGGCGATTGCGCAATCGCTGGCTGCGGTGGAGCAGCGCCTCGACGGTCAGCTGGAATCCACCATCAGCGCAGTATCCTCGGAATCTGCCGCCCAGGCGGCGCGCCTTCAACAACTCGAGAATGGGCTGGCGGAACAGCGCAGTGAGCTGGCGCGTTTCAGTGCCACCGACCGTGAGTCCTGGCTGATCGCCGAGGCGGAGTACCTGTTGCGGCTGTCCAACCAGCGTCTGATCATGACCGGCGATACCGAAGCGGCGGCGGCCCTGCTTGCCAGCGCCGACGCCATTCTTCGCCAGCTCGATGATTCTGCTTTGCACAAAGTACGGGCGGCGGTAGCCGCGGACCTGGCAGCTATTCGAGCGGTACCGCAGCTGGATGTGGAGGGTATCTACCTGCGGCTGGGGGCCCTGATCGAACAGGCCGGCAAACTGGTGATCTTCGAATTCCCTGATTTGGAGGCCCAGCCCAAGCCGGCGCCCGCCGATAACTGGCAGGGGCGTTTGCAGCAGGGATACGAGGCAGCGCTACAAAAGCTGTCGGACTACATCATCATTCGTCGCCGCGATGTGCCCATGCAGGCACTGATGGACCCACAGTGGGAGGGCCTGGTGCGGCAGAATCTGAGGATGCTGCTGGAGCAGGCACAGGTGGCTTTGTTGTCGGGTAACCAGTTCCTGTATCGGGAAAGCCTGACGCGCGCAGAGAGCTGGGTGGCTGAATTCTTTGAATCTGATGAGGCGGCAGCCCGCGCGCTGGCTCGCGATATCCGGCTGCTGCAGGATGAAACGGTACAAGTAAGCCTGCCCGATACCAGCCGCTCGCTGCGTGCCCTGCGCGAAGCGGTGGCCCAGCGCGACAGCGCCCCGCGGGAGTCCTGATCGTGCGTCGTGTCTTTGCCTATGCGTTGATCGCGCTATTGCTGGGTGTCGGGGTTGTTGCCCTGATCGAAACGGACCCCGGCTATGTACTGGTAGCCTATGGAAGCTACACGCTGGAGACCAGCCTTTGGGTGGGCATGCTGTTGCTCGCACTGTTTACGCTGCTGGTTTACCTGGTGGTGCGATTAATCCGTCGCCTGCTTGCCGGACAGCACTCCCTGGCAGGATGGTTCTCTGATCGAAAGTCGCGACAGTCCGCTCGGCTTACCAATCGCGGCCTCATTAACTTCATCGAGGGCAACTGGAACAAGGCACGGAGGCAGCTGCTGCGTGGTGCTGACCACAGCGACGCCCCCTTACTCAATTACCTAATGGCAGCGCGGGCCAGTCACGTTATTGGCGAGCAAGACAAAGTGCGCGAATACCTTGGGGCGGCGGAAGCTACCGACTCTCAGGCCGGCATCGCTGTGGAGCTGACCCAGGCCGAGATGCGGCTTGAGTCGCAGCAATACGAGCAGGCCCTGGCCACATTGGTACGCGCCCGCCGCAATGCGGGGCGCCACCCCTACGTGCTGGACCTGATGTGCAAGGCTTATCGTGGCCTGGGCGACTGGCAGGCGCTGGCTGATTTGCTGCCGGAGCTGCGTAAATACAAAGTGATGCCAACGGAAGAACTGCAGGCCCTTGAGCGAGAAATACAGGCGCGCCTGCTGGAAGCCAGCGCAGCTGGTGACGACGCCGGCGCCAGTTTAGAGAAATACTGGCAGTCGTTGTCGGCGCAACAAAAACGCGACCCTGAGCTGATGCATCAGTATGTTGGACTGCTGATCGATCAGGGTTCCTCCGCCGCGGCAGAAAAGGTGATTCTCCGCGCCCTGAAGCAGCAATGGGACGCCAGGTTGGTGGACCTCTATGGCCGGGTCGAGGGTGATGACCCCGGTAAGCAGCTGGCCAACGCAGAGAGCTGGCTCACTGAACATCCTGATGACGCTGACTTGCTGCGCTGTCTGGGACGGCTCGCCGCTCGCGAACAGTTGTGGAGCCAGGCCCGCGACTACTTCGAGCGCAGTGCCGCTGCGCGCAGCTCTGCGGAGACCTACGCTGAGCTTGGCCGGCTGTTAGCGGCGATGGGCGATGCCAAAGCCAGCGCAGGTTTCTTTAACCAGGCATTGGCAGTGATCGAAGCGCCCCTGCCCGCGTTGCCAATGCCAGCCAAACCCCTGCCGCGATCGCACAGGTTGTCTAGCCAGAGTTGATGGCCCTGGCGGTCAGTCTATGCCCAGGGATGACCACAGTTCATCCACCCGCTGGCGAACCGAATCATCCATGCTGATGGGTTGCCCCCACTCCCTGTTGGTTTCGCCCGGCCACTTGTTGGTTGCGTCAAAACCTACTTTTGAGCCGAGACCGGCAACAGGCGAGGCGAAATCGAGGTAGTCGATAGGCGTGTCATCGATGAATACCGAATCGCGCCGCGGATCCATGCGCGTGGTCATCGCCCAGATAACGTCCTGCCAGTTCCTGGCATCGACATCATCGTCAGTCACAATGACAAACTTGGTGTACATGAACTGGCGCAGGAACGACCAGGTGCCCAGCATCACGCGCTTGGCGTGACCGGGATATTCCTTGCGCATGGTGATAACCGCCATGCGGTAGGAGCAGCCCTCGGGGGGCAGGTAGAAATCAACGATCTCTGGGAACTGCTTCTTAAGAATGGGCACAAACACTTCATTCAGCGCCACACCCAGAATGGCCGGTTCATCCGGCGGCCGCCCCGTGTAGGTGCTGTGATAGATCGGTGCCTCGCGACTGGTGATGGCGTCCACGGTGAACACCGGGAACTGTTCGACCTCGTTGTAGTAGCCGGTGTGATCACCAAACGGCCCTTCATTCGCAAGCTCCCCGGGTTCCAGGTAGCCCTCCAGAATGTATTCGGCAGTTGCCGGCACCTTGAGTCCGTGTTCGCGGCACAGTGGCGTGACGCACTCGGTGAGCTCGGTCTTGCTACCGCGCAGCAGGCCGGCGAATGCGTATTCTGAAATAGCGTCGGGCACGGGAGTCACCGCGCCCAGGGTGGTGGCAGGGTCGGCCCCCAGTGCGATAGCTACCGGGTAGCGCTGGCCGGGATGCTTCAACTGCCAGTCGCGGTAGTCCAGCGCACCACCCCGGTGCGATAGCCAGCGCATGATTAACTTATTGCGGCCGATCAACTGCATCCGGTAGATACCCAGATTCTGCCGTTCCTTTTCCGGCCCACGGGTGATGACCAATGGCCAGGTCACCAGAGGACCGGCATCGCCGGGCCAGCAGGTCTGGATCGGCAGCTGGTGCAGGTTGACATCGTCGCGTTCGCGCACATGAAACTGGCAGGGCGCATTGCGGACCATCTTTGGCCCCATGTTCATGACCTGTTTCAGGATGGGGGCCTTGTCGATGGCGTCGCGCATCCCCTTGGGCGGATCGGGCTGGCGCAGGTAGGCCAGCAGCTCGCCAATCTCTCGCAGCGCCCCGACATTGTCGGCTCCCATGCCCAGCGCTACGCGCTGTTCGGTGCCGAATAGATTGGCCAGCACAGGCGTTTGATAGCCTTTGGGGTTTTCGAATAGCAACGCCGGGCCGCCAGCCCGCAGCGTACGGTCGGCAATCTCGGTCATCTCTAGATTGGGATCTACCTCCACGCTGATGCGCTTAAGCTCGCCGCGTTTTTCAAGTTCAGCGATGAATTCCCGCAGGTCGTTGTACTTCACTGATGGCAGTCCTGAATGTTTCTGCGGACACTATAGCGTTTTTCGTGAGCGTTTTTCGTGCCACTGAGTGGATACAGCTGCACTGGCGCTTTTGCGGGGCCGGGGCGGTCAGTATAGTTGCCGTTGGAATCCAGTAACTCGAGACTCGAAAATGCGTTCAGCACCCCATAAGTTTCACCTGGCTGGCCTGATGCTCGCCTGTCTCAGCGTCAATACGGTATTGGCAGAACAGCGCCCGGATCACTACGAAGGCAAAACCGCCGACACCATTGATGCGGCATTGACTAACCTTGCAGAAACGAACGCGCTAATCGCGGATCTGGTTGCTGACGGCGACGTTGATGCGGCCGAGCACACGGAACTCCATCGGTTGACCTACACCACAGAGAACGCGCTGCTGAAAATCTCAGAGGAGCTGGAAGCCCTCAAAGCCTCCCTGGAATTGGTACACAAGGCGTCTGAGGGCTTTGATAGTGATACGGTGCTGACACAGGTGCCTGATTACCTCAGGCAGTCACAGCGTCTGTTTGGTCGCTGAGTAAGCCTAAACCGGCTTACTTGCGCTTCATCGACTTGAAGAACTCGTCGTTGGTCTTGGTGTCCTTCAGCTTGTCGATCAGGAACTCGATAGCTGGCAGGTCTTCCATACCGTGCAGCAGCTTGCGCAGAATCCACATGCGTTGCAGTTCTTCATCGCCGGTGAGCAGCTCTTCACGGCGAGTACCTGAGGCGCGAATGTTGATGGCGGGGTAGACGCGCTTCTCTGCCACCTTGCGGTCCAGGTGCAGTTCCATATTACCGGTGCCCTTGAACTCTTCGTAGATAACTTCGTCCATCTTGGAACCGGTGTTAATCAGGGCGGTAGCAATGATTGACAGGCTGCCACCTTCTTCGATGTTTCTCGCTGCCCCAAAGAAGCGCTTGGGGCGTTCCAGAGCGTGGGCGTCGACACCACCGGTCAGCACCTTGCCGGACGAGGGGATCACGGTGTTGTAGGCGCGGGCCAGACGGGTAATCGAGTCCAGAAGAATCACCACGTCGCGTTTGTGTTCTACCAGGCGCTTGGCTTTTTCGATGACCATGTCAGCCACCTGCACGTGGCGTGACGGTGGTTCGTCAAAGGTTGATGCCACCACTTCGGCGCCGCGGGCACCCACAGACCGCTGCATCTCCGTCACTTCCTCTGGGCGCTCATCGATCAGTAGCACGATGATGTCGCATTCCGGGTTGTTGCTTATTATCGCCTGGGCAATGCTCTGCATCATGATGGTCTTACCGGCCTTGGGCGGTGCCACCAGCAGGCCACGCTGGCCTTTGCCGATTGGCGCCACCAGGTCGATGATGCGTCCGGTGAGGTCTTCAGAGCTGCCGTTGCCTTTTTCCAGGGTCAGGCGTTCGTCCGGGAATAGCGGGGTCAGGTTCTCGAATAGGATTTTGCTCTTCGAGTTTTCCGGCTTGTTGAAGTTGACCTCGCCCACTTTGAGCAGGGCAAAGTAGCGCTCACTGTCCTTGGGCGGACGGATCTTGCCGGAAATGGTGTCGCCGGTGCGAAGGTTGAATCGACGAATCTGGCTGGGCGATACGTAAATATCATCCGGGCCGGCGAGGTATGAGCTGTCGGCAGAGCGCAGGAAGCCGAAACCATCCTGGAGAATTTCCAGGACGCCATCGCCGTAAATATCCTCGCCGCTTTTGGCGTGCCGCTTGAGGATCGCGAAAATGATGTCCTGCTTGCGAGAGCGGGCCATGTTATCCAGGCCAATCTCCTTGGCAATGTCGATCAGTTCCTGGGTGGACTTGGTCTTAAGGTCGGTAAGATTCATAGATGTTGTTGTTCTGTAATGCCGGAAGGCGAGAGAAAAGAAGAATCGTGAATATCCGCTGCCCCGGCCAACACGTGGCAATGATGATAATGCGTTTAAGTGGGGGTAGCAGGCTTTCTTATAGCTGCGCTGGCGCGCAACACTGGCGAATGTAGCACGGCCTTTTGGGGCCGTCTAGCGCTTTTTTAGAAACCGGGAACAAGCGAAGGGCCCGGGTTCGCCGGGCCCCCGTGACTCAGATTACGTCCTGCACGAACTCGGACAGCTGGGTCTTGGACAGTGCGCCGACTTTAGTGGCCTCGGCGTTGCCGTCCTTGAAGACGATCAACGTGGGGATGCCACGGATGCCGAACTTCGGCGGAATATCAGGGTTGGCGTCAACATCTACTTTGCAGATCTTGAGCTTGCCATCGTACTCGTCGGCAATTTCATCGAGAACGGGGGCAATCATCTTGCAGGGGCCGCACCATTCCGCCCAGAAATCCACCAGCACGGGTACATCTGAATTCAGTACTTCCTGATCAAACGTCGCATCGCTGACGTGTACGATCTTGTCGCTCATTGTGTTCTCCAAGGTTTGGGTGAATGAGGGCCACCCGGTTAATTAAGCGACAATCATACCACTGGGACCGCTGCCGACCAATTTGGTGCTAGAGCAAATTGTCATTCCCAGATAGCGTGTGTGCATAGGAAAATGACCAGCGATAATGAACGCCGATGGGCAAGCCGGGTCGTACTACACTTGAGTCGCCGGGTGCCGGCGGCGCCTTCAACTAAGGAACGATAAGTGAAGAAGAAACAGATAGCGGTGCTGCTGCTGATAGGCGCAGCTCTGACAGGTTGGTTTTATTTCGATCTGGGATCATACCTGCAGCTGGATGTGGCACAGGCCCGCCTAGGGCAATGGCAGTCCTGGAAGGATGCCAATCCCGCGTTGGCAGGCCTCATCTTTTTTGGCATCTACGTATTGGTGACGGGGCTGTCCTTGCCCGGTGCCGCCATCATGACCCTGGCCGGGGGTGCGCTGTTTGGTTTCTGGTATGCCCTGTTACTGGTTTCCTTTGCCAGTAGTATCGGTGCCACGCTGGCTTTCCTCGTCTCGCGAGTGCTACTGCGCGACTGGGTTCAGGGCAAGTTTTCACGCCAGCTGCGGGCAGTGAATGCCGGCTTTGAAAAAGACGGCCCCTTCTACCTCTTTTCACTGCGCCTGGTGCCGGTGTTTCCGTTTTTCGTTATCAATCTGCTTATGGGCCTGCTACCCATTGGGGCAGGGCGGTTTTACTGGGTGTCACAGTTGGGGATGCTGCCTGCCACGGCCGTGTACGTAAACGCGGGCACGCAGTTGGGGCAGCTGGATGGGTTGGGCGGGATCATTTCTGCACCCTTGCTGGGTTCCTTTGTACTGCTGGCACTGTTTCCGTTTATCGCCCGTGGCTTGCTGTCGCGTCTGCGAGCGCGCCGGGCGCTGGCCGGCCACAAGCGTCCCAAATCGTTTGATACCAACCTGGTCGTGATAGGGGCCGGGTCTGCTGGCCTTGTTTCTTCACTGATTGCCGCCACCGTGAAGGCGCGCGTCACGCTGATCGAACGCGACCGCATGGGGGGTGATTGCCTCAATACCGGGTGCGTACCCAGCAAGGCTATTATCCGCTCGGCGCGCATTGCCGACTATATGCGTCGCGCGCCGGAATTTGGTATCGCGCCGGTGACCCCGGCAGTTGATTTCCCTGCCGTTATGGAGCGGGTTCAGGCGGTGATCAAGCAGATTGAACCGCACGACTCGGTGGAGCGATTCACTGATCTCGGTGTGGACTGCGTCCAGGGTGATGCCACTATTGTCTCGCCCTGGGAGGTTGAGGTGAACGGCGAGCGCATCAGCGCGCGCAATATTGTCATCGCCAGTGGCTCGCGTGCGCGCGTGCCCGAAGTCCCGGGTCTTGAGACCCTCGATTACCTGACCTCAGACTCGCTCTGGGATATTCGTGATCTGCCGGGTCGGCTGCTGGTATTGGGTGCCGGCCCCATCGGCTGTGAGCTGGCCCAGGCTTTCGCGCGTCTGGGTAGCCAGGTCGCTCTGGTAACACATGCCTCGCGGATCATGCCCCGGGAAGACGAGGATGCGTCCGCCGCCGTGCAGAAGGCTTTTGAGCGGCAGGGTATCAGCGTTCGTTGTGGCTATGAAGCCCGCGAGTTCCGCCGGGGCGATGACGCCCAGGAGGGAGTGTTTGACACCGCCCAGGGAGAGCAGGTGGTCGGTTTTGACCGTATCCTGATCGCCGTAGGCCGAAGCCCGAATACAGAAGGGTTGGGTATCGAAAAGCTGGGTATCGAGGTGACACCGGGCGGCACTATCGCGGTCGATGACTATCTGCGAACAGCCGTACCCACCATCTATGCCTGCGGTGATATCGCGGGCCCTTACCAGTTTACCCATATGGCCAGCCACCAGGCCTGGTATGCATCGGTCAATGCACTGTTCGGAAGCTTCCGTCGCTTCAAGGTGGATTACTCGGTGGTGCCGTGGGCGACATTTACGGATCCCGAGGTGGCCCGGGTCGGGCTCAGCGAAACCGAGGCACGAGAGCAGGGCATCGAGGTAGAAGTGACGCGCTATGGCATCGACGACCTGGATCGCGCCATCGCCGATGGTGAGGATCACGGTTACGTGAAGGTACTCACCGCTCCCGGCAGCGATCGCATCCTTGGCGCTACCCTGGTGGGGTATCACGCCGGTGAACTGATCAGCGAGTTCGTGCTGGCCATGAAGCACGGTATTGGGCTGAATAAAATTCTCGGTACGATCCACATCTATCCCACCCTCTCAGAGAGCAATAAATTCCTGGCGGGCGAGTGGCGCAAGGCTCGCAAGCCCGAGGGATTGCTGCGTTGGGTTGAGCGTTATCACGGTTGGTTACGCCGATGAGCCATGCCTGAAACGGGCTGGCAGGTCTACTTGCTGCGCTGCGCCGATGGCACCCTTTACACCGGTGTCGCCCGTGACCTTCAGCGGCGCCTGCGACAACACAATGGCGAGTTGACCGGTGGGCCTCGCTATACCAGTGGTCGCAGGCCGGTCACCCTGTTGTGGTCGGAAAGCGCCGTCGATCGCAGCGGAGCCCAGCAGCGGGAGGCCGCGATAAAGCGTCTGTCGCGGCGGGAAAAGCTAGCTCTCGCCCGCGGCTGACTCCAGCGCTTCTTGTGCGCTCAGCCAGGTGTCTTCGAGCTCCACTGCTTTTGCTTTCAGTTCCCCTTCGCGTTGCAGCAGATCCGCCAATGCCACCTTGTTGGCCTCCTCGTATAGCGCGCCGTCGGCGAGGCGCGCCCGGATCTGTGTCAGCTCTGCGGTAACGTCATCCAGCGCCTTTTCGGATTTGTCGACCGCCCGTTGCAGCGGTCGCAGCTGTTCCCGCCGCGCTGCGGCCTGTTGGCGCTGCTCACGCCGGGATGATTCCTTTGTTGCCGTCTCGGGTGCTGCGGTCTGCTCTGACTGGCTGGACAGAATCCAGCGCTCGTAGGCGGCCAGGTCGTCGGTCCACTCGTCAACCTGCCCGTCGTGCACCAGCACCAACTGCTCGACGGTATTGCGCAGTAGATGGCGGTCGTGACTCACCAGTAACAGCGCCCCCTCGAAGCCCTGCAAGGCGATCTCCAGGGCGTGGCGCATATCAAGATCCAGGTGGTTGGTCGGTTCGTCCATGACCAGCAGGTTGGGGCGTTGCCACACCACCATGGCCAGGGCAAGCCGGGCCTTTTCACCTCCTGAGAAGGGCGCGATGGCGGTTGTGGCTGACTCGCCGCGGAAATCAAAACCGCCGAGGAAGTCTAGGATGTCCTGCTGGCGGGCGTCCGGAGACAACCGCTGCAGGTGCTGCACTGGACTGGCCGCCAGGTCCAGTACTTCGAGCTGCTGCTGGTCGAAGTAGCCGATCTCGCAGTGGGCGCCGGAGCTGCGATCACCCGCCAGCAGCGGCAAGTTGCCACTGATGGTTTTCAGTAGCGTGCTTTTGCCAGCGCCGTTGCGCCCCAGCAAGCCGATGCGATCTCCCGGGCGCAGCTGGAAATTTACGGCGGTCAGTACCTGCCTGTCGGTGTAGCCAAGTACCGCCTCATCCAGACGCAGGATTGGATCGCTGGTGCGGCTGGGCGCCGGGAAATGAAACTCAAAGGGAGAGTCCAGGTGGGCTGGTGCCGCCACCTGCAGCCGCTCCAATTCCTTGAGGCGGCTCTGTGCCTGCTTGGCCTTGCTGGCCTTGTAGCGGAAGCGGCGCACAAAGTCCTCAATCTCGGCCGTGCGTCGCTGCTGCTTCTCGAAGCTGGCGCGTTCGTTGGCAAGGCGCAGCGCGCGATTCCTCTCGAAGTCCGAGTAGTTGCCCTTATAGGCGCGCAGCGCTCCGCCCTCGATATGCAGCACCCGTTGGCAGGTACTGTCGATAAAGTCTCGGTCATGCGATATGAGCAGCAAGGTGCCACCGTACTGAGAGAGCCATTCCTGCAGCCACAGGGTGGCGTCCAGGTCGAGGTGGTTGGTGGGCTCGTCCAGCAGCAGCAGGTCAGAAGGCGTCATCAGTGCCCGGGCGAGATTGAGGCGAATGCGCCAGCCGCCTGAAAAACTGCTCACCGGTCGGGTGCCGGCATCGTCCTCGAAGCCCAGTCCGCGGAGCAAGACCGACACGCGCCGCGTAGCGTCGTAGCCTTGCATGGCGTCCAGCGCCTGGTACAGTTCAGCCGCGGCTTCGAAGTCCTGCTGTTGCTCTCGATCTCGCAATTGCAGCACCAGGCTTGCAATCTCGCTATCGCCGCCCAACACAAAATCTGCGGCTGCCGCGTCTTTGCTAGGCACCTCCTGCGCCATGTGGGCCATGCGTAGTCCTTCCAGGCCTTCCATGTGTCCCGCATCCGCAGACAGGTCTCCGAGGAGCATGGCGAACAGGCTGGATTTACCGCAGCCGTTTGCCCCGATCAAGGCGATATGCTGCCCGGGTTGCAGGGTGACCTCAGCGTCACTGAGCAGTAGCTTGCTGCCCCGCCTCAGTGCGATGTCTCGTAGTATGATCATGGCGCGCGCATTGTACTGCCACGTTGCGCTGGACCACCACAGGAACTGTTATGTCCAACTCCTTCTGGGACTATTCACTGATGGCCTACGCAGCCCCCGGCGTCGCCGGCGCCTGCCTGCAGGCCCAGGATCGTTTCGGTTTGGACGTAAACCTGTTGCTGTACGCGGCGTGGCTGGCAGATGTGGGGAAACCGCTGCAGGCGGATCATTTGGCCAGCATGGAAGAAGCCATCGTTCAGTGGCGACGCCGAGCGGTTCTGCCGCTTAGGCGCCTGAGGCGTGATTTGAAGGAGCTTGAAGACGCCGCGGCGCTGCGAGATCAGGTCAAGGCCCTGGAACTGGCGGCGGAACGGCATCAGCAGATGTTGATGTGGCGGATTCATGGTGAGGCCGAGATCCCCGGTGGCGGCGCTTCCCTGCGCGACAATCTCGCGACTGTTTTTGCTGCCAGCAAGGCGGTCGACGCCTCCGCCCAATCCTGCCTGGCAACTCTAATGGAGGCACTGCAGGGGGTAGCCGAAGGAACGGCACAATAGTAGTATCACCGCACACTGCGGCGTTCCGGCTCGCAAACATCCGTCGTCAAATCATTGGATCAGCATGTTGATGCGGTCTGACGGCTGTATTTATGCCGGTGCCAGTGGTACCGATCGAATTTTCTGTTTGGAAACTGTTATGAAAAAACTTGCTCTTCCCATCGTCATCGCAGCGCTCGCTGTTGGCCTGCAGGGCTGCAACCAGCAGTCAGCTACCACGGCTGATGCCGAGGTTGCCCTGGATACGCCCAACAAGCGTCTCAGCTACGGCTTTGCCTATCGTATGGGGCAGCGCATGCAGGCCGACGGCATGACCCTTGATGCCGATGCCTACTCTGCAGGCATGCGCGACGCCATGGCCGGCACTGACTCCCTGCTCACCGATGACGAAATTAATGCCGAAATGGTCGCCTTCCAGGAACGCATGGAAGCCGAACAGCAGGCCAACCAGAGCGCTCTGGCCGATACCAACGCTGCCGCTTCAGCTGCCTTCCTGGCTGAGAACGGTGCTCGCGGAGGTGTCGTCACCACTGAGTCCGGGTTGCAATATGAAGTGATCGAGGCAGGTGAGGGTGCGACGCCCGGGCCGGCCGACACGGTTGAGGTGCATTATCGTGGCACCACGGTTGATGGCACCGAGTTCGACTCGTCTTACGGCCGCGGCCAGACGGTCACCTTTGGTGTTGGCCAGGTTATTGCCGGCTGGACCGAGGCGCTGCAGCTGATGCCTGTGGGTTCCAAGTACAAGCTCTACATCCCTTCTGAGCTTGCCTACGGCGCGGGCGGTGCCGGCCAGATGATTGGCCCCAACGCGGCGCTGATCTTCGACGTAGAACTGGTTTCTATTCCCAGCCAGGACGCGGCCGCCGAGGGTGAGGCAGCTGCGGGCAGCGCCGAGGGCTAAAACCCCCTAGTCCGGCGCCTTTTCTACCAGGCGCCGGTGCGAATTGTGAAGGCCGGCAATCAGCCTGTCTTCCAGCACAAATCGCGACTCCAGAACTTCCCCAAGGGCTGACAGATCCCTGTCCAGTCCTTCGGGGTAATCTGATCCATCGCCGTACTTTTCCTCATAGGCCAGGATGACCTCTGTGGTATCGCCAATGGAGGGGATCAGCTGCGCAGCGAGTTCACTGCCGCCATCGTTGTACTGCTCGGCCTCATTCAGCAATTCGTTGAACACCTCGAAGTGCCCCGCCGAGGCGTAATCCACCAGGCGCTGGCAGAGGTCCAGCTGGCGCTGGCTCAGGGTGGAAAGGGGAGGGTTGCTATCGATAGTGACGACCAGTTCCGTGTACTTGGTGAGCAAGGCCCTGCGTTCACTTAACCAACGCGTGAGCAATTCGTCGACGGCGGCGAATTGGGCGCGGGGACTATTTTGTTTGTCTGGCATCTTCGGTTCCGGATCAGGTGTCGGCTGCCACTATACGGTTGCCCGGGTTCGCGCGCCACTCCGTGGCGTGCCGTTGCAGCTGCGGGTAGAACTCGAGAAACCCCCGCTCAATGGCCGGTCGCAGCTGCGCCAGTTCCGTCGCTACATCGTGCAGTGGATTGCTGCGGCGCAGGCGCTCCCCCACACGGGCAGCGCTCGCGAGCACCATGTCCCAGTCCCGGTAACGCAGCAGCACCTGGTATTCGCGAAATCTGTCCGCGGCCCGGCGAGACCGGCTCCCCAGCCACGGTTGCGCTTCCAGGGAAGACAGAACCCTGTCATTAAACTCGGGCAGCGGGAGTTCGGCGAATTCCTGCCAATGTCGTGTCAGGTAGTAGTCAAAGCTCAGATCCAGCAGGATGCCCGCGTATCGACGCAGGCGGTCGGGGAAGGCATTGCGCAGCTCAGCCAAGCGCGGATGCTGGTCTGTGTAAGCGTCTATCGAGCGGTGCAGTGTAATGCCGGCGGTCAGGTCTGGGTGTACGTGAGCGCCCAGCGGGCCTTTGCAGTAGTCACCTTCCAGGGCCCCTGCCAGCAGCGCCGCATCGGGCCATGCCAGGTGGAAATGGGCCAGGTGGTTCACGCCCGTCAGAGCGCCTCGTACTGATCGTAGAACTGCCTGAGGTAGTCCTCAAAGCTGAGGCTCCGGTCCTGCTCGAGCTGGTCTTGCGCAACCAGTGAGCGTTCATACTCACCATCAAAGGCTGCCTGTGTCTCTTCCGAGAGGCTGCGCCGCCTGAAATGGGTAGCCCACTCCTGGCTGTAATTCATGGCCAACCTGAAGAAGGGTATGTCCTGCTCGCGCATTTCGCGCAGCACCCGTGCCGAGGGTGTCAGTTCGGGGTCATCAATCTTGGCCTGCTGATCGGCAATGCCACTGGCGTAGCCGGTCTGGTCGTGGGCGCTGTCGAGGTGCGCCGCTACCGGTGCCATGGAGTCAAGCAATTTCGTGGCGAGTTCGGTCAGGGGGCGGTCGCCGGACTGGGTGGCCAGCATGAGGCCTGGTTCGCGACCGCGATTAACAATGGCGGCAAGATTGGTTGCCTGCAGGGCCTGTTCGTCGTCGTCGCAGTCCGGGCTGTCCGCGAGCAGGCAGTAAAGCAGGAATGTGTCGAGAAAACGTATTTGCTGGTCGTCGATGCCCAGCGGCGTGAACGGGTTCACGTCTACACAGCGAACTTCTATGTACTCGATGCCTCCGCGGCGCAGCGCGCTCAGCGGTGTCTCGCCGGAGTAGGCCACTCTCTTGGGACGGATCGCACTGTAAAATTCGTTTTCGATCTGCAGCAGGCTGTCGTTCAGCTGCTGGTAGTCCCCGTCCTGGCCGCAGCTGAAGGCGGCGTAATCAGGGTGCGGCTGCATGATTGCCGCGCGCAGTGTCTCAATATAGGCATCAAGGGAGTTGTAACAGATATTGAGACCTTTCTGGGCCGAGCTGTTATAGCCCAGGTCGCCCATGCGCAGAGACGTTCCGTAGGGAAGGTGCAGGCTGCGGCCCTGGTCGTCGAATGGCTGCAGCGTGTGGTCCTCATTGCCGCGCAGGAAGCTGGAGCAAACCGCTGGGGATGCGCCGAACAGGTAGATCAGCAGCCAGGAATAGCGTCGGAAATTCCTGATGAGGCCGAGGTAGCGACCGGTGACATAGTCTCGCAGTTCCCCCGGCTGGCCATCGCCCTCCCAGCTCAGCTGCCAGAACTCCTCCGGCATGGAGAAGTTGTAGTGAATCCCGGCGATGGCTTGCATCATCCGGCCATAGCGGTGCCCCAGGCCATAGCGGTAAACCGTTTTCATACGGGCCACGTTGGAGCTTCCATACTGTGCGACGGGGATGCCTTCATCGCCGTTCACAATGCAGGGCATGCTGGCAGACCAGAGAATTTCATCGTCCAGTTGCTGGTAAGCAAAGCTGTGAATATCGGCCAGTGTTTCAAGACCGGCCTGGATGCTGGTGTCCACCGCAGTGATGAACTCAAGCAGCGCTTCGGAATAATCAGTGGTGATCGACTTGTGGGTCAGGGCAGAACCCAGGCCCCTGGGATGGGGGGTCTGGGCCAGTCTGCCGTCGGCGTCGAGTCTCAGGCTCTCCTTCTCGATGCCGCGCTGTATGCGTGTCAGCAATTGCGGGTCGGCCGAGTTGGCCAGCGTTTGCAGATGACGCTGCAATTGATCGGACAAGGGAAACTCCTTCTTGGACGGTGCCGAACTGGACCCGAAAGCGGTGCCCAAGTTTATCCGCCATCACCTGGTGAGTACAGGTGGCAGCTTGTGCCCTCCGCGAGCCGTTTCGCTCATCGTGGCTCTGTTGCAGAGGTCGGTCGTGCGTTTTCCCTGGTGTCAGGGCAGGGCCGTTTTCAGCACAGTTTTTCCATGCGCTCGTTGAGCAGTTGGCAGGCGAAATTTCCCTGTACCTCCTGGTCCTGGCCGGTGGCCAGCATGATCCTCGACAGGATCAGGCCGTAACGCATGCCGGCAAACACTTCGTAATAGCCGTAATGGGTGACGTCGAAGCCGGTCTGTTGTTGCCATCTTGCCACCGTGTCCTCGTAGCTCGGCAGTCCTGCCAGGCGAGGAATGCCCAGTCCTTCGGCGAAAGTCGCATCGATATAGTTGAACCACGCCAGGTCCTGGAGAGGATTACCCAGCACTGCCATCTCCCAGTCCAGCACGGCTGCCACCCGGTCCAGTGATGGCGCGAAGATCACATTGCCGATACGCGAATCGCCCCAGCAAAGGGCGGTGGGCTCAGCCTCAGGCTGGTTATCCCGCAGCCATTCAAGGGCCGGCTGACAGATATCGTGGGTGGCGCCTTCGAGGCCCCAATCGTGGTAATCCTGCCAGTAATCCAGCTGCTGCTGCAGTGCAGTTTTGCCCGGTAGCAGCAGATGTTCGAAGCCAAGCTGCCGGTAGTCCAACTGGTGGTAGCGCGCCATGGTGTCCAGGGCTGCGTTCCACATGTTCTTCCGCTGAGCCTCGGTGGCCTCGTGCATCATCCAGCCATCCATGTTGTAAGGCGGCATGTCCGTGGGTATTCGTCCCGGGGTGAATTTCATGATGTAGAACTGCACACCCAGTACTGCCGGGTCAGTCTCCAGTCCCAGTAGTTCGGGTACGGGAATGTCGCTGCCTCGCCCGACGCTGTCCATCACCTGGTACTGCAGGCTCAGGTCGTAACTTGGGAACACGGGGCGGGCGATTTCCGGCTGCAGGCGCCCGACACAGGCCTGTGAGTGAGCGATGCCGTTGTGCTGCCAGGTAATGTCAAAAAGCAGGGTGACATTGGACATGCCGGTGCCTTCCGGGATTTTCAGGTCGTTGACCGTCACGTCCTGGCCCATTCGCGCGCTGAACCAGTTCGCCAGCTTTGTGCGTGTGCCGTCGATATCGTCTACCAGAGGGGTGGGGCGCTCATTTTCCACAGGGATGTCCCGAGTTCGCTATACATTCGTAGGGTATAGGACGGAAATGGCAGGGGCCACAAATTCGACTAATCCGCGAAAAAGCCATCGTGCGCCTTGTTCACCTCCGGCAAGCTGATAATCTGTCACTGTCGCCCCCGGGGGACCGGGGCGGCTGAACGCAACGATTGAGATCACCAGCCAGGGCCTGACACCAGGCCGGTAACCAGCGAAGACCGGGGAGATAGCGCGTGCGAATCAATGAATGGCTCAAGTACCTCGCCACTGAGAACGGATCAGACCTTTACCTGAGTACCGGCGCTCCACCCTGTGCCAAGTTCCAGGGGCAGTTGAAACCGATTGGCGGCGATGTTCTGCAGCCCGGGGAAATCCGGGAGATCGCGATGGAAGTGATGGATGATACCCAGCGCGCCGAGTTCGAACAGGAACTCGAGATGAACCTGGCAATGTCCATCGCGGGTTTTGGGCGTTTTCGCGTGAATATTTTCATGCAGCGCAATGAAGTCAGCATAGTGGCGCGGAATATCGTCGCAGAAATCCCCAACTGGCAGGATCTGCGCCTGCCGGAAATCCTCCCCGATGTAGTGATGCGCAAGCGCGGTTTGGTGCTGTTCGTTGGTGCCACCGGTTCTGGTAAGTCAACCTCACTGGCGGCGCTGATCGATTACCGCAATTCCAACAGCTCAGGGCATATCGTCACCATCGAAGACCCGGTGGAATATGTACACAACCATAAAAAATCCATCGTTAACCAGCGCGAAGTTGGCGTGGATACCCGGAACTGGCATAACGCGCTAAAGAACACCCTGCGCCAGGCCCCGGACGTGATCCTGATTGGCGAGATCCGCGATCGCGAGACGATGGAGCACGCGATCGCATTCGCCGAGACCGGGCACCTGTGTATCTCGACGCTGCACGCCAACAATGCCAACCAGGCGCTGGACCGGATTATCAACTTCTTCCCGGAGGATCGACGCCCCCAGCTGTTGATGGACCTGTCGCTGAATATCCAGTGCTTCGTATCGCAGCGCCTCATACCCACGGTAGATGGGAAACGCTGCGCAGCCATTGAAGTGCTGCTCGGTACGCCCATGGTGGCTGACCTGATTCTCAAGGGCGACATTGATGGCATTAAGGAAGTGATGGAGAAATCCGAGAATATCGGTATGAAGACATTCGACAGCGCGCTGTTCGAACTCTACCGGGAGGGACTCATCTCAGAAGATGAAGCCCTGCGCAATGCCGATTCGCCAAACAATGTACGTCTGAAAATCAAGTTTGCTAACGAAGACGGTGGCGACGACGGTGCCGGTGGCCTCAGCCTTCAGAGTATTGAAGACGAGGAAGAAGAAGCGCCGGTTTTCCGCTGAGTCAGACGGCCTGGCGGTCCAGCACCGCCAGCAGGTTTTCCCAGGCTATAACATCGGTGTCCCGGCCGTTGAGGACGGCAATTCCAGCCTCCCAGGCGCGCGCAGAATCGATCGCAGGTTTGCTCCAGCGAACTTCGCCCGTCAGCTGCAGCGGCTGCTCGTTATCGAAATAGTGAATGCTCAGCTGATGGATGGCGCCGGGGGTCAGGGCTTGCGCCAGCCGCACACTGATGCCTGATCGCGACAGGTCTCTGGTGCTGCATTCCACGACTTCCGCAGACGACCCGTTGGGTCCGGTGGTGGCCAGTTCTATGGTGATGCGACAGGCTCGCGTCAACCGTTGGGCATGTCGCATGTCCCCGGACATCAGGCCAGTTCTTCCTGTTCATCATTCGATGAAGGCTTGATCTCTGTCCTGGGGGGCGCGCGCAGCTCCAGCAGGTCTACGCAGTCCTCGTCGAACAGGGATTGCAGGTCACTACCGGAGACCTCGCGCAGTTTGATGCCTTTCCGATCGACAAAGATGTAGCTGTCCTGCTCGGGATCGTGCACCGCCAGGCGGGCCATTAACGGTACATCCCGGTCGTGGAATCCGAGCCAGCTGCCTATGGGCAAGGCCTGCGGATCCACGGTTCGCTCTGGCTCCGGGAAGTGCATGATGGTTGCACTGGTGTCAGTCTCGTCAGTGGCAGCTTCCGGCACCGCCGCGGGGCCGCCAGGGACTGCTGGCTCTGCGGCTTCGATAAGCTGTGCCGGCTTGTCTGCGGACTCTGGTTCTGCATCCGATGTTGCTGCGGGCAACGGTGCCGCGGGGTCACTGCCAGCGTCCAGTGCCGCCGTAAGACTGCGGGTGAAGGTCGAGCCAGTTTCCAATCGCGTCGCCAATCCCTCTTCGCGCATCAGGGCAAACTGGCGGTAACTGATTGTCGCCGCGAGCGCGCCGGCGAAATCGGCGAAGACAAGGCTGAATTCTCCGGGTAGATCCAGTACCAGCCGGCCGCGAACCATGCCCTCATTGGTCGCCAGGGAGTACCACTGGTCCAGTGTGACGTCGGGGCGGGGTGCTTCTGATTCTTCCCCGGGTGAATCCTCGATGACTAATGGCTGGGCTTGCTGCAACTCAAGCTCTTCGTCACGCAGCAGTCGCAGGTGTACATACTCGACCAGTCCCAGCGTGTCATCGATGGCTTCCTTGTCGTGCTGCAGGCTGTAGAGCCAGCGCTTGAGTTCGCGGGGAAGCTGACTAACCAGCTGGAACAGGTGCTGTCGCCTGTTCTCGTCCTCGCCCTCTTCGCTGCTGTCCTGGCGGGCGCTCTCCAGCAGGCGCTCAGTGGCCTCGCGCATGCTCGCCCACTCGTCGCTGTTAGCGCTGTGCTTGAGCAACACCAGTTGTGCGCTGTCGAACCAGTGTCCCTGCAGGAAATCATTAATGGTAGTCGGCAGTGGTGACTGCAGGTGGTGGTTGATCATTAGCGCCGCTTCCCGCCGGCAGGCGTTGATCTGGACGCGTCCCTGTTCTTTTTCCGCCAGGCGCTGGTTCATGCGTTCGGCCCGGGTGGCCGCGCGCTTCAAACGGATTTCCAGGTCTGCGGCAATTTCTGCAAAGCTGATACTGCGATCCTCAAACCAGCTGTGACAGCGAGCAACCAGATCATCGAGATCTTTCTCCAGAACTTCACCGGCGCGACCCAAGCTGCTTTCCCAGCCAACGGCGGCGTCGTGCAGTGCGTCCAGCAGGCGATGCAGCGGGTGGGTGCCAAGGCCAAGAAACGACGCGTCGGTCAGGGCCTGGGCAGCGATCACGGGAGCCAGCGCGTCGAATCTGGGCGAGAGACCCTCGTCTAACGGAAAGCCTTCCCGCCATCGGGAGAGCCCCTCATCCAGCCAGGTGAGAATGGCGGCCTGTTCGGGAGTC
>Ga0213866_10000835_pt1 | contig 23997 bp, 24 predicted proteins | sample PICome_11_FD_160079 | JGI IMG/M metagenome (GOLD analysis project Ga0213866, IMG submission 160079) | Coastal seawater microbial communities near Pivers Island, North Carolina, United States - PICO284 | ecosystem: Environmental > Aquatic > Marine > Coastal | place: USA: North Carolina...
ATCGTGTCCTCCTGCAATTGCACTAGAAATAGTTACGATTGAAAATGATACAGCAACAGCTAAGAAAGTTTTTAATGTTTTAAACATTGTTATTTCCCCCATTGTTGTTTTTAATGAAGTATTATTGAACCAAAATTAGCCCAAAGTGTACAGCAGTTTATTAGTTAATTATGCAACTTGAAGGTGTGTTAATTGCTTAAAGTTTTTTTAATTGCTGCTGACCAGCCTTTTAAAAGTTTATTTCTTATGGGATTTCTCATCTTTGGTGAAAATTTTTTATCTAAATGCCAATTTTTAGAGATATCTTTTAATGATTTATAAACTCCAATTTGCAAACCTGCCATAAAAGCTGCACCGAGAGCTGTAGTTTCTTGAACTTTTGGTCTTAAAACTTTTACATTAACAATGTCTGATAAAAATTGTGAAAACCAATTATTCATAACCATACCGCCATCAACTTTCACAATTTTTGGTCTTAAACCATCATGTTTCATAGCTTCAAATAAATCGTACGTTTGATAGGCAACTGCTTCAATTGTAGCTCTCACTATTTCTTTTGGACTTGTATCTCTAGTAATGCCACTTAAAACTCCCCTAGCGTTTGCATCCCAGTAAGGTGCTCCAAGCCCTGTAAAAGCTGGTACTAGATAAATATTATTATTATCTTTTAAAGATTTCACAATTTTTTCCGTCTCTGGGGCTTTCTTAAAAAATTTCATTCTATCTCTTAGCCATTGAACACCTGCACCTGCTATAAAAATGGAACCTTCCATAGCATACGTTGTTTTACCATTAATTCTATATGCAATTGTAGTTAACAATCTATTTTTGGAATAAATCTTTTTTGTTCCTGTATTTAATAAAACAAATGCCCCGGTACCATACGTGCTTTTTAAAGACCCTGGTTCGAAACAACATTGACCTATAGTTGCTGATTGTTGATCCCCTACTACGCCATTTATTGGTATAGATTTTCCTGTTATAGATGAATGAGTTTGACCGTAATCATCGGCACAATCTTTTACCTCAGGAAGAATATGTTTTTTGATCTTTAACAAATTCAAAATCGTATCATCCCATTTATTTGAACTAATATTATAAATCATTGTCCTACTTGCATTTGTCGCATCAGTTGCGTGTATTTTTCCTCGAGTTAATCTCCAAATTAAAAAGCTATCAATGGTTCCAAATAATAATTGTTTTTTATTCATTAGTTGTTTAGCTTTTGAAACATTATCTAATATCCATTTAATTTTTGTTCCTGAAAAGTAAGAATCAATTAAAAGACCTGTTTTATTGAAGATCATAGTATCTTTGTTTTGTTTTCTTAATTTTTTACAAAAATCTTCTTGTCTACGATCTTGCCAGACAATTGCATTATAAACAGGCTTACCTGTTTTTTTGTCCCACAAAACAGTTGTTTCTCTTTGATTTGTAATGCCTATACATAAAATTTTACCTCTTAGTTTTTTTGCTTTTTGAATAACATCTTTTAAAGTTTTTAAAGTTGTTCTCCAAATTTCATCTGGATTATGTTCAACCCAACCACTTTTCGGAAAATACTGTGTAAATTCTTTTTGTGAAGAAAAAACTGGTTTGCCTTTCAAATCGAATAATATTGATCGATTAGAAGTAGTCCCAGCATCAATTGAGATTATAAATTTTTTCATCTAAATGACTCCCAATCTAATTCGAGTTTCTTATCATCTACAATAGCATTGATCATGCCAAGCATTAAAGGTAATTTTTTTTGATCAAAATCTTCATTAACTTTTTTGGCGATTTCTTTTGCTAGATCTGCTCCTTCAACTGTTACTTTTTCCATTTTTGTTTTTTTGGCCTCTGAAAAAGTTAGTCCTTCTCCAATATAAGATCCCATTTTTGCATTTCTTCCACCACCAGAGCTTACGTAAAGATCTCCTAAACCTGCTAGACCTTTAACAGTTTCTTTTTTACCTTTTAAATGTTCAACAAATATTTCCATTTCATGAATAGATTGTTTGATTAAAGCAGATGCTGTATTTAAATAATTTTTCTCTCTTACTTCATTAGAAATATTTTTACTGCATAAACCTTTTGCTGCTCCAACTGCCATCGAAAAAATATTTTTTATTGCAGCTGAAACCTCTACACCATTTAGATCATCTGAGTATGATGTATGATAATAGTTTGTATTGAGCATATCTGCTATTTTTTTTGCTGTTTGAGCATCCTTGTTTGCAATAACAACACTAGAATGAACTCTATTAGCCAATCCTGCAGCTAAACAAGGTCCGCCCACTGCTGAAATATCTACTTTTTTAATTCCTCTGTCCTCTAATAGTCTCTCTAGTTTATCTACTAATAATTCATATTGATTATTGTGAATGCTTAGACCTTTTGTGAGCATCAGCAATTTTGGAATTTTACCATCTCTATAAAGTCTGCTTAATTGATCGGCTACCCACTCTATTCCTTTGGAACTGATACCGAGTACTATTAAGTCAACATTAGATTTCATTAAATCATCAAATTTTTCAAATTTATGTATTTTTATTTCTTTAGGGATCTTAGTATTTAACCCTGGATGTAGATTATTATTTTTAATTACTTGATCTATAAAATTATTTTCTAAATGAGTTCCCACAATATTAATGTCATGATTATTATCTAAACAAGGTAAAGCAAAAGCTGAACCCATAGCACCTGCACCAATTATTACAATTTTTGACATTAATCCTTAAATAAAATTTTTTTGAAAATTAAAAAAATTGATATTAGCTCAATTTTACCGATTATCATAAATAAAATTAAACTGATTTTCGATGATGTTAATAGATTTGAAAAGTTCAAATTTTGCATATTATACATTTCCGAGTTAACTGTATTTGTTAAAGTTAGTATTGATAATTTAAATGATTTCTCAAATCCAATGTTATCAATTACTAAGAAGCTAGATAAAATAAAAAGACTTAGGAAAAAAGAAATAAATATCAAAAAGGATATTTTCACATTCTCGTCTGATATTTTTTTCTCAGAGTTATAAAGAGTTTTATTGATAATGCTGTTTGGACTTATAAGTTTTATTATTTCTGAAGAGGTCATTTTTAATAATATATAAAATCTTGTAAATTTAATACCAGATGTATTTGATATTAAAGAACCGCCAATAATTGTTATTAATAAAAAATATAGACTTAAATTATTATCTGTTTTCACTAATGATAAACCAGAATTGGCAAAGCTGCTTACTACGCTTATAATTATGTCTAAGCCTTTATAATTATTAAAATAAATCAAAATAAAAAAGAAAATTGATAATATCATTAAATATAAATCCTCTTTATGTTCTTTAATTAAAGTTTTTTTATTAAACAAATTGAATAGCAAATAAAAATTCATCATAGAGACTAATAATGAAAATAAAAAAATTATTTTTTGGAAATTAGTTCCTATAATTTTTTCAATATTGTCTGTTGGTAAGAACCCGCCGCTAGAAATTAATGTCATTGTCATATTCAAAGAGTTAAATAATCTTAATCCTGAAATATTTAACAACGTTAAAATAATTATACTTAAAGCAGAATATATAATGAATATTCTTAAAATATTATCTTTAATATTTTCTTTAGAATTAAAATTATTTTCTCCCGAATATGTTAAATTAGTCATTTTATAATCAAGTGATTTATTTGAAAAAACAATAATTAAAAAGAATAAGAAAAATAAACCTCCTATCCACTGTGAGGAGGAACGCCACAGAATTAAGGTTGGATCTAAGTATTTGATATTTTTAAAAATAGAAAAACCTGTTCCAGTCAGTCCAGATGTTGACTCAAAAATAGAGTTTAAAAACGTTACTTGATAATTGCTTAAATAAAAAGGTATAGCAATTAATATTGCTGACAAAAAGTATGAGGAAACAACTAATATTAATTGTTCAAAAAAATTTATATTTTTTTTTGACTCCTTTCCATAATACAAGAGCCCAGATCCAATTGATAGAGAAATAAGTAAAGTTATGAAGTAGGTATTAATGCTTAAAAAAAAATCAAAATAAGATGCATACAAAATATTTATAAATGCTAAGAAACTTATTGGAAAACAAAACAAGCTTAAGTAAAAACTGATACCTTTAAAATTCATTAAATTTAAATTGTGCCCACACTAAAAATATTCTCCACAGCCTTTAATTCTTCTCTTTTAGCTAAAAACACAACTAAATCATCTTTTTCAAAAATAAAATTAGATCTTGGGATTATTACTTTATCTTTTCTTATAATTGCGCCAATTCTTATATCCTCTGGCAAGTTTGAGTCTCGAATTTTTTTATTTACTAATTCCGATTTTTCAGAAATTTTTGCTTCAATAAATTCGTATTCTCCATCTAATAAAGAATAAACAGTCCCGATGGTGCCTCTATGAACATGCTCCATTATTCTAGAAACTGTTGTCATTCTAGGGTCTACAAGATCGTCTATATTGAGAGAATCTTGTAAAAGACTGTAGTTCGTTTTATTTACTATCGCGATTGTTCTCTTTTTTAAACCTGTTTTTTCTGCCAATACACATGCCATCATGTTATTTTCATCATCGTTTGTTAATGCCAATACAGTTTCTGAACCTTCTAAATTTGCTTCTTTTAAAATTTCTTCATCTAATGCATCACCATTAATTACTATTGATGATGAGAGTTCATTAGCTATTTCTTCTGCTCTAGATTTATTTTTTTCAATTATCTTGACCCTAACGTCTTCAAAATTTTCCTCTAACATTTTTGCGAGTTGCAAGCCAATATTACCTCCGCCTATTATTAAAACATTTTTTGCTATTTTTTCATCGTGTCCAAAAGCTTTAAGAATTGGATTTAATTGATCACTACTTACTACAACGTAAACATTGTCATCTTCAAGCATTTGATCATTTTTCTTTAGGTAAATAAATTTTTCTTTTCTTAATGCTCCTAGTATGTTTGCTTTGAAGTCTGGGAATTTTTCCGTTAATTTTTTTAAGGGTATATTTTTAATTGGACAATTTTTTTCGATTGAAATTTCTAACATTTTTACTTTGTTTTTGCCAAATGGAACATTGTCAAGCGCACCAGGTGCCTCTAATCTTCTGTATAAAGATTTTGCAACTTCTCGCTCAGGGGAAATAATAACATCTATTGGAATATTAGACTTATTGTATAATTTACCCCATTTTCCCTCTAAAAAATCTTTAGTTCTAATTCGGGCAATTTTTTTTGAAACATTGAATAATGAACTTGCTAACTGACAGACAATCATGTTTGTTTCATCATTTCTTGTTACAGCAATAATCATATCAGCTTTTTCAGCACCAGCGTTTTCGAGGACTGAAGGCAATGTTGCTCTACCGACGACTCCTTTTACATCTTGTGTATCATTTATCTTCTTAATGTCTTCTGAAGACTGATCAATCACAGTAACTGAGTGACCTTGAGCAGACAGTTGTTTGCTTATGGAAAAGCCTACTTTTCCGGCTCCACAAATAATTATGTTCATCTTAATTTATTCCTTTGATACCTAATAATTTTAATTTTCTGTGCAAGGCAGATCTTTCCATTCCGATAAAGTCTGCAGTTTTTGAAATGTTTCCGTGATGTTTTTTTAATTGAGTTGTTAAATACTCTTTTTCAAAATGTTCTCTAGCCTCTTTTAAAGGTGATTGAAAAGATTGCTCTAATAGATCTTTATTATCAATTTTTGAAGAGGGATTTAAAATATCATTTATTACTTGATTAATTTTTTGTTTACTTTCATTGGAAGATAGAATGGTTATTCTTTCTATCAAGTTCCTCAACTCTCTAACATTTCCTGGCCAGTTATAAGTATATAAGCTATCATTCTTAATATCTATATCGGGAATTTGAACTCCATTAATTTCAGAAAGTTTAGTTTTAAAATAATCTATCAACAAAGGTATATCTTCTGTTCTAGATGATAGCGGAGAAAGTTCAATAGGCATTACATTTAGTCTGTGATAAAGGTCTTCTCTAAATTTATTCTCTCTTACTAAATCATTTAATTTTTTAGAGGTAGATGAAATTAGTCTTATGTTAACATTAATATCTCTTGAACCGTTAATTCTTTTAAATTTTTGATCTATAAGAACTCTCAATACATTTGCTTGTGTTTCATGTGGTATTTCAGAAACTTCATCAATTAACAATGTTCCTCGATTAGCTCGCTCCAAAGCTCCAAAGGAAATATTGCCATCCTCAAATTCTTCTCCAAATAATTCTTTTTCATAAGTTTTTTCTTTTAGCAAAGATGCGTTGATGATTACAAAAGGTTCTTTGTATCTAGAAGAATTTTTATGAATTTTTCTAGCAACTAATTCTTTACCAGATCCCGTTGGTCCTATTATTAAAACTCTACTTTCTGAGGTTGAAAGTTTTTCTATAATTTTCTTTACTTTAAGAATAGCTGCACTTTTTCCAATTAAATCAAAAGAGTGAAATAATTTATTTTCAATTATGTCTTTTTCTTTCTTAAGAGATGCAGATTCTAAACCTCTATTAACATAATTTAATATTTTTTCTTTTGAAAATGGTTTTTCAATAAATTCATAAGCTCCCAACCGTATGGCTTCAACAGCAATTTGTACTGTGGCATGTCCTGAAATCATAATTACTGGCGTTAATTTATTTTTTTTATTAACAAGTTTTAAAAGATCTATTCCATCTTTATCAGGCTTATCCAGTTTGATGTCGATAATTACAAGATCAGGCAAACGATTATTAATTTCTAATACCGCTTGATCATAATTTGCGGCTGAACGAACTTTAAAATTTTGTTCTTCCAGAATATTACAAATCATGAACCTTATATCTGGATTATCGTCTATAACTAAGATTTCTTTAATCATATTTAGGTAGTGAGATTTTTACGATAGTTCCAGATACATCTCTTCTGTTTTTAATGGAAAAATTGCCTGAATGCTCATTTATTATTTTTGTTACAATTGGCAATCCTAAACCTGTTCCTGTTTTTTTTGTTGTAAAGTAAGGTGTTGTTGCTTTTTTAGCATCTGTAATACCTGTGCCATTATCAATTAATCTTATGACTATATAGTCATTATTATCAACTATTTCTATGTCAATATTTCCTTGAAAATTAGGCTGTTTTTGCAATTCATCTAAAAAAGACTCTTCAGAATTTTTGATTAAGTTGATAAAAACTCTATTCAGTTGATCTTCGTCACCAGTAATATATTTTTCTTTTGTTCTATTAATTAAATTTATTTTATTTTTTGAAGTCAAATTAATAAAATCTACTGTTTTATTTATCAATTTAATAATATCAACTTTTTTAAGAATCGGTCTTGGCATTCTTGCAAAGTTTGAAAACTCATTAACAAGCTTTTCAATATCATTAATTTGTCTATTGATTGTTTCTAAATATTTTTCAAATTCTCTACCTTCAGAGGATAGTTTATTTTTATATTTTTCTCTTAAGCTATCTATTGATAATTGGATAGGCGTTAAAGGATTTTTGATTTCATGTGCTAGTTTCCTAGCCACGCTTTCCCATGCTTCGTACCGCTCCGTGATAAGAAGTTTATCCTGCTGCTCTTTAAGTCTCTCAATCATTTGATTAAAATTACGATTCAATTGTTTGAACTCTTCATCTGTCTCAACTTCTGGCACTTTCACATCAAGGGCGCCTTTGCTAATCGAGTCTGAGGCGCCTATTAAGTTTATAATAGGTTTAGTAAGTCTAGAGGCAAAAGTAATCGCTATTGAAGTAGATAAAAACAATAACAAAGTAACAACAATGATATATATTATTGCAAAAGTAACCTTTATGCCCGTTTGACTATTTTCAACAGAATAGTAAAAGCTCACTGCTTGTTCAGTTTCATTTAAATATCTTAAAATTTCTGGATCTATATTTCTTGAGATGTAAAGATAGGTATCTACTAATGAATTTAATTTGGTCATCACTGTCGTTTTATTGTCTAAATTATCTGTAATAAAAACAGGCTTTCCTTCTAAAGCTAAATCGTAATCTTCGTCAGCTGGAATTACAAATTCTTCTGTTATGTCTCTTATATCTGACAATAAAATATTTCCTAAACTGTCAATTAAATAAACATCATCAATTCTTCGTAATATTTTTTCTGATCTCATAATTTGTTTGAAGCGATTAGGGTTAGAATAATAAAATCTAGAAGCGCGGTTTATACCAACACTCATTAAAATTACATCTGATAAAACATTTTCTTTACTCTCTTCTAAATAATTTTTAGCTACATCGAAAGAGTTATTTACAGCTTTTGTGATTTGTTTATCAAAATAATTTTGTATTCCAAAATTAAAAATGAATAACGAGAATATTGCTACTACTAATGAAGGTATAACTGTAAAAAGAGAAAAAACAGAAATGTATTTTAAGTTAGTCTGTGCTCCTTTTTTATTTTTTTTTCCTGTATAATAAAACCTATAAAAATTTCTAAAAATTAACGAAAAAAAAATCAATAATAGAAAAATATCAATTATTAATAGTGTTTGTAAATTTTGATCAGTTAAAGGAACGAAACCCTCATTTATAAAGGTTAAAAAAGTAACAATCCCCATTAAAATACATAAAAATGAGGATAAAATAATCCAATTGAAATTTTTTATTATCTTAAACATCTTAAATAACCATTAAATATCTATATAAATATAATATAAGTTAATACCATGAGTTTTTGTTTAATCATTCTTGCTGGGGGTAATAGCCATAGATTTGGGTCTAATATTGGCAAACCTTATCAAAAAATAGCAGGCAAATCATTAATTGAAATAAACGTTATTAAAGCGCGTAAATTTAAACAAATTAAAAAGATTATTCTTGTTTATAACAAAAAAGACGCAAAACGAGTTAAATCAATAAAACTAAAGAATGTTAAATTAGTAATTGGTGGAATTACTAGACAACAGTCAACTTTCAATGCTTTAAAACATTTAAAAAATCAAAAAGGAATTTCCAAAGTTTTAATTCACGATGTAGCTAGACCTAATTTTTCAATTAAATTATTTGGTTCAATTATAAGAAACATGAAAAATACTAGAGCTGTAGTTCCAAAGATCAGAGTTCATGATGCTATAAAACAAATAATCGACTCTAGTAAAGAGGAATATATTATTGGTAAAAAAAGAGATAATTTGTTTTTGACACAAACTCCTCAAGCATTCACCTTAAAAGAAATTTATCATTTACACAAAACTAATTCTGGTAAATACAAAGATGACGATATCTCTTTATATATGGATCTAAATAAAGTTAAATTTATTGAAGGTGAAAAAAGCAATTTTAAAATTACAGACCGTTCAGATTTTGAAAATTTAAAAAGTATTTACAAATTTAAACAGAGTGTTGGCATTGGATTTGACGTTCATAGACTAGCGCCAAAAAGAAAACTTTATTTAGCTGGCCTAAGAATAAAATCAAAGCTAGGGACACTAGGACATTCAGATGGAGACCCAGTTCTTCATTCCGTGACTGATGCAATTTTAGGTGCTTGTAAAATGGGAGATATTGGTCAAATGTTTTCTGATAAAAGTAAAAAATTTAAAAACATAAGATCAACAATTCTACTTCAAAAAGTATTAGAACTAATTAAATCTAAAGGCTATTTTGTAAATAATATTGACATTAATATAATCACTCAAACACCTAAAATTAAAAATTATAAAAAAAAAATGATAAATAATATTGCTAGACTTTGTGAAATTTCTAATGATCAAATTAATATAAAAGGGAAAACTACAGAGAAACTTGGTGTGATAGGGAAAGAAAAAGCAATAGCATGTGAAGTTATATGTTCAGTTATAAAATATGTTTAAAACTTTTAATTATTTATTTGTAACATGTTTTGGTATTGGATCATTTAGATTTGCTCCTGGAACTATAACGTCTCTTTTAACAACTGTTTTTCTATACAGCTTATTTCATATAATTAATTTATCCAACAGCGCTATTTTGATAATTTTATTAATAGTTTTTTCTTATTCTTTTTATGCTGTGTCTGAATATATCAAATACAATGAAAATAAAGATCCTAAAGAAGTTGTTATAGATGAATTTATCGGGCAATCTATTCCGATTTATCTATATGAAATCTCTCATGGAAGTTCAAAAGAATCAAATGAAGCAGCTCTATTTTATTTATATATTTTTATTTTATTTAGATATTTTGATATTAAAAAACCTTTTCCAGTCAGTTTTTTTGATAAGAAATTTAAAAATAGTTTTGGAGTAATAATGGATGACGTTGTTGCTGGTTTGTATGTAGTTCTTACATTAATAATTTTTATGGTAATTAAATCAAAATTTTTCTAATGAGTTTAAATAAAAAGATAATTTCATTTATCAAAAGAAAAAAGATGAAACTTGCAATTGCGGAATCTTGTACGGGAGGAATGCTATCTAGCTCTATTACCTCTATAAGTGGCTCATCAAAAATATTTACGATGGGATTAGTTACTTACTCAAATCAAGCCAAAACAAGTATTTTAAAAGTGCCTCAAAAATTAATTAAAAAGTATGGTTCGGTTAGTGTTCAATGTTGTTTGGCTATGGTAAATAACCTTGGTAAAATTAGTAAATCAAAAGTCTGTGTTTCAATAACTGGAATAGCTGGTCCTAAAGGTGGATCTAAACAAAAACCAGTGGGTTTAGTTTACATTGGAATTAAAGTTGGAAAAAAGGTTATTGTTAATAAATGTAATTTTAAAAATAAAGGTAGAGCTTATATACAAAAACAAACAGTAAAAAAATCTCTTAATCTGTTATTAAAATTAATTAAACAGGATAACTAAATTCTGGGTTAACAATAAAATTCAGCAAATGGGCCGTAAAACTATTCAATAATAGAAATATTCCAAAAGCATTTAGATAAAGAATAAAAACTAAGAAATTTCTTGCTCTTTTTTTAGCTAAAAGATTTTTATTTTCGGGTTCCCAATCTTTATTTGGAGATTTAAAATCATAAGAAAACATCCAATAAGTTATATCGCTTTCATTAGGATCGCCGGTTCTAATATTTTTAATATATGAAGCCAGGCTTTTAAATGTAAAAATAAAAACTACTAATAAGACTGTAATAATTAACATTATTTATATAATTTTATTGCCCTTTCTTCGAAAGCTTTCGCAATTTTATTCAAACCAAGTTTAAATGAATTTTTCATAATCCCATTTAAAATTGGATTTTTCAATTCAAAATCAATAAAAAATTCTAATTGTGTGTTGTTGTTTATTTCTTTGAAATGCCATTCATTTTTTAAGTGTTTTAAAGGTCCATCTAAATTAGTAACAATAATTTTATCAGCTTCCTTGTGGTAAGAAACATGGCTTGAAAAAGTTTCATTTAAAATACTTTTGCCAACTTTTAAATCTCCATTAAAAGCAATTAGATCTGAGCTTTCGTTCTTATCGAAAATCTTACCTTCAATGCACCAAGGAACAAATTCAGGATATTTTTCAATGTCAAGAACCATTTCAATAACTTGATCTTTTTTACAAGGAATGATTTTTTTTAGTGTTGCGGATGACATTCAAGCTTTTTATTTCTTGCGTCCTGTAATCTTCTGAAGTCTTCATCAGCATGATACGATGATCTAGTTAGTGGTGACGAAGAGACAAGTAAGAAGCCTTTTGTTTTTGCAATATTCTCAAATTCTTGAAATTCATCAGGACGATAATATCGATCTAACGGGTGATGTTTTGATGACGGTTGAAGGTATTGACCTATTGTAATAAAATCAACTTCTGCTGATCTTAAATCGTCCATCACTTGTATTACTTCCTCTTTAGTTTCTCCTAAGCCAACCATAATGCCTGACTTAGTAAAAACTTTTTTATTAAATACCTTTGCGTTTTTTAGCAATTCCAATGAAGCAAAGTAACGTGCGCCAGGTCTTACTTTTGTATAAAGTCTAGGAACTGTTTCTATATTGTGATTGAAAACATCTAAATCAGCTTCCAAAACTTTTTTATAGGCATCACCTTTTCTTAAAAAATCAGGCGTCAGAACTTCAATAGAAATTTCAGGATTTTTCTCTCTTGTTGCTTTAACAACTTTATAAAAATGTTCTGACCCCCCGTCTTCCAGATCATCTCTATCAACAGATGTTATTACTACATGTTTTAAATTTAAATCTTTTACTGCATTAGAAATTTTTAGTGGCTCAAAAATATCAAGATCGGTTGGTTTTCCAGTTTTTACATCACAAAATGCGCAAGCTCTAGTGCATGTATCACCCATAATCATAAACGTTGCATGTTTTTTACTCCAGCATTCTGTAATATTTGGACAATTTGCTTCCTGGCAAACCGTTACAAGATTGTTTTGGTTTACAACTTTTTTGGTTTGAAAAAATACTTGAGAGTCTACAATTTTAGATCTTATCCAATCAGGTTTTTTCTTGATTGGATTAATTGGTTTATTTACTTTTTCTGGATGTCTTGGTTTTTCACTCATTTTAATTTAATAATTATTTCGTCTCCTGTCACATAATTAAATTTTTGTCTATATAACATATCTAAATAATCTGGATCATTTTTGTTTATCAACGAAATTTTATGATCTATATCTTTTAATTTTGCAGTCAAAACTTTTTCCTCTTCAATCAATTTTTCATAAGTATTTTTTTTATCGAAATAAGAAATCAGCCCTCTTTCTCCACCAATTAGGTTGATGCCTATATAAAGGGTAAAAAAAATATTAAATAAAAGAAATTTTTTTTTTTTTAAACTTTCAATTAATTTCATTAGCTAGATTCTAGCCATTTTGGCACTGTTGCCAAGTTCTTCTTCGACGCGTAATAATCTATTGTATTTAGCTACTCTTTCTGATCTTGCTAATGAACCTGTTTTAATTTGTGAGGACATAGTAGCCACCGCCAAATCAGCTATAAACGTATCTTCGGTGTCTCCAGATCTATGTGAAATGATAGTGCTGAAATTTGCTTTTTTTGCCATTGATATAACTTCTATAGTTTCGGTTAAAGTTCCTATTTGATTAGGCTTAACTAAAATACTATTTGCAGATTTTTCGTCAATACCTTTCTCGAGTCTTTTAGAATTCGTAACAAATAAATCATCGCCGACTATTTGCACATCAGTTCCTATTGCAGATGTAATTTTTTTCCATGATTTCCAATCTTCCTCTGCGAATGGATCTTCGATAGATTTAATTGGGTATTTTGAAGTTAATTTTTTATAATAATTAACGACATCATCTACAGGCATAAAATTAGATGATTGAACTGAATATTCTCCTTTTTCATTCATTAATTCATTTGCAGCAACATCTAAACAAATTACAACGTCTTTTCCCGGTTTTAATTTTGATTTTTCAATAGCTTGAACTATTAAATCTAAAGCTTCTTCGTTAGAATTTATTGATGGAGCAAAACCGCCTTCATCCCCAACATTCGTTAACATTTTTTTAGATTGTAATAGTTTTTTTAAATTTTGTATTACAAAAAAACATTTTTCTATTGCATCTGTAAAATTTTTGGCAGAGTCTGGTCTAATCATAAATTCTTGAATATTCAAATCATTATCAGCATGAGCTCCACCATTAATAATATTCATTAGTGGTATAGGCAAAGTATAGGATTTACCTAAATTCTTAAAAAGAGATATTTTTTTTGTGACTGCTGAACATTTTGCGTTAGCTAATGAAACTGCCAGTGTTGCATTAGCTCCAAGATTTATTTTATTTTCACTTCCGTCTAATTCTAATAAAATTTTATCAATATCTTCTTGTTCGTTTGGATTTAAATTTTTTAGTTTTTCGGCAATTTTATTATTAATATTGTTAACTGCATTGTTTACACTTTTTCCCAAAAATTTATTCTGATCTTTATCTCTTAATTCATGGGCCTCAAAAGCACCTGTAGATGCACCTGATGGAGAAATTGCAGTGGCTGACGAACCATCATCTAAAAGAATTTCAGCTTCAACAGTAGGATTTCCCCTGCTATCAAAAACTTGTCGCCCTATAACACTTTTGATTTTTGCCATTCTTCTATTTAACTAACTTATCTATTTCAGTTAATTTTTTTAATAATATTTTCACTTCATTTAATGGTACCATATTTGGACCATCTGATGGCGCGTTATCGGGATCTTCATGTGTTTCCATAAAAATTGCTCCAACGCCAACAGCTATAGCTGCGCGAGCTAAATAAGGAACAAACTCTCTTTGTCCTCCACTTTTTTCACCCATACCACCCGGTTGTTGAACTGAGTGCGTAGCATCAAATACAATTGGAAAACCAAATCTTGACATGATTGGTAAAGCTCTCATATCAGATACTAAAGTATTATAACCAAAGCTTGCTCCTCTTTCCGTAATTAAAATATTTTTATTTCCTGAATCTTGAATTTTTTTAATAACATTTTCCATATCCCAAGGAGCTAAGAATTGTCCTTTTTTGACATTAATTATTTTTCCAGTTTTAGCAGCAGCAATTAATAAATCTGTTTGCCGACAAAGAAACGCAGGAATTTGCAAAACATCTACATGATTAGCAACAATTGAGCACTGTTCTGCTGTGTGAACATCTGTTAATATTGGTAATCCAACTTCTGTTCTAATTTTATCAAAAATTGGTAAAGATTTTTCAAGACCCATACCTCTTTTACCTTTAAGGCTAGTTCTATTAGCTTTGTCGAATGACGTTTTGTAGATTAAATTTATTCCTAGTTCTTCAGTGATCTTTTTTAGTTCTGTAGAAATTTTTAAAGCATGATCCTCATTTTCTAGCTGACATGGTCCAGCAATTAAAGTGAACGGCTTATCGTTAGATATTTCAAAATTAGAACATTTAACTTTATGATTAATCATTATTTATTCGATTTGATTTTTGCGGCTTTTATAAATGAGGAGAATAAAGGATGTGGAGCTAAAGGTCTAGATTTAAATTCTGGGTGAAACTGGACACCAATAAACCAGGGATGGTTTTTAAGTTCTATTATCTCAGGTAATTTTGAGTCTGGAGATAGACCAGAAAATATCATACCATTTTTTTCAAATTCCTCTTTAAAATTTATATTCACCTCGTATCTATGCCTATGCCTCTCATTAATTTTAGTAGAATTATAAATGTTGTTTATTAATGATCCTTTTTTAAGTTTTGCCTCATAACTACCTAGCCTCATCGTGCCGCCAAGGTCTTTGTCAGTTCCTTTTACCTTTTTGCCATCTTTAACCCACTCGTCCATTAAACCAACTACTGATGCTTTTGACGGTCCAAATTCGCTTGATGTCGCTTTTTTTATGTTCAATATGTTTCTTGCAAATTCTATTACTGCCATTTGCATACCAAAACATATGCCTAAAAATGGTATATTGTTTTTTCTTGCAAATGTTATGGCTGCGATTTTTCCTTCTGTTCCCCTCTTACCAAAACCACCTGGAATTAAAACACCTGAAACATCTTTTAATTTATTTTTAACATCTATTGGTTTTAAATAATCAGATTCAATTCTTGTTAAATTTACTTTTAAATTGTTAGCTAATCCACCGTGAGTTAAAGCTTCATCTAGCGATTTGTATGCATCTTTTAATTCTACATATTTTCCAATTATAGCAATATTAACTTTCTTTTTATTATTTAATACTGAATGAGTAATTTTTTTCCAAGGACTTAGGTTTACTTTTTGTCTAGATTTTATCTTGAAAAAATTTAAAACTCTTTCATCTAATTTCTCTTTATTAAAGCTGATAGGTGCTTCGTAAATTGTTTTCACGTCAACTGTTTCTATAACATCGTTAATTGATACATTGCAAAATAACGAGATCTTCTTTCTTTGATCTAAAGGAATAGATCTTTCTGACCTACAAATAATTATATCAGGTTGAATACCAATACTTCTTAATTCTTTAACAGAATGTTGAGTGGGTTTTGTTTTAATTTCGTCTGAAGCCTTCATATAAGGAACTAAAGTTAAATGAATAAATAATGTTTTTTTTCTACCGGTCTCATTAGAAAATTGTCTTATTGCCTCTAGGAAAGGAAGGCTTTCAATATCTCCTACTGTTCCGCCTATTTCACAAATTACAAAGTCTTCTTTTGCAACATCGTGTTTTATAAATTCTTTAATTCTATTTGTTATGTGAGGAATAACTTGAACTGTTTTACCCAAGTATTTTCCTTGACGTTCTTTTTTTAAAACATCACTATAAATTTTTCCTGTAGTGATGTTATCTGATTTTTTTGCAGAAATTCCAGAAAACCTTTCGTAATGTCCTAGATCTAAATCTGTTTCGGCCCCGTCGTCCGTTACAAAAACTTCGCCATGTTGAAATGGACTCATTGTTCCCGGGTCTACATTTAAATATGGATCTAATTTTCTAATTCTAACTTTATATCCTCTAGACTGTAATAAATAAGCTAGTGAAGCTGATGATAATCCTTTACCTAAAGATGAAACCACGCCGCCGGTTACGAATATATATCGCGCCATGGAAGTATGTTATACGCTAAAAATTTTGAATTACAAAGTGTTAATTACTTAGCCTGTGGTATTTGTGGAAGATTTGAGTTTTCCTCTTCTTCTTTTTCGAGAACTGATTGAGTTTCACGAAGTTCGTCACGTGAAATAGCAACTATAGCTATACTGCAAATTATAAATAAGGTAGCTACAATTGAAGTTAATTTTGTTAAGAAAGTACCAACTGATCTTGCAGACGTGAAATTGTCTTGTGAAACCCCTAAGCCCAATGCACCTCCCTCTGATCTTTGTAATAAAACTAATATTACTAAGATTATAGCTAAAGCAATATTAACAAAAATGAGTAAACTTTCCATGCTGTTTATCTATAGTAATTCTTTATTATATCAATAAATTTTTTAGACGTTTTTGATGCTCCTCCTATTAAAAAACCATCTATTTCTTTAATTTCCTTAAACATCTCAACATTGCTACCATCTACTGAACCACCATAGAGTACTGCTGGACTAGTTTTTTTAAAAATTCCTTTTAAAACTTTCTTAATATGAGTAGTTGTTTTTTTTAATTCATGCGCAGTTGGAATTTTACCTGTTCCGATAGACCAAATAGGTTCATAAGCTACAATAATATTATTTCTATTAAATTTTTTTTCTAAAACTTTAGTTAATTGTCTTTTTAAAACACTAAGTGTCTTTTTATTTTTTTTCTCTATTTTGTTTTCGCCTATACAAAAAACTACTTTCAAATTATTATTAAGAGCATACCTGACTTTATCCTTAAGCATTAGATCAGTGTCACCCTCTCCTCTGTTGTCTGAATGTCCTACTAAAGTATATTTAGCGCCTACGCTCTTAAGCATGTAAGGGCTTATGGCGGCAGTATTTGAAGAAAATTGTTCTTTCTGATAACAATTTTGAGCACCTATAAAAATCCTCTTATTTTTAAAATATCTAGAATAGCTTTCAATCAGTGTATAAGGTGGTGTAATTACTACTCTGTATTTGTTTCTATTTTTATCTCTAGAGTAGTACGAATTAATTTTGTTAAGAATATTGACGGATTTAGGCACACCAAACATTTTCCAATTGCCAATAAAATATCTCATAATTTGCCTTAAATTAAATTTTAATCTATAGGTGTATAATTTTGGATTTAATAAATTAATATTATGGCAACATCAATAGGTAAATTATCAAAATCTTTTTTTATAAAGCTCCTGGTGGGTATAATTATTCTTCCTTTTGTCTTTTGGGGCATGGGTGATGTGTTTAGGGGTGGAAATCAAAACGTAATTGCAACTGTAGATTCTAATAAAATTAGCACTCAAGAATTCATTAATTACATAAATCGGTTAAATTTAAATGATGAACAGATTAAAAATTTATCAAAGACAGATCTGATCGAACAAATTTTATCTGATTATATTGGTAAAAAAGTTATGTATCTAGAAATTGAAAATCTTGGAATTGTAATAAATGATAGTGCTCTAAGAGATATCATTAAAAATGATAAAACATTTTTCAAAGATAACAAGTTCTCAAGAACTGAGTATGAAAAATTTTTAATTAAAAGTGGAATTACAGCTCCTCAATTTGAAGCTAATATTGTTGAGCAAGAAAAAAGAAGGCAGTTTTTAAGTTCTTTAGCTGGAGGAATAGTCGTTCCTGAAATTTTAGTTGAGAAAGAATTTAGAAAAGAAAATCAAACAAAAATAATTCAATATATAGATTTAGAAAAATATCACTCAAAAAATAAACCCTCGCAAGAAAATATTAAAGAACTTTACGAAAGAAATAAGAATGTGTTTTTTACTGAGCTTAAATCAATAAGATACGCAGAAATTACGCCAGAGTTTATCAGTGGAAGTAAAGAGTACAATGAAAATTTTTTTAAACGATTAGACAATATTGAAAACAATGTTTTAGATGGACAATCTTTTGAAGAGACAGTGAAAGCAAATAATTTAAAGATTGTAGAATTCAATAAAATTAATGCGAAAAAAGAGAATGAAGCCAAAAACAAAATAGAAAACTTACCAGATAATCTGTTTAAAAAAATATATAATATGAAGATACCTCAATCTCCTGAAATTATTAATATTGAAAGTAAATATTATTTAGCTGAGATTAAAGATGAAGAGAAAAAAAATAGACCGATGAACGATCCTGAAGTTTTAGAAGCACTCAATGCCCAATTAAGTTTTAAAGAAAAAATTGAAAATAATACATCTTTAGCTAAAGATATAAGTTTAGGTGCTTTTGATGGAGAAAATTATAAAAAATTTGCTGACGATAATGGTTTAATTGTTAAAGATTATAAAATCTCTAATTTAAAACAAAACGATATATTTAACGAAGGTTTAATAAAGCGAATTTTTTTAACTAAAGATGGTGACATTAATCTTTTAACTAACAATACCCTAACCAAAAGTTTTTTAATATCGACAAAAAAAACTGAATATAAAAAACTAGATAAAAATGGTAATGAATTTGAACAATACGAAGCTAAAGCACGCTTAAACTTGATTAACAAAATATATCAATCTTATGACGAAAATGCTAATCAGAAGTATAAAGTTGAAGTTAATCAAAGGACTGTAGATCGTGTCAAAAATTCGTTTCAATGAAAATAAACTTAAGTTTTAAAGAATTTAAAAATAATCATTCTAAAAAAAAACATCAAATTTTATTTAGAACGAGGTCTTGTAATCAATATCAAACGGTTGAAAACTTATTTAGATTCCTTCTAGCTGAAAAAAATAGCTTTATTTTTGAGTCAGTAGAAAAAGGAACAATAAAAGGTCGTTATACAATAATTGGACTTAATCCTGATAAAATATGGGATATTAACAAAGACATTATTACAATAAATAGTTCAGATAAAAAATCTATAATTAAATCTGACCCATTGAAATATATAAATAAACTAATTAAAGAATTTAAGATTAAAATTCCAAATCAATTACCTTCAATGTCTTCAATGCTTGTAGGTTATTTTTCTTACGATGTTATCCGTTATATAGAAAAAATACCTAACAACTGTAAAGATGATCTTAAAGTACCTGATGTTAGGTTATCAAGACCTAAAAATTTAGTTATTTATGATAATGTTAAAAAAAAAATTTTTTATGTAGAAAATGTTTATGCAGATACAAAAATTAAAAATTATGAAGAAGAATATCATGCGATAAGCAAGAGGTTTGACTTGTATGAAGATTTTGAGAAAATTAAACTTCCAGAACAATTCACATTAAAACCTAACAAGAATTTAACAAAATCAAATACTTCAAAAAAAAAATTTAAATATCTTGTTAAGAAAGCAAAATCATACATAGAAAAAGGAGATATTTTTCAAGTTGTATTAAGTCAAAGGTTTGAGAGAAAAATTAATAAAACGCCTATAGAAATTTACAATTATTTAAGAAAATCTAATCCCTCACCTTTTATGTTTTATTTTAATTATAAAGATTTTAACATTTTAGGTAGCAGTCCTGAAATATTAGTAAGACTTAGAAAAGGAGAAGTAACAATTAGACCAATCGCCGGCACTAGACCTAGAGGAAAAAATAACAAAGAAGATAAAAAATATGAACTAGATCTTTTAAAAGATAAAAAAGAATTGGCAGAGCATTTAATGTTATTAGATCTTGGAAGGAATGATGTCGGGAAAGTTTCTAAAATAAATACCGTTAAAGTTACTGAAAAATTTAAAGTCGAGAGATACTCTCATGTAATGCACATAGTTTCAAATGTAATAGGAAAATTTAATAATAAATTCTCATTATTTGAAACGCTATTATCAGGCTTTCCAGCAGGAACGGTAAGTGGAGCTCCTAAAATAAGAGCCATGGAAATCATTGATGAATTAGAAAAAAATAAAAGGAAATTATACGCAGGTGGTATTGGTTATTTCACTCCTAATGGTGAGTTTGATACCTGTATAGCTTTAAGAACTGCCCTAATTAAAAATAAGAAATTTTATGTACAAGCTGGTGCTGGGGTGGTTGCAGATAGTAAACCTGAAAAAGAATATGCTGAAACAGTAAACAAAGCTGAAGCTTTAATGAGAGCGGTAGATTAAATGAAAATTTTATTAATAGATAATTACGATAGTTTTACTTATAATTTATATCACTATATCTCTAATTTTAAAAAAGATATTGAAGTTGTAAGAAATAATAAAATTGATGGTAAAACAATTTTAAGAAAAAAATATAATAAAATTGTTATTTCACCTGGACCAGGTAATCCAAATCAATCTGGTAATTGTTTAAAAATAGTTAGAGAAGTTCATAAAAAAATACCTATTCTTGGAGTATGTTTAGGTCATCAAATCATTGGTCAGGTTTTTGGTGGAAAAATAATTAGAGCTAAGAATTTAATGCATGGAAAAACTAGTAAAATTAAACATCAAAGAATTGGTCTATTTAAGAATATCCAAAATAATTTTGAAGCCACGAGATATCACAGCCTTGTAGTCGATCGCAAAAAGTTCCCAAAAGACTTAATAATTACTGCAGAAACCAAAAATAAGACAATAATGGGGTTAATGCATAAAAAATATAATATTCACGGATTTCAATTTCATCCTGAGAGTATAAGTACTAAAGTGGGTATGAAATTAATTAAAAATTTTATCACTAATTAATATGTCTGATTTAGCAGCTAAATTAAAACAAGGTCAAAATCTTTCTTTTGAGGAAAGCAAGTCTCTATTTTCAGAGCTAATGGAGGGTAAAAAGGAAGAAAGTCAAATCATTGAAATTCTAGAGGCTTTGATAAAAAAAGGTGAAACAAAAGATGAATTAGCTGGTGGCATCTTTGTTTTAAGGGATAAAGCAACAAAAGTTTCTGCAGACTCAAATACTATTGATACCTGTGGAACTGGTGGTGACGGTCAAAATTCTCTAAATATTTCAACAGCCGCTGCAATTGTTTTAGCTAGCATGGGAGTAAAGGTGGCAAAACATGGCAATAAAGCTGTTTCGTCTAACTGTGGTTCAGCAGATGTTTTGGAAGCTTTAAAAATAAACATAAATTTAAAATCAAGTGAAGCAGAGGATAGTATAAAAAATTTTAATTTTGCTTTTATGTTTGCTCCAAATTATCACTCAGCTATGAAACACGTTGGGCCTGCTAGAAAAAAGATGGGTAAGAAAACTATTTTTAATTTGATTGGTCCTTTAAGTAGTCCAGCTCAAGTTAAAAGACAAGTGATAGGTGTTTTCGATAAAAAATGGATGAAACCTTTTGCTGAAGCTTTAAAAGAAAATAATGTTGTGCATGCTTATATTGTTCATAGCGATGATGGAATGGATGAAATTTCACCTTTTGCAAAAACTAATGTTGTAGAATTAAAAGATAGTAAAATAAATGAATTTACAATAAATCCAAAAGATCTTGGCATAAATGAAAGTAATAAAGAAAATTTGAAAGGTAAAAATGCTGAATACAATGCAAAAAAAATTATAGATATATATAAAGGAACTTCTAATGAGTTCTCGCAATCCGTTGCTTTAAATGCTGCAGCAGGGTTAATTGTTTCGGGGAAAGAAAATGATTTTAAAAATGCTTTTAACAAAGCTACTAGACATCTAAGTTCTGGTAAAGTTTTTGAGCATTTGACAAAATTACAATCGAAATAATGACTAATGTTTTAAACAAAATCATCGAAGATAAAAAAGATTCTTTGAAAAGTATTAAGAAGACAAATTCTTTAGATTCTATTGAAAATACAATTAAATCTTTAAACAACTTCTTAAATTTTAAAGAAGTTATAGCCAATAATAAAAGGGCATCGATAATTTCAGAGATAAAAAAAGCAAGCCCTTCTGCAGGAGAATTAGTGAAAGATTTTAATCATTTAAATATTGCAAAAATGTACGTAGATAACGGCGCCACATGCCTTTCGGTTTTAACTGAAGAAAAACACTTTCTTGGTAAACTCGATTATATAAGAGATATTAAAAAAAAGTTTAAAATTCCTGTTTTAGCAAAAGATTTTTTTATTGATCCTTACCAAATTGCTTTATCTAAAAGTTATGGGAGTGATTGTATTTTGATCATAGTTGCTGCTTTAGATACTAAACTAGCAGATGATATTTATGCTGAGGCAATGAGACATAAACTTTCAGTAATAGTTGAAGTGCATGATAAGAAAGAAGCTGAAAATGCTTTAAAATACGAAAATTCTTTAATTGGAATTAACAATAGAAATTTAAAAACATTAGAGATCTCTATAAATAATACGATTTCTATTTTTGAAACTTTAAAAGAGCATAAAGGCCCTATCATTTCAGAAAGTGGGATTAAGAATGACACTGATGCTAAATATATTTATGAAAAGACAGGAATTAAAAATTTTCTAATTGGTGAATCACTTTTAAAATCCGACAATCCTGCCGAGTTATTGAAAAAATTTACTCAAATAATCCAATAAAATAAGGGCTTATTTCAAGTTGTAATTTAAATAGAACTTTTATAGAACATAGATGTACGAGGTTTGTTCTATGCTAACAAAAAAACAAAAAAACTTACTAATATTCATCAATAAGAAGATTAGATCTTCTGGAATTTCTCCATCATATGAGGAGATGAAAAATTCACTCAACCTTAAGTCGAAATCAGGAATTCATAGATTAATCTCAGCTTTAGAAGAGCGGGGATTTGTAAAAAGATTAGCACATAAAGCTAGAGCTTTAGAAGTTGTCAAATTACCAGAAAATGCAAGTGCTAACGATATTTTTAATACTTTCACGCCAAGCGTTATTAAAGGTGGACTTGATAAAGAAAAAACAAAATCGACTGATGTATCTGTTTTAGGAAGTATTGCAGCAGGAACTCCTATTGAGGCAATTCAACAAGAAGTTGATAGAGTAGCTTTACCTGAAGATTTACAAAATAATGGAGAACATTATGGATTAAAAGTTAAAGGTGACTCAATGATTGAAGCTGGTATTAATGATGGTGATACAGTAATTGTTAAGAAAACTTCAAATGTAGATAGTGGTCAGATTGCAGTTGTTTTAATTGATGACCAAGAAGCAACTTTAAAAAGAGTTAGGAAAAAAGGAAATACTATTGCTCTTGAAGCTGCAAATAGAAACTACGGTACAAAAATCTACGCTGCGAATAGAATAAAAATTCAAGGTAAACTTGTTTCTTTATATAGAAACTTTCACTAAAATAGTCTAATTAATAGAAATGTCTTTTAATTGTAGGTTTGCGCCCTCTCCTACTGGGCCTCTTCATATTGGTGGTGTTCGAACAGCATTATTTAATTGGCTGTTAGCTAAGAAAAATAAAGGTAAATATTTCTTAAGAATTGAAGATACAGATAAAGAAAGATCAAAAGACGAATTTAAAAAACAAATTATTACATCATTATCATGGCTAGGGATTGAGCATGATGGTGAAGAATATATTCAATCTAAAAACATTAATAAACACGTTGCAGTTGCCGAAGAACTTATTAAAAAAGGTTTTGCTTATGAGTGTTATTGCTCAGAAAAAGAAATAAACGAACAAAAAGAGAAGTG
>Ga0213866_10000836_pt1 | contig 23942 bp, 16 predicted proteins | sample PICome_11_FD_160079 | JGI IMG/M metagenome (GOLD analysis project Ga0213866, IMG submission 160079) | Coastal seawater microbial communities near Pivers Island, North Carolina, United States - PICO284 | ecosystem: Environmental > Aquatic > Marine > Coastal | place: USA: North Carolina...
CTCCAGTGACGGCTGCATTCGAGCCGACCACGACTTGCTCGCCAGCGTCTGGGACGCCATCCGGATCCCAGTTGGTGGCGCTACCCCACGAATTGTCCGCCGCTTCGCCGTCCCATGTCTTTGGTTTGAGCACCAGCACGATGGATTTTGCCCCCTCATTCCAATGCAGGGCCGCGTCTGGAAAACTGCCTGGGTTGATGACATTGAGACCGCCCGCGCCCTGAAAGATCAAGTCCGTCATGCCGGTGGCGTCTGCGTGGTAGTCCACCAGAGTGATGGCTCCACCATCTCCAGTGTAGTCTGTCATATCGACGTTGTAGGTCGCGTCGGCGATGGTCGCCCCGCCGCCGATAAAGAACCTGTTTGGAGTCAGCGTCTTGAATCCGGTGGCGCCGAGTTTGAAATTGAAGACATTCATCCCCTTGTTCTCCCAAGCTTCCATCGTGGCACTTGCTCCATCGGCGAAAGTGATTTCAGAATCGTTGAAATCCCAGAACCCTGATCCGGAGAGAGAGCCGGTTGAGGCGACATTGATCTTCGCACCGTTGGTTCGGATCACGCCGCCTGTCTGATCGAGCGTCCCGGCGATATCGAGAGTCATTAATCCAGGCAACGACTCCTCGAAGCGATCGTAGCTCACTGCGAAACCTTCCCCGATCGTGACGTCGTCGCCTTCGCCCGGTTCGATGTCATTGCTCCAGTTGAGGCCGGTCGTCCAGTTCATGTCGGCTCCGCCACCGTCCCAACTGACCGTCTCCGCGGCGGCGGGCGCGAGGATGGATAGCATGGCGAGAAACGCTGAGAGGGAATTGTTACCTTTCATTTTGTGTGTCTTGTGTGTTGGGGCATCACCCTGAAGCGGTCAAAAGCGCAACTTCAAACGGTCGAGTGAGTTTGAAGATGCCAGACCCCAGTGATTCGGGTATCCTCCTTTTGGAGGACGGTTCCCTTCTTGTGCCCCCGACATTGATGATCGCCCTCCTGTCGTCTTATCCACGGAAGTTCAGAGTCGCGAATAGGCGGATCCGGGCTAGTTCCGAACTCGGTAGAAATCCTTCCCATCCATCTCGGGATCGACGTCGATGGCGTCGATCGTGAGCGTGTTGGCCCCTGGGGTGGAGGGCACGTCGCTAAAGCTGCCGGGGGCGAGGTCCTTCGATTGCTGGACTGTCAGCCCAACCACGGATCCGTCTAGAGTGAGCACGACGTCTCCGCTGACTTCGAGTGCGATGTCGATGATGCTCGGAACTGGACGGAGGGCGGCGAATATCTGATCGGCCAATACCTGTTCCCCGTCACCGTTGGGATGGATGCCGTCATAGAGCAGCCCGGGTGGGGAGTTGAATAGTGGGAATATGTCTACGTAGCTTACCGTGGAAGTCGCGGTAGTTTCGGTGGTCGCAAGCGTCGCCAAGAGGTTGTTGATCTCCTGGTATCTGCCATTTCTCACATCAGGAGTGGTCCCACCACCAGTGAAGCGGGGGATGATGGAAACGAGCAAGATGCGGACGTCTGGGTTACCGTTCGCACCGATGTCACCTTGAAGGTTGTCGACGATGGTGCCAATCCGATCACGCACGGTCGCGGCGGAGACATTGAGATTCACTGGAACGTCGTTGCAGCCGCAAAAGATGATGGCGGTATCAGGCGTGTCGCCTTGGCTCTTGAGGTTTCCTAGGTAGGTGGTGGCACTTAAAGCGCGCTCCTGGGCACTGAACCCCCAGATGGCCTCATGACGATTAACAAATGCCTGCCCATTGTAATCGGGATAGACGGAAGCGCCGCTGTGGTTTGCAGTGCGGGTGCCGACAAACTCATGCGCCACGTTGGCATCGACGAGGTGTTTCCAGAATGCGTAACGCCACGACCAATTTCCGTCGCCCGCTGTGCGGAGGGCGTTCGCCTCGGTGATCGAATCCCCGATACACACGATCTTGCCGAGGCTGAGGACTGAGGATTGAACCGTGATGTCGATCACGGTCGACGGTGAATCCGGGTCATCGGAAGCAATCGTCAGCGTGGCATTGTAGGAGCGGTTCCCGTCAGTTGGATCAAAGGTAAATCTGATCGCGCCACTTCCTCGGGCGGCGACCGGCGTGGTGAACGAGTCGATGCTGAAATAGGAAGCATCAGCCCCACCTGGCGTGATCGACGTGACCCTGACTGGTCCGCCAGTCCCGGAGTTGTTATACGCGATCTGGAATGATTCGGGGGTGCCGTCGTTGCTGAAGAGGAAGCTTGGATCGATTGCGAGATTCGGATCCGGATTACCGCTGACGGTTTTTAGTGAAAAAGCTTCGAAAGAAAGGACGTTGTTGGAACCGCCGTTTTTGACGAGATCGACGGTTAGGGTATCGGCTCCGTCCGTGACGAAATCCACGGTGTATTCGTATTTTTCGAGAGCATTGGGAGCGTATGTCCCGACGGCGGTATCTGAAACGCCGCCCGTTGCCAGGGAGGCGGTAGCGTCGAGGTTGACGTCAAACGTCGTCGTGTAATACTTCAATTGATACGCTCCTGCGGTGGCAACATCGATCGTGAGTCGAACTCCGTCCCCGTTGCTGTGCAACTCAGCACGGGCGCCTTGGGTAACGTTGGAGCCCATGGTGGTAGGCGTCCCATTAGTCCAGTTGTAGCTGTTCTGAGGATTGGGAAAGATCAACCATGTGTCGGTGGCGGCTCCTAGCAGAGAAAGAACGTCGAATTCTGAACCTCCGTCCATACGGTTGGTCAGGCTCCTGTTGGTGTTCTGCCAGATGCCCCAGTCCGTATCGCCATCGGCGGTGAGATCGATGGCGGTGGTTCCGGTGCCGACACTCGTACTTTGGGCGACGGTCGCGGTGATGTTGGCCGCAGGTAGGGGGAGTGCGGCTAGAATGTAGAAGAAGGGGCGGAGAATTTGCATCGGCTGAGGGTAATGGACGCGGATTGCGTCTGAGGAGATCCGCGCTCTTTGTTGATTGAGTTGGATGGTGTTCTAGCGACGCCGGCGCGAAAACAACCCAAGCATCCCCAGTCCTAGCAGGGCTAGCGACGATGGTTCGGGGATGGTGCTGGTGCTAAGGGTAAACGCCTCGACAGCGAGGATGTTGAGGCCGCCCCCGCTTCTGACGACGTCAAGATTCAGAGTGTCGGCTCCGTCCGTCGCGAAATCCACGGTGTATTCGTATTTTTCGAGACTATTGGGAACGTAGCTCCCAATGGCAGTGTCAGAAACTCCACCCGTTACCAGCGAGGCGGTCGCATCGAGGTTGACGTCAAAGGTCGTCGTGTAGAATTTAAGCTGATACGCTCCTGCGGCGGCAACATCGATCGTGAGCCTTACTCCGGCACCAACGGCGTTCAAGTCTGCGCGAGCGGCTTGGGTCACACCACTACCCGTCGCGTTTGGGGTTCCATTGGTCCAGCTGTAACCATTTTGGGGATTGCCGAATGTCGCCCCCTGATCAGCGGCGGCGCCGAGGTAGGTGAAGCTGGTGAATCCCGATCCTCCGGCCATGCTGCTGGACAGCGCTAAGTTGGTGTTCTGCCAGATGCCCCAGTCCGTATCGCCTTCGGTGGTGAGGTCGATGGCCGTGCCTCCAGTGGTCCCATTGTCGGTACTTTGGCCGAGGGAAACTGAGAGGGTGGCGGATTCGGCACATGTCAATAGGATCGAGTATGCGAAGGCAGCGGTGATGTAAGATTTTTTGGTCATGATTGTGTATTCTATTTGGCTCTCCGTTGATTGGGTGGAGAGGAGGGTTCAGGGTTGCCACGCTAGCCGCCGACCTCGCCTGCGAGTATCCTCTTTTTGCAGGATGGCGGATGCCGATAGCGATACGCCCCGCTGGCTTCAGTCCTTGGGTTGGGCTTTGCCCGCAATGGCTTCAGCTCGTCTTCTTGGAGGGGGATCAGCTTTTTGGCTCTCGCCGCCCGAACTCTATTGACTTGTGATGCGCGCGCCGCCGTGCTTAGTCGCTGGAATGCGCAGAGTGATCCTAGCTGTCGGGCTGCTCCCGTTCCTTGTCGCGGCGAAGGTCGCCAGTGGATCGGTCGCCGAGCTGTCTCTGGCCCAACTCGAGGACCGGGTGGAGGAAATCGATCGCAAGTTGGAGCAGTTGGCCAGCTACAGTCTCCGCAGTGGCGTGGGAAGTGTCGGCTTTCGGTCCGACATCCATGACCGCGCGGCCACTAAAGAATGGATCCAGATCGACTTGGAGGAGGCGGTCGCGATTGACCACGTCGTGCTGGTTCCCGCGATTTGGCGCGACACGAAAACGGGCTTCCGGGCCGATGGGTTTCCCCTCGAGTTCCGCATCGTGGCCGGAACAGAACTGGGAAAGGACGGGATGGTCGTCGCATCTTTTGGGCGAGAGGACGGGCTCCTGCCTCGCATTGCACCACTGGTAGTGCCATGCCCGGGCACCGTCGCGCGCTGGATTCGCGTCGAGGCGACGGTCCTTTCCCCGCGCGCGTGGGACGGGAGGTTCGGCCTCCAACTCTCGGAAATTTTCGTTTTCAGCGGCCGAGAAAATGTCGCCCTGCACCGGCCGGTCGACACTTGGACCGGTGATGCCTCGGAGGGCGGCGCCCGCAACAAGCGCTTCCTCGTGGACGGGTCCGTGCCCTACCTGATGAACGCCGCCCGCGGCGAACAGAGCGTCGCGTTCGTAAGCGGGCTCGATGTCGATGCCCCGCCGACATTGACGATCGACCTCGGATCCAATCAACCCGTCGATCGCCTGCACCTCCACGCGGTCGATATCAGCGACACGATCCCGCAGGCTGAACCGGCCGACTTTGCCATGCCTCATCACCTGGTTGTGGAGGGGGCGCAGCAGCCCGATTTTTCCGACGCCTTCGAGTTAGTCGACTACAAAAGGGAGTCGCCCTACGATACCGGACCGATCGTCATGTTGCGTTTTCCGGAGACGGAATGCCGCTTCGTGCGCCTGGTTGCGCTGGCGCCGTATGAACGAACCGATCCCACCGGGAAGGTGCCCCTGATCGGGTTCGCGGAAGTCGAGATCTTCGGCCGGGGCCGCAACCTTGCGCGGGGCAAGCCCTTTGCGGCGAATTTCCCGCTCGACCGTCCCCGGCGTGGCCTCACCGCGCTGACGGACGGGCGCAACCTTTACGGGGACATCCTCCCCATCCGGGACTGGCTGATCGAACTGGCCGCCCGGCACGACCTCGAGACAGAACGTCCGATCGTTCGTGCGGAGCTCGGTCTCCGCTACGCGCAGCAAAAGGCCAACCTCGTACGGCTCGGATGGCTGGCGGGGCTGCTCGCGGTCGGGATCGTCGTCACAGCGCTCATCGCACGGCTCTTGCAGATGCGGCAGGTGGCGCGCATTCGCGAACGCCTCGCAGCGGACCTGCACGACGAGTTGGGAGCGAACATGCACACCATCGGCCTCCTCAGTGACCTCGCCCAGGAAGCGCGGGACGCGCCTGAAGAACTGGATGTGCTGCATCGACGGATCCGGTCGGAGACCGAGCGGTCCGGAGTCGCCGTCCGCCACTGTGCCAACATGCTCGGGGCGAACGGTCTCTACCCCAATCTCGTTGATGACATGCACCGGGCGGTGCGCAGGATCATGGCGAGGCTCGATCATGAAATGCGCATCGAAGGCGAGGAGCACCTGAGCCGGCTCAAGCCCCGCACGCAGTTTGACCTCCTCCTGTTCTACAAAGAATGCCTCGTGAATATCAGCCGGCATTCGGATGCGACGGAGTTCATGACGGACTTGTGGGCGACGGAGCGTGACCTGAGCTTGACCGTCAGCGATAATGGAACCGGATTGGCTGATTTGCCCGAATACCAAATTCCTCCCTCCCTCCAGCGACGGGCTCGCTTGCTTGGCGCCCGGGTCCGGGCCGGCAAGTCTCCCGACGGGGGGACACAAATCGAATTGAACCTGCGGACGCGCAAGTGGGGAGTCCGCAAGTAAGTAGAAAGAAACCACCATGGATCAGAAAACCCGCGTCGTGCTCGTTGAGGACCATCCCGAATACAGGGAGACGGTGCAACTCGCCCTGAAGAGGACGCCAGATATCACTCTCGTCGGCGAATTCGGAACGGCCGAACGAGCCTTGCGTAGCCTGCAGCGCCAGTGGGGCGAGCAGCAACCCGACCTGATTCTCCTCGACCTCGCCCTGCCAGGAATGGGCGGATTGGAGGCGCTTCCGCAGTTCCTTTCGGTTCTTCCCGAAGTCCGAATCATTGTCCTGACCCAGTCGGAACGAGAACAGGATGTCCTCCGGGCCATCGCCCTCGGGGCGTCGGGGTACCTCCTGAAATCCTCCACGGTGAAGCAGATCACCGACGGAATCCGGACCGTGATCGGGGGTGGGGCTTCGCTCGATGCCGACGTGGCGGGCGTCATCCTCGACACACTCCGGACAAAGCTGCCTAAGGACGAAGCGGCCGACCTGCTGTCGCCACGGGAGCTCGAGGTCCTCTCCCTGATCGCGCGAGGCTTGTTGCGTAAGCAGATCGCCGACCAGCTGGGCATCGCCACATCGACCGTCGTGACGCACATCGCGCACATCTACGAGAAACTCAATGTGCAGAACGCCCCGGAGGCGGTGGCGAAGGCATTTCACGCCGGGATTCTCCCCGTCGACAAGCGTCCCTGAACGTTCTCCCCGTCGGGTGGCGCCGGCATCCACTGCGATCACTGTGGAAACTGCCGCCCATCCACCAAATGTAGGATACCGGGATTCCGGCGGATCGCTATGTTGTTAAATCCCTGATGCTGGCTACATTTAATCCCAGTCCATCTTTTAGAACGTCCGAATGATCCGCTCCGCGTTTCTCATCCTCTGCATGCTCGCCGGCAATCTGATTGCCGAGACGCTGCCACCGCTGAGCGCCGACAAGGTGCCGCAGTCCGTTGAAGAGCTATGGGCCACCTACGATCCGGACAAGGAGCCGCTGGAAGCCAAGATCGTTCGCGAATGGATCGAAGATGGCTGCGTCGTCCGGTTCATCACCTACACCATCGGGACGTTCAAAGGGCAGAAGTCGACCATGGCGGCGTTCTACGCGACTCCGGAAAAACCGGACGGCAAGATTCCCGCGCTGATCCAGATGCACGGCGGTGGTCAGCGCGCGAGCATTGCCAGCGCCAAGTATGGAGCCGAGAACGGATACGCCTGCCTGTCGATCAACTGGGGCGGCCGGGAAATGGAGAAAGCTCAGCCTGGCGACCCCACCACCGATTGGGGCGCGGTGGATGCAACCCAAACGGGTCACAACAGCCACTACTCCAAGCTGACCCCCGATCACCTGACGCTGGACCCCTTCGAGTCGCCGCGGAACAACAATTGGTTTCTCATCACGCTGGCCGCGCGCCGTGGCATCTCCTACCTCCAGCAGCAGCCAGAAGTCGACGGCAGCCGCATCGGCGCCTTCGGCCACTCGATGGGCGGATACTTGACGGTCATGCTCGCGGGTGCCGACGAGCGCATCAAGGCGGGGGCGCCGTCTTGTGGCGGCAGCGGTTCCGCGCCGGACGTCATCCGCAACCGCCCCAATGCGGGCGTGCGGCGCAAGCACTCCAAGCTCTACCATCAGACCTGTGACGATGCCGCCTACATCAAACACATCCGTGTCCCGATGCTTTACATGGGGCCGCAGAACGACTTCAACGGCATCCTCGACAACATGTTCGAGAACTGGAAGTCGATGCCGTCGGAACACATCGGCTACACGGTCAACCCGCACATGAATCACCGCGCTACGGCGGAGCATGTTTTCCCTTCCATGCTGTGGTTCGATGCCCATCTCAAAGGGACGTTCGACTTCCCGCAGACGCCGGCGCTAGAGGTCAATCTCAAGAGCGGCAACGGCGTGCCGACTGCCTCCCTGAAGCCGGACCAGATCGACAAGGTCGCGAAGGTCGATATCTACTACTCCGTCGACAACCACATCCTCTCCCGCTTCTGGCGCAGCGCGGCTTCGCGAAGGTCGGGCGACACTTGGGAGGCGCAGCTGCCAGTCACCAGTGAGGGCCAGCCGCTGTACGTCATCGCCAATGTCTACTACCAGCTCGATCACGACGTGGTCGGTTATCCGTGGATGCGCGCAGCGCCCGAGACCTTCGGCATCACTTCCGATCTTCGCAGCTTCACACCCGCGGAGCTGCGCAGCGCCGGTGTGCGTGGGGACAAGGTCCGGGAGCGGATGCTACAGGCCGAGTTCGATTACCAAGACTGGTACCGGCTGAATTGGGAAAACCCGCATGCCTGGAGCGCCTACACCCGCAAGATCAAGGATCCGCGCTTCGTCGGGCCCGACGGGGCATCGCTGGCGATGGATATCCAGGTCGCCCACGACACGACTTTTCTCATCCATGTGCGCAACAACAGCTGGGGCGCTTATCCGGATGGCAAGAGGGGCGAGTACTATGCGCCGGTCGCCGTGAAGGCATCACCGGACTGGCAGACGCTCAGGCTCGAACTGGAGGATTTCCAACCGACGACCAGCCAGACGAAGGAGCCTCTGACAAACTGGCGACACATCACCGAGCTTGGGTTGTGCGGCCGATTGCGGGTCGAGAAGGACGGCAAGTCGGTCATGTTTCCCGACAACGTCGCTGCGGCGAGAGCCACGTATCACGCCCCCCGCCACTTTAAGAACCTTCGTTGGGAGGGCGGGTGTTGGCCGCCGCTTTCCGAGTCTCTGCAGGCCGGTCGGCAGCAGAAGGACACCGGCAGCGCCGGGTTTGAAAAGGAATTCCAAGAGGCCATCGATGAGTCGATTGCGCTCGAGGCCATCGATGAGCGCACCGCAACGAACGGCAAGATCTACCTGCGCAAAGAAATGGCTTCCAAAGTCGAAAGTTTCTGGCGTGTGCTGAACGACAAGGGCGTCCAAGGGAAAACCATCAGCGTGGGCGGCAAAGCCTACGAGCGCGGATTGGGCGTTCACGCGGACTCACACCTCCGCTTCCCGCTGAACGGCAAGTTCTCGTCGTTCCACGCTGTCCCGGGCCCGGACGATGCCCACCGCGGCCTGATTGAGATGAGAATCTTGGTGGATGGGAAAGAGGTGTTCGCCAGCGGCAAGGTTCGCAGCACCGGTTTTGATGGACGTCCTGTGACCATCTCTGTGGAGGAAGCCAAGGAGCTGGAATTGTTCGTCACCGATGGGGGCGACGGACGAGGCGGCGATCACGCCAGTTGGGCCGACGCCTATCTGACAAAAGAATAACCCCCTGGCCGCCGCCAGAGAAAATGGTCCATGTTGAGTGAGAGGATTTGGTGAAATGTTCCTTGCGACCAAGGTTGGTGAGACCAGCGAAGCGACCCTTAAGAGCTATAAGACTAATCTAAGGGATTTTATGGCCTGGCTAGGAGAGCGTCGAAGCGAGGATCTTAATGATATTCGATCCACCGACATCGCGAGCTACCGTAACAGTCTTTTAGTCCGCGTCTCTCAATCGACAGCCACTAACAAGATTAAAAGTCTTCGCGCTATGTTTACAGCAGCTAAGCAAGAAGGGCTTTGCCTGAAGGATCCTACAGCTAACCTTAAGCTTAAGAGAAAGTCCGACAACGACGGTAACATCCAAAGGCGCCCCTTTACTCTGGAAGAACTCAAACTCATTCGAGAAGAAGCGACAGGTGAATGGGAAAGCATGATCTTATTTGGTCTTTATACAGGTCAGCGTCTTGGTGATCTAGCGACTCTAAGGTGGAACCACATTGATCTACAGAGAGAGGAACTCAGACTTCAGACAAACAAGACTGGTCGTAGTGTAACAATTCCCCTTGCAGCTCCCCTTCTCAATTACCTAGTGACTCAAGCAGCGACTCCCGATGACCCTAATGCTTTCGTGCATCCGGAGCTGGCCGAAGCCTACGCAAAATCATCTTCTACTGCTTCAAACCAATTTACCTCTCTTCTTGTTCAGTGTGGCCTTAGGGAGTCGGCTAGTCATAGCTCCAAGAACAAGGGACGAAATACGAAACGCGAGAAGAGCACCTTAAGCTTCCATAGCTTGCGAGTTACAGCAGTTACCATGCTACATGAAGCCGGCGTTCCAGCAGCCACAGTTGAGGAATGGGTTGGACACAACAGCACAGAAGTTCACCAGACGTATATCAAGATTGGCAGAGAGTCTCTTATGAAAGCTTCAAGCTCCCTCCCCGCCATCTAAAGCTCCCCACCCGACCGGGGGAAACACTCAGCGGACACTCTACATAATACGGTGAGAGGCTTTTTTGTCCCTAATATGGGCGGGCTTTGGCTTGAGTTGTTATCCTTTGATTTAAATGCCGACCTAAAAGCCTTTCCCCCAAAAGCAATCTCCTAGTAGTTGTCATCGAGTATTCAGATATGGAGGTCCTACTCAGGCTTGAAGGCGGGCGAGATTCCTGATTTCGTATTAGGGAATCACCTGCTGCAACTTCTCCCCCATGAACTCCACCAAATCCCGCTCTTCACGGCCTTTCCGACAAAAGCAAAATCCTAGCAACCCAATTTCTAGCAACCTGCCTTCGCCAAGGCATTCTTGCATCTGACTTCTGCTCCACTTGAATCGCCAAATGCAAAATTACCACCCAAGCGACGCGAAGTCCGAACAAGCTGCTGTTGCAATGTCCTTTGAGAGATCATGGGAGCAGACTAATCAGAACCTGACCAGCAAGAGAAATCGACGAAAGAAACTAAATAATCGGTTGAATCGATATTTCTTACTATTACTACCCCCTGGCATAGGCGGTGATAAGTGGGTCCGCCGCGTGAGAAGCAAGGGCAAACCGGTGATTACAGATATCTCCTCTTTCCTCACCAGCCTTTTAGAAGAACTGATTCCACTCACCGCGTCGGACCGACATTCGAGATAAATCAACTCAAGTTTGAACGTTAAAGAAAAGTTACCCCCCCTTTAATCAATGAATTCGAAATATGGCAAACTGAAGTGCTCCCTGTATCGATCGGGAGCAACTCTTGGTTTGATCTTATCAGGGTGGGTCGCCATCGCAGGGAGTGCGATAGCTCACCCTGGGCAAAAGGCACCCGAAGACGGTAAATTCTGGGCCTTCCGCGCCCCCAAACCTGTTGATCCGCCAAGCCCTGATGACAAAAATTCTTGGATACAAAACGAGGTCGATCAATTCATCCTCGCCAAACTTAAGTCTCAAAACATCAACCCCGCTAAGAGGGCAGATAAAGCGACACTCCTTCGTCGCGCCTATTTCGATCTCACCGGACTTCCTCCAACTCCCGAGCAATATCGGAACTTCATGGATGACTCCTCGCCGGCAGCCTATTCGAAGCTCATCGAGCAGCTCCTTGCTTCCAAAGAATACGGTGAACGCTGGGGGCGTCATTGGCTAGACCTTGCCCGGTATGCCGACACGACCGGTGATGCAACCGATATGCCCATTCCCGAGGCATACCTCTATCGCGACTATGTCATTTCGGCTTTCAATGAAGACCTTCCCTACGATCAATTCCTCATCGAACAGCTCGCCGGTGACCAGCTGAACAGCGAATATCCTAAATCAGACCGCTGGAAGGATCGTATCATCGCCACCGGATATGTCGCGATGGCCCAGCGATTCGGCAACTCCAAGTTCGCCAGCATGCACCTGATCATCGAAAACACTCTCGAAACAATCGGCAAATCTATGATGGGAATGTCCCTCGCCTGTGCCCGCTGTCATGATCACAAATTCGACCCTATCACCATGGAGGACTACTATGGCCTCTACGGTTACTTTAGCGGAACGCGGTATCCCCATGCCGGCACCGAACATGCCCGATATCGGGAAAACTACATCCCTCTCGAAAGCGACCCCGAAAAAAGAAAATCTTATCAGGAATGGAATAAACGATTGGCAAAAATCAAAGGCGATCTGCGTAATGCAGAGAGAGCTTTCGAGAAGAACAAAAACGACGCCTCGTTAAAAGAGAAGCTCGACGGAATCAAGGCCGAGCTGAAAAAGCATAACGAAAATATCCCCACTCCTATCACTGAAGCTTGGGCGGTCATCGACGGCAAGACCACTGGCGACGTTAAAATGCACATGGCAGGGGATCCAAACCGAAAGGGAGAATTGGCGCCCCGGGGATTTCTTCGAGCCATTACCAATGCGGAGGCCAAGGTAACCGAAGGAAAAAGCGGAAGGCTCGAATTGGCGCGATGGATCGCATCCAAAGACAATCCGTTGACCAAACGAGTCATGACCAATCGCATTTGGCAATACCATTTCGGCCGCGGATTGGTTGAGACCTCCAACCTTTTTGGTGCGCAGGGTAATGCCCCAAGCCACCCTGACCTTCTCAATTGGCTTGCTGAAAAATTCATAGAAGAGGGATGGTCTATTAAAGCCATGCATCGCCTCATGATGAACTCGGCCACCTATCAACAGGCTGCCACCACCTCAACAGCAGCATTGGAAACTGACCCCAATAACACTTACTGGGGCCGGTGGACACGCCGACGTCTTGAAGGCGAGGCCATTCGAGATTCCATGCTGCTTGTCAGTGGACTTCTTGACCGGTCACCCGGAGGAGCACACCCCTTCCCTAAGGACTCGTTCAAGAAATACTCCCAAGGTGGTCCCTTCAAGAGCAACTACTCCAACAATCGTCGCACCGTTTACCAAATGGTTCGCCGCAATGGCAAAGATGACTTCTGGGAGTTGTTCGATGCCCCCGACCGGAATCAATCAACATCGTCCAGACGCTCTTCGACAGTCCCCATGCAAGCCCTGTTCATGATGAACAGCGAGTTCGTTCGTATGAATGCCGAAGCCTTTGTCAAACGCCTGTCCGGTAATGACGCCGAGCGGGTGAAACAAGCCATCATGCTGGCTTACGGTCGCGAACCACAAGAAGACGAACTAACCGGGGCCTTACTATTCCTTCGAGGAATCTCTGAAAGTGACACCATCTCCCAAAAAGCCTGGATCAGCTTCTGCCGAAGTCTCCTGGCGAGCAACGAATTTATCTACTTTGACTAATGTCTGACCTCATCAATCATATGAACCGGCGACAAATGCTGTCGAAGACCGGAGCCGGATTGGCAGGAATGAGCCTTTTCGGCTTGGCGAATCCCCTCACAGCCCTCGAGCATCCGCTCGCCCCAAAGCCCCCTCACTTCCCGACAAAAGCCAAACAGGTGATCTTCTTCTTCATGAATGGCGGGATGTCGCACGTCGACTCCTTCGACCCCAAAGCCAAGCTCACCGAATTAGATGGCAAGGATTCGACAATGAAGGGCCGTAAATGGAAAGGCAGCCAATGGGACACCATTACCGATCATACCACCGGGATTGAAACCACCAACCTCGTCCCCCACCTCAATTCCGTGATGGAAGAGGTCGCCCTCATCCGCTCACTCAAGAGCCCTTTTGGCGATCACTTCGAAGCCACGATGCACATGCATACCGGGCAGAAAGGCATGACTATGCCAGGAATTGGCGCCTGGCTGAGTTATGGTTTGGGTACCAACAATACTGACCTCCCCTCCCACATGGTCATTGCCAAAAAGGAAATTTACGGAGGAGCAAAGGCGTGGGATGCCAACTTTCTCCCTCCTGTTCATCAGGGAGCCCGCATCATCCCAGGAGCCGAACCGGTGAAATATCTCAAGCCCCATCCCTCGACCTCGAGAAACCAGCCAGCTGAATTGGCTTTCATCGAAAAACTCAACCGCCAACACCACAGAGGACGGGAAGAAACTTCCGAGCTCGCTGCAAGAATGCTCTCCTACAAAACTGCGACCAGCCTGCAAAACGTCGCGCCCAACCTCTTCAATCTGGGCGACGAACTAGATGAAACCCTAAAACTCTACGGCATTCCCAAAGCCGACTCTTACGACTTCGGATGGCAGTGCCTGATGGCCCGTCGGCTCGCAGAGAACGGAGTGCGATTCATCGAGGTCATCCACCCAGGTAACTGGGACCATCACTCCAACATTTCCGGCCATGGAAAATTGGGCAAGGAAATCGATCAGCCCATCGCAGGTTTGATCCGTGACCTCAAATCTCGGGGTATGCTCGATGAGACCCTCATCGTCTTCGCCACCGAGTTCGGGCGAACTCCTTATCACGATTCCAACCCAACCGGACGGGGTCACCATCGCAATGCCTTTACCTGTTGGTTAGCTGGCGCTGGAGTCAAGGGTGGCACCATCTTTGGTGAATCCGACGAAACGGGATCGGAAGTCGCAACCAACGCCGTCGACATCCACGACTTTCATGCCACCATCCTTTATCTCCTCGGACTGAATCACGAGCACCTGACCTTTACCCAATCAGGGCGCGACTTCCGGATTACGGACGTCCACGGAAAAGTCATCACCGATGTGCTAGCCTAGAATCTTGCCATAACAAGAGGGAGAACGCCTTGAAGAAAATTCGCCCATCTCAACCAACCCTAGCCAGATTACACTAAAGAATCAGCAAGATTTTACTTGATGCTTTCAGGTCAAAAATGGGAGCGGCCCTAACCCTTCCCAGATTATTGTCACGCCACAGTTGGCTTTACAAAAGTGATGCAGACGGATAATAGTCGCGTGACTGGTTTTCCCAGATCTCAAAATATATGAAGGTCAAAACACCGAAGTTATGGATGGGGATTGCGCTTTTTTTGACCCTTGGATTTTTCGGTCTACAGATTCCTTTAAAGCAAAAGTATGATGGATTGATGAACAAAGTTAGGGCTGCATCTCAATTTATTGCTCACCCAATTGATGCTGAGGCACTTTCCTTTCTAGAGTCCGTCAAGAGATCCTGGACCGTTCACAGCCATGAAAGCCCCGATCCAATTTTTGCTGAAATTCATTCGGTAACGGGAATACAGAATACGGTGGATGGAGTTGTCGAATTTTATACACACGATCCCCTCCCATACTCTTACTTCGACCTTAACCGGAACACGAAAGAGAGTTTGGTTACTTCAGCAAAAGCACTTGCGTCTCCCACCTCCATTGACGGTCAAATCTATCATGGCAACGGAACTTGCTTCGTCAAGATTACCGAAACCGTCGTCGAGGTTTTCAATGACAGTGAAGTTGGCTTGGCTCGAACTCTCTATGTAAAAGTGAAGGCTGGAGAGAAATTAACCAAGCCGGTTACGGCTTCTGGTGGGCAAAACTGACCTCTTCCATCTTGCAGGAGTGAAGTAATCTCGTAGATCTTCGAACAGGGTTGGATTCAAAGCCGGCAGCGTCACCCGACTCTCTGAATCCAGCGGAGCGTAGCCTTTCAATCGGGGCTCTGGTCGCCGAAGATCTCGTATCGAAGAACTTACGTTCTTTTCGTGAGTGCTTCATTGCCCTCCGTACCCCCCCTTTCTCCCCCATGAACTCCGCTAATCTTCAGTTTCCGCGACCTTTCTGCCAAAAGCAAATTCCTAGCAGTCAATGGAACACGACACTCCTGCTATTTCGGAATTTCATTGAGCACCTCATCGTGGAGCCAGTCGACCATCCGTTGCGGCCACTTCTGGATACTAAGCCGCTTTGAGCGCGTTCCCATCCCAAAACCATGACCGCCACGCGCATAGATGTGCGCCTCGTAATCGACATTAATCTCGCGAAAGCGTTGCGCCAGGTTCAGCAGTACGCTGGTATGATTGTCATCCGCTGCGATCAACATAAAGGCCGGCGGTGTGTCGGCTGGCAATTTCGACGGAATCCCCACCGGCCCGGGATACACCAGCATTTGGAAATTCGGCTTTGCCTCGAGCCGATCGACAGGGTCCGCCGCATCGGGGTCGCCGGCGCCGGGCTTGTAACAGGTGATGGAGACTACCTCGCCTCCGGCGGAAAAGCCCAGCATTCCCACCTTGTCTGGGGCGATACCAAATTCTTTTGCCCGGTGCCGGACCATCCGGATTGCCCGCTGTCCATCTTGCAGAACATGTTGTTCGAATTTGTAAGGGACCCCTGGTTGACGCGATAGTCGGTATTTCAAAACAAAAGTCGTATAGCCGTGAGACGCAAGAAATTTCGCCGGATCAAAACCGCCGCTTTTCATGCCCAACTTGCGTAGGCCACCACCCGGTGCAATAACGATGGCAACGCCATTAACCTGGTTCTTCGGCGGTCGAAACGCCGTCAGGGTAGGGTAGTGCACATTGGTCACACTACCTTTAACAACGACCTCCACTTCGTTCTTGCGGTCTTCAAATCCAGGTGCTCCATCCGGCCAGAGTGGGATGATTTCGCCGTCCTGAGCGGTGACTTGCTGAACTGACGAGAGAAAACAGAGAATGACTGGAAGCGCGAGGATCTTGCTGAAGTTCATGGCGTGCGATGCGGATTGAGGATGTCAACTCGGCAGTCATATTCTAGTTTATTTTCTCGTTTATCGAGTAGGAGCCCCTGCCGGATGTCAAGATGGACTATCGGTCACATCGGAAGCTTCAGAAAACCGGAAAAAACCATCAGAGGGTTTTCTACAATGGCTTGATATTCGGATCAATTTCCGGCTCTTATTTTGTGACCTGAGCTGTCCGATTCTCCTCGAACTCGAAGCCGCGGGCAATCGCTTGGCTCCGCACCGCGCGAACCAGTGCATCACCCAAAACATTCACCTTGGCGGTCTTCGTATTAGGCATCTGGGACATTTTTTGCTGCACAAAGGCATGTCGCTGTGAAATGATGTCAGCCATTTTTCTCCGGATTTTTTGCCGCTCAGCAATTTTCTGGTTGAGAAAAGCCATCCGCTGTTTGTTTGACATCGCCCGGAGGTTGTCTGGCATTATGGCAGCGGGCATCTTGTTCAGGTCTACCATCTTATGATCGAGGGCATCGATTAGATCATGATGAGCATGATGATAGAGGTGTCCAATCTTGGCAGACATTCGAGCCGCGAAGGCATGATCAGACATCTTGGCCATATTCTCATCCTGCGTCTTTTGATTCGCAGCGGCTTCCTCACCACCGTCACCATACCAGACAAAGGTGGCGTTCATCTCCGTGTTCAGTTTGCGTATTCTCGCATCGAAGGGAGTGTTCAACTCTGGCAGATGATGGTTGTGATTGATCTGAAATGACAATCCGCCAACCAACTGAGCTGCTGATTCCCACTGGGGAAGAAGCGCTGTATTCCCCTTGGCTTTATTATCACAAAAGATGCTGTTGATCAGGACCTTTTTCGAGAGAGCCTTCGGGAGAGCTTCCCCATAGTTCACTTTCCCCTGGTCGAACGATTCGTTTCCGGCAATAAAGATGGCGCGGTATGCCGAAGGCGCCGAGGTCCACTCAAGGGCATCGAGAGCCTGGTTGATCGCTTGTCCACAGAACTCTTTCGATCCCCCGATTTTGAGAGAAAAGAGTGCTCGCGAGACTTCGTCGAGATCTTCAGTAAAGCCAGTCACTTGTCGGACTACCGATGGTGAACAACCGTATTGGTATATAGCAATCTCCAGCTTGATTGGAGCACCATTGCGTGAGGCCTTGGCAAGCTCACTCACGGCATTCCAAAGTTGGCAGCGAGCTTGATCGATCAGCCCTCTCATCGAACCACTGGTATCGAGAAGAATGGCGATTTGTGTCAGGGGTCTCCCATCGGTCTTGTTGGTCGTAACAGTTGGATTTTGCTGCTGGGGCTCGTCTCCAGACGCCGCGAGAGCGAGCGAGGTAACGAAAAGGAAAGTGATGAATCGTTTTGGCAAAGACATGGCTTTATCATTGATAAAAAATTTAGCACAGACTGGCATTTAGTGCTTCACCGCCGCATAGGCACGATCAAGACCCTCACGAAGAATCCATGACCTCGTGGTCGGACAATGAGTGTCTTTGGCACGCGAAGCGATACCGACGAGCATCTTACGAGTTAAGGCATCAAGTTGCTGATTGTTTGCGAGTTCCTCGATACAAGTCATATAGACGCGGGCGCACTTGGCGGGATCTCCGTGATTGAAGGCAGGAACGCCTTTGTCGATCGCGAGTTCAATCATTTTTCCGGGACTACCATTTGAAGCTGTCTCGGCGGGAGGAAGGAGGACCGCGTCTATGACATGGATGATGCCGTTGTCACACTTAATATCAGCTGTCACGATGGTGGCTCCGTTCACCTGAAACTTACCATTGTTAATCCCAAACTTGAGTGCACCTTTACTCACTGATTTTGTCTTGCCGGCATTGAGTGCCGATCCTGCGGAGACGCTGCCCTTGATGACATGAAGCTTCAGAATTTCCGCCAGCTTCCCTTTGTTCTCAGCTTTAAGAAGGGACTCAACCGTCCCCTTAGGTAGAGCTTTAAAAGCTGCGTCAGTCGGAGCGAGCACCGTGACTGGCGCCTCGCTACTTAGGACACTGGTGAGACCGGCCGCGTCAGCCGCCGCCAAGAGAGTATTGAAACTTCCAGCTTTCTTTGCGACCGAAGCAATATCATTCCTTGGTTCGGGCGGAAGGAGAACCGAGTCGATGACGTGTATCACACCATTTGAGACCCGTAGGTCTGCCGAAAGAAGATTGGCGCCATTCACGCGAACCTGACCATGTTCAAAACCGATAGATACCTGTTCACCTTGCAAAGTTTTGGCGTTGCGAGCCTTCAAGGCACCTGGCAAATCAACTTCTCCAGCCACAACATGATACTTCAGGATCGCTTGTAGCTTTCCTTTGTTCTCAGGCTTGAGAAGAGTCTCGACCGTTCCTTTAGAGAGCTTGGCAAAAGCTTCGTCGGTCGGAGCGAAAACCGTGAATGGGCCGTCGCCTTTCATGGTGTCTGCAAGGCCGGCTGCGCCGAGAGCAGCGGCCAGAGTCTTAAAGGACCCGGCTGCGATGGCGGTGTCGACGATATCTTTCTTAGGAGCCTTGTCATCAGCCACGGCGGGTGACATGGTTGTGATGAATCCGAAGAGAATGGTGGTAGCAATTGCTTTCATTTTATTATTTGGGGAGTTGGTTGTTTTGTCGTTTTGAGACCGCCTTCATTGGCCGTCCTTTGGTTTGTTCGCGGGACTCGGGAAATTGGATTCAAAAAAAACACGTCCGAGAAAAAAAGCCCGTCCTCACAAGGAAGACAGGCTTTTGATTGGGGGGAATGAAACCGCAAGATTACCGGCCAAATCGCTCTTTTTGGGGTGCCTGACTGCTAGAAATTTGCTTTTGGCGGGAAGATCTTGGAAACCGGGGGTTGGCGGCACCCATGGGGGAGAAAGGGGGTAATTTGCCAGGCACGAGCCGGTCGCCTCATTGTCATCTCCAACGATGACCGAACGACAAACGGGTCCCTCGCGGAATAAGGTCCCTCATCTCCATACCGTATCCAAGGAAAAACGGTCGTGATCTCCTGACCGGTTTTTCGGATCCGCGCCCTGCGATCAGCTGTTCGCTGCAGCAACGACAATCTCTTGTTTGGAAACCACCACTCCACCTGGTTGCTCCAACGTGATCACAAAAGCCTTGGGGTCGCGAATCACGAGAGGGTTGCGAATAGGAATGACAGTCGTTCCCTCGGCTAGGCCAATGTCAAAGACTCCCCCATCAACCGGCTTTTCATCGCGGGTCGGATCCACAATCCAAAGCTGATACTGTTTTGACTTGGGATCATTCACCGGAAGGTTGGTCAATGACATGTATCCTTCCTGGCGTTCGTCACTCCAAACAACTTCGCCGGACATCCCTTTGTAGTCTCCCCCTCCCTCGAACGGAGCACGGATCAAATCCTTGGCCTCAGCCACCAAAGTTTTACTGGCCTCTTCAGGTGAAACCTGAGTGGACGGGGGGCCGGGTGTCGAAGTCGACGGGTCACTCACGAACGTCTGTGCAACAAAAAGAATCGCAAAGAGGGCGGCAATGGCCCATGCCGTATCCTTGTCCGAAAGGATCTTCCGCCATAGTGGTATCTCGCCCACTGTCTCCTCGACCTTCTTGCTTGGTTTCTCAACTACGAAATCGGCTGTTCCTTTCTCCAGTTCCTCCAGCAATCCCGGAGGCAACTCAATCTTATTGGTGTCCTGAAACTCTGCTTCAAGCGCCGCTGCGGTCAGTTCAAGCGCCAGATCGCTTTGGCACCGGGGATCGCGGGCCAGCTCCTCCCACTCGTCCATCTCGCCCGTATCGAGATCACCAAGAATACGTCCGGCATCGAGTTCTTCAAATCGGGAAATGATCTCCTGGTCAGTCATGAATTTGGAGTTTGGGGGTTTGAGGGGGAATTTGCCGGGCGCAGTTGATTGCGAAGTTCAATCAAACCACGACGCAGGCGGGTTTTGACCGTCCCGAGCGGGAGTCCGGTCCATTCAACGATTTCGGGATGCGTCATCCCCTGATCAAAGTGAAGGATAAAAATTTCCCGCGTTTCTTCAGGCAGCTTGGCCAGGGCCTGCCTCACGACCTCACGCTCGCATTTCATTAGCGCGTTCGGCCCCTCGCTGGCCAGATTCAGACTGTCGCCCTCGGGCATGGGCTCGAGCCGAGGGCGACGACTTTCCTTGCGGGTGTGGTCAATAGCGCGCCGTCGAGCCAGCAGTCCCACAAAGGTGGTATGCGTCGCAATAGAAGAATCGTATCGCTTTGCCGACCTCCATAAGTCGATGAAGGTTTCTTGCACGACATCCTCGGCCGACGACGTGTTCTGAACGTATCGTCGGACGATCGACCAGACGAGAGGGGCATATTCTTTAATACAACGATCCATGGCACTTTCTTTGCCTTGGGCCACCAGCGCGAGAAGATCTCTGCCGCCTATGTCTGTCTCTGCTCCGCTCACGAACAGTGAAAGATTAAGGCCCGTGTTTGAGATTTGTCGATCCCGGATTCCCACAAAGAAAACCCAGGACCGCACTGTTTTGGTAGGGTTATTTCGAGGGGGGAAGGATCACGGTGTCGATGACGTGAATCACGCCGTTGGAACACTCGATATCAGCCTTTACGACCTTAGCGCTACGGTTGAGGGTCAGCGACTTCTCTTTGACTGCGAGAGTGATGTCTTTCTTGTTGAGAGCGGTGGCTTTATTGAGGGTCAAGGCAGTTTTTGACATGACCTTACCAGACACGACGTGGTAAGTCAGGATCGCTCGTAGCTTTCCTTTGTTCTCAGGCTTGAGAAGAGTCTCGACCGTTCCTTTAGGGAGCTTGGCAAAAGCTTCGTCGGTCGGAGCGAAAACCGTGAATGGGCCGTCGCCTTTCATGGTGTCTACAAGGCCGGCTGCGCCGAGAGCAGCGGCCAGAGTCTTAAAGGACCCGGCTGCGATGGCGGTGTCGACGATATCTTTCTCAGGAGCCTTGTCATCAGCCACGGCGGGTGACATGGTTGCGATGAATCCGAAGAGAATGGTGGTAGCAATTGCTTTCATTTTATCATTTGGGGAATTGGTTATTTTGTCGTTTTGAGACCGCCTTCATTAGCTGTCCCTGGGTATGTTCGCGGGACTCGGGAAATTGGATTCAAAAAAAACACGTCCGAGAAAAAAAGCCCGACCCCACAAGGAAGAAAGGCTTTTGATTGGGGGGGAATGAAACCGCAAGATTAACGGCCAAATCGCTCCCTTTGGGGTGCCTGCATCAGGTAGCTGTCGAGCAGGCGATCTTCGCGCTGCTCGAGGCTACGAAGGACCGTGCGGAAGGCATTACGGGAACTCCAGGCCTCGTCGGCAAACTGGTACACCGGTTGGTCATCCTTAATGGCATCAGTGAGGTTTGACCGGGTGCTGTTGTCGAGGAAGAGGGAATACTTCGAGAGAAACTCGTATCCACAAGCGGTGTAGTATCTCCAGCTCTCTTCGTACTTTCCTTTTCCGTAAATCGCCGAACCCTTGGTGAGAGTCGATTGCACAAACTTGATGGCATCGACGGCGCTAATGTCTCCTTCGGGTAGTTCCATGGGATCAGGAATCACCGCGCTGATCCCGTTGATGAGACCGTTGAATCCTTCCACATCGGTGTCCTTGATTTCGATCCCGCTGATCAAGGATTTGTCGCCGGACCGAGTGAGATAAATGGGAGCCCCGTGAATAGTGCGCAGCTTGGCGTAGGGAAGGCAGTTCTCGCTCACGTGCTTTCCGGTGATGACGTGGCGGGCGAGGATTCCGTAGAGAGCCTCGCGGTTGGTTCCAGCCGGATCCGCAACCAACGAAGCGTAGGGCTCCTTCTTCCAGGCCTCGTTCACCGGAGCAAAGATAGTAAACTGGGAGGAAGAGGCGACCGGGAGATCAAGACCCGTCACTTCCAACATGGAAACCAGCGTACTGAATCGCTTCTCTTTCCGAAGCAGTTCAAGCAATCCGGACTCGACTGGTGGAATCACCGAGTCGATCACGTGAATGATGCCATTCGCGCAGGGTAGATCCGCCTGCACCACGGCAGCACCATCGATCGTGGCCTTACCATCAGTAACCTTGAAGTTCAGCTGCTGGCCGAAAGCGGAAGTCGGGGTGACATTGGAAACTCCGAGGCTCAGGAGTCCAGGAATCTTCCCGGCAGCAAAAAGCCCTTCGGTGATGTGATGCTTGATGATGTCTTCGAGACGCTCGTCGTTTTCCGGCAGGAACAAGGAATCCACAAAAGCCTTGGGTAACTTGGCGAAGGCGTCGTCAGTCGGGGCGAAGGCCGTGTAGAGCGAATGCATATTCTGGAAACGCTTGCCTTGTCGACTGGCGGTGATGGCCTTGGTGAAAATGGTAAAACGCCCATCTTTTTGAAGACGCTGGAACAAGTCATCGGTGTTCGGCGTCAAAACTGCATCGATGAGGTAGAGCGTGCCGTTGGAGCAAGCGATGGATTCACCGGTAAAACGAGCCTGACCAATGGTGCCACCTTTGAAATCAATCGAAAGGAACTGCCCGGTGGTCATTCGCAGAGTCGAGAACTTTTCGAGACCAAAAGAAGGCACTGAACGTGACAGGATGTGGAAGCCAAAAACTTCGTCGAGACGGTCGTCATTCCGGGGATCCAACAAGGTTGCTAGTGCTCCATCAGGCAGCTTGGCGAAAGCCGCATCGGTGGGTGCGAAGACCGTGCGGCGAATATTGGTGCGCTCCGAAAGCTGGGAACCGGCTTCTGTTTTGTCGAGGAGTTGCACGAACCTGCTCAAGTCAGGACGCTCGCGAACCACACGGCCAATAGTCTTGGCTTCAGCAGGATCGGCGGCCTGGGAATGGCCACAGAGGAGGAAAGCACTTGCGAGGAACAAGGCTTTATTGATTAGGAAGAGGGATGTTGTTTTCATCGCCTTGTTTTTCGCCGGACTCAGCGAACTGGATTCAACAATCTTACTTTTTTGTTAGGGCGAGGAGTATTAATACGATGTCATTATGAAAGCTTATGAAACCTCCTCAAACCTCACCTTAAGGTGTATCACTTTGTGAACTACTCGCAGCTCTCACCCCACCCCCCGTAACTCATTGAACTAAAGAGCTTTGATCTACCCTCCAAAAACTGGACCATTTGAGATGTTAGGTTTGGGAACGTAGAACCTACACTAAGACATGAAAAAGAAGGGGCCACAGCTTATGTCCTCCCACAATTTGCTGACAGCTTTGGCGGCTTGGGAAGCACATGGGAAGGTCTAACCGTTGAAATTCTAAAGCCAACCATCACGGCTTGTGGTTTAACCACTCCTCAAACCTTCTTCATTGAATTTGAGCCAGCAGGCGAAGGGTATCGGGTAATGAGCAGTCCGACTTTGGACTTTGGCAACGCAGTGGAAATAAGACCAACCCTTCAACCAACTAGCGGGAGCGATAATCGCTTTGAGTTTACGGCCAGTGGATCCAGAAACTTCTACCGGCTGGAGCTAACTGAATAACACTCCTCTCTCCCTACTCTTCTCCCTCCCCGCCATCTAAAGACCACCCACCCCACCGGGGGAAGAACTTGCGGACGCTCTATGTAATGCGGTGAGAGATTTTTTTGTCCCTAATATGGACGCTCCAAAAAACACCCCCTTTCTCCCCCATGTATGACGCCAAACCCCGGTTTCCACGACCCTTCCGCCAAAAGCAAATCCCTAGCAGTTCAAGAGCGGGGGCTGCGAACATA
>Ga0213866_10000838_pt1 | contig 23937 bp, 19 predicted proteins | sample PICome_11_FD_160079 | JGI IMG/M metagenome (GOLD analysis project Ga0213866, IMG submission 160079) | Coastal seawater microbial communities near Pivers Island, North Carolina, United States - PICO284 | ecosystem: Environmental > Aquatic > Marine > Coastal | place: USA: North Carolina...
GACTCAATATTATCGGCAAATACAGCTGGGTCGAAGATAGGCAACCCGAGGGTCAGGCCGGCGATATCGGCTTTGCATGGCAGAAGGGCCATGTGCTGGCTACCGATGTACTCTTCGATCTCAATGCTAAATGGCGTATTGGTGGCAAACTGGCAGCGCGCCACGGCGAACAGAAAATGTTCGATATGCCCTGGAATGACACCCGCCGCTGGTTGCTAGCGACTCGCGTCGGCTACCGTCTGCAACAAGATACCTTGCTCAATATTGAGTACCGACTGCTCAAGGATCAGACTGCTGACGATCAGAGAGATGGCACAGTGATAGAGCTAGTACGACGCTTCAATAACAAGATCGAAGTAGGCATAGGTGTCAACTACGCCGGCTTTAGCGATGACCTGGGATTAAACGATTACACCGAACAGCGCGGCTACCTGCGGATAACAGGGGTGTTGGAATAAACTGAGAGAGCCCTCTCCACGGTTACAGACTGGGTTATCAGGCCAGGAAATCTTGCGGATTGCCCCAGACACTCGCTGCGCTTATGGGGCAGGGCATAATCGGCAATACTGGACCAAATATTTCCTGAGACACTCCCTGCGCTCATGGGTCAGGCTTTAGCTAAGGAAACACTCTGTTTGGGGACATCAGACACTCGCTGCGCACATGGGGCAGTCCCGCCTTAGAGCAATCGACTACCATCTTTAATTGAGACACTCCCTGCGCTCATGGGTCAGGCTCTACCCAAGACACTCGCTGCGCTCATGGGGCAGGCTCTACCCAAAAAACTCGATTTGCCTACTTAGTAAACTGCACTTAAAACACTTGCTTTGTATTGGGATGGAAAACAGTATTTTCCTGCAGGTCTGAGCCTTTTCTGGGGCAATGCAGCTGACCACTGGTAGATAAAGATTAAAGACTCATCAGGATGTGTCGATAGATAGTTTAGGAAAGACTGGTAGAGCGACTAATTTAAGAGGCCTGCGTTTAAGCGATGGTCAGCCAATAGGGTCAGCAAGTTACTCGCTACCAAGGCGGTAAAGGCTTATGCTGATTCGGTGTATCCCAACAAAATCAAACGAGGTCTTAGTATCAATCACGCCAGTTCTACCGATGGTTTGGGTCTTAATAATAAGACATAAAGGCACGGTTACCTGTGGATAACTGGCATATTGGCATAGCCACACAGACCAACGTATTTAACAAAGGCATATTGAAGAAGGGCACTACCATGAAAAACACAAGCATACTCAAAGTTCTGTTTTTTTTAGTTACCACGTTACTTGCAAGCGGCGGGTGGGGGTTTGAGACGGATAAAAACTCAATTATAAAAGGTAATTTGACTTTGAACCCAGAAGCAACATCAGCTGATACAAGTGCAGGAGCAGGCAATCTGAACATTAGTGGCAACATATTGTTAAATCAAACTACGGCAATAGATAATCGCACTGAAAGCCTGCAGATTAAAACCTCTCACGCAGGGCAACTGTATTTGAGTCATAGCGGTGCAGGGAATGACGAGTATTGGAGATTTGGTGTTCAAGACAATGGCATGCTTGTTGTTTACCAGGGGTCGGACAACCAAGGGGTTTATTTAAATAGTTCTGTCGGCAGTTGGACAAGAAATTCTGATGAGAGATTAAAAGAGATTATAGAACCTATTTCAGATGCCGCTACAAAAGTGTCGAGACTCAGAGCGGTGATTGGCAGGTATAAGACAGATGATGTTAAAACAAGACGCAGTTTTTTAATTGCCCAAGATGTTCAGGCTATCCTACCGGAAGCTGTATCCGTCAAAGATGACTCGTTGAGAACTTTGGGTGTGTCTTATACCGATACAATTCCTCTTCTTGTTGCAGCAATCAAAGAGCAACAGCAGGCGATACAATTACTGACCGAGCGAGTTAAGCAGCTAGAGAACAACTAGCATAGGGAGTTTCAATCAAACAGTCTTATGGCACAGTGAATCCTCACATCAGGCTGCGTTATTTGTTAAAAGAATCTGTGACGCCCAGTGCGCCGAGCTAAATCGGTAAACCAGCAAGATAATCCGGGACACCCATTAATTAGCGAGTAGCGGAGCCGATCAATCACGGACATCCAGAAATTAGAAATTGTTGTCCGGATGGTACATGTTTAATTTAGCCAGAACAAACTACTGCAAAGAGCAACCCATGACCCGCGCTAGTGAACAGCAAATCAGTCTATCGGATACCCCCCACTACCACTGTATTAACCCCTGTATGCGGTGTGTTTTTTTGTATAGAGACGGTTACAAAGCAAATAAATTTAAAAAAGTTTGAACTTAATCAAAAACCGCTGTCTAACTATTTGCAAACAATGATTGCATATTCTCCCCCTAACTTGAGAATAAAAGTAAAACTCTCCTAGTATGTAGAACAGGCCCTGATCTGATTATTGGATCAGGGCTTTTTTTTGCCGGCAAAGTTTAGCGTTGCATTGATCTATACAGTGGTCTGAACGCGCTCATAAAAGCTCAGCGCTGCAAACTAGGCTATCAGGTTACCGGATGCGCTGTGCTGTTATTGCTGATGATCCACGGATGCTGTGTGCTGCTGCAATAGCCAGTGGTCAAGTTGCTGCTCAAGGCGTTCAAGGCCTATTTTTTTGGTCGAGGAGAACAACTGCGCTGAGAGCAATGTGCAGCCCGGATCCATATCGCGCAGTAATTTTTCCACCTTTAACAGTGATGCCATTGCCGGCCCGCGTTTGAGTTTATCCGCTTTGGTTAGCAGTATATGGGTGGGCAGTCCGGCCTGCGCTGCCCAGTTGAGCATCTGTTGATCATAGACCTGCAGCGGATGGCGACTATCCATCAGTAGCACCAGCCCGACAAGACTGCGCCGCTGCTGTAAATACTCAGCCAGGTGGTGATCCCATTTGGCTTTGATCGCCTTGGGCACCTTGGCATAGCCATAGCCCGGCAGGTCAACCAGCCGCCGCTGGGAATCCAGTTGAAAGTGGTTTATCAGTTGGGTGCGCCCCGGGGTCTTGCTGGTGCGCGCCAGACCGCGATTGCCGGACAGGGTATTGATAGCGCTGGACTTGCCGGCGTTGGAGCGACCGGCAAAGGCCACTTCACAGCCGCTGTCCTCTGGGCACTGGCGCAGAGTTGGGGCGCTGAGCAAAAATTTGATCTGTTTAAAATCGACTTTAGGTGTTTGCATAAAAAGACATCATTTTTTGGCTTAAGCAACAGCGCCTATTGGTATATAATGCGCGCGCCCAAGCCTGTTAAAGCACCCCTGAAAAGGACTCTTGCCAGGCTGGGCTATTAGAGCCACAGATTGTATTCGCGCGTATTGACTGGCACCCCACCATTCTAACCGATTGTGAGAGTTGAATTAACCATATTGGATTGATTATGAAGAGAAGCGTTTTATTCGTTGTTTATCTGCTAGCTGCAGCTGTGATATCCCCCAGTTGGGCCGCTGGCGATGCGGTTGCCGGCAAGGCCAAAACCGCAGTCTGTGCCGGTTGTCACGGCAGTGATGGCAACAGTGCCATTGCCGCCTTCCCAAAACTGGCGGGATTGGGTGAAAAGTATCTCACTGAGCAGTTGCGCTATATTAAAACCAATGAGCGGATGATTGTTGAAATGACCGGCCTGTTGGATAACTCGTCGGATCAGGACCTGCAGGATATGGCCGCCTATTACGATAGCCAACAGCGTCAGTTAGCAGGTGCTCAGGAAATTACTTTGGTGGGCATCAGTGAGCCTCAACAGGCGTTGGCCCTCGGGGAGCGAATTTATCGCGCCGGCAACCTGGAAACTGGCGTTGCTGCCTGCATTGCCTGTCATTCACCTGCCGGCCATGGCAATGGCCCTGCGGGCTACCCCGCCCTCGGCGGCCAGTTTGCCGAGTACACTGAGAAGCAGCTGTTGGCCTACCGTCGAGGTGAACGCAACACCGGTGCCAATGCGAAAATTATGCAGGGAGTTGCCGCTGCGCTGAGCGATAGAGAAATAAAGGCACTGGCAAACTATATCGCCGGTCTCAACTGAGACTGAGCAAGCCGAGGAGCAATTGAGAGAGGGATTAGTCATGTTTTGGATTAGACGCTTTATATTTGTAATCGCATTACTGCCGATGGCCATGTGTCAGGCGGAGTCAGAAAAATATCAGGCGGGGGTGCACTACGAGCTGCTGCCCCAGCCGGTGAGAACCGCCAACCCAGACAAGATTGAGGTCAATGAGGTATTTTCCTATACCTGTAGTCACTGCTACAGCTTCGAGGACGTGGTGACTCCCTGGAAAAAACAGTTGCCCGCTGATGTAGATTTTCAGCGCACGCCGGCGATTTGGGGGTCAAACATGGAGCCCTATGCCCGTGCCTATTATGGTGCCCTGATGCTCAATGAGTTAGACCGTACTCACCGACCGCTGTTTGAGGCGTTCCATTTGAAAAAGCAGAATTTTTCAACCGCACAGGATTTTGCTGAACTGTTTGTCTCAAAGGGAGTGGATGGCGACGCATTTACCCGTGCCTACAATTCCTTTGGTATGACCAGCATGGTCAATCAGGCCAAGGCGCGGGTGCGCAGTTACCGTGTCCAGGGTACGCCGGAGATGGTGATCAATGGCAAATATCGCATCAGTACCAGAAAGGCTGGAGGCTTCGCTGGAATGCTGAGTGTAGCGGATTTTTTGATTGAGAAAGAGCGGGCTGAAAACGCCAAAAAGTAACCCGAACCCAAGTATCCTTTGACCCCCTGTATTCGCCCAGATGTGGGCTTAAATGGTAGTTGTAAATTATGAAGCCAGCGGTAAAACCACAGAATCCAAATTTTTCCTCCGGACCTTGCGCCAAGCGACCGGGCTACAACGTTGCGGCGTTGTCTATAGATACACTGGGGCGCTCGCATCGCTCAACCCTAGGTAAGGCAGCGCTGGGTCGCGCCTGTACTGAAACAGCTGAGATTTTGGGCCTGCCCGAAGGCTACCGCGTTGGTGTGGTGCCGGCCTCGGACACCGGCGCCGTAGAGATGATTATGTGGTCGGTACTGGGCGCGCGTCCGGTGGATATTTTCGCCTGGGAATCCTTTGGTAAAGGCTGGCTGACCGATGCCGTCAAGCAGTTAAAGCTCGAGGATATTCACAGCTATACCGCCGACTATGGGTCGTTGCCGGATATGACTCAGGCCAATCCCGATCACGACTGCGTGTTTACCTGGAACGGCACTACGTCGGGGGTCAAAGTACCCAATGCTGACTGGATCAGTGACCAGCGCAGCGGGCTGACTATTTGTGATGCCACCTCGGCGGTGTTCGCTATGGATTTACCCTGGGAAAAGCTTGATGTTGTTACCTACAGCTGGCAAAAAGTGCTGGGAGGTGAGGGCGCTCATGGTATGTTGATTCTCAGTCCGCGGGCGGTGGAGCGACTGGAGTCCTACAGCCCCCCCTGGCCGCTGCCGAAAATTTTCCGAATGACTAAAGATGGCAAATTGATCGAGGGTATTTTCCGCGGTGCCACGATTAATACGCCCTCTATGCTCTGTGTGGCAGATTACTTAGATGCATTAAATTGGGTGCGCTCGATTGGCGGTCTGCCCGCGGCTATTGCCAAGTCGGAAGCGAATTTACAGGTGTTGCAGGACTTTGTCGCGGCGCGGCCTTGGATTGGCTTTCTCGCCGAAAACAGTGATCAAATATCCAATACTAGTGTCTGTCTGAGCCTTGATCTTGAGCCGCAACAGGTCAAGCAGATGGTTGCACTATTAGATGCAGAGTCAGTCGCCTACGATATAGGTGCCTACCGCGATGCCCCCGCTGGGTTGCGTATCTGGTGTGGTGCCACAGTGGAACAAGCTGATCTTGAAGCGCTGCTACCCTGGCTCGATTGGGCCTATCAACAGGTCTGTGAATAATCGGGCCATCCAGTAGAGAATTAACTATGTATAAAATTCGCACTTATAACGCTATTTCCGCCAAAGGTCTTGACCGTTTTCCCGAGGCAAACTATCAGATTGGCAGTGACACGGCTGACCCTCAGGGATTTATTTTACGCAGTCAGAAATTGCACGAGGAGCAGGTGCCGGACAGCTTGGTGGCAGTGGCCAGAGCGGGCGCTGGGGTCAACAATATTCCGGTCGCCGATTACACCGACCGCGGGATTGTCGTTTTCAATACCCCCGGGGCCAATGCCAACGCGGTTAAAGAACTGATTGTCGCCGGCCTGTTGCTGGGATCGCGAGATATTTATGGCGGTATGAACTATGTGCAGGGACTGGACCCTATGCAAGATGGCGCCGAGATGGGCAAACTGCTCGAGAAGGAGAAAAAGCGTTTTGCCGGCTCGGAAATTATGGGCAAGACTCTGGGGGTTGTAGGTCTGGGAGCCATTGGTTCGATTATCGCCAATCTGGGTATCGAGTTGGGTATGGATGTGGTGGGCTACGATCCGGCCATCTCAGTTGAGGCGGCTTGGCAGCTGTCCAGCCGCGTTGAGCGCATGGACAGTTTGGAGGCGCTATTGGCCAAGGCGGATTTTGTCACCCTGCATGTACCCGCTATTCCCGCTACCAAACACCTGATCAATAGCCAAACGCTGGGTCTGATGAAAAATACCGCTAAAATCCTCAACTTTGCCCGCGAGGAAATTGTCAGCACTGAAGATATGGTGGCAGCGCTGGATCAGGGCACAATCGCCGGCTATATCAGTGACTTCCCCAATCCTGAATTATTGGGCCGCCCCAACGTGCTGTTGATGCCGCATATAGGTGCCAGCACGGCTGAGGCTGAAGAAAATTGTGCGGTGATGGCGGCCAATCAACTGATGGACTTCCTTGAGAATGGCAATATTCACAACTCGGTGAATTTCCCGCCGACAAAAATGGCGCGAGTTGGTGGTTCCCGAATCACCTTTGCCAATAGCAATGTGCCCAAAGTGCTGGGCAATGTGCTGTCGATTCTCGCCGATGAAGAGCTCAATGTGATTGATATGGTGAATAAAAGTCGCAATGAGGTGGCCTACAATATTGTTGATGTCGAGGGACAGGTGACTGCAGCCATTTTGGAGAAAATCCAACAGGTAGACGGCGTGATACGCGTCCGCGCGGTGTAGCTGATCGACACTGACAGCTGTGTCTGTGGCGCTTCCTGCAATTGGTAGCCTTTAGCTGAAAAGTTTTGCTCTGACAGTCTTGCGATAGGCCCTGGGGCTATTGCCAGACCACTGTTTAAATCGCGAGGCAAACCAAGTGGCCTCGCTAAAGCCACTGTAATTGGCCACCTCGAGAATCGTTAAGTCGGTGTTCTTCAGCAAATCACAGGCAAAAGTCATGCGTGTGTGGGTCAGGTAGTCGACAGGGGTTTGCCCCACTGCGGCTTTAAAACGACGGTTAAACGTTCTAGTGGTCATGCCAAACTGGCTTGCCAATCCGGCGATAGATAGCGCCGTGCCAAGATTGTCTTGAATCCAAATCTGCGCCTGGGCTATGGTCTCGTCGCCATGCTGGCTTTGTGGATGACTGTCAAAACTCATAGATTCTGAAATATTGCGAATCTCATGAAAAAAATGCCGCTGGGCCTGCCGTGCAATAATGCGCCCAAAAACTCGCTCCACCTGAAAAACTATCAACTCCGCCATGGCGTTGACACTGGCTGCGCAGTAGATATTTCCCGCTCTGGTGGTAAATCGCTGTCGCTCTAAACGAATGCGGGGATAGTGCCGCTGTAACTGATCAAAATAGTGCCAGTGGGTGGTAGCAACCTTATCTTCTAATAGGCCGGCTTCGGCCAGAAAGCACACGCCGGTGCCCACCGCGGTAATATTACAATTTCTCTGATGTTGCTGTTGTAGCCAGGGAATATAGGCGGCATATTTTTTTAGCGCCGGTCTCGGATTGCGCCACAGCGCCGGAATATGCACCAGATCGGTATTGGTTATTTCCTCAAGATGGTGGCTGGGTTGCAGTGTAAATCCCGCAGAGGTTTTTACCGACTGACCATCTGGCGTTACCCAGCGAACTTCCACAGCTTTTCCCAACTCTCGGTTTGCCCGCGCTGCAGCTTGGGCAAACTGAAAGATTTCTGCTGCCAGAGTGCTGCTGGAGATCAGCATACTGTCGCACAGCAAAAGTGTGAGCTTAAAGTTCATCGGATTGAAGATGGCTGACTGTATTCTGTCGACTAACCTTGCTGGCCTGAGTACGGTTGCCTTGGGGCCGGGCGGGGTCTTCGACTCTACTAAATGCTGTGATCAATTTTCTTATGACCTCGATCCTCGAATAGTAATCAATATTCCACATTCTACCAGCCAAAATGTCTTAAATACTAATTAAAATAGCTGAATAACTAAATAAATAGCGATTAATGGCCGCTATACTTCGGCCCTTTCAGCGCAACCAACAGTTGGCAATTTATGACTACTTCGCTACCACTGATCGTCGGTTTTGGCGGATACAATGCCGCGGGACGCAGCTCCTCCCATCAGGGTTTTCGGCGCATGATTCTGGAGTCCCTGAACTCTCAGCAACAACAGGAAACGGTTGTCGGATTGGCCTGCCTGATGGGTTGTGTCAGCGAGCAGGGGGAGGGATACACCACTGCCGATGGCGATATACTGAATGCAACGGAGGTTGATCGACGATTCCGTGAGGTTGTTTTACAGGGCACCTTGGTGCGACGTATAAAGTCCTTTGATCCCAGTGCAGTTCCCGGTAACAAGAAAGTCACGTTGAATACCGACAAAAATGCAGTGTTTACTATCGCCAAACGCGATCTGCCCAGCCGATTGCCCGAGGATTGGCAGCTTAGTGATCTGGGCAATGGAACCTTCGAAGTCACAGCGCCTCAGCTGACGGATATGTGGGTGGCTGCGGATTATCAATTAGTTGCCCAGGCGGGTGGCGAGCTGCCGGATGGTTTTAAGCCAGGGGAGCACTACAGCGCGAGATTTCATCCGCGATCTTTGCAGATGGCCCTGTTGGGCGCCAGCGATGCCCTGCACTCAGTGGGTATTGCCTGGCAACAGATTGCCGATGCGGTCAACCCCGATCAAATTGGTGTGTATTCCTCCAGTGCATTGGGTCAGCTGGATGAGAATGGTTTTGGTGGCTTGTTGCAATCCAGGCTAAAGGGCAGCCGCACTACAGCCAAGCAGGTGCCTATGGGGTTGAACACCATGCCCGCAGATTTTATTAATGCCTATGTGCTGGGCAGTGTGGGTCATACCGAAGCTATCACTGGTGCCTGTGCTACATTCTTGTACAACCTCCAAGCTGCTGTGCGCGATATTCGCAGCGGTGTGCGTCGAGTGGCTGTTGTAGGTAATGCGGAGGCGGCGGTGGTGCCAGAGATTTCCGAGGGCTTCTCCAATATGAGCGCTCTGGGTAGTGATGAAAATCTATGTAAATTAGATGCTACTGATTCGCCTGATTGGCGTCGCGCCAGTCGCCCGTTTGGCGAAAACTGTGGCTTTACCCTGGCTGAGGGGACTCAGTATCTGGTGTTAATGGATGATGCGCTAGCTATTGAGCTGGGTGCTGATATCCACGGCGCGGTGCCCGAGGTATTTATCAATGCAGACGGTGTTAAGAAATCGGTCTCTGCACCTGGGGCGGGGAATATTATCTCCTTTTCTAGGGCGGTGGCAGCAGCAGTCAATATAGTGGGCAAAGAGACAGTGCAAAAGCACAGTTTTGTCCACGCCCACGGCTCTAGCACGCCGGCCAACCGCACGACAGAATCGGTGCTGATCAATCGGGTTGCCGCCGCCTTTGATATTAATGATTGGCCAGTCACGGCAGTTAAATCCTATGTCGGCCATACACTTTCTGCGGCCAGTGGCGATCAGTTGGTCTCGGCTCTGGGAACCTTTAAGTATGAGATCATCCCCGGCATTAAAACTACTGGCGAGATTGCTGCCGATGTCAGCCAAGAGCGCATTCTGTTGCCACTCCAGGATCTGGATACCAGCGACAACAAAATGCAGGTGGCATTTATTAATTCCAAGGGTTTTGGTGGCAATAATGCCACTGCGGTAGTGCTATCCCCGCAGCGGGTTGAAGCCATGTTGGCAGTGCGTCACGCCGCGGAATATGGAGATTACTTGGATAAGCGAACGCTAACTAGAGCTGAGGCCCAGCGCTATGCTCAACGCGCCGATGCCGCACAACTGGATGTTATCTATCGCTATGGTGAGACACTGATTGATGAGGCGGCGGTAAGACTTACCGAGCAGGGTATCCATGTGCCTGGATATGCTCGAGATATTCAGTTTGACCTGCAAAACCCCTACCACGATATGGGATAAACCGAGATTTTCGGGTAATGAATTTGCACAACGCAAATTTTGGTCTATGCTTAATGGCATAGATTTTCAATTTGATACCTACAGGGAGGTTTTATGGAGATGCCACAACAACAGCTTGAGAGTCCATCCCCGATCTACGCCGGATTTTGGATCAGAGTGCTCGCCAACTTAATTGATCAAATTATCTTGCTATTAGTTATTAGTCTGCCGCTATCTATGCTTTATGGCTATGAAGCCTATTGGGCGGGTGGAAAAATTTATGGTTTTTGGGATGTGGTTGGATTTATCGCGCCTGTGGTGCTGACCATCTGGTTTTGGCTGCGGTTTCTAGGTACGCCGGGGAAAATGCTCTGCCGACTACAGGTGGTGGATGCTAAGACTCTATCAGCCCTGTCACTCAAACAGAGTATTATCAGGTACTTGGGGTATGTGCCGGCTACCTTGGTCTTATTGATTGGTATATTGTGGGTGGCTTTTGATCGGCGAAAACAGGGCTGGCATGATAAGTTGGCTGGCTCGGTGGTGATTAAAGCAGCTAAAGCGCAAAAGCACACAGAGTAGGGTAAATTACAGTACTAAGTGTGAACTGTTGGGCAAGTAATCCGCAGATTGTACTGGGTGCCAACTTACGGCAGGCTCGCTACTGATTGAGCGGCGCATTTCAAGGTGTGCTTTCAACAAAGTCCGTCAGCACCTTAATAATCCCACTATCAATAATACGCCCCTGATTAATCCACTGTGACGGACCTATCTGATCACGCTCGATAGCACCTAACTGCTGGGCTTCGCCAGCTCGATCAAATACCAGGGCACCGCCGTGAATGGCGACTATCTGACTGCTGAGCAAGTCGACAATGGGTGCCCCAGAGGTGCCGGCGCCGGCTCGGCAGTTGTGCAGCAGTAATGCTGTACTCGGGAATTGGTCAGAATCTTGCGGTTGACAGTGCTTAGACGCGGTCATATCACCAAGCTCTGCGTGGTAACCCAACAGGGCCAACGGGCCACTGATTAGTTGTGACTGTTGCCCCAAATGTAATGCGGGTTGGCGCGGAGAATAGCTGAGCATCAAAAAGGCAATATCACTTTCCGCTTGAGCAATTCTATCGGTGTCAGTGACTCGATAGCCATGCTGGGAAACTCGACTCACGGCAATGCCAGATAGGCGTTTATTTTGCGGGCGATACTCACAGACCTTATAGGATTGACCACTTTGCAGGTCGAACAGTGTATGGGCCGCCGTGAGCACCAGGGCTACATCATCTGCTATATCTGCTATTTCCTGAGGCGGGGAGATATAAACCGCGCTGCCACGGACTTTGCCGTCGCAGTAGATGGTGCCAGCGGCGTCCAGCAGGCTTTCGGGGGACGTTGCCCTAACTAACGCAGATAGGCCAATCAACAGAGTTCCGACAAGGCGGAGTAGGCAAGAATTAATTGCCTTTGCCCCTAGCCCAGTCCGTGGTCTATTGGTACCCATAGCAAATTACTGCAGGTCTCCCCACTGGCCTTGAAGCAGGCTAATTGCCGCCAGCGGCGCAGTTTCGGTGCGCAATACTCTGGGTCCAAGGGCCAGTGGTTGAAAGCCCAGGTGAGTTGCAGTTGCTATCTCTTGATCCGAGAGACCGCCCTCGGGACCAATCAATAGACAGATGCTCTGGGGTGTTGACTGAATAGCCTGTAGGCGATTAGTGGTGCGATGGTGCAGAACCAGTTTTAAGTCCTGTGGTTGTTGATCCCAGTGCGCTAGAGCAACCGCTGGGTTAATTGTCGGCACCCTATTGCGCTGACACTGTTCGCAGGCGCTGATGGCCACCTGCTGCCAGTGATGGATTTTTTTGGCCAATCTATCACCCGTTAATTTGACTTCACAGCGTTGAGTGAACAGGGGGGTAATTTCCTTGACGCCTAACTCAGTGGCCTTCTGCACAATCCAGTCCATACGCTCGCCACGGGAGATACCAATTGCCAGATGTATAGAGAGGGGCGACTCTCGGTCGACCGCTGCAAAGGCGTTGATTTGCACTGCGGCGAAGCCCTTTCTCGTTTCAACCAGTTGCCCGCTGTACTCACCCCCCTGACCGTTAAACAACACAATTTCTTGCCCAGTGGTCATCCGCAACACCGAAGTTAGATGACGGGCAGGACCGGACTCAAGTTGGATTCTGTCACCGATAGAAATTGACTGTGGCGAGTAAACTCGTGGGATGCGCATTTATTACTTTGTGGGCAGGCCTATATTGCGACATAAGGTATCAGAAATTTGCCACTGATTCATGGTATAAAAGTGCAGTCCCGGCGCACCGCCGGCAATTAGCGTTTCACAGAGCTCGGTGACCACGTCTAGACCATAGTTGATCAGGTCCTCGGAATTATCACTGCGCTCCTGGAGTTGCCAGCGCAACCAGCGGGGTATCTCAGCGCCACAATTCTCAGAGAAGCGCAACAGATTGCGATAGTTGGTGAGTGGCATAATGCCCGGTACTATGGGTTTATCGATACCCACTTTGCTACAGTTATCGATAAATTTAAAGTAAGCATCCGGGTTGTAAAAGTACTGGGTAATCGCCCGATTGGCGCCGGCTTTGAATTTTTCACCCAACCAGTAGATATCTTTGCTGTAGCTCTCAGCTTCAGGATGTATTTCTGGGTAGGCGGCTACATTAATATCAAAGTGATCACCGCTGTGCTCGCGAATTAATGCCACCAGCTCATTGGCATGTACCAGTTGGCTGGCACCGCCGATACCAGAGGGCAGATCACCGCGCAGTGCTACTAGGTTGGAGATGCCGGCTTTTCTGTAGTCATTCACCAGTGCCAGCACCGCCTCTTGGGTATCGCCGCCAAAGGAGAGATGGGGTGCGGCCTGATAGCCCTGCTGTTGTATATTTAATACCAGCTGCTTGGTGGTATCTCTGGTAGAGCCACCAGCGCCGTAGGTCACCGAGAAAAAATCCGGGTTAAAGACGCTGAGTTGTTGGCAGCTGGTCAGCAGATTTTTGCGGCCTTGATCAGTTTTTGCGGCAAAAAACTCAAAACTTATGTGAGCTGTCTGGGACATGGGTAATACTAGCCTTATACACTCCTCAGCCTCCCGAGAGGCTGAGGATAAAGTGGTTGCAAATCAATATTTGTAGTCGTCGCCTTTAAATGGCCCAGCCACAGGCACATTGATGTAATCGGCCTGTTCCTGGGACAGTTTGGTGATCACGCCACCAAAACCGCGCACCATATGGGCCGCTACCTCCTCATCAAGATGCTTGGGCAGTACCTCCACGCGCAGCATGTCAGCTTGGGTGGCACTGTCTTGGCTGGCAAAGGCGCGCTGATAGAGTTCTATCTGGGCCAGCACTTGGTTGGCAAAAGAGCCGTCCATAATGCGGCTCGGATGACCGGTGGCGTTGCCCAAGTTCACTAATCGGCCCTCGGCCAATAGCAGCAGATGATCATTGCTGCTGCGCTGGCGATAGACCTTGTGAACCTGAGGTTTGACTTCCTCCCACTCCCAGGCCTTGCGCATATAAGCGGTATCGATTTCATTATCAAAATGGCCGATATTACAAACGACACAGCCGCTCTTTAGGGCGCCCAGCACCTCGGCGTCACAGACATTGTAGTTGCCTGTTGAGGTGACTAATAAATCGGTATTGGCCAACAGTGCACTGTTGACCCCTTGGCTGGCATCGCCCTCAATATAGGTTGAGACCACCTCAAAGCCATCCATACAGGCCTGCATGGCACAGATGGGATCGACTTCTGTCACTTTGACAATCATGCCCTCTTGGCGCAGGGATTGAGCCGAGCCTTTGCCCACATCGCCGTAGCCGATAACCAGGGCTTTTTTGCCCGATAGCAGGTGATCGGTGGCGCGCTTGATGGCGTCGTTAAGGCTGTGGCGACAACCGTACTTGTTGTCGTTTTTCGACTTGGTCACTGAATCGTTGACATTGATAGCTGGGACTTTCAGCTCGCCGGCTTCGAGCATCTCATAGAGTCGATGCACGCCGGTGGTAGTCTCCTCGGTAATACCGTGGACTTGCTCCAGTACTTGGGGATATTTCTGATGCAACAGGGCGGTCAGATCGCCACCGTCGTCCAATACCATATTGGCGTTCCAGGGCTTGCCATCTTTGAGCACCTGCTGCTCGAGGCACCAGTCATACTCCTCTTCAGTTTCACCCTTCCAGGCAAAAACTGGGGTGCCATTGGCGGCAACTGCCGCAGCTGCGTGATCCTGGGTGGAGAAGATATTACAGGAGGTCCAGCGCACCTCTGCTCCCAATGCCTCGAGAGTCTCAATCAATACTGCAGTCTGGATGGTCATATGAATACACCCCAGTATGCGGGCGCCTGCCAGGGGTTGCTCGGCGCTGTATTTGTCGCGCAATGCCATTAGCGCTGGCATCTCTGTCTCGGCGATGGCGATCTCTTTGCGTCCCCACTCTGCCAGATTGATATCAGCAACCTTATAGTCGCTGAAGGGCTGTTTGTTGTCGGCTAGTTGTATTGCAGTCATCTTTGATTACCTTTTCAAAAAGTTATTTACAGGCTAGAGTGCTTTTCCAAGCAACTCAGCCCGATCGGTTTTTTCCCAGGTGAAATCATCACCTGTGCGGCCAAAGTGGCCATAGGCTGCGGTCTGTCGGTAGATGGGTCGGCGCAGATCGAGCATCTCGATAAGACCTCGAGGGCGCAGATCAAAGTGTTCTCGCACCAGGCTGACAATCTCATCATCGGATAATTTTCCCGTGCCAAAGGTGTTGATACTAATGGAGGTGGGCTCGGATACGCCGATGGCGTAGGACACCTGAATTTCACAGCGCTCGGCGAGGCCGGCAGCCACGATATTTTTGGCCACATAGCGGCCGGCGTAGGCCGCCGAACGGTCCACCTTGGTGGGATCTTTTCCAGAGAAGGCGCCACCGCCGTGGTGAGCCATACCGCCGTAGGTGTCGACTATAATTTTGCGACCGGTCAGGCCACAGTCACCCATAGGGCCACCGATCTCAAAATTTCCAGTGGGATTGATATGGTACTGGGTATCTGAATGCAGCCACTGCTCTGGTAAAACCTTGTGGATAATCTCTTCGCGGACAGCTTCTTGAAGAGCTGACTGACTGATATCGGGTGAATGCTGGGTGGACAGCACTACGGCATCCACAGCTACGGGTACGCCATTGTCGTAACGCAGTGTTACTTGGCTTTTGGCATCCGGCCGCAACCAGGGCAGTGCCCCGGACTTGCGCAGTTCCGCCTGACGCTCCACCAATCGGTGAGAGTAATAGATCGGGGCGGGCATCAGCACATCGGTCTCATTGCTGGCATAGCCAAACATCAGGCCCTGATCGCCAGCACCAATATCTTTATCAGCACTCTGATCAACCCCTTGGGCTATATCTGAGGACTGTTTGCCAATCGCATTGATCACGGCGCAGGAATTGCCGTCAAAGCCCTTGTCAGAGTGATCGTAGCCAATATCGGTAATCACATCTCGAACAATTTGTTCGAGATCTACATAGGTCTGAGTGCGCACTTCCCCAGCGATAATCGCCATACCGGTTTTGACCATAGTTTCCACCGCCACCCGGGCGTCGGGATCATCACCGATAATAGCATCCAGGACGGCGTCGGAGATTTGATCGGCCATCTTGTCGGGATGGCCCTCGGAGACGGATTCAGAAGTAAAAATATTATAGGTAGACATAGCTTTCCAATGCTGAGTTAGTGTTGTGAATTGGCGGCCGTAAACTGCCGCAGTTGAATGCGAAATCCGTTGCGCTGGGTGAGAAAAAGGCTGTCTCCTTCAGAGAGGCCCGCCGCCTCGGCCCAGTTGGTTATCTCCTGGGGGTCAAAGCCCAGCCACAGATCGCCGCAAGACTGCTTGACCCAGTCTTGATCGTGGGCACAGAGATCGGTGATCAGCAGGACGCCCTCGGGTTTCAGTAGATCGGCGCAGTGCTGAATAATCTGCGCTGGCGCTGGGTTGTGATGTAGCACCATATTTAGAGAGATGGCGTCAGCCTTGAGGCCGCGCTGACAGGCCAGCTGGGTATCACCGTGGATGAACTGAATATTAGAAAGGCCCTGTTGGTCGCTGCGCTGTCGACACTGGGCGAGCATCTCGGCGCTGTTGTCCAGTGCGATAACCTGCTCAAAGCTAGTTGATAATTTTTTCAAAAACTGACCATAGCCGGGCCCGATCTCCAACGCGCTTCCAGTGCCGTTGGCCGCCGTGTCGAGGAAGTTCTCAACACTGTCCCCATAGTCCGACCAACTGGCAATAAGATCTTGGTTTTCTTCAAAACGGGTAACATTGCGGTTGAAAAAATCCACTGAGGCATTGGCGCGCTCCCGATTGACAGCGGTCAATTGCGTGGCTAAAGCGGGATCTACAGAGGCTTGGTCAATGCTCTGAAAAAGCGCCTTTTGCAGAGCCTGCAGATCCAGATCTGGATTTATCAGATTGCGGCGGTAAAAAATGGTGGTGCCCTCACGCTTAGTGGCTACCAGTCCGGCCTTAGCGAGTATTTTTAAATGATGACTCATCGCCGATTGGCGGATATCAAAGATCTGGCAGAGCTCCAGTACACCAAAGGCGTTCTGCTGTAAAACTTTGAGAATTTGAATGCGCAGTGGATCCCCAGCGGCTTTGCACAGGTGACCGATGCTGTCGACCGCGGAGTCGACAAATGCTTCGCTAGCTGGGAATGTTGATGTATTACTAGTCATAGCAGAGCACTTTAGCACGCCACCTGCTTTATATCAAAATATTTTTATATAAAAATATTTCAAAGCATTGTTGTCCTCATGGATGCCGGTGTTGCAGATTAGTATAGTGAATATCGGTTTACTGTGAGTCCGGTCTAAGCGACAATACGCCACCAAATTTTCACCGTTTAGGAGTACTATTTCATGGCCTCACGCAGAGACTTGGCGAATGCTATTCGCGCCCTCAGCATGGATGCGGTACAGCAGGCTAACAGTGGGCATCCAGGTGCGCCGATGGGTATGGCAGATATTGCCGAGGTGCTGTGGAGAGATTTCCTCACCCATAATCCCGCCGACCCCAGCTGGGTCAATCGAGATCGCTTTGTACTGTCCAATGGCCATGGCTCCATGCTGCTTTACTCGCTGTTGCACCTGACCGGTTATGATCTTCCGATCGAAGAGTTAAAAAACTTCCGTCAATTACACGCCAAGACCCCCGGTCACCCGGAGTATGGTTATGCCCCCGGTGTGGAAACCACCACTGGCCCCCTGGGTCAGGGTATTAGCAACGCGGTTGGCATGGCAGTAGCCGAGCGGGTTCTGGCCGATCAATTTAATCGGCCTGGACACCAGCTGGTGGATCACTACACCTATGCATTTCTCGGTGATGGCTGTTTGATGGAGGGTATCTCCCATGAGGTCTGCTCTCTGGCAGGTACATTGAAATTGGGCAAGTTAATAGCCTTCTACGATGACAATGGCATCTCTATTGATGGCGAGGTCGAGGACTGGTTTAGCGACGATACCCCAGCGCGGTTTGCCGCCTACGATTGGCAGGTAATAGCCGATGTAGATGGCCATGACAGTGACGCTATCCGCGCTGCTATCGAACAGGCCAAAGCCTCAGATAAACCCACATTGATCTGCTGTAAAACTACTATTGGCTTTGGCTCCCCTAATAAACAGGGCAAGGAGGACTGCCATGGTGCACCCCTGGGCGAGGAGGAGATTGCTCTTACTCGCCAGCAGTTGGGTTGGGACTATGGGCCCTTTGAAATTCCCGATAACTACTATGCCGAGTGGAGCTGTGTTGAAAAAGGCACGGCTGCGCAGTCGGCTTGGAATCAACAGTTTGATGCCTATAGGGCGGAATACCCAGATCTGGCCAGTGAATTTGAACGCCGCTGCAAAGGCGAGTTGCCAGCTGATTTTAGCGATAAGGCCGACGCCTATATCCGCGAATGTCAGCAGAACATGGAAAAAGTGGCGTCCCGCAAAGCCTCGCAAAACTGCCTCAACGCCTTTGGTCCGCTGCTGCCTGAATTGATTGGCGGTTCTGCCGATCTAGCTGGGTCAAACCTGACCATATGGTCTGGCTCCAAGGCAATCACTGGGGATAATGCCGAGGGCAACTACATTTACTACGGCGTGCGTGAATTTGGTATGAGTGCGATTATGAATGGTATTGCCCTGCACGGCGGCTTTATCAATTATGGCGCTACCTTCCTGATGTTTATGGAGTATGCACGCAATGCGGTGCGCATGGCGGCGCTGATGAAACAACAGAGTATTTTTGTCTATACCCACGATTCTATAGGCTTGGGGGAAGATGGCCCCACCCATCAGCCCGTGGAACAGCTGAGTGCCCTGCGCTCAACACCAAACTTAAATACCTGGCGTCCCTGTGACACGGTGGAGTCGGCAGTTAGCTGGAAGCATGCGATTGAGCACAGAGATGGACCTACTGCCCTGGTGTTCAGCCGCCAAGGGCTGACGCCGATGTCCAGAGATGATCAGCAGGTAGACGATATTGCTCGGGGCGGCTATATCTTGCGGGATGTAGAAAATCCCCGCGCTATCTTGATTGCCACCGGCTCCGAAGTCGAGCTGGCGATGCAAGCTGCCGATACACTGGCGCAACAAAAGGTGCCGGTACGCGTGGTCTCCATGCCCTGCGCCGAAGTTTTCTGTCAGCAGGACAGTGACTACCGAGAGCGGGTACTGCCCGATGCAGTGCGGGCGCGAGTGGCAGTAGAGGCGCTGCACGCAGATTACTGGCGCAAATTTGTCGGCCTCGATGGTCGAGTGGTGGGTATGCATAGCTTTGGAGAATCTGCGCCTGGTAATGTGCTGATGGCGGCGTTCGGATTTACCGTGGAAAATGTGGTGAACAGCGTTCTGGAGACCCTCAGTTAATGATTCGTGTCGCCATTAATGGCTACGGTCGCATCGGCCGTTCGGTATTGCGTGCCCTGTACGAGTCGGGACTGCGAGAGCGAATTGAAATCGTGGCGATTAACGAGCCTGCAGACAGCAAGACAATTGCTCACTTAACCCGCTATGATTCAACTCATGGCAGGTTTAGCGGTAGTGTTGAAGTAAGTGAGCATTCACTTAATGTCAATGGTGACAGCATCGAGATCTTTCATATTGAGGCACTGGACCAGTTGCCTTGGCAGCGCCTAGCGGTTGATGTAGTGCTGGAGTGCAGTGGCAGTTTTAGTGATCGCAACAATGCTCAGAAGCATCTCGATAGTGGTGCCAAACGCGTATTGTTCTCCCAGCCCGCCGAGTCCGATGTGGATGCCACGGTTGTCTATGGTTACAACCATCATAGACTCACTGGGAATGAGCAGATTATTTCCAATGCCTCCTGTTCTACTAACTGTGTAGTGCCAGTGATCAAGGTGCTGGACGACCATTTTTCAGTTGAGGGTGGGGTGATCACCACCATTCACTCGGCGATGAACGACCAGCCGGTGCTCGATGCCTATCACCACACGGATCTGCGCAAGACCAGAGCCGCCATGCAGTCTATTATTCCGGTAGATACTGGTTTGGCGCTGGGCATTGATCGCCTAATGCCCGAGCTCGCCGGCCGCTTTCAGGCTCAGGCGATGCGCGTGCCCACGCAAAATGTGTCAGCTATTGACCTCTCGGTGCTAGTCAATCAGCAGACCGATGTCGAAGCGGTCAATCGAGCACTGGCCAGCGCAGCTAGCGGTGAGCTCGCCGGTATTCTCGGTTATACAGAGGAACCCCTGGCGTCCTGTGATTTTAACCATGACCCGCGCAGCGGTATTGTCGATGCCAGTCAGACCAGAGTGAGTCAGCAGAAATTGCTCAAGGTATTGGTTTGGTTTGATAACGAATGGGGCTACGCCAATAGAATGCTCGACACCCTGCAAAGTTGGTATTAACAGAACGCTGGGTAGGAATTTTTGCCAATAAGTAACGTTTAGTTAACCATAGTTTTTAAGGATAAAAATGACCATTAAATTAATGTCTCAAATAGACCTTGCCAACAAGCGAGTGCTGATTCGCGAAGATCTCAATGTGCCCCTAACAGATGGCAAAGTTACCAGTGACGCTCGCCTGAGAGCGGCATTGCCGACTATAAAGCACGCCCTAGATCAGGGCGCTAAAGTTATTTTAATGTCCCACTTGGGTCGCCCCACCGAGGGTGAGTTCGATCCTGAGTACAGTCTGCAGCCAGTGGCTGATTATCTGGGCCAACTATTAAATATAGATCTACCGTTAGTGCGAGACTGGCAGCAGGATTTGGATCTCTCCCCAGGGGGTGCAGTACTGCTGGAAAATGTGCGCTTTAATCGCGGCGAGAAGAGCAATGATCAGACCCTGGCTAAAGCCTACGCCCAGCTCTGTGATATTTTTGTAATGGATGCCTTTGGCACTGCCCATCGCGCACAGGCCTCCACTCACGGGGTCGCGCAATTTGCGCCGATCGCCTGTGCTGGCCCCCTGTTGGCCGGTGAACTGGATGCCCTTGAAAAGGCCACCGCCAAGCCCAATCCGCCGGTGATGGCCATTGTCGGCGGCTCAAAGGTTTCCACCAAACTGATGGTTTTGCAGACCCTTTCAACTAAGGTTGACCAGTTGATTGTCGGCGGCGGCATTGCCAACACCTTTTTGGCAGCGGCTGGCAAGCCAGTGGGTAAATCGCTTTACGAACCCGATTTAATTCCGGCGGCTCAAGCACTGATGTCCAAGGTTGATATACCACTTCCAACCGATGTGGTGGTGGGCAGAGAATTTTCTGACACTGCTGAAGCCAGAATAGTCTCAGTAGATGCGGTTGAGCCAGAGGATATGATTTTTGATATTGGTCCTCAATCTGCCCAACAGTTGTCACAGTTGATTGCCGATATGGGTACCATTATTTGGAATGGCCCAGTGGGGGTGTTTGAATTCGATCAGTTTGCGTCTGGTACTGAGGCGCTGTCGAGGGCTATTGCCGAGAGTTCAGGATTTTCCATCGCCGGTGGTGGCGATACGCTGGCGGCGGTCGATAAATACGGCATTGCCGAGCAGGTGTCCTATATTTCCACCGGCGGCGGTGCCTTTTTAGAATATGTTGAGGGCAAACAGCTGCCGGCGGTTGCCCTATTAGAAGAGCGCGGTTAGCGTTAAAGAAAAGTTGAATTAAACAGATTTTAAGGGAGTTAAAGAGGAAGAGACCATGGCACTTATTTCATTGAGACAGTTACTGGATCACGCCGCAGAGTATGACTACGGGGTACCGGCATTTAATGTCAACAATCTGGAACAGATGCGAGCGATTATGCTGGCTGCCGATCAGACCGACAGCCCGGTGATTGTGCAGGCATCAGCCGGTGCCCGCAAATATGCTGGCGCTGCCTTTTTGCGCCACCTGATTCAAGCGGCTATGGAGGAGTGGCCGCATATCCCGGTGTGTATGCACCAGGATCACGGTACCAGTCCAGCAGTCTGTCAGCGCTCCATTCAACTGGGCTTTAGCTCGGTGATGATGGACGGCTCATTACAGGAGGATGGCAAAACCCCCGCTAGCTACGATTACAATGTAGCGGTAACCAAGACGGCGGTGGATATGGCCCATGCGTGCGGGGTTTCGGTTGAGGGCGAATTGGGCTGCCTCGGTTCCCTAGAGACGGGACAGGCAGGAGAAGAGGATGGGGTTGGTGCTGAGGGCATATTGACCCATGACCAGATGCTCACCGATCCTGAAGAGGCCGCGGACTTTGTGTCTAAAACTCAGGTAGATGCCCTGGCGATTGCCTGTGGTACCTCCCACGGTGCCTATAAATTTAGCCGCCCACCCACTGGGGATATACTGGCCATTGATCGCATTAAAGAAATTCATCGACGGATTCCTGGAACCCATCTGGTGATGCACGGTTCCTCCTCGGTACCTCAAGACTGGCTGGCCATTATCAATGAGTATGGGGGTGAGATTCCCGAGACCTACGGCGTGCCCGTAGAACAGATTTGCGAGGGCATCAAACACGGGGTGCGCAAGGTCAATATAGATACCGATCTGCGGCTTGCCTCCACCGGCACTATTCGCCGCTTTTTGGCCCACAACCCGGCTGCCTTTGATCCCCGCGCCTACCTCAAGGAGACGGTAACGGCGATGAAAGATATCGCCGCCGCCCGCTATGAGGCCTTTGGCACTGCGGGCAATGCAGGCAAAATAAAACCTATTGGGCTAGAGGGTATGACTGAACGTTATGCAGCCGGCGAGTTAAACCCTAAGATTAACCTGTAAATGGCAAATACACTCTTGTTAAGCCTGGGCATACTGTTGACTGTTGCCCAGCCAGCGATCAAGCAGCGGGGCGACAGTCTGAGGCTGTTCAGCCAGCAGATACTCCGCGGCGCGTTTTACTTGCGGTAGCAGCTGCGCATCGCGCCGCAGGTCGGCAATCTGTAATTGTAGGTCGCCGGTCTGGCGGGTTCCCAGTAGCTCCCCCGGCCCTCTGAGCTCCAGATCCTTCTCCGCTATGGCGAAGCCGTCGCTGGTCTGGCGCATAATTTTTAGCCGCTCGCTGCCATTGCTTGATAGCGGCTGACTGTAGAGCAACACGCAGTGACTCTGGGTTGTGCCCCGACCCACTCTGCCGCGCAGCTGGTGCAGTTGCGACAATCCGAGGCGCTCAGCATTTTCAATAATCATCAGGCTGGCATTGGGCACATCAACCCCTACTTCAATCACTGTGGTTGCCACCAGTAAATGGAGTTCGCCGGATTTAAAAGCTTCCATAACCGCTAACTTTTCCCGCGGTTTGAGTCGTCCGTGTACCAAACCGATGGACAGCTCAGGCAGCAGCAACTGCAATTCATTGGCAGTGACCTCGGCGGCCTGAGCCTCCAGCACATCGGACTCTTCGATCAGGGTGCAGACCCAGTAAGCCTGACGACCATTGGCGCAGGATGCCCTAACCCGCTCGATAATATCTCGACGGCGAAGTTCACTCAGTACCGAGGTCTCTACGGGCGTGCGACCGGGCGGCAACTGATCGATCACCGAGCAGTCGAGATCGGCGTAGGCGCTCATGGCCAGGGTTCTGGGAATGGGGGTGGCGGTCATAATCAGCTGGTGGGGCACCACGCCTCCTCCCTCTAGCCCGTGCGGCCCTGTACCCTTGTTGCGCAGTGCCAGACGCTGATGGACTCCAAAGCGGTGTTGCTCGTCGATAATAGCGAGACCTAAATCGTTAAAGGTAACCGTCTCCTGAAACAGCGCATGGGTGCCGATCACCATCTGTGCTGAGCCGTTGGCAATATTTTCCAGTTGTCTGTCCCGCGCCTTGCCCTTCACTTTGCCGGTCAGCCAGCCAACCTGGATGTCCATGGATTGAAACCACTGTTCAAAGTTTATTCGGTGTTGCTCTGCAAGGATCTCTGTAGGCGCCATCAGTGCTGCCTGATGGCCGTTGGAAATCGCTTGCAGTGCCGCCATGGCTGCCACTACGGTCTTGCCGGATCCCACATCGCCCTGAACCAATCTGAGCATCGGTATATTTTTGCTGATATCCCCCTGGATCTCGGCGGCGACGCGCTGTTGGGCAGCGGTCAGTTGAAATGGCAGCTGCTGCACAAAACGGTTTAATGCCGCATTATCGGCAGTCAAACAGGGCGCCTGCTGTTGCTGAATTTTTTGTCGCAACTTGA
>Ga0213866_10000840_pt1 | contig 23927 bp, 21 predicted proteins | sample PICome_11_FD_160079 | JGI IMG/M metagenome (GOLD analysis project Ga0213866, IMG submission 160079) | Coastal seawater microbial communities near Pivers Island, North Carolina, United States - PICO284 | ecosystem: Environmental > Aquatic > Marine > Coastal | place: USA: North Carolina...
CCCAACGCCCCCGAGAACGGGAAGGCCCCCTCATAGTCCTCGTAGGCGACCGGTGGCCCCCAGCCGCGGCCGACCGAGAAACCCTCCTGGACCATCGAATAGCCCATCGGGGTGATGCGCATTCGCTCGTTCACCCCGACCTGGACGCCGTCGACGAGCAGCCGGGCGCGCCCCCACCCCTGCTCGATCGGCTGGTACTCGAGCCGCACGGCGACCTCGCGCCCGACCGGTAGGCGGACATCACCGGAGACCTCGGTGAACTCGATCCGCAGCACGTTGTGCACATAGCGCGGGCGACCCTGATCGATGAACAAGACCCAACCGGCCAGCTCCGCCCCCTGGCTCGCCAGGATTCCCTCGTCGTCGGGCCGGTTCAGGGTGACATGGGCGGTCACGGCGTGAGCACAGTTGAGAATGCGGGGCAGCGCCGGGTTGGGCACGGGCGTCGTCCCGGGGAAGTAGCGGTACCGGTCACGCTGTTCGCTGGCCGCCGGCCTGGTCGGGTCGATGAACCGGTCACGACCCCGGTCGTCGAGCGGCAACACGTTGTGTCGGCGGGCCTCGTCCCACCAGCGCTCGACGAGGGCGGCGAGCCGCTCGGGATGGTCGGCGGCCACGTCGTGGGCCTGCGAGTAGTCCGACGCCTGGTGGTACAGCTCCCACACGTCGTCGTCCCAGTCGGTGCCGGGTCGGTGCCAGGTCACCGCGGTCCACCCGTCCTGCCAGATCGCGCGGCTTCCCAACATCTCGTAGTACTGCACGTCGCGCACCTCGGGGGCCGAGGGCGACCCGATCGTCGAGGCGAAGCTGTGACCCTCCAAGGGCATCTGCTCCACGCCATTGACCCGGGCCGGAACCGGCAACCCGACGATCTCGAGCAACGTCGGGTAGAGATCGGTCACATGGTGGTACTGCGACCGCACCGCGCCGGGATCCGGGATCCCCTTCGGCCAGTGCACGATCATCGGGTCGGTGTTGGCCCCCCGATGGGTGTCTCGCTTCCAGCGCTTGAACGGCGTGTTGCCCGCCTGCGACCAACCCATCGCGTAGTGCGGGTCGGTGCCCGGACCGCCGAGTTCGTCGATGTCGACGATCATCTCCGCCACCGATTGGTTCATCGTGTTGCGGAACCGCTCGGTGTTGGTCGCCCCCCGAGGACCGCCCTCCGCGCTCGCCCCGTTGTCGGAGAGGAAGACGACGACGGTGTCGTCGAACACCTCCAGTTCACGCAGTCCCGCCATCAGGCGACCGATCTGGGCGTCGGTGTGGTCGACGAATCCCGCATAGACCTCCATCTGACGAGCGAACAGGCGCCGTTCGTCGTCGCTCAGCTCGTCCCACGCCTGGACCATCTCGTTGCGGGGCGGGAGATCGCAGTCGGCAGGGATGACGCCGAGTGCCTTCTGACGTTCGAAGACGCGGCGGCGCTCCTCGTCCCAGCCGTGGTCGAATCGGCCGCGGTAGGGCTCGATGAACTCCGGTGGCGCGTGGAACGGGCAGTGCGGCGCACCGAACGGCAGATACAGGAAGAAGGGTCGACCGCTGGCCACCTGTTGTTGGTCGCGCAGCATCGTGAGCGAGGCGTCGACGATGTCTTCGCTCACGTGGAACGGTCGACCGTCCCGACCGGTCTCCGGCGTGGGCACACGATGGTTGTCGATGGTCAGCATCGGATGCCACTGGTCGACCTCACCGGGGAGGAACCCGTGGAAGCGCTCGAATCCCTGGCCGAGCGGCCAGCGATCGAACGGCCCCGCCGCCGTCGACTCGGCCGTGGGTGTGAGGTGCCATTTGCCCGCGCAGTAGGTCGAGTAGCCGCTCTGGCGAAGCACTTCGGCGATCGATGCCGCGGAGCGGGGCAGGAAGGCGTTCGAACCCGGGAACCCGCTGGCCATCTCGGCGATCGCCGAGAAGCCCACCGAGTGGTGGTTGCGTCCGGTCAGCAGTGCCGCTCGGGTCGGCGAGCACAGCGCCGTGGTGTGGAAGTTGTTGAAACGCAGGCCGTTGGCGGCCAGCTCGGCCACATGCGGGGCCTCGATCGATCCTCCGTAACACGACAGCTGTCCGAAGCCGAGATCGTCGAGCATGACGACGACGATGTTCGGTGCATCGGCCGGGGGCCGGACGGGGGGCGGCCAGTCCTGGGTCGACTCGGCGTAGGTGTCGCCGATGACCCCGGCGAACTCGTGCGGCGGCGGCGGCAGGTCCACCGTCAGCGCTCCCCTGCGGCCGGGCTCGAGCCGTCATCGCCGAAGCTCGCATGGTCGAAGCAGGCGGCGATGCGCCCGATCCGGTCGGGATCGCCGGCCACGGTCACCCGCTGTTCGTCGATCGCCGCGGCAAGCGAGAGACGACCCGAGCAGATGTCGGCCCAGGTCTCGAGGTCGAGGGCGATCTCGAGGTCGGCGTCGCGTCCGTCCGTCGGCACCGCCACCTGATTGCGCACCCGCAGCCCGGCGGTCGACCCGTCGGCGAAGCGCCACCGCAGATGGTCGTCCACCTCCGCCGCCGCGTCGGGGTCGAGCAGGACCCGCAGCGCGTGCACTGTGGTGGCCGGTGCGGCGGCCATCACCGCGGCGCGGCCGAAGACGTGGGAGCGCATGCGCGCCAGGTCGAGCGTGCCCTCCAACTCCCGGGCCCGGGTGAGGCACCAGTTGCGGATGTTCGCTGCCGAAGTGCGCCGTCCGATCGCTCGCACCGCCTCGGCCAGAAGGGAGCGGTCATCGGCCTCGGCCCCGTCGCGGCGGACCAACCAGGAACCCATCTCGACCGCCCAGCGCAGGTCGTCGGCGTCGATTGCGGCTCGCACCCGACCGCGAACCTCGTCCGCTCCGCCGAAGCCGTCGACCAGTCGCCCGGCGCGATCCGCGGGAGCCAGCGGAAACAACTGAGCCTCGTCACCGTCGAACCAGCCGATCAGGCCGGTGCGGATCTGGCGCACGTGGTGCTCGGCGAGTCCGTAGAGCTGGCGAGTGAGTCGGCCCGCCGCGAACCGCTCGGGCAGTTGCACGAACCGGGTCAGGTCGCCGGCCGAGAGGTCCTTGTTGACCCCGCGCACCGTCTGGTCCCAGAGGAACTGGATCGAGTCGCGGTCGAGCGTCACCTCGTCGCGGATCTCATCGGCGCCGCTGATCGGCACGCCGTGGGCCCCCACCAGGTGCTCGGCCCCGAGGGTGAGCAGGTGATCCAGACCGTGCAGGAGCACACGGGGATCGCGGTACTCCTCACCACGGATGGCGAACACGTTGAACAGCGCCGGCCAGGCGATGTTGTGCACGGCCGTGGAGAGTTCGGGGAACCAGATCGTGACCGAATCGTCGGCGTCGGAGGGCGCCGGAGTGATCTCGACCGTCAAGCCGGCGATGGTCGTCGAGACCGGGCCCGAGATGATCTCGGTGGGAGGGACGAATCCGACGACGTGGGGTGCATGATCATCACGCCGGAAGCTCGCACCGAGACCGACGTTGATCAGCCCGTCGGGGCCGTCGGGCGGAAGGAACAGGCCGAACTGATGCACCGCCCCGCGGGTCGCCGATGCGCTGAGCTCGACGCCGGTTCGCTCGCGGTTCACCGTGATCCGCTCGTGCCCCCAGATCGGCACGGTCTCGCCGGCTCCCGGGATCGCCGTGGTACCGCCCACATAGTGCGAGTGGGTGTAGATGATCGCCACGACCGGCGCGTCGGTCTCCTCGGCCAGCGCATCGAGCGTCCATTGCATCTCCTGCACCGACTCGCCGGTGTCGATGACGATCAGACCCTGGGGCCCCTCGACCACGTTCTGGTTGGACAGGCCGTTGCCGACCACCGACCAGACACCGTCACGCACCCGGTGGACCTCACGGTCGAACTGGGCGGTGTGGTCGATGTGGTCGCGATGGCCGACCTGGCCCCCGGGGCCGGTGGCGACCACCGACGGATCGGCGGAGAAGCTCGCAGCGATGTCGTTCACCGCGCCACCGTAGTGAGCCAACACCCTCAGCAGCGTCAGGTGGAGAAGGCCGGCGCGAGTCCGGGACGGGGCCAGTCGATCTCGACGAGCTGCCCCGTGCCCGACAAGGTGCAGACGGCACGAGCCTCCGCCCCGACGAAACAGATGTTGGTGACCAGGAGGTCGGGCAGCGGCGTGTGCTCGACCGTGGCACCGTCGGGAGAGATCGCGGTGATGCCGCCTTCGCCGATCGTGCCCACGCAGATCCATCCGTCGCCATCGACGGCGAGGGAATCGAACAGCTGCATTCCGGCCGCACCGTGCAGGAGATCGCCCCCGCCCGCGCCGACCGGGTTGGCGGCGTCGACCTGGCCGGGTCCGGTGACGTTCCAGCCCCACACGCGCCCCGTGTGAGTCTCTGCGGCATAGAGCCGCGAGCCGTCGGGCGAGAGGCCGACCCCGTTGGGCGAGTCGAGCGGATGGACCACCTCGACACACGAGGAACCGTCGGCCGCGGCGTAGTGGAGGCCGGTCCGATCGCTGGTGCGGTCGAGGCGCACACCGTGGTCGGTGAACCAGAACCCCCCGTGCTCGTCGAAGACCAGATCGTTCGGGGCCCGCAGTGGACCGCTCGAGCTCTCGGTGTAGAGGGTCTCGAACTCGCCCGTGACGAGATCGACTCGTTGGATCGAGCCACCGGTCCACGACGCCGGCACCGGACCGGGGATGGTGAGCCCCATCACGTCCTCGAAGGTGAAGCAGCCGCCGTTGTTGGTCACATAGCAGGCGCCGTCGGGCCCGATCGCCGCGCCGTTCGGGCCACCGCCGAGATCGGCCACCACCTCGACCGCGCCGGCCGCCGTGACCCGTGTGAGGGTGCCGCGATCGATCTCGACGAGGACGACGCTGCCATCGTTCATCGCGATCGGTCCCTCGGGGAAGCGAAGGTCGGTGGCGAGAGTGCGGACTTCGGTCATGGCCGCACCCTAGGGGTGATGACCAGGGGCCGCTCGCCCGTAGCGTGAAGGGGTGATTCTCGACGAACTCGAACAGGTTCTCCGCTCGCGACGCGACGCGGATCCCGACGTCTCCTACACCGCGACGCTGCTGGCCGACCCCGAGTTGGCCCAACGCAAGATCATGGAAGAGGCCTTCGAGGTGTGCCTCGAACTCGGACGGGCCACCAACGACCCCGCCCTCACCGCGCAGGAGGCCGCCGATCTCCTCTACCACGTGATGGTCGGCCTGGTCGCGGTCGACGTGCCGCTGGCCGACGTGCTGGCCGTGCTCGAGGAGCGCCGGTCGTGAGCGCCCGGGTGGCCGTCCCGTCGAAGGGTCGTCTGCGCGACCGCGTCTTCGACCTGCTCCGCCATGCGGGCTACAACCTGCGACAGCTCGGCACCGAGAACGCCGCACTGGTCGTCGAAGACATCGAGTTCATCGAGATGCGCCCACGCGACGCCGCCGCCTGGCTCCGGGCCGGTCGACTCGACGCCGCCTTCATCTCGACCGACACCGCCCTCGAGAACGAGATCGAGCACTGGCCGGCGATCGACCTCGGGTTCTCCCGGTCCGATCTCGTGCTCGCGTGCCGTACCGACGCGCCCTACGCCTCGGCGGCCGATCTCGCCGGCAAGACGGTGGCCACCCACCTGCCCAACTGGACGCGTCGCTGGTTCGAGACCAACGGCATCGACATCGAGGTCGTCGCCATGGGCGGTTCGCTCGAGGGCATCTGCGCCCGAGGACTGGCCGACGCCATCGTCGACCTGCGGGAAACGGGCAACAGCCTGCGCCGCAACTCGCTCCATGCGATCGAGGTCGCTGCGGCCTGCCAGGCCGTGTTCGCCCACCCCCCGCAGTCCGACTCGCCGGAAGTGGCCAGCCTGCTCCTGCGGATGGAGGCGGCCCGCACGGCCACCAGCCGCCAGTACCTGGTGATGCACATTCCGCCGGATCGCGTCGATCAGCTCGGCACCATCTTCCCGGGCTTGGCTGCGCCCACACTGCTGCCGTTGTCGGGCCGCGACGATCTCGTGGCCGTGCACCTGGTGGTCCAGCGCGACAACCTGTGGGCTCGTCTCTCGGACCTGCGCGAGCTCGGGGCCACCGGCATCGTGGCGCTGCCCACCGACGCGATTCTGGAGTAGGAAGACGGCATGGTTCGCTATGCCGATCTCCCCACCGTGACCGTCTCCGTCGACGTCGCCGCCGATCCTGCGACGTTGTGGCCCCTCATCTCCGACATCGAACTCCCCGCCCGCTTCTCTCCCGAGTTTCAGGGCGCCCGGTGGGTCGAGCCCCACACGGGCCCGGCCCTCGGCGCACGATTCGTGGGCACCAACCGGCACGAGGCGATCGGCGAGTGGACCGTGCCCTGCGTGGTCGCCGTCTTCGAACCCGAGCGAGCCTTCGGGTGGGATCCGGGCGGGCCCGAGGCCCCCTTCACCAAGTGGCGCTTCACCCTCGACCCGGCGGGCGACCACACCACCCTCACCTTCACGGCCCAGATGGGCTTCGGGCCCTCCGGGCTCACCCCGGCGATCGAGGCGATGCCCGAACGCGAGGAGCAGATCGTGGATCGGCGACTCGACGAGTGGCGGACCAACATGACGGCCACGGTCGAGGGCATCAAGGCCCTCGCCGAGGCCCCGGCTGAGGCCTGAGACGACCGCGGCCGATGGGCCGAACGGCCCAGGCCACCGTTCCCATTGGTCACATGGGCCGGGTGGCGCAATTGCCACACCGCGCTCAGTTCCCCGTGAGCCGGGCCGATTTCGGAATGGATGGAGCAGGATTCCCCTCTCTTGTCGCGGCGAACCCCCGAGGCGATCAGCCGGCGAACGATGATCCGATCTGGCGCGGCCGCGTCAGCGGTGATCTGGGCCGCGCCGTCCATCATCTCGCTCGACGCCGTCGCTGCTGCCGCCGGGAGCTGCCTCGTCGCCCCTCGTCAGGTCGACTTCTCGCGCTTCGCCGGCGGTGCCCTCCCGGCCAACTTCCTGTCCGACGACGGCTCTGTCTCGATCAACTTCTCGGTGGTCGACCCGTGGGGGGTGTCACAGGCCGCCTACACAGGCATCGTCTGGAACAGTGTGCTCAACGGCCTCGACAACCCGGTCATCACCGCCATGCAGAACGCTCGCAGCGGCCGCTATGTCGATCTGATCTTCCAGTTCTCGACTCCGGTCTGTCCCTCGTTCTCGCTGGTCGACGTCGACCGGTCGACCTTCAGCTGGGAGGACACCGTCCGTGTCATCGGCTCCGACGGCGGAGCGACGATCAACCCGTCGGCCATGAACGTGGGCGGCGCCCAGGTGCAGATCAACGCCAACACGGTCCGGGGCACCTCGTCGACGAGTTCGGCCACCGGCAACGTCGGCGTCGAGTTCGACCAGCCGATCACCCGCCTCGAGATCCGCCATCAGGACAACTCGAACTGGACCTCGTTCCAATGGATCGGGATCCACGACTTCCACTGGTGCTGAACCGGCTCGCCGGTCAGCGGGTGAGACCGCCACTGACGAGTGCGGTGAGCAGATCGACGTCGGAGCCCGAGGCGGCCAGCTCAGCCTGACCGGCGGCGATCCAGCGGCCGGTCGGCGCCGCGTCGGTCATCCCCGCGAGCCCCACCACGAAGCCCACGGCATAGACCGCGACATTGCCGCTCAGCACGAAGCCCATGAATCCCAGCAGGGCCGCCGGCTCGGCGAATGCGACACGGATGAAGAAGGCCCGCTGCGCAGCCGAGCGGACGGCCGCCATCTTCTTCCCGGCGATGACGGGGACGAACTTCGTCGACACGACCTGCAGGAAGATCCCCACGCCGGCCACTCCCGCGGCCACCACTCTTCCGTCGGCGCCCCCGCCGGGAAGGCTGCGGTCGATCGCCACGACCACCCCACCGATCACCACCATCACCGCAACGAACGTGATCCAGACCATTCGCATCACGACGAGGCCGTTGTCATCGGTCAGCGCAGACCGCATGCCGCGCGTGGGCACGAGGATCAGTGGCGCCCGCCTGGCCGCCGCGCCCCAACCGGGGTCGACGGCTTCATTCATTCGACGGTGACCCCTGCGGCGGCCATCTCCGCCAGGGCGGCCTCGGTGGAGTCGGGGGCGACACCGGCGCAATGGTCGACGAGCACCCTCGTCGCGAAGCCGGCGGCGGCGGCGTCGAGTGCCGTCGCCCGCACACAATGATCGGTGGCGAGACCGACGACATCGACGTCGGTCACCCCGTGGGCGGTGAGCCACGGGCCGAGCGCGACCGTCTCGTCGGAGGCGGCGCCGCCGTCGAAGCCGGTGTAGCTCGCCGTGTGGCGACCCTTCAGGAACACTTCGTCGACGGCGATCTCGAGATCGGGATGGAAGTCGGCACCGGCCGTGTCGGCCACACAATGGGGCGGCCAGGTGTCGACGAAGTCAGGACCCACCGCGGGATCGGCGAAGTGCTCGCCGGGGTCGACGTGCCAGTCCTTGGTGGCGACGACGGCGTCGTAGGCACCACGTCCTCGGTCGGTGCCCACGAGCGCGGTGATGGAGCGGGCCACGTCGCCGCCTCCGTCGACCGCGAGCGAACCCCCTTCGCAGAAGTCGTTCTGGACGTCGACGACGATCAGTGCTCGGGTCATGCGGGTCCTCTTCCGTCGTTGGGGTTGCCGGCGACATTCGCCACTGCGGCGGAGAGCGGTTCCTCGACCCCCTGCCACACGGTCGGGATGGCCGGCGTCGTCGCGGGCCAAGGGGTGCGGTCCTCGGGGCGAAGATGGCTGCGTCGCTCGAAACAGCGGGCTCTGGCCTCGCCGGGGTCGGTCAGGTCGGCGACCACCTCGCCGTCGAGCACGAGAGGCACCTGGGGCGACATCGAGTCGTCGGGAAGCTCGACCGGCAACACCGAGAGCACCTCGCTGCGGTATCGGCCGTCGAAGTCGAACGTGCGGTGCACGTCCTTGCGCCCACCGATGGTGCGCTTTCCCGGCGAGAGCTTCCCGACCGCTCGCAGGGGCGATCGGGGGTCGTCGTCGTCGGCGATGGAGACGAGTTTGTAGACCATCTGCGCGGTGGGGTGTCCGGAACCGGTGACGAGGCTCGTGCCGACGAGGTACGCGTCGATCGGTGCGCCGGCGGCTTCGAGTTCGGCCACGCGGAACTCGTCGAGATCGCTCGAGACGACGATGCGGCAATCGGTCGCGCCGAGGCTGTCGAGAAGGCTGCGGGCGGCTCGGCTGTCGGCCAGGAGCTCACCGGAATCGATACGGACTCCGCCGATCCCGGGACCGACCACGTCGACGGCACGGCGGATCCCCTCGAGCACGTCGAACGTGTCGACGAGATAGGTGCTGGCCACGCCGAGTGCATCGCGCTGGGCCGCGAACGCCTCCCGCTCAGAGGCATGGGCGAGGACGAAGGCGTGGGCCGTCGTGCCCCCGGTCGGGATGCCGTGACGTCGACCGGCTTCCAGATTCGATGTCGTGTCGAACCCACCCACATGAGAGGCACGGGCCGCGGCGACGGCCGATTCGGGGTCGGTGCGCCGGGAGCCACCCTCGATGAGCAGTCGACCTCCGGCCGCATCGGCCATGCGAGCCGCCGCGGAGGCCACCGCGCAGTCGTGGTTCATCACCGACAGCATCACGGTCTCGAGCACGACGCACTCGGCGAACGAACCCGCCACCGTGAGAACCGGGCTGTAGGGGAAGAACAGCTCACCCTCGGCGTAGCCGGTGATGTCGCCCGTGAAGCAGTAGGCCCGCAGCCAGTCGGTCATCGGGCCCTCGTCGACGACACCGGCCTCCACGAGGTGGGCGACGGTGGCGTCGTCGAAGCGGAACCGCTCGACCGCATCCAACAACCGATCGATACCGGCCACCACACCGTAGGCACGGCCCCCAGGGAGCCGACGCGCGAAAACCTCGAACACCGAACGGCGTTCGGAGATGCCCGACTGCAGTGCGGACGCGACCATTGTCAGCTCGTAGTGGTCGGTCAGAAGGGCGCTCGTCGGCCGGTCCATCACCGACCACGGTACCGGCGGGCCCGAGCCAGCCCCGCTTCGAGAACGGACGCGTCGATGGTCCCGTCGGGACCGAGCCGTAGGCTCGCGTGATGACTGCGCCGAGCCCGTTCCAGATCATGCACTCGATGTCGGCCGACCGGTCAGGCCTCGACGGCAAGTCGATCAATCGGGCGACGCGGCGCCGGGTCTACGGATTCGCGCAGCCCTACCGCGCCCACATCATCCTCTTCGTCGCCACGATCGTCGTCTCGACGTTCCTCGGGCTGCTCCCGCCCCTCTTGATCCGCGCCGTCTTCGATGTCGCGATCGTCGACGACAACGGGAGCTACCTCAACACCCTCTTCATCATCATGGTGATCGCTGCGGTCGGCGAGGCGGGTCTCTCGCTCGTCGAACGCTGGCTTTCCTCCCGTATCGGTGAGGGGCTCATCTTCGACCTACGCGTGCGGCTCTTCGACCATGTCCAGCGCATGCCGCTCGCGTTCTTCACCCGCACCCAGACCGGCACCCTCATCAGCCGACTCAACAACGACGTGATCGGCGCCCAGCGGGCCTTCACCGGCACGCTCGGCACCGTCGTCGGCAACGTCATCACCCTCGGCGGCACGCTGATCGCGATGCTGCTGCTCGAGTGGCGCCTCACCCTGCTCGCCATCGTGATCCTGCCCGTCTTCGTGCTCCCCGCCCGACGCGTCGGGGCCGGACTCCAGGACATCACCCGGGAGGGCATGAACGTCAACGCGTCGATGAACAACACGATGACCGAGCGCTTCAACGTGGCCGGTGCCCTCCTCGTGAAGCTCTTCGGCCGGCACGAGGCCGAGGCGGCCGATTTCGGCGAACGCGCCGGTCGGGTTCGCGACATCGGCGTGCGCAGCGCCATGTACAGCCGGGTGTTCGTCGTCGCCCTCACCCTGGTCGGCGCGATCGGCACCGCGCTCGTCTACTGGCTCGGCGGGCACCTGGTCATCGACAACAACATCACCCCCGGCACCCTCGTCGCCCTGGGCCTCTACACCGTCCGGATCTACATGCCGTTGACGAGCCTCTCCAACGCCCGGGTCGACATCATGACCGCCTTCGTCTCGTTCGAACGGGTCTTCGAGGTGCTCGACGCGCCGAACGCGATCACCGATGCCGACGATGCCATGGATCTCGTCGACCCGAAGGGTGCCGTCAGCTTCGAACACGTGCGCTTCCGCTATCCCGACCCGGCGGAGGGCACCCCCGAGTCGTTGGGCGGCAACGAGTCGACCGCATCCGTCGACGACGTGCTCCGCGACGTCGATCTCGACATCGAGCCGGGGCAGATGATCGCGGTCGTCGGCCCGTCGGGAGCCGGCAAGACCACACTCACCTCACTCGTGCCGCGCCTCTACGACGTCACCGAGGGCGCCATCCGCATCGACGGGCACGACGTGCGCAGCGTCACCCAGCGGTCGCTGCGGCAGGCCATCGGCGTGGTCAGCCAGGACCCGCACCTCTTCCACGACACGGTGATCGCCAACCTCCGCTACGCGCGGCCCGACGCCACCGACGACGAGGTCCGCGAAGCCTGCCGGGCCGCCCGGATCCACCACGTGATCGACGCCCTGCCCGAGTCCTACGACACGGTGGTCGGCGAGCGGGGCTACCGCCTCTCGGGTGGCGAGAAGCAGCGTCTCGCCATCGCCCGCATGCTGCTGAAGGATCCGGCCATCGTCGTGCTCGACGAGGCGACGTCGCATCTCGACACCGACAACGAGGCCCAGGTCCAGGAGGCCCTCGCCCACGCGCTCGACGGACGGACCTCGCTGGTGATCGCCCACCGACTGTCGACCATCACCGACGCCGACATGATCGTGGTGCTCGACGACGGACGGGTGGTCGAGACCGGCACTCACGACGAACTGCGTCACTCGGGCGGACTCTACGGAGAGCTCTACGAGACCCTGGTCCGGGCCGAACACGGCTGAGTCGGCCCGCGGGGTCGGCCCGCGGCGTCAGTCGCCGGCCACGAAGTAGAGCCAATCGCCGTCGGCATCGATGCCGACGCGGTGATTGATGTAGCCGAGGTCGTCGACGAGAATCTCGTCGAAGGGGACGCCATAGATCGCCTCGACGGAGGCGCGCTCATCGGCGGTCGCCGGCTGGTCGTCCTCCCAGAACGTCGGCCAGACCCAGGTGGCGAAGTCGGTCTGGTAGCCGGGTTCCATGGTCATGAGCTGCACCATGATCCGTAGGAGTTCGTCGCCGTGTTCGAACTCCGCGGCCCTGAGGAACCCGGCCACGTCGTTGTGGCCCCCGAACGACAGCGTGATGGTGTCGCCGGCGGCGACGGCGAGCGCGTCGAAATCGCAGGCGACCGCGGCATCGACGACGGCGCGGAACGTCTCGGCGGCAGGAGGATCGAGCTGCGGCGGAGTCGGCGGTGCCGTCAGCCCGGCGGCGGAACACCCGTCACCCTCGACAGGGGCGGTGCTCGTTGTGGTTGTGGTCGTGCTGGTTGTGGTGGTGGTCGTCGACGTGGAGGTCGACGCGACGGATGTCGTGATCGCCGACGTCTCCTGTTCGGGCGTGTCGTCGCCACAGCCGGCGGACAGCAGCCCCAGGACGGTGACCATCACGATCGTCGGAAGCCTTCTGCTCGTCATCGCGCAGCACCCGATCGGCGGAGGGACCCGCGACGGTACCGCGGACGTTCGACGGATTCGGGGAGCGAATAGCCATCACGCAGCCCACCGCTGCTCGGATCCGGGAGGTGCGAGGGTCCACTTCCCATCGACCCGGATGATCCGGTAGCCGTGGTCGTGGACGAGTCGATGGGTACGGCTGCAGGTGAGCACGAGATTGTCGATGTCGGTCGGTCCCCTACCCGGGGGTGCCCACGGCACGATGTGGTGGGCTTCGCAGTGCGCGGGATCGCCTCCGCAGCAGAAGCACCCGCCGTCCCGCGCAATCAGGTTGATCCACTGCGCATCGGTCGCCACCCGGTGTCGGCGCCCCTGCCACAGCGTCTCCCCGTCGGCGCCGAAGACCACGCCGACGAACTCGGCACCGCAGGCGATGCGCTCGAGCGTGGCCTGGGTGAGCGGCTCGCCGTCGACGAACTCGGCAACACCGCTCGGGTGGTCGCTGAATCGACCGGCATCGGCGCGTACCACCACGAGGTGTTTGGGGTGCGGCCGCTTTCCGGTCGGCATCGCCGCCGGGTCGGTCACGAGCGCATGGAGCGCATCCGCCCGCCGTTGCTCAGGGGTTCGGACGTCGTCGGGTCGGCCGTCACGCCCACCGTCGTCTCGCCACAACTGGTCGGTCCGGCGCTGCAACGCCTTGGCCAGTTCCTGACCGGTCGCCGGGTCGAACTTCGCCAGAAGGCACCACATGCCCTCTCGGTCGGTCCACGTCGACACCTCGCGCGCCGCCCGCAACCACTCCTGGCGAGCGGCCTTCTCGTCTTCGCGCTCTCGAGCCGACGACCACGAGCGTGCACTCTTGGCGAAGAGGTCGGCCGGTCGCGATGCAGCATCGTCGACCAGCGAGTCGGCCGCCTCCGGCGACACCCGCTCGGCCGCATCGGCAGCGGCGTCGGCGTGTTCCTCGTTGATCTCGCCTCGCGCGAGCGCCGCCCTCGTCTTGGGCATCCTCTGAAGCGCCGTTGCGGTTCGAGCCGCCTGCTTCGAGCGCTTCGCCGACCGCCGGGCCTTGACCCGGTTGACGTCGGCCCCACCGATGCCACCGTCGTCGAGCGCATCGATGGCCGCTGTGACCGCCAACCGGCGTTCGGCCGCATGGGCTTCGACCCTGGCGAGCTCACCGAGCAGCGTTTCGAGCGCCGGGCGCGTCAGGTCGGTTGTCGTCGCCTCCGCCAGGATCGTGTGCACCGCCGTGAACATGTCACCACTCTATACGAACATATGTTCGCTCTCCAACCCTCTGAACAGGGGATTTTCGAGGATTCTCTGCATATGAAGGAGCCGTCGCACAGCACCTCCTACGCTGGGGAGGGTGACCACGGAGCCACCGCCCGACCACCAGACCGTTCTGATCCGAGTCACCGGCCCGGACCACGCCGGCGTCACCGCCGGCCTCATGGGCGTGCTGGCCGATGCCGGCGCCCAGGTGCAGGACATCGAACAGATCGTCATCCGTGGGCAGCTCACCCTCGGCGTCGCCGTCGCCGTACCGGAGGGTCGAGACCTCCTCCGCGACGTGCTCCTGTTCGGCTGGGACCAGGGCATGGAGGTCGACTTCGACGTCGTCTCGTCCACACCCACCCCGAAGGTCCGTGGTCATGTCGTGACCATTCTCGGCTCCGAGTTGAATCCCTCCGAGATCGGTGCGGCCACCGCCGCCATCGCCGACGCCGGCGCCAACATCGACCGCATCATCCGCCTCTCGCGCTACCCGGTCATGTCCTACGAGCTGCTGGTGAGGGACGGCGACGACGAGAAGTTGCGCAGCAACCTGCTCCAGACCGCCGCCGCCAACCCCGGCATCGACGTCGCCATCCAGCGCGAAGGCCTCGGCCGGCGAGCCAAACGTCTCGTCGTGCTCGACGTCGACTCCACGCTCATCCAAGACGAAGTGATCGAGCTGCTCGCGGCGGAGGCCGGCTGCCTGCCCGAGGTCCAACGGATCACCCGCGACGCGATGGAAGGCGGAATCGACTTCGAATCAGCGCTGCGCATGCGGGTACGACTGCTGGGCGGGCTCGACGAAGGAGCGGTCGATCGCGCCTGGTCCAACCTCCGCTTCACCCCCGGAGCCCGCACGTTCGTCCGCACACTCCGCCGTCTCGGCTACACCGTGGCGATCGTGAGCGGCGGGTTCACCGTCTTCACCGACCGCATCGCCGAGGATCTCGGCGTGCACCACGCCCACGCCAATGTGCTCGAGATCCTCGACGGCACGATCACGGGCGAGTTGACCGGCCCGATCGTCGATCGGGAACGCAAGGCGACCCTGTTGCGCGAGATCGCCGCCGACAGCCAGGTCCCGTTGTCGCAGACGGTGGCCGTCGGCGACGGCGCAAACGACCTCGACATGTTGTCGACGGCCGGTCTCGGCATCGCCTTCAACGCCAAGCCCGTGGTCGAGGAAGCGGCCGACACCGCCCTGACCGTCCCCTACCTCGACGCGATCCTCTTCGTGCTCGGCATCCGCCGCGAAGACATCGAGGAAGCCGACGAACTCGACGGCATCGGCTGACGCCGTCGTGGACGACCAGACCCTGACCGTCAGCGAACTCGGCACGGGCGGGCGGGCCGCGCTCGAAGCCGCCATGCCCTACGGCGTCTGGGTCGAGGGCGAGATCAGCGGCATCAACCGCTCCCGCAACGGCCACGTCTACTTCGATCTCACCGAACCGTCGGACGCGTCCGGCGCCGCCCCGGTTGCGACGGTGCCGGTCGTCCTGTTCCGCGACAATCGTGACCGGGTGAACCGCCTGCTCAAGCGGCACGGCGACCCGATCCGCATGAGCGACGGCGTGCGTATCCGGATCCAGGGCGTGGTCGACTACTACTCGCCGCAGGGGCGCATCCAGTTCCGCATGTCGGCCATCGACCCGACCTACACGCTGGGTCGGCTCGCAGCGGAGCGCGACGCCCTGATGGCCACGCTCTCGGCCGAGGGCATCCTGCGGGCCAACGGACGCCACCCGGTGCCGGCCGTCCCCCTGCGCGTGGGCCTGGTCACGTCGATCGGCAGCGCGGCCCACGCCGACGTCACCACCGTCTTCGAGCGCAGCGAGTTGGCGTTCACGCTCGTCGAGGTCGACACGCCCGTCCAGGGGCAGGGCGCCGAACACGGTGTCGCCGCCGCGATCGGCGCCGCCGACACGGCCGACGTCGACCTGATCCTCGTCGCCCGCGGCGGCGGCTCGAAGACCGACCTCGCCACTTTCGATCACGAGGCCGTCGCTCGCGCGATCGCTGCGGCCGGTGTGCCGGTCATCACCGGCGTCGGCCACGACATCGACCGCAGCGTGGCCGACGAGGTTGCCCACACCGCCACCACCACCCCCACGGCGGCCGCTCAGCTGGTCGTCGCCCGGGTCGCAGAGTGGCTCGGCCGCCTCGCCGAGTGCGAGCGCGAAGTGGTGAGCGGCGGTCGCCGAGCCGTCGAGCGGGCCGAGCATCGGGTCGAGCTGTCGCGGCGGGGCGTGGTCGCGGCCGGCCTGGGCGCGGTCGAACGCGCCGACGAGCGGCTGGCCGACAACTCCCGGCGACTCGGGAGAGCCGCTCGCCGGGCCGACCAGCGAGCGCGGGCGCAGCTCGATCTCGCCGTCGCCCGTATCGACGTGGCCCGTCGCCATGCGCTGCGCCGGGCCGAGGACCGCCTCGAGGTGGTCGAGGCGCGGGTGCGGTCCCTCGACCCCGCCGTGGCCCTCGCCCGCGGCTGGTCGATCACGAGGACCGACGACGGTCGGGTCGTGCGATCGGTCGCCGATCTCGTGCCGGGCGCACACCTCACGACGCGGGTCGCCGACGGCACGGCCACAAGTACGATCACCGAGGTCGAACCCTCTCCCCTCGACCAGGACGTGGAGCACGAACGATGAGCGACGCAGAGATCGGCTACGCCGACGCAATGGCCGAACTCGAGTCGATCCTCGACGATCTCGAGGACGACGACCTCGACGTCGACGTCCTCGCGTCACGGGTCGAACGGGCCTCCACCCTCATCACCCTCTGTCGCGACCGCATCGGCGCGGCGCGGGTGCAGGTCGAGCGGGTGGTCGCGTCGCTCGACGACGCGGCGCCGACCCCCGACGCCGGCGACGACGACATCACACTCGACCTGGACGGCGAGTGACACACGTCCCGGCGCAACTGCTCGAGGTCGCGAACCGGGTCGACCTGGCCCTGGCCGAGATCTTCGCCGACGAGCGGGCGACGTGGCGGGCGCTCGACCCCGCACTCGACACCCCACTCGGCGACCTCGAGGACTTCGTCGCCGGTGGCGGCAAGCGCATCCGGCCGGCCTACTGCCACTGGGGTTGGGTGACCGCGGGCGGCGACCCCGACGGCGACGGCATGCTGCCCGGCGCCTGCGCGCTCGAGCTGCTCCACGCGTTCGCGCTGGTCCACGACGACGTGATGGACGGTTCGCCCACCCGTCGCGGTTCGCCCACCACGTGGGCCCGCTACATCCGCCGCCACGAGGCGGGTCACTGGCAGGGCGAGGGCCGCCGCTTCGGCGAAGCCGCAGCGATCCTCGTCGGCGACATCGCGATGGTCATGGCCGACCGGTGCATCGGCAACGCCACGCCCGAGGTGCGCGCGGTCTGGGACGCACTCCGGACCGAACTCAACATGGGTCAGTACCTCGACGTACTCGGCACGGTGACCGGCGATGTCAGCGCCGAGAGCGCCCGCACGATCATGCGCAACAAGACGGCCGGCTACACGATCGTGCGCCCCCTCCAACTCGGCGCCGCCCTCGCCGGCCGGGCTGAGCTGGCCGATGATCTGGCTGCCCACGGAATGCCGCTCGGCATCGCGTTCCAGCTCCGCGACGACATGCTCGGCGCCTTCGGCGACAGCGAACGGACCGGCAAGCCGGTGGGCGATGACCTGAACGAGGGAAAGCCGACCGTGTTGATGGCCCTCGCCCGCGAGGCCGCCGATCCCGCGCAGGCGGCGGTGCTCGACAAGGCCGGCTCGCCGATGGGGGCCGACGACATCGCGGCGATCCAGCAGGTCATGGTCGACACCGGCGCGGTGGCCGCGTCCGAGACCGAGACCGAGCGACTCCTCGGCGAGGCCCTCGCCGCGATCGAGGTGCTGCCCGATCACCACGACAGCCGTGCCGCGCTGCGGGCGCTCGCCGACTATGTCGTCGAGCGCGACGTCTGACCCGACGATTCAGCTCGGACTCACGTCGGTGTCCATGCCGAGCGGGTCGGGCCCATCCGTCTCGGGCGAGTAGCCGGGCGGCTCCTCCGGCGCTGCCCCACCCGGCTCCTTCAGGTCGGGATGATCCACGCCACCGACCGTCAGCGTCATCCTCGGCCCGGTTGAAGTCGACCTTCTGCTTCCCGTCGGCCACCGGCACACCGTGGTCACGAGCGTGGCGGAGCAGAAAGTCGGCCTCGTCGCGGGCTCTCGGGCTCCGGGGAACCGTCGTCCTTCTTCGAGAAGGGCCCGATCTTCGCCGCAGCGCCCACCGCCGCGAGCATGGTCACGCCGATGATGCCCCACAGCCATGCGGGCAGCCCGCCGCCGGAATCGCCGTCGGACCCGCTCTCGGTCTCGTCGACGGGGTCGCCTGACGCGGTCTCTCCGCCACCGCTGCCCGAGTCGGTCCACACTCCGGTGGTGGCTCCGCCGGCCGTCCCGTTGTCGACGGGCGTGGCCGGTGCGGTGGGGTCGGCGGCGTCGAAGGCCCGTCGCCGGATTCTCGGTCACGAAGATCGTGTGGACCAGTGGCCCGTCGGGCGCCCCGGACTCGGGGGTGCTGATGATGTCGTGCGGGATGAGAAACGGCTGCTGCGGGTCGCTGCCCAGACCGTGAATGCTCGACACGTCGCCGCCGAACGAGACGGCCGCGGCGTCGCAGAGGAGCGTCAGCGAGACGCCAACGATGGCGACGACGTCTCGTCGGCCCAGGTCAGCGGGTACGGTCGCCGCCGTGCTCGACATGCGATCGCACTCCCAGACGCTGATCCTCGTCGGCTCGATCGTTGCGTTGCTCCTCGTCGCGCTCGTCGTCCGCTCGATCTTCTGACCCACGGGCCGGCCCAGATCAGGCTGACGCTCCGCAGACGCGACGTGAGTGCTGTCGACGAGTGGCCGAGACCGAGCACATCGAGAGCTCATTCAGGGCGCAGAGGGGTGACCGGCGTTCATCGAACTCGCGGCCGGTGGATCGGAGATCCGGTCCCGGCGCTATCTCGAGGAGGAGGCGCTGCGGGCGATCGCCCCCGACCGCCGGCGGGCGCTGGCGGCATTCGCGCTGGTCGGTGGGGGCGACGACGTCGCCGTGAGCTCGGCCCCGCTCCACGATCTCTGGGCGGCGATCCGACCACCATCCCCAACGCCATGGATCGAGCGTAGATGCCGGGCGCGGTCAGCCCGGTCTCGCCCCTCTAGCCTGAGCACATGGCCGATCCCCGCTCGGAAGCCGCGCGCCGTCGCACCTTCGCGATCATCTCGCACCCCGACGCGGGCAAGACCACGCTCACCGAGAAGTTCCTCCTCTACGGCGGCGCGCTCACCACCGGGGCCGGTTCGGTCAAGGCCAAGGGCGACCGCCGCTCGGCGACCTCCGACTGGATGGAGCTCGAGCAACAGCGAGGGATCTCGATCACGTCGACCGTCCTGCAGTTCCCCTACCGCGACCACGTGCTCAACCTGCTCGACACCCCGGGCCACCGCGACTTCTCCGAAGACACCTACCGGGTGCTCGCCGCAACCGACGCAGCGATCATGGTGCTCGACGGATCGAAGGGCATCGAAGCCCAGACCCGCAAGCTGTTCGAGGTCTGCCGCGACCGCGAGATCCCCATCGTGACCTTCATCAACAAGTGGGACCGGCCCAGTCTGGATCCGCTCGAACTGCTCGACGAGATCGAGGAACAGCTCGTCCTCGAGCCGGTGCCCATCTCGTGGCCGGTCGGCGACGGCGAACGCTTCCGCGGAGTCATCGACCGCCAGCGCAACGAGTTCGTCCGCTACACCCGCACCGCCCGCGGTGCGACCGAAGCGCCGGAGGAGATCGTCTCGGCCGAACAGGCCGCCGAGGAAGAGGGCGACCTGTGGGTCGAGGCCCAGGAAGGGGTCGAACTGCTCGACACGGTCGGACGCGAGTTCGACCAGAAGCGGTTCGAGGCCGGAGAGCTGTCGCCGGTGTTCTTCGGCTCGGCGCTCACCAACTTCGGCGTCCGCCTGATCCTCGACGCGATGGTCGACCTCGTTCCCTCGCCGAGCCCGCAGAAGGACCGTGACGGCAACCCGCGGGCCCTCGAGACGCCGTTCTCGGGCCTCGTGTTCAAGGTGCAGGCCAACACCGACAAGAACCATCGCGACCGCGTGGCGTTCATGCGGGTCTGCTCCGGCCGGTTCGAGCGGGGCATGGTGGTCACCCACGGGCCCACCGGCAAGCCGTTCGCCACCAAATACGCCCAGTCGGTGACGGGCCAGGACCGCGAGACGGTGGAAGAGGCCTGGCCGGGCGACGTGGTCGGTCTCGTCAACGCCAACGACTTCCGGGTCGGCGACGCCGTGTGGGTCGACGACGAGGTGCTCTGGCCCGAGATGCCGGCGTTCGCTCCCGCCCACTTCCGCGTGGTGCGCACCCTCGACACCTCGAAGTCGAAGCAGTTCCGCAGCGGGATCAACCAGCTCGACGAAGAGGGCGTGGTGCAGGTCCTGCGCGAACCCGATGTCGGCGACCAGGCCCCGATCCTCGCCGCGGTCGGACCGCTCCAGTTCGAGGTCGCCCAGCATCGCCTCGAGAACGAGTTCGGCGCACCGGTCGAGATGGTGCCCTGCTCGTGGACCGTGGCCCGCGTGACCGACGACGAGTCGGCCGAGAAGCTGCGGGGCATGAGTGGTGTGACCGTCACGAATCGCTCCGACGGCGAACTCCTGGCCCTCTTCGAGAGTCCCTACTGGCTCCAACGACTCGAGGCCGATCAGCCCGAGTTGCGACTCGACAAGCTCATCGCCGAGGGGACCTGAGTGCGCCTCGTCCGGCCGTTGCTCGCTGCCGCCGTGATGTCGACGGTGTTCGTGCTGTCGACGCCGACGGCGGGCGCCTGCAGTTGCGCGACCAGCACCGATCAGGAGTCGTTCGACCGGGCCGACGTGGTGTTCGAAGGCACCGTCGTGTCGTCGGAGGTGATCTCCGACAGGCTCGCCGTGTGGACCTTCGCCGTCGACGGGGTCTACAAGGGCGCCGCTCGCCAGACCGAGCTCGTCTACAGCCATCCCGACGGCGAGTCCTGCGGCATCGAGCTCGTCGCGGCACAGTTCGTCGCCGTGTTCGCCACGGTGATCGACGGCTCAGAGGAGGTCCCGGGCTACCCGATCGGCGACCTCCGGTCCGGCCTGTGCGACGGCAATCGGGTGCTCCCACCCGGCGAGCGACTCGCGCTCGACCCGCCGCTCGACCCCGTGGCGCCCATCGCTGATGCCTCGACGACCACCTCCACGCTGTTCCGGCCCACGACCGGCGCCGAGGAGCTGGCCGAGCCCGTCACCGATGGCAGCGTGCTCGTCATCGGATTCATCGCCGTCGGGGTGATAGGTGCCTTCATCGCCGCCCGGATCGCCCGCAAGAACAGGGAGTCATGATGCGCAGATTCGTTCCGCTGACCGTGGCCGTCTCGATGATCGCCTCGATCGCAGTGCTCGCGACGGCCTCGCCGGCCGCGGCCTGCTCGTGCGTCGAAGTCGACGACGCCGTTGCGTTCGCCGACGCCGACGCCGTGTTCGTCGGCCAGGTGACCCGCGAGCACCCGGCCCGCGACGGCGGCGCGGTCTCCCTCGTGATCATGACCGTCAGCGACGTCTTCAAGGGCGACGTCGACCGGGAGCAGGCGGTCGTCACCCCCGAGACCGACTGCGGCATCGACTTCATCGGCGGCCGTACGTATGTGGTCTTCGCCCGCGACACCGCGACGAGCGACCAGTTCACGCTCGACGACGGCTTCCTCCTCGCCGATCTCTGCAGCGGCACGCGACTGGCCACCGACGTCGCCGACGGCGACCTCGCCCTCCGCGGGACACCATCGGGTCCCGCCGACGCCGGTCCACCCACGTCCGCGGAGATCAAGGCCCAGCTCGGCGATCCCCGTTCCTCGCTGTTTCCCGAGGCCCTCATCTTCGTCGGCGTGCTCGCGTTCGTCCTCGGCCTCGCCGCCGTGCTTTCGCGCCGAGGCCGCCCCACGACCTAGCGTCGAGCCTCCGACCAGGAGGCAGACATGCAGCAACTCGCGGGCCGCACTGCGGTCATCACCGGGGCAGCCGGCGGTATCGGCTTGGCCATGACCGAGCGGTTCCTCGCGGCCGGCATGTCGGTGGTGATGGCCGACATCGAGGAGGAGTCGATCGCTCGCGAAGCGACCCGTCTCGAGTCCGAGGGGGCGAGCGTCTCGGGCGTGCTCACCGACGTGAGGGACGCAGCCGCGATCGAGGCGCTCCGAGACCAGGCGCTCTCCGTGTACGGGTCGGTTCATCTCGTCTGCAACAACGCCGGCGTCGCGCCCGGGGGCCCGATGGCGGCCACCACTCCGGCCGACTGGCGCTGGGCGGTCGACGTGAACATTCTCGGAGTCGCCTACGGCGTCACGGCCTTCGCCCCGCTGTTCCTCGAGCAGGGCTCGGGCCACATCGTGAACACCGCCAGCGAGGCCGGTCTCGTGACCAACCCGGCGCTCGGGCTGTATTGCGCGACCAAGCATGCGGTCGTCGGCATGAGCGAGTCGTTGTGGCGCGAGACCCACCCCCAGGGGGTCGGCGTGAGCGTGCTGTGCCCGAATCTCGTGGACACGAAGATCTTCGAGAGCGAACGCAACCGCACCGACGGCGTCGAGATGGCTCCCGCCGCGGCAGCCACGATGGCACCGTTGCGCGAGATGATCGGTCTCGTCGGGATTCCCACGAGCACGGTGGCCGACCGGGTCCACGACGCCGTGGTGAACGACGAGTTCTGGGTGCTGACGCACGAGGTCACCGCGCCGGCGGCCGGGCGGCGCTTCGACGACCTCACCGCCGGCCGCAACCCGACCGATCCCTACGAAGGGCTTCTGGGTTGACGGGGTAAGAACGGCCCCACATCTGCCGATACTCGAAGGGTAGGCTTACGCCGTAAACGCCCTGGGAGTCCACGATGCCTGATGTCCCCCGCCCACCCGTCGAGGACTGGGCCACCGACTTCGACCACACCCATCCCGACTACGCCGCGTCTGCTCCCGAGATCTGGGACGACCTGCGGGAGCGCTGCCCGGTGGCCCACACGGAACGTTTCGGCGGTGCCTGGTTGCCGACCCGTCACGAGGACGTGGCCCGGATCGCCAAGGACACCGAGCACTTCACGTCGCAGGGCATCATCGTCACGGATTGGCGTCCCGAGGCCCCCCGCCCGGTCGGCTACGCGCCGCCCATCACCTCCGATCCGCCCTTCCACGCGATCGCCCGCAAGTTCCTCCTCGAGTTCTTCTCACCGAAAGCGATCGACGGCTGGGAGAAGACGGCTCGCGAGACCTGCCGCGAACTGATCGCGGAGATCAAGGCGAAGGGACTCGACGAGTTCGACGCGGCGACCGAGTACGCCCAACACATCCCCGTCCGCGTGATCGCCGACATGCTCGGCCTGCCCCGAGAAGACGGCGACAAGTTCCGGGTGTTCATCCACCGGATCATCGAGGAGCCAGGCCAGAACGCCGTCGAGTCGTGGGAAGACACGCTCGACTACTACCTCGACACCAGGGTCAAGGAGCGCCGCGAAAACCTGGGCGACGACCTGATCAGCTACCTCTGCACGGCCGACATCGACGGCATCGCCCTCCAGGACGAGCACGTGCGGGGCACCATCGCCCTGCTGATCATCGCCGGGATCGACACCACCTGGTCAGGCATCGGTTCGAGCATCTGGCACATGGCCCAGCATCCGGTCGATCGCAAGCGCTGGATCACCGACCCCGACGTCCGCCCGTTCGCGCTCGAGGAGTTCCTGCGCTTCTACGCCCCGGTCACCATGGCTCGGCTGGTCGCGGAAGACGTCGAGGTCGGCGGCTGCCCGATGAAGGAAGGCGACTGGACGCTTCTTCCGTTCCCGTCGGCCAACCGGGATCCCGAGGCGTTCGACCACGCCGACGAGTTCATCATCGATCGCCAGCGCAACCGCCACACCGCCTTCGGGCTGGGCATCCACCGCTGCGTCGGGTCGAACCTGGCCCGGATGGAGATGCGGGTCGCGCTCGAGGAGTGGATGGACGCGTTCCCCGACTTCGAACTAGTCGACCCCGAGGCCGTCACCTGGTCGACC
>Ga0213866_10000842_pt1 | contig 23911 bp, 20 predicted proteins | sample PICome_11_FD_160079 | JGI IMG/M metagenome (GOLD analysis project Ga0213866, IMG submission 160079) | Coastal seawater microbial communities near Pivers Island, North Carolina, United States - PICO284 | ecosystem: Environmental > Aquatic > Marine > Coastal | place: USA: North Carolina...
CCGAAAACCTGGACCTCGATATGGCGGGGCTGGGTGATCTGTTTTTCCAGCATGACCCGGCCGTCGCCAAACGCGGCCTCGGCCTCGCGGCAGGCGCTGTCCAAGGCGGCACCGAACGCCGTGCCGGTCTCCACCGCGCGGATTCCGCGTCCGCCTCCCCCGGCAACCGCTTTGATGAGCAGCGGATAGCCCAGAGAGTCCGCCTCGGCCCGCAGCTTGTCCCGGTCTTGTCCTTCCCCCCGATAGCCGGGCAGAACCGGGACACCGGCCGCTTCGGCAATGGCCTTGGCTTCATCCTTCAGCCCCATGGCCCGGATCGTCGCCGGCGTCGGGCCCACCCAGACCAGACCGGCCGTCATCACGGCCTCAGCAAAGGCGGCCGACTCCGACAGGAAGCCATAGCCCGGATGGATGGCATCGGCGCCGGTGGCCTCAGCGGCCGCCAGCAGGGCCTGTATATCGAGATAGGAGTCAGCGGCCGCAGGCCCCCCGATGCGGACCGCCATGTCGGCGTCGCGAACATGTTTCGCCCCGGCATCGGCGTCAGAATAGACCGCGATGGACCGGATCCCCATCTGACGGGCGGTTCGGATGATGCGGCAGGCGATTTCGCCGCGATTGGCGATCAGAAGGCTTGAAAACATCGTCTGCTCCTCAGTCATCCCCACCCATCGGCCCCGGCAACACCTTGTCGACAGTCCACATCCGAGACTATGCTGGCCCGGGGCAAAGAGAAAGGGTCAAGCACATGGTTTCCCGGACACAGAACAGTGGAATTTTCGGTCTTATCGGCGCCGTGATCGGGGGTCTGATGGGGTATCGTCAGGCCGTGGAGTCGGGCATCAGCCCGGTACAGGGCGCGCTGATCCTCGGGGCCTTCGGACTGATCGTCGGCAGCGCAGGCGGCTTCCTTCTGAGGACTTTGGGGTCTCTGATCCTGTACATCGTTCTGATGGCCGCGATCATTTACATCTTCCGGGAGCCCATGGAGGCGATGCTGGGCATTGACCCGACTTCCTCCTTCCAGACCCTGTTTGACGATGTGATGAAGGTGATGCCCTTCTAGTCAGCCCAGTCCGGCTTTCGCCGCTCCAGGAAAGCGGATAAACCCTCGCGCCCTTCGGAACTCACGCGGCGGGCCGCAATCCGTCTGGCTGTCTCGAGGCTCAGTGTTTCGCTGAAGGGTTCCCCTGCAAAGTCCAGTACCAGGGTTTTTGCATCCCGGATGGCCCCGGGAGCCGCCATCATGGCCAGCCCGGCAATATGCTCCTCCATGGCCGCCATCGCGTCCGCATCTTCGACAACGTATTGAACGAGCCCGATCCGTTCAGCAAAGGCGGCGTCAAAACGCTCCCCTGACACGAACAGGGCTTTGGCCCAGCGCGAGCCGATCGCCTGGATGACAAAGGGCGAAATGGTGGCCGGGGTCAGACCCAGCCGAACCTCTGAAAAGCTGAATCGGGTGGACTGCATGGCCACGGCAAGATCACACGCGGCCACCAGGCCAGCCCCACCGCCCATCGCCGCGCCCTGGACCAGCGCCAGTGTCATCTGGGGCAGTTCGGCGAGTTTCCGTAACATTTCCGCAAGGCGCAGGGCATCCTGCTCGTTCTCTGACCGTGTCCAGTCCTGTGCGGCTTTCATCCATTCCAGATCGGCACCTGCCGAAAAGCTGGGGCCATTGCCCCTCAGGATTACGAGGCGCAAGGTGTCCTGTTCTTCCAGCGTTTCGAGGGCATCGGTCAGCTCCTCAATCACCTCTCCATTGAAGGCATTGTGCTTGTCTGGCCGGTTCAGGCTCAAAATCGCGATGCCCTCCCGGGTCGCATCCAGCGTGATCGTTTCATAGTCAGCCATACAGTCCTCCAGGGTTCGGATGTCTACATGCGGAAGACCCCAAATCCGCGTTCTTCAAACGGGGCGTTGAGGCTCGCCGACAGTGCCAGCGCCAGGACACGCCGTGTATCTGCCGGGTCGATGATCCCGTCATCCCACAGCCTGGCCGTGGAATAGTAGGGTGAGCCTTCCTTGTCATAGAGATCTCGGATGGGTTGCTTGAACGCCGCTTCATCCTCCACTGACCAGGATCCGCCCTTGCGTTCGATGCCGTCGCGCCGGACTGTGGCCAGCACTGAGGCGGCCTGCTCGCCCCCCATCACCGAGATCCGCGCATTGGGCCACATGAACAGAAACCGAGGCGAGTAAGCCCGCCCGCACATGCCATAGTTCCCGGCGCCAAAGGAGCCGCCGGTGATCACGGTCAGCTTGGGCACACTGGCGGTCGCCACGGCCGTCACCATTTTCGCTCCATCCTTCGCGATCCCACCGGCCTCATATTTTGAACCGACCATAAATCCCGTGATGTTCTGCAAAAACAGCAGGGGTGTGCGGCGCTGATCGGCGAGCTCTATGAAATGGGCTGCTTTCTGGGCACTTTCGCTGAACAGGATCCCGTTATTGGCAAGGATTGCGATTGGCATGCCGCACAGCCGGGCAAAACCGCAGACCAGAGTCTCGCCATATAATTTCTTGAATTCATGGAACTCAGATCCGTCAACGAGCCGGGCGATCACCTCACGGGCGTCGTAGGGCTCGCGGGCATCCTGCGGGACGAGCCCATGCAGTTCGGCCGGATCGTATAAGGGATCGAGTGGCGTGCTCAGCCCCACCGTCTCGGGTCGCGGTCGATGCAAGGTCCGGACGATGGAGCGGGCGATGGCCAGGGCATGGTCATCACTGACGGCATAGTGGTCGGCGACCCCGGACTGCCTGGCGTGAATGTCTGCCCCCCCCAGATCTTCCGCCGAAATCTCTTCGCCGGTGGCCGCTTTGACCAGGGGAGGTCCACCGAGAAAGATCGTCCCCTGCCGGCGCACGATGATGGTTTCGTCCGACATCGCCGGGACATAGGCTCCGCCGGCGGTACAGCTCCCCATCACGGCCGCGATCTGGGGAATGCCCATCCGGCTCATCTGGGCCTGATTGTAGAAAATACGACCAAAATGCTCCCGGTCCGGGAAGACCTCCGACTGATGCGGCAGGTTTGCACCCCCCGAATCGACCAGATAAAGACATGGCAGGTGGTTCTGGAGGGCGATCTCCTGGGCTCTGAGGTGTTTCTTGACCGAGACCGGGAAATACACCCCGCCCTTCACGGTGGCATCATTGCAGACAATCATGCACTCACGTCCTTCGACGCGGCCAATACCGGTGATCAGACCGGCCGCCGGGGCGTCATCCTCATACATGCCATGGGCCGCCAGAGCGCCCACTTCCAGAAAGGGCGTTCCGGGATCCAGCAAACGCTCCACGCGCTCCCGCGGCAGAAGCTTGCCGCGGCCCACATGTCGCTCCCGCGCCGCCGCCGGCCCGCCCAGCGCCGCTCTGGTGGTCTCCGCGCGAAGCGTGTCCAGCAGGGCCGACATCGCTTCGCGATTGGACACGAATTTCGGGCTTGTGACATCGAGTTCGGATTTCAGAACCGCCATGAGGGGTCTCCAGATGGGATGATCAAGACTTAACCCCCGATCCGGCGTCTGTCATCCTGTCCTGCATCTGTCCCCAAGATAAAATTGTGTCTTCCCCCAGTCCGTAATAGCATCTGCCATTGAAGGAGAAACGCTGACCCTCATGCCAATTTTTTCAGGACCGCGGGCGGACATTGTGCCCCCGCTATCTTCTGTGTCCTTCCTTGAAGACGTGCCCCAAAAGGCCCTGAAGGCTGCCGGGCGCGAGGCCAGATGGTATTCGGTGCCGGCCGGATGGCCGCTGTTCGAGGCGGGCGAGCAGGCCAGCTCCATTTTTTTCGTCTTGAGCGGCTCTTTCGGCGCCTTCCGGTCCATGCCCGACGGGCGCGATGAATTTGTGGGCCATATTCGGGCGGGCGAGCCTCTGGGTGAAATGGCTCTGTTTCAAGGCGGCGTGGATTTAGATGGAGACAGCATCCCTGACGACGCACAGCATTCTTCATCGGCCTATGCCCTTAAAGACTCTCAAGTGCTCGAACTGTCGCGGGCCGGGTTTGATCGCCTCGTCAAGGCCGAACCGGAACTTCTGACGACGATGATACGCCTCATCCTGTCCCGACTCCGGGACAGCCAGGAACTTACCCGCCGGTCAGATCCCAAAGTGTTCGCACTGGTGTCGACCTCCCCGTCTATTGACATCCAGCAAAGAGCAGAAGCCTTGCATCAGTCCCTAAGCCGGACTGGCATTCAGGTCCGGCTGGTGGATGCAAAGGATGGCGAAGCCAAGGCGGCAGAGTATTTTGACATGCTAGAAAGCCAGAATGACATCGTCATTCTGGTCTGCAGCCTCGCCGAGTCCGGCTGGAGCCGTCTTGCCATGCGACAGGCCGACCGGATATGGCTGGTCGCCCGGGCCGATGCGCGCCCTTCAAACCCCCTCTTTCCACCAGACACATCGCCGGCGCAAGCTCTCAAACTGGTCGATGTCTTACTGGTTAAAAGGCCAGGCTATCGTGAGGCCTCGCAGCCAGAAGACTGGCTGAACGCCTCCGGCGGTTCCCGCGTCTTTCACTGGAATACCATCGCGGGCCCTGAATGTGACCGCCTCGCCCGAGTCATGTCCGGGCAGTCCGTGGGACTTGTCCTGTCAGGAGGGGGCGCCCGCGCCTATGCCCACATAGGTGTCATCCGGGCCCTTAGAGAAAAAGGTATCCCGATCGATTTCACCGGCGGCGCCTCAATGGGTGCCGTCATTGCTGCCTGCGTTGCGATCGGGTGGGATGATGATGAGATTGATCGGCGGATCAGGCAGGCTTTCGTCGAAACAAATCCTTTAAATGACTGGACCCTGCCCGTCGTCTCCATGCTTCGGGGACGCCGGGTTGACAGGCGGCTGGCGCAGCATTTCGGCGACATTCAGATCAATAATATGGACCTGCCCTTTTTTGCCGTCTCGACCAATCTCAACACGGGTACGTCGCAAGTCCACCGACGCGGATTGCTCAGTAAGGCCCTGCGGGCCAGCATCTCCCTCCCGGGCATCTTGCCACCCGTGGTCGAGAATGGTGACGTCCTCGTCGATGGCGCGGTTCTCAACAACTTCCCGGCCGACATCATGCGCGACGTCCAAAGGGGGTTTATTATCGGCTCTGATGTCACCCGTGCCAGTCAGGGCCTTCGGTCTGAGGACTTCATCAATCCGCCCGGTTTCCTCGGGTGGGTTCTCAGGCACGGCTTTTCCAGCCCGCCACCCATTGCGGGACTTCTTATGCGCTCGGGAACCATCAGCCTCAACCCGAGAGCCGGTCGGGAGCTGGTTGATGTCCTCGTCCTGCCGGAAACCCAAGAGGTCGAATTACGGGATTGGAAGTCTTATGACACCTGCGTCACGGCTGGTTACGATGCGGCACAAAGAGCGCTGACCCATCTGCAGCCCGAGTCGCTTCCGACCGGACATTGAGCATTGTTAAGCAGTCAACCCGTCTCTCCGAAGAGTTCCCGACCAATGAGAAAACGTCGGATCTCGCTGGTTCCCGCCCCAATTTCGTAAAGCTTCGCGTCGCGGAGCAACCTTCCAGTGGGGTATTCATTAATGTAGCCGTTCCCGCCGAGCAGCTGAATCGCATCAAGGGCCAGCCGCGTCGCCGTCTCGGCAGCGTAGAGGATGGCCCCGGCCGCATCCTTGCGCGCGGTTTCTCCGCGATCGCAAGCCTTGGCCACAGCGTAGACATATGCCTTGGCGGCGTTCATCTGGACGTACATGTCGGCGAGTTTGCCCTGAACAAGCTGGAATTCACCAATGGGCTTACCGAACTGTCGCCGGTCGTGGACATAAGGCAGCACCACATCCAAGCAGGCCTGCATGATTCCGGTAGGACCCGCTGCCAGAACGGCCCGTTCATAGTCCAGACCGCTCATCAAAACCTCGACACCGCGATTCAGTGGCCCCAGGACGTTCTCCTCCGGCACCGCGCAATTTTCGAAAACCAGCTCGCCGGTCTCAGACCCGCGCATACCGAGCTTGTCGAGCTTTTGGGCGACTGAAAATCCGGCCATCCCGCGTTCTATCAAAAACGCGGTGATGCCCCTCGATGCCTCGTCCGGCTCTGTCTTGGCGTAAACAATCAGGGTGTCTGCGTCCGGCGCATTGGTAATCCACATCTTGGATCCATTGAGAAGATAATGGTCACCCCTGCGCTCGGCACGCAGCTGCATCGAGACAACATCCGATCCGGCTCCACTCTCGCTCATGGCCAGCGCGCCCAAATGCTCACCAGAGATGAGCTTGCCGAGATAGCGGGTCTTCTGGTCGTCATTTCCCCATCGACGCAGCTGGTTCACACAGAGATTGGAATGCGCCCCGTACGACAGACCAACTGAGGCAGAGGCACGGGAAATTTCTTCCATGGCCACGCAATGTTCGAGATACCCGAGGCCGGTGCCGCCCCACTCTTCTTCCACAGTGATCCCCAGCAGGCCAAGCTCGCCCATTTTTGGCAAAAGTTGTCTCGGAAAACGATCCGTACGATCAATCTCTGCCGCGAGGGGGGCAATTTCATTCTGAGCAAATGCCCGAACACTGTCCCGAATCATATCTGCTGTTTCACCGAGGTCGAAATTCAGGCTTGGATAAATGTTCGAGATCATGCTGAGGGTCTAAACGAGGGACCCATAATCGCCAAGCCCCTACCGACGGGGAGGCTTCCGGCCATACCAGCTCAACGTCAGAGCGTAGGTCATCATAACCGCAACCAAGCCCCCGGATACATAGGCAAGAGCCGGACCATACTGGGTTGGGAAATCGGCCGCGGCCGAGGGATAACGGGCGAGCTGGATCGCCCCAAACAACCCGGCAAAGGCAAGTCCGAATCCGGCAAATGCGATCAGGACCAAACCGAGGACATCAGGTGTGAGCCAGGCAAGCGACTTTTCGGCCAGACGCCTGCTTTCCTCCACGGCTCGGGCAACCTCGATATCTGAAAGCGTCACTTCCTCAAGATCGTCGATTCGTTCGACCGCGTTGTCAGCGGGCCGGACCGGCTCGTCCAGCGTCTTGTGATCGACAGCTTCATCACCCTTCTGAGTCAGACGCGCGAGATCCGAAACAGCTCGAGTGATCGCCTCTGGGCTGATCTGATCTGCGGAACCGTCTGTTTCAGCGCCGAGTGTTCTGACCAGACGCCGTCCGCCCGAGGACGGATCAGGTACACCGGCCTGCTCAGGGCGCGATGACCGTCCCGACAATTCCGCTGGCGCCGGCGCTGCTCCACCGTGGCGGACAGGCCACTGCTGAGGTGCCCGCCTCAGCTCTTCAATGTCACTTGTCGCCCTTACGGGCCGGTACAGGGCCGAAGCCGTTGCCGGCATATGGCCAGGGACTTTGAGAAAAAGAGCTTGCTCAGCGGCACGCCGTCTCGCGAGAGAGTCGAGGAGCCGCGTTTCCCCCGAGATGAGGCAGCCATTCCAGAGTCCCATCGCCCTGACCGCACCAAGCCGGTCTCCGGCATTGAGCAAGACAGCCACATCGGATGTCCGAAAGGTATCGGCGCCAAGATTGAAGGCAAAGCTGGCCAAGGCGTCGAATTCATTCTGATTGAGCGGCAGCAGGATCGTCTCGAGGATGACATCCTCAATCTCGATAAGGTCATACTCCTTGAGCAGTATATCGGCTTCAGCGCGGGTAAGACGGCCCGGCTGTTCTCCGAGGTGCAGGTGGCCGTAGCCAATCAGCCACTTTGCCTCATTCAGCGCAAGCGGGTCAGGCCGGAATCCCTCAAAGGTCTTGATAAGATCAAGACCGGATGTCGATGTCCGCATATTGGCGACCATAGCCTGCTCCGCTTTGGGACATACCGCGCCCCAGATCGATGGAAGGATGCAAGTTCCACGCCGTCAGGCCTGCAGGCACTAAAGGAGGACCACAGAGGCGAGCCCAAGAAAACTGAAGAACGCCATCGTGTCCGTGAGCGTGAGAACAAATACAGACGACGCCACTGCAGGATCCGCGCCAATACGCTTCAGGCTCAAGGGGACCAGAATGCCTGAAAGGCCTGCCCAGACGAAGCTGGTCAGCATGGCCACCCCGATGACCAGCGCCAGCAGAGTGCCGCCGAACCACAGCCAGGCAATCAGCCCCACGCCCACCGCGAATATCACACCATTTACAAGGCCTGTGAGCCCTTCGCGGACGACCGCCCGACGGGCTGCCGGACCATCCAGTTCCCTCTCGGCAATAGCCCGAACGGCCACTGCCAGCCCCTGGCTGCCTGCATTCCCAGCCAGAGCGGCAACCACAGGCATCAAAATCGCCAGCTGAACAAGCGAATTCAGGGCGTCTTCAAACAGAGCAATAATCGCTGAGGCGACAAAGGCCGTGACCAGATTAACGGCCAGCCATGGTGCGCGGGCGCGAACCGAGTCCAGAACGGTGTCTGAACCGTCCGCCGAAGATACATTGGACAGGGCGAGCAAGTCTTCGGTGTTTTCATCCTGAATCACATGGACCATATCGTCGACCGTAATCATCCCCACCAGTCGCCCTTCACCGTCGCTGACAGGAGCCGAAGCCAGAGAATATTTCTGGAACTGATAGGCGACCTCTTCCTGATCCATATTGACGCGAATGGCCGACTGAATATCGGTCATGATGTCTGCGAGACCGATGTCACGACGGGTGCGCAACAACTGGGACAGCAAGACATAACCCAAAGGTCGGTTCAGAGGGTCAACAACATAAATTTCGTAAAAGTCTGTTGGCAATTCGTCTGCATTATTCCGTGCAAAATCAATTGCTTGACCTGCGGTCCAAAATTCAGGTGCCGCGAGGAACTCCCTTTGCATGAGGCGTCCGGCACTTTTCTCGGGATAGACGAGATTGGCCTCCAGCATGGCCCGTTCGGTCGGCGCCATCTCGTCCAGAATGCGTTCCCTGCGATCTTCATCCAGATCTTCCAGAACTGCCGTTGCGTCATCAGAATCAAGAGCATCGAGCGCGTCCGCGACAGCCGCATCGGACAGCAGGTCCACAGCATCTTCGCGATACTCGTCCCGCAGTTCAATCAGAATGTCGCTTGGGAGCTCTCCCCCCAGCATCTCCACCGCTGCCTCAAACTCGTCGGCGGAGAGTTGTTCCAAAAGGTCGGAGGCATCCGCCGGATGCATCTCATCGAGCCGAGCCCGCAACCAGGGTTCATCACCGTCAAGGATTGCATGGCGCAGGTCTGCAAGCTGACGGGTCTGGTCGGTCTGCTCGTCTGGCGTTTCAGGAGTGATGCGGCCTTCGGTCATGATGGCTGATTGACCCGAACTGTGGCGACAGGCAAGTCATGCGGCCAAACTTTTCTTCAGACTCGGCCACGCGCCAGCTCTTCTCGCAGGCTCAGGCCATAAAGACCCGGATTCATCGCAAGCCGGTCCAGCATTGGCCGCGCCCGCCGGCGGACCTCCCCGGCCTCTGGCAAGCTGTACCGGTGTGTCAGGAGCGCCGCAATAAAGTTGGCCTGAGCCTCTGCAATCGGCCAGAACGCACCGGTCGGACGGCTCACACCGACAAAAAACAAGTCCGTCCGGTCGGGGGGCACAATTCCGCAAAACAGGGTCAGGTCATTGCTCCGGGTATCAGCCAGATCCCTTGAGAGATAAGGATAACTCAACCTGTAGCCCGTTGCGCAGATGATCACATCCGCCTCAACCCGGTCACTCTCTGCGAAGATGACCTGTTTTCCCTCGAGACGTTTGATCTCTGGTTTGGCACAAACATCGCCGGCCTCGAGGCAAGGCAGGATATCCTGACAAATCGTTGGTCGCTTGATCAGAGGGTGATCTGGAGCCGGCGGGAAACCCAGCCTTTCAAATTGCGCCATGCGCTCGGTGTGAGCCTGCTTGATCACCTCGCTCGCCCGCTGCGCCAACAGGGTCTCCCGATCTTCCTCGGCCAGACGGGCAAGCTCCTTGGGCACCTCATCGCTTGGGTGGGTCAAGGGGACGCCTTCAGCGGCCGGGACGCCATCAATGGTCTTGGGCAGAACCCATGTCCCGCTTCGCGCTGACAGGTAGACCTGATCAGCCCCGGCCTTTGCGATTTCACAAGCCAGTTCACACCCAGTATTTCCGATACCCACGATGACGACGCGCTTTTTCCTCAAATCAACAGGCGTCCGTGGATCCAAATAGGACTGCGCATGAAACAGATCCCCTGAAAAGCTTCCGGGCCAGTCAGGCATTTGGGGGTCCCAGTAACTTCCACTAGCCGCAATCAGCGCGTCATAATCAGCTGTATATTCTGCACTGGGGCCGCGCAGAGTGAGGTGCCAGCCACCGCCATTACGCGGCCGAGCCTGAACAACCTCGGTTAGAGTTCGGATCGAGGGCCGAAAGCCAAAATGATCGACATAGGCATTGAGCCATTCGAGAACCTGATCACAATCGGGAAATTCGGGCCAGGAGTCCGGCATATCAAAATCGCTGAAGCGACTCATCCGTTTCGTGGTATTCGTTCGAAGTGATCGATAAGCGGAAGAGCGTCCGTTGGGATTGCCGAGCAACCAGTGTCCCCCGACAGATGGAGACATCTCGAAACAATCCACAGTTACTCCGGCCTCAATCAACGTTTTGGTCGTGGTTAAACCGGACGGACCGGCACCCACAACACAGACACGCGGTGGCCCCTGCGAAGAGATAGATTGAGAAGATTTTGAGGGTCCGGCCATGGTACACCTTGCCTGTGTCGCCTCCAGCGGGTCAAGCGTCGCATCAATTCTTTTTGGCCATGTCCTGATCGACCTCAACCAGCAGGAAAATAAAACGCCTGCCGACGCCCGCATTTCCCACGCCGGAGAGGAATTCGGTATGGTGGGGTTTGGTGCGGCCGAGAGGACTCGAACCTCCACGGGTTGCCCCACAGCGACCTCAACGCTGCGCGTCTACCAGTTCCGCCACGGCCGCACGCCGAGGTCAGGGCCGTATACTGGCGACTCTGCGGATTGTGAAGCAAAAAGTCCTCCTTATATGCAATGGAATGTCCGAACACCTTCCCATCGAATGGGCCATCAGCCCGGCACCGGTGCCCTATGAAGCCGCCATAGCCCTGATGGAGGCCCGGGCCCGAGCGATCAGGGAAGAGGGCGCGCCCGAGCTGGTCTGGCTGCTGGAACACCCGCCTCTTTATACCGCCGGGACCAGTGCCAAGCCGGCTGACCTCATTCGTCACGATCGGTTCCCCGTCTTCAATGCCGGTCGTGGCGGCCAATACACCTATCACGGTCCCGGCCAGCGGGTGGCTTATGTAATGCTCGACGTCGCCGCGATGGGCCGGGATGTTCGCCAATTTGTGACCAAGCTTGAAGACTGGATCATATCCAGCCTGTCCCACTTTAACATCGATGCCGGACCGCGTGAGGGTCGGGTTGGTGTCTGGGTCGATCGCACCAAGCCCGGGGGGACCTTGCGAGAGGACAAGATTGCGGCCATTGGCATCCGTCTAAAACGCTGGGTGAGCTTTCACGGTGTCAGCCTGAATGTGGACCCTGATCTCGATCATTTCACCGGGATTACGCCCTGCGGCATCGCCGACCCCAGATACGGGGTCACCAGTCTTGTTGATCTTGGATACCCCGTAGGAATGGACGAGGCCGATGGTGCATTGAGAGCCGCCTTCGAAACCGTTTTCCAGTGCAGGACCATCGCCGGACGGGCACCTTATTCAAGTGCGGTCTAAGCCGTCATCGCGGCCCTCGGCCGCCGCGGTTTTGCCCGGGCCACAATGATGAGGCTCCATGGAACCAGAAAGGCACTCAAGACCATGATCAAGTTCAGAAACTGCCCGATATGCGGTCTCAGGATAAAGGCCTCCTGACTCGGCAACGCATTTTCAGCGTTGTAAGGCTGGCGCCCCCGCCAGTCCTCTCCGCCCCGTCTGCCACGACGCGCCTGCCGGCCCGCGTTCCCTTCCGTTTGCGCGGCCCGGGCCCGCTGTGCCGCCCGACGTTCGGAGAGGGCGGCGTCACGATAGGCTCCGGGGTCAGCGAGGAATTCAGTGCGCTTCTGGTACATGGTGTCGTACTGGGCCGCACTTTTCTGAATGTTCCCCAAGGTGACGAAGCCCGCGAGAAACAGCGGCAGCAGAATCAAGACCGCCCAGAGAGAAGATCTCCTCGCATGAGCCAGACGCCGGGTGTGAATCACGAAGGACATCAGCGTGGTCACCACGAACACCAGAGCAGCGGCGTAACGATTCCCGACGGACAACCCAGCCGTCTCGACGCCGGTGAGGGTCAAAATGGACAGGATCAACCCGCCGCCAAACACAAACAGGAACTGCAACATGAAGAGCAGTGTCCAGGCTCGGGTGAAGTGTAACTTGGAGGACTCTCCCATCACGTTGAACAATGTCGAAAACCAACTCATCCGCCCCGGTACATCCTCGGGGTCGGTGATCCAGGGACGGGCGGGATCAAGGGGAGATGTTTCTGCGGAGATTTCAGACATAATGACGGAAGCTTTCCAAGGCTGCCCCACCCATTAGCACACCCCAATCCTTATTTACAAACGATATTTTCTTCTTGTTTTTCGATAATTTTATCGCCTTCGCCCCAGCCCGGCTCTACGGCTTCGGCCCATAGTTATTGTCATAGGGGTCCGCGGCAAGCCGACCCACAAAAAAACCCACGACGAGATTGCCCAGAATGGTATTGATCAGGTTCAATGGCAGCAGCAGCGCGTTCAGCCGCTCGCCTTGCTGCATAAAGCCCGCAAGGTCTCCGGCCTGAAATCGTTCGGATACCAAATTGCGCACCGCATCAATTTCATCGGATCGGAAGACGGGCTCGAGAAAAAGCGTGACCACAAATTGCACGGTCAGGGTCGCGAAGAGGACTCCAACCACCCACCAGGCCGATCGACCGGTATCATGCAGGCGTTTCCCGTAGACACAGATATAAGGATAAACCAGCGCATAGCCAAGCAAGCCGAACCCGCTGGTCAAAAGAACCTGACCGGCCACCACAAGCGTACTCGCAACGGTCAAAACGACCAGCGCCTGCCAGAAGCGATGCCGGGGCAAGCGGCCAGCGGGGCTGAACAATAAAGACCTCATCTTCGAGCCCCTCCAGAGCGGCTGATACTAATCGAACTCGACCATGACCTCATCGGCCGCAACGCTGTCACCTGCCGCAACGTTGATGGCTTTAACGGTGCCGGTTGTTTCGGCGCGGATTATGTTCTGCATTTTCATAGCTTCGACGATGCAGACGGCCTCGCCTTCCTGTACCTCCTGACCGGTCTCTACATCGACCGACACAACAAGCCCGGGCATTGGCGAAATAATCATCTTTGAGAGGTCAGGCTTTTCCTTTTCGGGCAAACGCCGATGCATGTCGGCAATATCCGGCCGGCAGACCAGGCTCCGCAAGCGAACGCCCCGGTGTTGCACCATATAGCCCTCAGTCCGGTCCTCGAATTTGACCGCAAAGGGCTGGCCGTCGAGAACACCTTCGACAAGATGGTGTCCCGGCCGCCAATCTGTCACGACGGTGTGCGAGGTGCCATCGATGACCAGCGTCGCCTCGCTCTCACCCAAAGTGACGGAAACAGGATGGTAAGTCTCGCCGAGGATCACGACCCAGTCCTGGCGCAATCTGCTCACCGGAGCGAGTCGCCCGGTGATCTGAGCCGCCCGCTGTATCGACACGGCATGCACATAGACGCTTGCCGCGATCAATATCAGGGTCTGGTCCGTCGTCGGGGAGGTTCCGCTAAAGCCCTCTGGAAACTCATCCTTGATGTAAGCCGTGGTGATATCCCCCGAGCGGAACCGGGGTTCATCCATCACGGCAGCGCAGAATGGGACATTGTCCTGAATACCCGAGATCTGAAACCGATCCAGCGCTTTGGCCTGAGTATCCAGCGCGGCATCCCGCGTCGGACCATGTGTGACCAGCTTTGCGATCATCGGATCGTAGAACATGGAGATTTCATCACCCTCCCGCACCCCGCTGTCGATACGGACTGTTCCACCTTCGAGAACGCCCTCAGCAGGAGGATGGAAACGCTTCAGACGTCCAATTGAGGGCAGAAAGTTCCGATAGGGGTCTTCGGCATAGACTCGGCTCTCTATCGCCCAGCCATTTATCTTCAGCTCGGTCTGAGACAGGTTCAGTTTTTCCCCAGCCGCTGAACGGATCATCTGCTCCACAAGATCAACACCAGTAATCATCTCGGTCACCGGGTGTTCCACCTGGAGACGTGTGTTCATTTCAAGGAAATAGAAGCTCTTATCCTTGCCAGATGCCACGAATTCGACTGTTCCCGCGCTGTCATAGTCAACCGCCTTCGCCAGCGCGACCGCCTGCTCGCCCATTTTCTTACGGGTGGCTTCGTCCAGAAGGGGCGACGGGGCTTCCTCGAGCACCTTCTGGTTCCGCCTCTGTATCGAGCACTCGCGTTCGAACAGGTAGACACAGCCACCATGCTTGTCGCCCATGACCTGAATTTCGACATGGCGAGGCTCGAGAATGAACTTCTCGATAAAGATCCGGTCATCGCCGAAAGAGGCCAGCGCCTCGGCCTTTACAGCGGGAAAACCTTCCTCAACATCCTTATCATTATAGGCGATCCGGATCCCTTTGCCGCCCCCGCCGGCAGACGCCTTGATCATCACCGGATAGCCGATTTCCCTGGAGATCCCGAGCGCTTCGGTGGTATCAGAGATGAGCCCCATATGACCCGGCACGGTCGACACACCGGCTTCGGCCGCCAGCTTTTTGGAACTGATCTTGTCTCCCATCGCCTCAATGGCTTTCGCGTTAGGACCGATGAATACGATCTTCTCCTGTTCGAGTCGCTTCGCAAAGCCCGCGTTCTCAGACAGGAAACCGAAGCCCGGGTGAACCGCCTGCGCCCCGGTCTGCTTCACGGCATCTACGATTTTGTCCATTACCAGATAGGATTCTGATGCCGGCGCCCCTCCAATATGGATCGCCTCATCGGCCATCTCGACCGCCATAGATCCCGCATCAGCATCGGAATAGACGACCACGGTCTTGATCCCGAGGCGACGGCAGGTCTTTATGACCCGCACTGCGATTTCACCCCGGTTGGCAATCAGAATTTTATCAAACATTGTGGCCCCGAAACTTCCTACTAAGATGTCTTTGGAGCGGAATTAGGCGAGCAGCACACGCTTGTCGAGATCAGCAGGATGTTTTCGCAACGTCAGGAAGCCTTGGTCGGACTGAACGAATTCTGCCACGACGCCGTGAAAGCAAGAGGTGGGCGAAATAAGGAACCCGGCTGACCATCCCAAAAGACAGAACCCGTTATCGCCTATGCTAGCCTTTACTTAGCGTGACCGCCACCGATCCTGGGCTCTGAGTTTGACACGAAGGACTTTCCCCGTGCTCCCCCGACCGTCCCTAGCGGATGCTCAGAAACCGGGTGAACAGATGCATGAGCTCGCGTGGCATCTCCTTCGGCAAAAGACTGTCGACCGGATCATCATGTCGCGCAACCATGGACGTCGTCGCCGCAGGTCCGTCGACGCGGTAATAATTCATCGACCAGTTCGGAAACGCCCTCTGGGTGATGTTCTCGCCAACAATCTGGACCAAGCCCGAATGACGGTGGTCTCTCCGGATTTGATCGTACAATTCGCGCACTTCACCTTCTTCCCCCTCAATGGCCTGCATAAAATGCCGGCCATTGTGGGCAAGAAACCCCGTTATGAAACGCTCATAATTGTTGGATTGGGACACATCCAGAATGTGCCCCACATCCTCCACCTTGAGGTCGTCGCTCGCTGTGCTCACATAGACCAGAAGATACATCTTACACCTATTCCCCTCACCTGCATCTCGCAAACGCTCCGGTCACGCAACCTTATGCAATCACAACGGGTTCCGAACCGGCGAAGCGCCCGAGCTGACTGTCGAGTCTCCCTCGCGCAAGGGTCATCCCACAACCCCCGGGACAAATCTCTTTAGGGTGGTGTAAAGTCGACCTGAACCTGCTTATATGGGCAGAACAGCAGACAGTCAGACCGCGGGCCCATGACCACCGAAACAGAAACGATGATGCCGATGCGAACCGGGGAGATCCGAATCCACAAACCGGAGGATTTTGAGGGCATGCGGCGGGCCGGTCGTCTGGTCGCAGAATGCCTCGACATGCTTGTTGAAGAAGTCAAACCCGGCGTGACAACGGGTCATATCGATGATCTCGTCCGCCACTTTGTGCTCGACCATGGGGCCCAGTCCGCCACGATCGGCTATCGCGGATATCGGCATGCCTCATGCATTTCCCTCAACCATGTCATCTGTCACGGTATTCCCGGGGACCGAGTATTTAAGGAGGGTGACATTGCCAATATCGATGTCACTGTCATCGTGGATAGCTGGCATGGTGACCACTCCCGAATGTTCGCAGCCGGTCGCCCCAAGCGCAAAGCTGAACGCCTGATGGACCTAACCTATGAAGCGATGATGGCGGGCATAAATGCCGTTCGGCCCGGGGCCTTTTTTGGCGACATCGGCGGCGCCATCTCCGAAGTGGCCCGGAAAAACCGCTTGTCCGTGGTCGAAGATTTTTGCGGGCACGGGCTCGGACGGATGTTCCATGACGAGCCGAATGTGGTCCATTCTGCTCGGGCCGGAACAGGGCCGGTTCTGCGCGAGGGCATGTTCTTTACGATTGAGCCCATGCTCAATCTGGGGCGCAAGGATGCGGCCATTCTCAAAGATGGCTGGACCGCCGTCACACGTGACCGGCAATTGTCCGCCCAATTCGAGCACTCGGTGGGGGTCACCGCAGACGGCGTCGAGATTTTCACGACATCTCCAAAAGGTCTGCATACGCCACATCGTTGCTAGGCGATGGCGCCCGCCACACCCCAGCCGCACTGGATGGGACATCGGGACCGGCTGCGCCGTCGCCTGGTCGACCGCGGCCCCAAGGCGCTCGATGATCACGAACTCCTGGAAGTTCTCCTGTTTGCCATCATTCCCCGTCGGGACGTCAAACCCATCGCCAAGGACCTGCTGAAGCGATTTGGGTCTCTCTCGGCAATCCTTTCTGCAGACCGCAAAGAGCTGTTGCGGATTGACGGCCTGGGCGATCACACAGCGACCCACTTTCTTGCCCTGCGCGAAGCTTTGTCCCGGGCCAGCTTTGAACCGATCCGCCGACGTCCGCTGATCTCGAGCTGGAGCGCTCTGCTCGCCTATGTCCGGACCGAGCTGCAACATGAGACCCGCGAGCAATTGCGCGTCCTGTTCCTCGACCGCAAGAACCAGCTGATCGCGGATGAGATCCTCGGCCACGGAACGGTCGATCATGCCCCCGTCTATCCCAGAGAGGTCGCCCGGCGCGCCATCGAGCTCGCGGCATCTGCCCTGATCCTCGTGCACAACCACCCCAGTGGTGACCCAAGCCCGTCGCGGTCCGACATCGACATGACACGGGCCCTGATTGATGCCCTGTCGGCCTTTGAAATTGCGATCCACGATCATCTCATCGTCGGACACCACGGGATCTTCAGTTTCAAGTCCGACGGTTTGATATAACCTTAGGTAGGGGCTGGACAGCTCCGCGCAGACCGTATGATCTATCTCCCAAAAGGGAGAGGTTCATGATCAGAACAATGTTGGCATCCGCCGTGCTGGCCGGCCTGGCCGCACCGGCCTTTGCAGAAGAAAACTGGTATCCGTCGCAGTTCGGAGCCGAGGACCGCTTAGGCGCGGTCAACCATCTGAGCGCGGAGAAAACAGCGTCGGCCGCTGAGCTGATCACGACCGGCAAGACCTTTAGTCTGGGTATGATCACCGGACGGGACACGCCGGCCTACGGTCCCCGCGAATATGACGTCATGGTGCTTCAACTCTCAGATGGGTCTGGCACACCGCTCGGGGCCAACCAGGCCACGGGGAATGATGATTATGTCGACACCTTTGTCGGCATTGGCAGCCAGATCGATGGACTGGGACACATGGGCATCAATCATCGCTACTATAATGGTGTTCCTGTGAGTGACTTTGTTACCACATCCGGCCTGACTCAATTCGGAACCCACCGGCTGCCCGCCATTGCCACGCGCGGTATCCTGCTCGACATGACCAGAAGCTTCTCCGATCCTGTCCCGGATGGGACCGCCTTCAACAGAGCCGAAATCGACGCCGCGGCCGAGCGGGCCGGGGTGACCATTGAAACCGGCGACGTGGTCATCTTCCATACGGGCAAGATGAAAGCGACCGAGGGCGAAACCGTGCTGTCCCCGCTATCACCGGGCCTCGGTGTTGAAGGGGCGCAATATTTGTCCGACCTCGGTGTCGTCGCGGTCGGCGCCGACACCTGGGCGCTGGAAGCGATCCCATTTGAAAATGAAACCCGCCCTTTCGATGTTCATCTGACCCTGCTGGCTAAGAACGGTGTTTATATCCTCGAAAACATGGTGACCGAACATCTGGCAGCCGATGGCGAAGGAGCGTTCTTTTTCGCCCTGGGCGTTCCCAGGCTCGAAGGAACCGTTCAGGCCATCATCAACCCCGTCGCTATCCGTTAAGCGATTCAAATTTCTGAATTACAGGGCTTGCGCGATGATGCGAGGCGACTACCGTCGCTACCAAAGAGATGGTAGCAGACCATCCGTGTGGAGGAAAATTTTATGTCTGACGTTGCTACAGCGGCGACCCCCGCTCGCAATGAGGGCGGCTTTGGGACAAAGCCCTACAGGAGCTATGTGCTTCTGGTCCTCATGGTGGTTTACACCCTTAATTTCGTGGACCGGACCCTGATCGCCGTCGTGGCACAGCCCATCATCGAAAGCTTCAACCTCTCAGACGCCGAATGGGGGCTGCTTTATGGCCCGCCCTTCGCTTTGTTCTATGCGGCCATGGGCCTGCCCATTGCCATGTGGGCGGACAAATCGAATCGGGTCCGGATCATAACCCTCTGCATCATTTTGTGGTCTGTCATGACAGCCCTGTGCGGTCTCGCCGCGGGTTTCATGACACTCTTATTCTTCCGGATCGGTGTCGCCGTTGGAGAGGCCGGCTGTACCCCGCCCGCCAACTCCATCATCGGTGATTATTATCGCCCGATGAGCCGAGCGACCGCGCTGGGCATCTATTCCATGGGCGTCACCATCGGCAGCGTTCTGGCCAATCTGTTCGGGGGGCCCATTGCCGCCATGCAGGGCGAAGATTTTGGGGCTATGCTGTCCGCGATTGGCCTCGGTTTCATGTTTGGCGGTCTCGACTGGGCCAATATCGAGGGCTGGCGCATTGCCTTTGTTGTGGTGGGGCTCCCGGGCGTCCTGATTGCCGCCCTGGTCTACTACACGGTCAAAGAGCCGCCCCGGGGCTATTCAGATCCGCCGGGGGCAGAACATGTCGAACAGGCCAGCCTGAAGGACACACTCAGAGAACTGAGCCAGAAACCCAGCTTCTGGTGGATGACCATCGGGGCTTCTCTGGTCGCCTTTGTGGGCTATGGACTTGTCAGCTTTCAGGCCCCCTTCCTGCAAAGGGAACATGGCATTGACGTACGTGAAGCGGCCGTGAATTACGGGGCGCCGCTCTCGGCCATGGCCGCCCTCGGCACCTTCCTCGGTGGCTGGCTGACCGAGAAGCTGTCGGCCCGCTCTCCCACCGCGGTCGCCTGGCTTCCGGCGGTCGGTCTGTTTTTGGCCATACCTTTTTACATTGGCGCGTTCTTTTCGTCTGACCTGGTCATGGTCTTCATCCTCTGGTCCGTCGCGGCGACCTGTCATTATGCCTATCTCGGCGCGCAATATAATATCGGTCAGGGTGTGGTCTCAAACCGCTCCCGAGCCACGGCCATTGCCATCCTTCTGATTGTCGTATCGATCATCGGGAATGGCGTGGGGCCCTATTTTGTTGGCTTCTTCAGTGATTTCTTCATGTCCAGTCATCTGTCCGGTGCCGAAGGCCTGACGCTGGCCGCCTGTAAGGCCAAGGACGGTCTGGAGGCGGCGCAGCTGGCCGTCTGTGCCGAGGCCAGCTCGGCAGGCCTGAAGCAATCAATTTCACTGACCGTGTGCTGGTTCCTGATTGCGGGTGGATGCTTTCTGATGTCCGCAAGGACGCTGAAGCAGGACTTCGTCGGACGGCTGGAGGCAGCGTAAATGAGCGGATCAGCAACTGATACCAGCGTGGCGACGCCGGGGACCCCAGTGGGTTACGGCTCGTCCGCCTACAGAGCTTACGTCCTTTTCGCTCTGATCGTCGTCTATACCTTCAATTTCATTGACCGGACCCTGATTGGGGTCCTTGGCGAACCTATCCGGGAAACCTTCGGCCTTTCAGACACCATGATGGGCATGCTGTCCGGGCCGGCTTTTGCCATCCTGTACACGCTGCTGGGCATCCCATTCGCCATGCTGGCCGAGCGGCGCAGCCGGACCTGGATCATCGCCATAGCCATGGCCGCCTGGAGTGGGATGACAGCTTTGTGTGGTCTTGCCCAGACGACGTGGCAGTTTGCGGCGGCGCGCATTGGTGTTGGTATTGGCGAGGCCGGGTGCTCACCGCCATCCCACTCGCTGATCTCAGATTATTTCCCACCCGAGAAACGCTCTTCCGCTCTGGGAATCTTCGCGCTCGGTATCCCCATCGGATCCATGCTCGCCGCTCTGGGTGGTGCCTGGATTGCGACCCAGGACAACATGAACTGGCGCGATGCGTTCATCTGGATGGGCCTGCCCGGCGTGATTGGGGCCGTCATTTTCAAGCTCACCGTGAAAGACCCGCCACGCGGGTACTCTGATCCGGGTGGCGCCGAAGCCGCGGCGACGCGGGACAAGCCCGGTCTCTTCGAGGCTTTCCGCGTCCTCGCCTCCAAGCCCAGCTTCTGGCATGTCAGCCTTGGCGGGGCGATTGTGTCCTTTGCGGGATATGGCATCGGCCAGTTCGTCGCCCCCTTCTGGATGAGGGCCCATGGACTGACACTGATGAATGCGGCCCTGATCTATGGCGGCGTTCTGGGAATCGCAGCTGGGGTCGGGACCTTTGGGTCCGGACTTCTGGCTGACCGGATCCGGGCCCGTCATCCAAATTCGGACTCCTGGCTGCCGGCCCTCGGCATGGCCCTCGCCTTCCCCTTCGCGGTTCTGGGATATAATACGCTCAGCTTTTCAAGCGGGGCCATGGCGATCTGGCTGGCCATTCCAGCCCTCGCGATCGCGGCCCTGCTGCGTTACACCTATCTTGGGCCCATGTTCGCAGTGACTCAGAAGCTGGTCGAACCCCGCATGCGAGCGACCGCAGCGGCTCTGCTGCTCTTCGTTGTGAATTTCATTGGCTATGTCTTTGGTCCGCCCGTGGTGGGGATTTTCTCTGACACGGCGTCGCGGATTCATCTCGCGCAGATCGAAGCCCCACTCAGCCTGACCGAATGCGATACCGTGGACGCCAAGCTGAAGGCGACGGCCGATAACACCGCCGGCGCCCTTTCGGGCACGGCCCTACAGGAAGCCGAAACCCAGTATGCCGATTATTGTGCCCCCGCCCGCCGTGTTGGCATTCGGTGGGCCGTAACGCTGGGATCCGCCTTCTTCCTCTGGGCCGCGCTTCACTTTCTTTTGCTCGGTCGGACCATGAAGCGGGATCTCTGGACGCCGGACGCCGCCTGAACGTCAGATAGGAAGACTGACACGCGCCTCCCCAATGGAGCGCCCTGATCCGGACGCTCCCCTCGGCCAGACCGTGATCTCCGCGCGACCCGGTCACCAGCGGTGCAATTTGCGCCGAGACAGGACCGCCTCGAAAGGCTAAGCACGGGGCATGGCTGTCTACACGCAGGTTTCCAATTCGGCGCTCGCCGCCTTCCTGGCGGACTATGAGCTCGGCATACCACTGAGCTTCAAGGGCATTGCAGAAGGTGTCGAGAACTCGAATTATTTCCTGGAAACGGACCGGGGGAAATTCATTCTGACCTTGTTCGAAAAACGGGTTCGCAAAGAAGACCTGCCCTTCTTCATCGGGCTGAAACAGCACCTCGCCGATCGCGATTTCCCTTGCCCGAGACCGATCCCCGGGCGGGATGGTGTCGCACTTCGGACGCTGGAAGGCCGTCCTGCTGTTATCGTTTCTTTCCTTCCTGGCCTGTCGCTGAAGACCCCCCGGCTTGACCATTGTCACGCGCTGGGAGCTGCTCTGGCCCGCCTTCACGCCGAAGCCTCCGACTTCGCGCTGACCCGGCCCAATCAGCTCGGCCCCGACAGCTGGCCAGACCTTTGGTCCGGTCGGACGAAGGATGCAGAGGCCCTGCAACCTGGCCTGGCAAGGTTGATTGAAGATGATATTCAGGAGACCCGTCGGCTGACACAGGTCAGCCAAGACCTGCCCCATGGGATCATCCATGCAGACCTGTTTCCGGATAATGCTTTCTTCCTCGAGGGGGGCTTCGCCGGCGTCATCGACTTCTACTTCGCCTGCAGCGACGTGCTCGCTTATGATCTCGCCATCTGCCTCAATGCCTGGGCCTTTGGGTCCGACGGTCAGTTTGATCCAGCAAAGGGACAGGCGCTCATTGCCGGATATGAGAGGGTCCGTAAGCTCATGCCACAGGAACGACATCTCCTCCCGGCGCTGGCGCGGGGTGCGGCGCTGCGTTTCTTCCTCACCCGTCTGATAGACTGGAGCGAAACGCCCGCCGATGCGCTCGTCAAGCCGCACGACCCTATGGACTATGCCAAGCGGCTGGCCTTCCACCGCACGACACGAAGCGCCTCAGATTACGGCGCCTAACCCGCAGCCCGGTGCAGTCGGCTTGATGCCAGAAGGCGCCAGCCCTGTCATGGCGGTTCCGCAAACGGGTACGCCATGTTTGAGTGACCGGGGCTGACCGGCCATCAACAAGGGGCCCGCCCGTCTTAAAGCGGAATGTTATCGTGTTTCTTCCAGGGGTTGGAGAGCTCCTTGCCACGCAAGGTTCGCAGCGCCCGTGCCACCCGGCGACGGGTTGAATGGGGCATGATGATGTCGTCAATATAACCCTTCTTGGCCGCGACATAGGGATTGGCAAAATTATCCTCATACATCTGTGTATGAGCGGCGATTTTGTCATCATCACCAAGGTCTTGCCGGAAAATAATCTCGACAGCGCCTTTCGCCCCCATCACGGCGATTTCCGCCGTTGGCCAGGCATAATTCACATCGCCGCGCAGATGCTTTGAACTCATGACATCATAGGCGCCACCATAGGCTTTTCTGGTGATCACGGTCACTTTCGGCACCGTCGCCTCTGCAAAGGCAAACAAGAGCTTGGCACCATGCTTGATCAGCCCACCATATTCCTGCTTGGTGCCCGGCATGAACCCCGGCACGTCAACGAAGGTCACGATAGGGATATTGAAGCAATCGCAGAAGCGCACAAAACGCGCCGCTTTCCGGCTGGCATCAATATCAAGAACGCCGGCCAGCGTCATCGGCTGGTTGGCAACAACGCCGATGGTTGATCCCTCCATGCGCCCAAAACCACAGATGATGTTCGCACCGAAATTGGGAGAAATCTCGAAAAAATCCGCTTCGTCGACGGTTTTCTCGATGAGCTCCTTCATGTCATAGGGCTTGTTTGGATTATCCGGGATCAGCGTATCCAGACTATGATCCTCGCGGTCAATCTCGTCATAGCTCGGACGGACCGGCGGCTTCTCGCGATTGGACCCCGGCAGAAAGTCGACAAGGCGGCGCATCTGGATCAGGGCTTCAATATCATTTTCAAAGGCCCCATCGACAACGCCAGACTTTTGAGCATGAACACTGGCGCCCCCAAGTGTCTCATGAGTCACGACTTCGTTGGTCACTGTTTTCACGACGTCGGGTCCGGTCACATACATGTAAGATGTGTCCTTCACCATGAAAATAAAATCCGTCATGGCCGGGCTGTAGACGTCGCCGCCAGCGCAGGGCCCCATAATGACAGAAATTTGGGGG
>Ga0213866_10000844_pt1 | contig 23893 bp, 21 predicted proteins | sample PICome_11_FD_160079 | JGI IMG/M metagenome (GOLD analysis project Ga0213866, IMG submission 160079) | Coastal seawater microbial communities near Pivers Island, North Carolina, United States - PICO284 | ecosystem: Environmental > Aquatic > Marine > Coastal | place: USA: North Carolina...
ATTTCCAATCACATCAGCACAAGCCATTGCTACTGCTTCTGGAATCACTGGATTGACCTTTCCAGGCATAATACTACTACCGGGCTGTAAAGCCTGCAGCTCTATCTCACCTAAACCAGTCAATGGTCCACTATTCATCCACCTAAGATCATTAGATATTTTCATTAGAATTACACTTAAATTTTTTAATGCTGAGGAAAGTTCAACTGCGTTATCAACAGAACTTAATCCTTGATAAAAATTCTTTGCAGGCTTGGTGTGAAATTTAGAAAGTTTATTTAATTCAGAACAGAAATTCTTTGAAAAATCTTTATGAGCATTTATTCCGGTTCCAATTGCTGTTCCACCTTGAGGAAGTTCATTCATCCTATTTGTTGCTTGAGTGATAGTTTTCTTGTTTGCCTCTAATTGGGCTTTCCATCCAGATAACTCTTGTGAGAAATCTATTGGCATAGCATCCATTAAATGAGTTCTACCCGTTTTAACATTCCCTTTAACTTGCTTCATTTTTAAATCAATTGAATTTATTAATTCATCAAGATTCGGTAAGAGTAATCTATTCATGTCAATCAGAGCACTAACGCATATGGCTGTTGGAATAACATCATTAGAACTTTGACTCATGTTTACATCGTCGTTTGCATTAATTTTTAATTTTGATTTTTTTGAGGCTATATTTGCAATAACCTCATTGGCATTCATATTTGTGCTAGTTCCTGATCCAGTTTGGAAAACATCGAGAGGGAATGAGTCATCATGCAATCCATTAAGCACATCTTTTGATGCTAATTTTATAGCTGATGCTTTATTAGCTGGTAAGAGTTTTAACTTATTATTTGCAGCCGCAGCTGAGAATTTAATCATTCCCAGAGCTTCAATAAAGGATCTTCCAAAAGGAAAAACAAATTTAATTCCGCTTATAGTGAAATTATCTAGAGCCCTTTGTGTTTGAGCTCCCCATAATGCTTTTGCTGGTACCTTAACATCTCCCAAGCTATCTTTTTCAATTCTATATTTCATATTTAATTATTTATTTGGTAAGCTATTTTAACATTATTGAGCTTAGGAGAATAAAAACAATGTCAAATGTTACACCTTTAAAGATAGATATTACTGACGGAAGACTTCCTATAAAAGAAAAAGGTTTGATTTTTCAAGATTTTGCTAGTCCAGCAGAAGAAAGAAGAAATCAATTAGAAAAATTAGCAGCTGGATTCAGATTATTTGACTATTTTGGATTTAATGAAGGTGTAGCTGGACATATAACTTATAGAGATCCTGAATTTAAAGATCATTTTTGGGTGAATCCACTTGGTGTTCATTTTTCTCAAATATCCGTTTCAGATCTTTTATTAGTTAATCATGATGGAAAAGTGGTTCAAGGTGATAAAGATGTAAATGTTGCTGCATTTGCAATTCATTCAAGACTTCATAAGGCAAGACCTGATGTGAATGCTGCCGCGCATTCACATTCAATATATGGAAGAACCTTTTCAACACTGGGTAAATTGCTTGATCCAATTTCTCAAGATGCGTGTGCTTTTTATGAAAATCAAGCAATATATAAAGATTTTTCTGGTGTTGTTGAGGAAGTAGATGAGGGAGATGAAATAGCTAAAGCTCTTGGTGATAAGAAAGTTGCTATACTACAAAATCATGGCATTTTGACTACAGGACCTTCTGTAGATATTGCACTATGGTTTTACATGTCCATGGAGAGATGTTGTCAGGCTCAATTAATGGCTGAATCGGCTGGTAAACCAATTTCAGTTCCTCACGAGACAGCAATAAAAACTAGAGAGTTCATTGCAAATGATATAGCTGCATGGGCTAGTTACCAGCCTGCATTTGATAAAATTATCAAAATGCAGCCTGATTTATTAGACTAGTTTACGGTGCAATTACAGCTTTAGTTTCTAGACACTCTTCTAGACCATGAAGGCCATGCTCTCGACCGTTACCTGAAGATTTATAACCACCAAAAGGTGCTCCTGTTCCTCTTGCGCCACCGTTTATGATTACTTGGCCAGCTCTTATTTTACGAGCAACCTTCTTGGCGTGTTCTGGCTCACCCTGAACATAGCCTGCAAGGCCGTATTCAGTATCATTAGCTATTTCAATTGCCTCATCTTCATTCTCATATTTTATTATCGATAAGACTGGGCCAAAAATTTCTTCTTTTGCAATGGTCATATCATTGGTTACATCGGCAAAAACTGTGGGCTTTACATAGTAACCTTTTTCATACCCTTCTGGTTTTTCAATCCCACCAGCAACAAGTCTAGCACCCTCTTCAATGCCTATTTCAATCATTCGAAGTATCTTTTCATATTGAACTTTGTTTGCTATGGGTCCAATTCTAAATTCGCCCTTTGGATCTCCAACAGTTGTAATATTTGCTGTCTCTGCTGCTATTTCAACTGCCTTTTCATAATTATTTGATGAAACTAACATCTTTGTTGGTGCATTACATGATTGTCCTGAATTTAAAAAACAATGCCCTGCTCCGCCTCTAACTGATTTTTCTAGATCTGCAACATCATCAAGAATAATATTAGAAGATTTACCACCTAGTTCTTGGTGGACTCTTTTAACTGATACCGCTGATGCCTGTGCAACAGCTATTCCAGCTCTAGTGGAACCTGTAAACGACATCATAGCTACATCAGGATGTTCAGATAGTGCAGCACCAACGGTTGGACCATAACCATTAACTACGTTGAATACACCGGCTGGAACTCCAGCCTTATCAAAAACCTCAGCTAATAAGATCGCACAATATGGAGAAATCTCGCTTGGTTTTAAAACCATAGTGCAACCGGCGGCCAATGCAGCTGATACCTTGGTTGTTATCTGATTCATAGGCCAATTCCATGGCGTTATCATACCTATTACACCAATAGGCTCCTTTATTAAGGTGTAGTCACCTTCTGGCTTCTCAAATTGATATTCTTTTAAAGCATCAAGAGTTTCATGTAAATTCTTTATACCCGTTGAGGCTTGAGCTTTTTCTGATAACCATATTGGAGCACCCATTTCTTCACTAATTGTCTGCACAAAATCATCATATCTATTTTCATATTCTGCAATGATGTTATTTAGCAGTTCGATTCTTTCTTCTTTGGTAGTGTATTGATAAGTTTTAAAAGCTTCAAAAGCAGCTTTGACTGCGCTATTAATATCACCTTTTGTTCCAGCAGTTATATAACCAATTAATTCTTCGTTAGCTGGATTTATTACTTCGATTTTTTCTGTTGATTCTGATTCAACCCATGAACCATTAATATAAAAATCTAGTTTATCTTTCATATCAAACCTCAAATATTCATTAAATAATTATACTTAATTATTAAAATAACCCCGTTATATTCTTATTCTCATCTACTCCAATATTTTCTGAAGCTGGTTTTCTTGGCAAACCAGGCATAGTCATTATTTCCCCACAAATAACAACTATAAACTCAGCTCCAGCACATAATCTAACTTCTCTAATTGGCACTTCATGACCAGATGGAGCACCCATTAATAAAGGATCTGTGGAAAAACTATATTGGGTTTTTGCCATACATATCGGATAGTTTCCATAACCATCTTCTTCTAACTTTTTAAATTTATTTCTTACTTTTTTATCTGCAATAATATCTTCAGCACCATAAATATTAGTTGCGATATGTTTTGTTTTTTCCCATAAGGTTAGCTCATCTCCGTACAATGTTTTGAATGAAGATTGCTCGCTATCTGCTAGTTCAGCAACATGTTGAGCTAAATCGGCTGCTCCTTTTCCTCCATCAGACCAATGAGAAGAGATTTTGCATACAACTCCAATGTTTTTACAAAAATCTATAATAGCTTGGTGTTCATTTATAGTGTCTGTATAAAATTCATTAATAGCAACCGCAACAGGAACTCCAAATTTACTCATGTTATTAATGTGCCTCTCTAAATTTTTACATCCAGCTGTAACAGCATCAACATTTTCATCTTCTAAATTTTCTTTTAAAACACCGCCATGCATCTTTAAAGCTTTTGTTGTTGCTACAAGAACTACAACATCTGGCGATAGGCCTGCTTTACGGCATTTAATATCAAAAAATTTCTCAGCTCCTAAATCAGCTCCAAATCCTGCCTCAGTTACAACATAATCTGTCATTTTTAAGGCAGTTTTAGTAGCCAAAACTGAATTACAACCATGTGCAATATTTGCAAATGGACCTCCATGCATAAAAGCTGGGTTATTTTCAAGAGTTTGGACTAGATTTGGTTGGAAGGCATCTCTTAATAATGCTGTGATTGCTCCTTCTGCATTAAGCTGAGATACTTTTATAGGCTCTTGATTTCTTGAATAGCCAACAACAATATTTCCAACTCTTTTTTGTAAGTCATCTAAATCAGTTGCTAAACAAAAAACAGCCATAATTTCAGAAGCAACAGTTATATCATAACCACTCTGGCGAGGTATTCCATTACCTGTTCCACCCAAACCACATGTAATTTCCCTTAATGACCTATCATTCATATCAACAACCCTCCTCCAAGTAATTCTTCTTGGATCAATATTAAGGGTGTTTTCCCAGTGAATATGATTATCAACTACAGCTGATAATAAATTATGAGCTGCTCCAATAGCATGAAAGTCACCAGTAAAATGCAGATTAATATCTGTCATAGGTACAACTTGTGCATAACCGCCACCAGCAGCTCCGCCTTTCATCCCAAAGCATGGTCCAAGACTTGGCTCTCTTAAGCAAATCATTGCCTTTTTGCCTATATGACATAAGCCATCAACCAGTCCGACGCTCGTTGTAGTTTTACCCTCTCCAGCTGGTGTTGGAGAAATTGCAGTAACCAAAATTAATCTCCCATCTTCTTTATTTTTTAGAGAATCAATATAGTCATAAGAAATTTTAGCCTTATCGTTACCATAAACTATCAATTGATCCTCAGGAATATTTATTGATTTAGCAATATCTTTTATGTGCTTTTTTGATGCGTTATTTGCAATTTCTAAATCAGTTTTATGCATGCTAGATATTTCCCCGTTTTGTAAATAAACTAATAGCAAAAAGTATATATGAGATTAATTTATGAAACTATTGTTTTAAGCTATGATTTAGCTTGTTTAAATGCTTCTATTGCTCTTAACCTTGATTCTTTTAAATCTAAAATCGGTTCAGGATAATTACAATACTTTCTGTGTTCTTTTGGTGGATTATGTATTACTGATTTATCTAAATCTTTTAATTCAGAGACATATTTTTTAATAAATTCTCCATTTTTATCAAAGTTAGTTGATTGAGTAATGGGATTAAAAATTCTAAAGTAAGGAGCTGCATCAGTTCCTGTTGAACTGCTCCATTGCCATCCTCCATTATTTGATGGAAAATCTCCATCAATTAAATTTTGCATGAAATAAGCCTCCCCAAGCCTCCAATCATGCAGCATATTTTTTGTAAAAAACATTGCCACAACCATTCTTAATCGATTATGCATCCAACCTTCATGCATGAGTTGCCTCATAGCCGCATCTACAATTGGAAATCCGGTCTTACCTTCTTTCCATGCAGTAAATTCAGTCTTATCGTACCGCCATTCAATCTTCTTAGAATAATCTTGAAATGGTTGCCCTTTACTTACCTTAGGAAATGAAAACATGATATTTTTATAGAACTCTCGCCAAACGATTTCATCAATCCACTTAGTAATGCCAGTTTTTCCTGAGCTCAATTCAAAATTATTTTTCTTGAGTGCTTCCATAATACATTTTTTTGGCGAAATTATTCCGCATGCAAGATATGGTGAAATCCTGCTTGTTCCATCTAGAATCGGATCATTTCTATCTTTAGAGTAATCAATAACCTTTTCATCTAAAAATTTCTTTAGCCTTGCTTCTGCTTCCTTTTCCCCTACAGGCCACAGGTTCATTTCCACTCCATGAGATCTATCAAAATCAAAATTAAAATCGTCTATGTTAGATGAAATTGAAGGTGGTGCTTTTCTTTTATAAGAATATTCTATATCCAAGAAATCCATATCAAAATTCTCAATCCATTTTCTTTTAAATGGCGTAAAAACTGAATATGCACCACCCTGAGCAGTTTTTAAAACACCAGGTTTATAAACTACAGAATCATAAAAAGATTCAACTCTTATATTATTTTTTTCTAACAAATTTTTAGTTACGGCATCTCTTATGGTTTCATCTTCACCAAATTGAGTATTCCAATAAATATGGTTAATATTTCTCTCAACTAATAATTTTTGAATTACTTGTGGATCCTCTTCAAATCCAGAGCTATTAATAATAGTTAAAGGTATATTCAATTCTCTTAAGCTTTTCTCAAAATGAAATAAATTATTAATTATAAAATCAACCTTTACATTTGATTCATTATGAGAGTTCAATTGATTTTTTGAGAAAATATATACTGCATGAACCTCTTCATGATTCTTACAAGCAGCCGTTAATGCAGGATTGTCACTTAACCTTAAATCTGATCTTAACCAAACTAGACTTTTCATAATTTTAAATGCCTAAATGTGAGTTTGAAAAATTAACATCGACTTGATAATTTTCATTTTGATTAGTAATTAATGCTTTGCCACCAGCAGCGTTTACTATAGCTGCTCCAGCAGCCACATCCCATAAATAGGTTTTAATTTCTTTATATGCATCTGCTTTACCTGAGGCCACATACGCAGAAGCCATAGCGGCTGATCCAATCATCCTAACCTTTCTCCAGTTTTGAAAATCTTTTATCATTTTTAACAATGCACTGTCTGAAAAATCAGTATTGTTTGGAAGTCCAGTTAACAAAATCCCTTTATTGACATGTTTAACTTCTGATACTGAAATTTCTTTTTTATTTAAAAGCGCCTTTGTATATATTGATCCCTCATACAGGTCGTTATTTATAAAATCGTATATTACTCCAAGAGCAGGTTGAGAGTTGATGATTAATGCAATTGAAACACAGCACATTGGTAGATTTCTAGAATAATTAGCTGTTCCGTCAAGAGGGTCGACTACCCAAAATATATTTGCATTGGTTTCAGATAAAAAACCACTTTCTTCAGCAAGTATTGGGTGATTAGATTCATTTTCAATAATTTTTTTTATGGCATTTTCTGCAAGAATATCAGCTTTTAATTTAATATCTTTATTCGTAGAAAAAATTTCTTCGTTAAGAGTGGTTTTATTTTTTAATAATAAAGCTCCCCCTTCAATAGCAGATTTTTTTGCAGTAGTTAGTGCGTTTTTAATATCGATTTCTTTCATAAGTTTAATAATAATTTTGTGCATGTATAATAAATAAACATATAAATTACCAAAATTTTGTATTCACCCATAGATTAGCAGAAACTTTATCAAAAATGGAAATAACAATTATTATTGATTACCTAATAATTAGCATTGTTGCTTCTGTTGCAATTAACTCAATATTAAGGAACTATGCTAAAACTAATAATATTCTAGTTGATTTACCAGACAGAAGCAGGAAGTTTCATGCCAGACCAACACCTTTGACTGGTGGAATTGGAATTCTGTTATCTTTGTTATTATCAGGAAAATTGTATATTGATTTAAATGATCTAAACGGATACGTTCCAGAATTTACATATTATCTAATTGTTAGTTCTATACCACTATTATTATTATTTTTAATTGATGATCATAAAGGTTTAAAAGCAAGGTATAGATTATTGATTCAAGCTTCTGCGAGTTTTTATATAATTTTTTCAACAGGTATACAGCTTGAATCTTTTGGAAACTTATTGGGTTTTGGAGATATTAATCTTGGAATATTAAGCGTTCCTTTCACCATATTTTGTGTAGTTGGAATCATGAATGCATTTAATATGATTGATGGAATTAATGGCTTATGTGCTGGATGTGCAATGATAGCCTTGCTTTTAATTGGTTTTCATTCTGGATTAATTTATGACTCGATGTTGGTTCTTATTATAGGATCAATGATTGGGTTTTTAATTTTCAATTTAAGAATATTTGGCAAAAAAAGAGGTGTTTTTCTTGGAGATAATGGGTCTAATTTAATTGGATTCTGGGTGGCCTGGACTGCAATTTATTGCTCTCAAAATCCATTGTATGATTCCAATCCAATTACAATGATTTGGTTTGTTGCAATACCTTTATTAGATTGTATCGGTTTAATATTTTCTAGGCTAAAAAGAGGAATTGGCGTTTCTTCTCCTGGAAGAGATCATATCCATCATAAATTAATGAATAGATACACTCCAGAAAATACGCTTGCTATTATTTTAATGATTTCCTTAGTATCAGGTTTTATTGGAATCTTTCTTAGTCATTCTTTTGAACAGTGGATTTCAACTTTTATCTTTGCTATTTACGCATTATGTTATTATTCATATGCTTATTATTCAAACTTTAAAAATAAAATCTAATGTTTAATTTTTTTAAAAAAAAGAAAGTACCTGTTGTTAAAAATAACTCAAATATTGATATTGAATTAACTGCTTCTTTGTTAGCTTATGAAATAGCAAGAGGCGATGGGGATGTTTCAGAATCTGAATTATCAATAATTTTAAATGAAATAAAAAAAATAACTTCAAAGGTTGGTAAATCTGAGCAAGAAATTTTAAAAATTATTCAAGATTTCAGTAGCGATAGCATTTCGTTTCACGAATTTATAGAGGATATTAACAAAGATTATTCAAAAGAAGATAAACTCGCTTTGCTAGATTTTTTGTGGTCAGTTGCATATGCTGACACGGTTCTTGAAGTCAATGAAGAAAGACTAATAAGAAGAATAGCTGATTTAATTCATTTAAAAGATATGGACGTTTTAAAGATCAAGGATAAAGTTAAAAACTCTTAATATTCTATAAAATTAGCATTAGCTTTTAAAAATTCTCGCGCTTCCTTTCTTTCACATTCAAAACTTGAAAATTGTTTAATCTCATCAAATATATCATTACCAACATAAGTACCCATTTGGTAAAGAATCACACACTTTTCTAATTTATTGACTCTAGTGTCATTACTCAGCATTTCAACTAATTGTTTATAAGTCACAAAGGAGTCGACTAGTTTCATATTTGATCTATTATCTAGAATAAGAAAATTTCTAGAATCCTTAGATTGAATGTAAGGCAGCCATTCTATTCCATTAGATGATGCACCTGGACTTCCATTTTTTGCAAAATTAGACCATAAAAGCATCATATTTTTGGACAAAAATCTTTTTGAAGGGCCTGATGGATAAATTAAAAATCCATAATCGCCCACAAGATCATTATTGCCAGTTAAAAGTGGAATTTCAGTTCCATGGGAAGCTCCAATTAGTTTCTTAAAATTGGCAATAAAAAATTTTCTATGGTCATCCCAGTCATACCTATAAGCAAAAGTATTTGAATTGCCAGAATCATTTAAAGCTGAAAGCGGTTCAATAACACCACGAATTTTCCATGCCTCACTTCTATAAAAATTGAATGCCTCGAATCCATCCTCGTTTTTTAGCTTAACCCTTGGAATACCTGTGATTGAACCAAATAAAGAATAATCTAAATCAACAAAATACTCTGCAGCTGCAAGCCATAATTTAACTTCATCTCTATTAGAACCAGCGATTAGGGGTATATTATTTGTATGTCTTTTATTTTTGAGTGCATTTTCTAAGCCTATCTCAGGAATGACAATATCGTCATTGGTCAAAAGGGGCATTTCAAGATTAGATGAATCAGAATATTCGCTAAAAAAATCTTTTGAAGATAATGAATATAATTTTTCTTTTAATTCAAATACAGTAATTTTATCTGAATTTGGAACGAGCCTTTTTACAACTTCATTGCTTGTATGTTTATAGATTGGGTTATCTTCTTCAGTTATATAAGCACGATCCTTAGATACAGATGTCGTGTAACCTGATTGTGAAATAGCTTTGTGAAATAGTCCTTTGGCTTGTGGAGCAACTAGTAAAGAAAGAACATTGTGACCACCGGCAGATTCTCCAAAAATAGTAATATTATTGGGATCGCCTCCAAATGAATCTATATTATTTTTGACCCATTTAAGTGCTTGGATTATGTCAAGTGTGCCAAAATTTGAAGTTTTGTCTATGCCATCCTGATCACTTTGTATTGCTGGATGAGTAAACCAACCAAAAGCACCTAGCCTATAATTGATTGTTACAACAATTACATCATGACTTTTAACCATTTTTGAAAAGTCATAGATATCTTTTAATCCAGAGGTGTTTCCTCCACCATGAATCCAAAACATAACTGGTAATAATTTTGAGTCATTTCTTATAGGTGTTTTAATATCTAAATATAAACAATCTTCTGTTCCCGTTATTATTCCCTTACCAGGAGCGCCTCCCATTGATGATGGCTCTTGAATGCAATGATTTCCTACTTTGCTTTGCAGAATTTTGTCTCGATCATTAATCTCTCTAGGAGCCTTCCAGCGCAAAGAACCAATTGGTGGTTTTGCATATGGTATGTCGTCATAATTTATTACTTTATTTTTAGCATACCCTTTGATATACCCAGAAGTGGTACTAATATAATCTGGATGCTCATCAGAATGTAAGGCTCCAGGTACAAGTATTAAAAGACAAAATATATAAGAAAAAAAATTATGCATAACAATTTATAATAATATGTGATTATATAATTTTCACAAAAAACGGGATGTAGCGCAGTTTGGTAGCGCACTACACTGGGGGTGTAGTGGTCGCCGGTTCGAATCCGGCCATCCCGACCAAATATTTAATTCAATAATGATTTAATTTTATTGGATGCTTTAAATGAAAATTTTTTTCGAGCTGCTATCTCATACTCTTCTTTTGTTTTTGGATTTCTACCAATTCTTTTTGGAGTATTAATCAATAAAAAAGTTCCAAATTTAGCAACCTTAATATTCTTATTCTTATGATTTTTTAAAATACTAAGAAAAGAATCTAGAATATTCGAACTATCTTTAGATGATAATAGGGTCTTGGAGGAGATATTGTTAACAATACCTTTCTTACCAAGACCCACTTTTTATATAAAATTTATTAAGTACTAGTTCCGGTTCCAGTTCCTGTTCCTGTTCCTGTTCCAGTTCCTGTTCCTGTTCCAGTTCCAGTTCCTGTTCCTGTTCCTGTTCCTGTTCCTGTTCCAGTTCCAGTTCCAGTTCCTGTTCCAGTTCCAGTTCCTGTTCCAGTTCCAGTTCCTGTTCCTGTTCCTGTTCCTGTTCCTGTTCCTGTTCCTGTTTCAGTTACTTGTGTGGCTGTACTGGTATTAGTTCCTGTTCCAGTCTCATTGTTATCATCAATACCACCGACATCCCTAATGCTTACTGTGATTAATTGTGTAGCAGCATTTGAGCTTGCGTCTGTAGCAGTAACCGTTGCTGTTATATCGTATGTACTTCCATCATAAGGAAGTGTCACAGGATTGTCAGATTGAGCCTCATAATCAGATGCAGCTAAATCTATGGTTAAAACTCCAGCTGATGTTATAGACAGGACATCTGAAACTATGGAGAAAGTTACAGCTTGTATATCTGTAGCTGTTACTGTGCCAACATCTGTGTCACCTTCATCAATTACAAATGTTGAAGAAGATGTAAATACTGGAACTGTTGTATCAACAACGTTAACTACTCTGCTCGCGGTACCTTCATTTCCAGATGCATCTGTAGATGTGTAGGTTATTGTATAAGCCCCAAGAGTGTCTGCATCAACTGTATCACCGCTTGTGACAACAGACACATCACCAGAAGCATCAGTAGCAGTTGCTCCTGCATCAGTATATGAGGTTCCAAGCTCTACTGTGGCTGGGTTATCACCTATGACTGTTACAACTGGAGCTGTTGTATCAACAACGTTAACAGTTCTAGATGCAGTAGCTGTATTGTTATCTAAATCTGTTGCTGTATAAGTAATTGTGTAAGCACCAACAATGCCTGTGTTGACCGTGCCGCTAGAAACAACATTAGTGCTTCCATGAAAAGCGTCCATAGCAGTTGCTCCTGCATCTACATATGTTGATCCGAGTTCAACCGTTGCTGGATTGTCACCAAGTACGGTTATGACAGGAGGTACATTATCGTTATAACCATCGTCAGTTAGGGCTGAAACAGCGCCAACAGCAACCATAGAAACTAGAACCTTTTGAATCGCAGATAACTCAGCATTGATCTTAGCTATGCGTGTTCTTAAAGTTTTATTTGAAGATGGACTTTGTGTATTTTGAAGACTCTCTTCAGCAATCATTAATTCTTTTTGTAATGAATATTTTGCAGATACAAGCTCTCTGTAATTCATAGAGCTCACTCTTTTATTGATAGTGTTAATGGTCTGTTCTGTTAAAACGTTATCTGCTGATGATACAGGTGCTATAAAAAGCAAAAAAGCAAGTGACGCAAGCAAAGCAGTTTTAAAATTTGTGTAAGATTTCATTGTTGTTGTCTCCATATTCAACATCTAGCTATAAATATTTATAGTTCGGCATCATTATAATCTAATCATAACAATAATGTCATTTTTTTTTTATATTATGTAAATATTATGTACATAATATACACATCTTATGGTTATTTAACAATCCTATATTAATCTAAAGGTTTAAACCTTACTAACAAGTCATGTAAAGAGTTGCGTCGAATTAGTTTTGCTCCAGGATCTTTTGTTAAGGGTCTCCATGTATAGTTTATGAAGTTTCCGTATATGGGTATATTAAAAAAGATACCTTTATCAAAACTTCCCTCGCCAAAATCTTGTGTGGATACATCAGTAAAGGTAGCAAAAACACCAAAATTAACGCCACTTTTAAATTTTCTTGAAAATTCGATAGTAGATCCTTTATCTCCAGCTAAATACTCACCTATGGATAATTTCATATCAAAAGGTATCAATCCATAATTTCTGTAGTACAAGTTAGCACTGTAGGTTGTATTCTTATAATCTAAATGTCCAAAACCCCAATCATAATCTCTTTTTTGAACATGAAATGCTTCAAGTCCAATTGAATAGTTAGTATTTGGTTTAAAATAGAGATATTCAGCGCCATAGCCTGAGAACATATCTTCGAGAATTCCTCCTGTAAGCATAAAATGATTATATTGATTGTGGGAATAATAATAGTCTAATTGTGCACGACCGATTAAAACTCCATCATCCATATTTTTTAAGTATTGCTTAATGTCTGAGCGAACTTGCGCTGGAAAAGTATCAACTGGTGGAAATCTTAGGTCATCAAAATTGTTTGCAATACTATATTTAAGGTTCATATTAAAGAATAAGTTTTTTTTTATGACAATTTCAGAATTGTTTTCGATTAAAAAAGCACCCTTAAAAAATTCTTCTCTAGAGGCAAGAAAAGGTTGGAACCTCAGTCCAGTATTTGTATTAAAGATACTTTTTGTCTCTCTTTCATATATTATTTTTGCACTTCTTTGGAATGATGCATCAAGCTCATTTACTGCATTAAGATCAGCTATCTTTATATCCTTTTTTATATTTTTTTTGATGCCTGATTGTCTACTTGCTTCTTTGATGATTTGCTCAACTAATGCAATGTCTGAGTGAATAAATTGAGTTAATTCAAGGCCTAAAGATCTTGAAGTTTCAGAAATTTTATTAACACCTATTCCATTTTCTTCAAGGTTTTTTATAAGTTTTGTATAGCTATCATCATTGATATTTGTTTCAGCTGCTTTATATTCATATTTTTTTCTAGATACTTTTGGGTTGTTTTTGTAATTAAATTTTAATGAGAAATAACTTCCGCGCTCATAGGACATCCCAATATTAAAACTATTGTTTATTTTATAATTTAGACCATAAGAGTATTGATTCTCTTTTTCTGGGTATGGCATTATTGATCCAACTTTAATAGGATCTTTTTCAAAGTTTAAAAATAAATTATTGTTGTATTTAAAAGAAACACCATAAAAATGTGAAATCCTAGATCCTGAAAAATATTGGTCAGGATTGAAACTACCACCACTATTAGTATAGCCCAAAGGTCTATTATTAAATCTATCAGATAGGTAACTTAGAGGGTTTTTAAAGTTTGGGTCACCATTTAATTGACCCCAGCCTACTCCGAGATGAAAATCAACATTATTTATGCCGTAGCTTGAAACAATATATTCTGAGCTATAAAAACCTGTTCCAGCAAAATCATTTAATCCAATAGCAATAGCTGGCAGATAACCTTCTTCTTTTAATCTAACTTTTAAATTAAAGCCTTTATCTTTATAGTCTTGATATTCGAAGCCTGGATAGGGCAGACCTTGAATATTTGTATAAAAAAAAGAGGCTTCAAGCCAATCATAGGGATTTGAAGTTAAAGTAATTTTTTGATCTGGAGTTCCATCGTAAAGAGTTATGCCATGAACCTCTTCATCAAAAAATCTTGCTGTTGGAGCGTTAATTAAACCTACAGATCCATGATTGTTATAGAAGTTATTATCAAAACTGTCTGGGAAAGCAAAAGTAATTAAAAATAAGGGTAGTAAAGGCTTAAAAAAAAATTCAGCTTTTATCTTCATTCATCTGATTTTAATTTTCATTCATCTGATTTTAATTATTGTTAATAGATGATAATGATGCTAATGCAATTCCTAAATTTCCTAAAATAGAAACATAAGCCTGGGCAGCAAGTCTTCTTGGGGTAGACTCATCAAGCTCTCTTGGAACAAAAATTATTGAACCAGGCTGAATTGATATTTCACTTTTTGGAGAACTTTCAAAAATATTTCTTTTGGAATTATACAGTTGTGATTCACCATTTGGATGAAGAACATAAATTGATTTTGTATCTGCAAACCTTTTAAAACCACCAGATTTATCAACATAATAATTAACACTTTTATTTTCAGAATACATGACAGCGCCTTCTGATGAGGTCTCTCCATAAACATATACGACGTTGCTGATTTCAGGTATGAATAAGCTGTCACCCTCCATGATAGAATATGAGTTGATAATATTTTCATCTTGAAGGTCAATTACCACTCTTCCATTAACATCATTATCCTTTATCTCTTTTGTTAGTTGAACAATTGGTGTTAAATCAAAATTTTCGCTTATATTTTGCTGACTTACAGCAATTATGTTATCTAAAAATTCTTGATACAAAAGATCATTTGCTTTTCTATTAATTTTTTTTGCTTCTTCATTTAAGTAGACTGCTCCAAACAAATATGCGTTTTTTGTATAGCCTCCTGCCTTAGCAACAAGATCATCAATAGTTTCATTCTCAGACATTACGTAGAATCCAGGCTTCATAACTGCACCTGAAATTTTTGCCTCTCTGTATGGGTATTCCCTAATATAGATTAGATCGCCATCCAATGCCCTAATGGATTTAAACTGTGATTTATTAACTATTGGTATAGACTTCATAGTTCCATCAAGAATTCTTTCAAGAGAAACATTTTCAAGGTCAGCAGTTCGCTTTACACCATTAGCAAATCTAATTATGCTATCGAGATTCTCCTCATCAAGAACTTCATATTTTGCTGGCCTATAAACAGCTCCATCAATTGTGACTATTGATTTTCTGGCCTCAACAAAAACCACATCACCTGATCTTAAGCGTTTATTTAAATTATATTGGCCATTGATTAAAAGATCGTAGACGTCTAAAGACTCGATAATCTTATTGTTTCTAACAAGATTAATTTCTCTGTAAGTTCCAAACTCACTTACTCCGCCTGCAGCTGTTATGGCATGTAAGATATTAGAATTACCTGTCAAAGTATATATTCCAGGATTTTTTGCATTACCAGTTACTAATACATTAACATCTCTAATTTCACTTAAGCTTATAAAAGCATCTGAACCGATATATGTAGAATTTATCTTAGATTTTATTAATGAGGAGGCTTCTCCTAGAGACATTCCAGCTATAGTCACCTTACCAATATCTTCAAGAGAAATTGACCCACTCCCATCAATAGTATAATCACCAACCCCATTCTTTTGACCAACCAATTGAATATTTAAGACATCGCCAGTATCTAAGTAATAATATGAATCAGGATTTGGTTCATTTGTTGGCATAAAAGAAGTCTGAAATGTATTAAAAAAATCATTACCAAAAAGCTTCAAACCATCCTCAATTATCAAGCCATCATCAAGTTTTAATCTTCTTTCAAGCTCTAATAAATCAAGTTCTAATCTTTCTTTAAGATCTATAAGCTCTTCTGCTTGATTCAGCTTAGATGAATAAAGATAGGGTTTATAATTTTCCTTAGCATTAAGGCCTTGTTTGGCATTCTTTTCCACTAGATCTTTTTTGATATCATCAGGTAAGCTATCTAAAAAATTTGGGTCTAGCTCTTGAGCGTTAAGGGTCATTGTAAAAAGGGTGAGTATTAATACTATCTTATTTTTCATATATCAATTATACCTTCAATTTTGATTTATATTTTTAGAGATTTTATTTATGCATACCGGGAATTGTCACACCCTCAATAGAATTAGTATATGTTATTATATCTTTTATAACATTATTTATTTCGTAATCTGTGATAGTTGCCTGTCGAGATTGGAAAACAAATCTAAAACCAATCTTAATTTCATTATTTTTTTTATTGTTATAAAAATCAAAAATGAATATTTCTTTTATTAAATTGCTTTTATAAGCTAAAAGATATTCTTGAATTTCATAATACTTATCAATATTTTTTATGGAAAAAGATAGATCTCTGGAAGACGATGGAAATTCAGAAACTGGGATATATTTGATAAAATTATAATCTTTTGGATGCCTTTTTTGATTACTTAGTAAGTCTGCACTAGGATCATTTAAAAAATTAAATTCTAACTCAAGATAAACAATTTCATGGTTTAGTTTTGTATTGAGACTTTTTCTATCAATATTAATGGGGTTAATATTTTTTGATGGCAGCAGCTCTTTTATAAGTTTTCTAACATATTTAACATTAATTTTTTTTGAGAAATCTAAATAATTTTTACCAACCCTGCCAGCACAAATTATTCCAAGAACTTTTTTATTTTTTATATTTTCATCAATTGAATAAACATCAGAAATTTCAAATAATTTTATGGAGTCTTGCTGTCTCCTTTCATTGTATAAAAGATTTTCTATCAAAGATTTCTCTAAATTTGTCCTGATATATTGTCTATTAGTATCAAGAGGATTATCTACTTTTATGGCATTATCTTCTTCAACATTTATAAATGGATTGTTTATTACCTCAAAAAAACCATTCTTTATTAAAAAATCTTTTACATTTTGCTCTAATATCTTTATATCAGAAACTCCATTAGCAGGAGACATTTTAAAAGATGTGGCTGGAATATTGTTATACCCTATGACTCTTGCAATTTCTTCAGCTATATCATTTAAATTTTTTACATCATTTCTGTATGACGGAACGATAATTGTGTTATCTGAAATGCTAAAACCTAACTTTAACAAATACTTTTCAAAATCGTCTTTATCATAAGAAATACCTAAAATATTATTAATTTTGTTTATATCAAAGGGTATTTTAATTTGGTCAAAATCAACAAATATTTCTTTATATATTTCTAAATTTTTTATGCTTGCATGATCTGAAACAATCTTAATAAATCTTCTTAAAACTTCTTCATGACATAATGGATTTACACCCCTTTCAAATTTATGAGCCGCGTCTGATTTAAGATCGTATTTGACTGATTTACCTAAAATTTCTTCAGGATTAAAATGAGCGCATTCGATAATGACTGATTTAGTGTCAGTAGAGCATGAGGTATTTAGATCTCCCATAACTCCTGCAAGATTAATTACTTTTCCATCTTGTAAAAATACAAGGTTCTTTCCTCTTAAAACAATTTCTTTTTCTAATAAAGTATGAAACTTTTTCTCATCTTCTATTATCTCTAATGAAAAATCTCCAATTTTTTTTGCATCATAACAGTGAGTTGGTTGTCCCATCTCATATGAAATATAGTTAGATATATCAGTAAAAAAATTATTTTTGTTGATATTTAAATCTTTAAAATACTCTCTTAGTTTTCTATTATATGGAGCGATTTCGCCCTCTATATCTATTTTTAAAAATGAGATGTGAGAACATGCTTGTGGAGCATGATTAATAAAACCTATATCTAATTTTTTTAATCCCTTTTCATAAATATTACTAGTTAAATCTATTTCATAAAAAGGTGCTAGATCTCTAACTAGACCATGAACAGATAAACAATCTCCTCTGTTTGGGGTGAGCTCCATGTCAAAAATTTCATCTTCTATTTCATGCTCATGTCCAAGCTGAAAAAATTTCTCAGAGATCTCATCAATACAAGGCTTGGATGGGATGTAGCTTATTAAATGTTTATATGCGACTTTCATTTAAATTGATTTAAAAAGTCTAAGTTAGACTTGTAGAAGTCTCTTATATCGTTAACTCCGTATTTCAACATAGCTATTCTCTCTACACCCAAACCAAAAGCAAGGCCGCTATATTTATGTGAATCTAGTTTGCAATTTTCAAGCACGACAGGATTAACAATGCCACATCCTAAAATCTCGAGCCACTTGCCACTTTTCTCTGAAAGAATATCAACTTCCGCAGAAGGTTCTGTAAATGGAAAATATGAAGGCCTAAATCTAATTTGTATCTCTTGACCAAATATTGCATAAATAATTTTATGAATTAGATCTTTCAGTTGGGAAAAAGTTACATGTTCGTCTATATATATGCCCTCAACTTGATGAAACATTGGTAAATGTGTTGCATCATCATCTTTCCTAAAAACTTTTCCAGCAGAAGTTATGGCTATAGGTGGTTCTGAATCTAGCATGCTTCTGATTTGAACAGGTGAAGTGTGAGTTCTAAGAACTTTAGTCTTATTATTAACATAAAAGGTATCATGCATTTGCCTAGCTGGATGTGTTTTTTTGATATTGAGCATGTCAAAGTTGAACTCTTCTGATTCTATTTCTGGTCCATCAACTGCTGTAAATCCATAATCTTGAAGTAGATCAGTTAGGAAATCTTTAACCTGATTTATTGGGTGTAAAGCGCCCAATTGCTTTATTAATTCTGGAGGTTGAATATCGTTAAATGATGACATTTAACCAGTTTATTACTTATTAGCAGATTGAACTATCTTTTCAAAAGTTGATGGATCATGAATTGCAATATCTGAAAGAATTTTTCTATCAATAATAATTTTATTTGCAATCATTCCATTAATTAACTTAGAGTATGAAACACCCATTGCTCTTGATGCAGCATTAATTCTAGAAATCCAAAGAGATCTGAAAGATCTTTTTTTATTTTTTCTATCCCTAAATGCATATTGAAGAGATTTGATATTAGACTGCTTTGCAGTTTTAAATAGCCTGCTTCTAGCTCCATAATGACCTTTTGTAGCACTTAGCACTTTTTTATGTTTAGCTTTTGCTGTTACTGATTTTGTTACTCTTGGCATGCTCTATTACCTTCTAATTAATGCTGTAGCCATCTTAAGAACAGTACCTGTTAACTTATTAAGGCCTCTATTATGTCTTTTTCTTTTGGTTGATTGCTTTGTAAGAATATGATTTCTATTTGCACTTTTGCTTTTAACTGACGCGCCGGTCTTTTTAAAGCGCTTTGCAGCTCCAGAATGTGTTTTAAGTTTATATCCCATAATAATTATCTAAGTATTTTATACTAACTTTTCTTTTTTAGAGGTGATAATACCATTAAAAGCTGTCGCCCTTCTAAGGAAGGCTCTTGATCAACTTGTGCTATGTCATCAAGCTCATCTCTTAATTTATTTAAAAGATTAAGGCCCATATCGCTGTTTAATATCTCTCTACCTCTAAATCGGACGCTTATTTTAGTCTTATCTCCATCAAGAATAAAGCTTTTTATTTTTTTTAATTTAATATTGTAATCACCAACATCTGTTGAAGGTCTAAATTTAATTTCTTTTGTTGTATTTTTTTTAACTTTAGATTTAGAAGCAGAAATGTTTTTTTTCTTGCCAAAAATATATTTACCATAATCTAATATCTTGCATACAATTGGATCTACATTAGAAGGCGAAACCTGAACCAAATCTAAGGAAGAGGCTTTAGCAGAGCCAATTGCCTCAGAAAAAGAAACGATACCAAGTTTTTCTCCAGAAGCTCCGATGAGCAAAACGTTTTCAGCTTTGATTTTTTCGTTTATCGGAGGTATTTGTTTTTTTGAAGAAGCTATTTTGTTTACCTTGAAAATAAATTTATTAACTTTAAAGATTAAAAGTTATTTATTTGATTTGTGAACACTATCATAAACTGGTGATTTTATACTAAAAAAAGTAATTCGCAATAAATTAAGGTTGAATTATAAACTTTTCCCAATTAGTGTTTATTTTTTTATATGTTACTCTTTTATTTACTCTTGACTCATGGCCCTCCCAAAATTCAAAATAATATGGACGAAATGAAAATCCTCCCCAGTATTTTGGGCATTGAGAGCAATTATCTTCTTTATATGATTTTTTGTAATTTTTAACCACATCTTCATATGATGATATTTTTTCAGATTGTCTTGAACTTATGGCTAATGCATTTTTTTCTTTAGCTCTATTAAAAAAGTATTTTTGATTAAATTCATATGAAGTTTTTTTTATATTGGCTTTTATGCGAATTTGAACATTAATGCTTTCCCAGTATATTAGTGCAGATATTTGGTCATGCGAAATAAATGCTTTTGACTTTGGAGAGTTATAATTACTAAAAAAAATAAATTCATCATTTTGAATAAATTTAAGATTTATATACCTTGAATCGACTTCATTAACAGATTGATTGTATGAGGCAATTGAAATAGCCTCAATAAGATTTTGATTTGCATTTATTGCATCGTCATATTTTTCTTTAAAAAGAACATAAGGAGCATCATTACATAAGCTTTTGAAGTTAATCATGTTTAATATTATATATAAATTGTATTATTCCTATTGTCATTCGATAAGTTTTTTAGAAATATTAAGAAATTAATGAGATCATAATTAACCTTATAAAATTAATAACCGTTAGATCTAAAACAGACATTCATATAATACTCTAAAACTTATATTGGAAAGGCGTCTTTTCATTCTATGACATTATGAATTATGAAAGGGATAAATTTCAAAAAATTAACTATTCAGTTTTGAAAGTTATCTTGTCTGAATTGTCCTCTTGAAACTCATAATGAAGTGTTCGTTCTAAACCTTCTTCAAGTGTAACTGGAGGAATAAAATCAGTATTATTTATGGATGTATTAAATTGTGTAGTGCCCATAAATTTCTTAACGCGAATACTACTAATTGGAAGTGTTTTGCCTGTAAATTTAGATACATAATCAGCACAAATTCCAATTAGTGTTCCTAAAAATGCTGGTAATCGAAGACCAACATTATATTTTCCAAAAAGTACTTTTCTTACCTTTGAAACTAAAGTATTCATATCAAAATCATCTTTATCTACATAGTTGTATATATGTAAGCCTGATTTAAATGATAGGCTGTATTCTAAAAAAGCTGCGACATTTTCAATGTAAGCCATAGATTTTTTATTCATCCCATTACCAAACATCACAAATTTTTTTGATGCGATTTGATTTAAAAGGTTGAATACGTTTCCCCTATTTCCCTCACCAAAAATCACAGTAGGTCTTATAATAACAAGTGTACGGTTATCTTTATCTTCATCAAACCATTCCTTATATACCTGCTCAGCTAAATATTTTGTTCGTCCGTAGTCATTAAAAAAGTTTGGGCTTCCGGATTCATCGGTATTAGGAGGAGCAAATCCGTATATAGCTACAGAACTTGTAAATATTATTTTATTTATTCCATATTTACGAGCTGCTTCACAAACGTTAACAGAGCCCTGTACATTTACATCATCATAAAGACTTATTGGACTAATATCATCCCTATGAACAGCAGCCAAATTTATTATTGTATCTGTATCTGATAATTTATTGAGGGTTTCAACTTTTTCAATATCTATATATGAAATTTTCTTATGATTTTTTATATCAATGTCATATTTTTCATGAATAATATTGCTATTGCTGAGTCTAAAACCAAGTCTAGTCCCTACAAAGCCAGCACCACCAATTATTGAAACCTTATTTTTATTCATAAATTTAAATATGTAATTGTAATTTTTTGATAGCTGAATGTATACCAGACGAATAGCTTGAGGGTTTTATTCCAATTACCTTTGTTAATTTTGAACAATCAAGTCGAGAATGCATTGGTCGCATTGCTTTAGCTGGAAATTCTGAAGAAGCAACTCTAATAACTTTTGGCTTATTTTTTAAAATATCTTGTTTAATGGCTTCACTAAAAATATCTTCTGCAAACTCGGCCCATGAACAGCCGGTATCGCCTACAAAATGGTATAAACCATAAATACTTTGGTTTTCATTTAGTCTTTGTAATATTCTATTTATAACTTTTGCTATATCTTGTGCATATGTTGGGCAACCAATTTGATCTCCAACAACTGAAAGTCTCTCACGATCAGCTCCCAAACTTAACATGGTTTTTAGAAAATTATTACCATACTCACTATAAACCCAAGCTGTTCTTATGATTACAAAGCTGCAGCCTGAGGTCTTAATTGCCAACTCTCCTTTAAGTTTAGTTTTTCCATAAATACTTTGAGGATTAGTTATATTGTCTTCAAGATAAGGCTTGGTGGATGTGCCATCAAAAACATAGTCAGTTGAAATGTGAATCAAGTTACAATTTAATTTTTTACATATGAAAGAAATATTAGCTATCGCTAGATTATTAATAAGATTGGCTTCCTCAATGCTATCCTCTGCTTTGTCAACGGCTGTGTAAGCAGCTGCATTAATTATTACATCAGGTGCAATTTCAGTAATTGATTTGGTTGTTGCTTTAAAGTTAGTTATATCTATAAAGTCTCGGGTACTATAAATAACCTCATTATCTTCATTTGAAAGCTGGTCATTTAAACACCTGCCAAGCTGACCTTTGGAACCAAGTATTAGTACTTTCATTTTTTTAAAACAGAAAGCTTTGGAGCAACTGCATCTTTTTCAGACAACTTAGGATTATTAATTGGCCAAGGAATATTTAACTCAGGATCATTCCATAGAAGTCCCCCCTCGTCTGAGGGATCATAATAGTCTGTACACTTATATTCAAAATCTGCTAATTCTGATAACACCAAAAAACCATGAGCAAATCCTGGAGGGATCCAAAATTGAGTTTTATTTTCTTCTGAGAGAAGAACAGCCTCCCATTGACCAAATGTCAATGAACCTTTTCTAATATCAACGGCAACATCATATACTTCACCTCTTACAACTCTGACTAACTTGCCCTGAGGGTTTCTCTTTTGGAAGTGCAGGCCTCTTAATACACCCTTTGAGGACCGTGAATGATTATCTTGAACGAAAGTTAAACCACCTAAAATCTCTTCATATCTCTTATTTGAATATGTCTCCAAAAAAAAGCCTCTTTCATCACCGAAGATTTTTGGTTTGATTATTTTACAACCACTCAGACTAGTTTCAATAATGTTCATTATTTTTTAATCCCAAAATATACTTACCATAATCATTTTTATCCATTGATGAGCTAAGGTTTATAAGATCTTCATATGAAATCCAATTATTTTGATAAGCTATTTCTTCAAGGCATGCGATTTTAAAACCTGATGTTTTTTCAGTAGCTTTCACAAAATTGCTAGCTTCAAGTAAAGAGTTATGTGTGCCACTGTCAAGCCATGTAAATCCTCTTCCCAATAATTCAACTTTTAACTTGTTTTGATTTAGGTATAGCTTATTTAAATCTGTAATTTCAAGTTCGCCCCTGGGAGATGGTTTCAAAGATTTAGCTAAATTTACAACATCATTATCATAAAAATATAGGCCTGTTACAGCATAATTAGATTTTGG
>Ga0213866_10000846_pt1 | contig 23835 bp, 29 predicted proteins | sample PICome_11_FD_160079 | JGI IMG/M metagenome (GOLD analysis project Ga0213866, IMG submission 160079) | Coastal seawater microbial communities near Pivers Island, North Carolina, United States - PICO284 | ecosystem: Environmental > Aquatic > Marine > Coastal | place: USA: North Carolina...
TGATAGTTATAACTCAAGAAGTTACCTACAAGGTAAACATGCTTGGGAACAAATTACTGTAACAGTAAGGGACGATATAACTAACCAAGTAGCCAAGTCAGTTGGATCACAAGTCCAAAGACAGGTTAACCATTTCCAACAAACTACTCCAGCCGCAGGATCAGATTACAAATTTGATATGCAAATTGAAGTATTGGATGGTGTTAATGCTGGTGCTACAGAGGTTTGGTTCCTTGAAGGATGTTTTTTAACAAACGTCGACTACAGTGATGGCGACTATGCTACAAACGACCAAGTAACAGTAACTATGCAGGTACGTTACGATAACGCAACTCACTACGAAGGTGATAACGATATTAACGGCAGAACAGTAGCAGGTAACCCATTCCCTGAAACAGTAGACACCGGAACAACAGTCGGAGTTTAATTTAAACTTGAGGTATCTCTGGTATGGAATTTCTGAAATTTTTAGGTAAAAACACCAAAAGCAAATTCTACGCCAGGGACTTCCGTAATAATTACAGGTTTAGACCTGACGTCAATCCACCACGTATCAAATTTGAAGGATATGTGAACTTTGTTTTTAATAGAGATTTATCTTCCTTTCTTGGATTAGAAAATAATACTTACAAAACTAATATTACAAGTTTAGTAAGAAGAGCTAGTTTACCACAAGTTAGTTTTAAAAACGCAATTAAAAATCAATACAATAAGAAAAAAATAGTTACAACTGGTGTAGAATTTGCACCAGTTGACATTACTGTATATGATACAATTAATAATGAATGGTTACAGTTACTAATGAGATATTTTTCATATCTATATATGAATCCTAGAAATAGAAACGAAGATGGTAACAGAGATATTAAATTAAACACGGTTGCAGAGTTCGAAAATTATAAAAGTGATTTTGGTGGAACTAAATTTAAAAGTGGTGAAGCAGGATTAAATTTACAAAGAAATAAAAATTTCTTTGAAAGAATAGATATTATAATGTATCATGGCGGTAAAGGTGTACAATATAGTATGACAGCACCACTTATAAATCAATTTAGTTTTGGTGATATAGATTATACTAGTAATGAAGTTGTAGAATTTACTATGCAGTTTGATTATGAAAACTTTACTACTTTTGATATAGCAAACTTTGATCTTACATCTGTTGATTTAGATAGATTTGAAAAAGTTAATGGTCTAGATTTCACTAGTGATGAAATACTAGTTAAACCTTTAGGTATTGTGCAACCGGGAACAGATATGGAATTCCTAGGTCAACATGATAATCAATTTGGTACAAGAGGCAGGACATCGCAGGAACAATTTGTAGGTAGTACGGGAGAAACACCAACGCCTAGTACAAGTGGCACAGAAGATCCTAAATCTCAAATAGAAGTAAAACAAGGTACAACAGCAACAGGAAGTACATATACTGCTATTGATAATCCTTTTGATACAGACCCTAGCAAAGGAATAGGATTAGGATTTCTTAAAACTGCAATTATGTCTAAGCTCACAGGAAATGATGTAGGAGATGCTCTAAAAAATTATGCATTAGATGTTACAGCAAATAAAATTAATGAAAACATACAAAATGCTCCTGAAAGGCCTGACCCTGAAGGTTCATAATAGGAAATAAAATGACAGTTGAAAAAATTATAGCAGATCATTTAGATATAGATATTAGTAAAGTAACAGATGATGCACACTTAGTAGATGACTTGGGTGCAGATTCATTGCATATAGTTGAGCTTGTGATGGCATTTGAAACAGAATACAATTTTGAAATACCAGATGAAGATGCAGAAGAATTAGTAACTGTAAAAGCAATTAAACAATATGTTGAGGATTATGCGTAATGTCTACATCAATATATAATACATTTGGAAACGATGTATCATACAAAATTGTACAAGATACTCTAGTAGCATATATTGATAATGCAAGTATAAAATTTCCCTTACCTGAAGCAAGTTCTCAGATATTATCTGAAATTGCCGCACCTAAAGATTCTCCAATAGACCCTGAAACACTTTCTGTAATTGAAACAAAATTATTTTCAATAGGGTTTAAAAAAGCAAATGCTACAGCAATGGCACGAGTACTTATTAAAGTAGCAGAAGTTCAAGGACTACATCCTACAGAATACTTTGAAATGAATAAAAATTCTTTAAAATTATCGGTTGATGCTTATGCGGCCATAAATGCATACAGGCCTGCTGGTAATAAAATTGACTTAAAAACACCAACTTTAAATTCACGCAGTAAACTTTCAGACCTCATACAGCCATAAATAGTAATATGGCCAATAAATTCGCATCAGGTAAATACGATATCCAAAATACGTCTAAATTTGTGGGTGGAAAAGCACCTACCTATAGAAGTAGTTGGGAACTTGCCTTTATGCGTATGTGCGACAGTCATCCAAATATTACTAAATGGGCAAGTGAAAATGTAAAAATACCTTATAGAAGTCCTATAGACGGAAAATATCATAATTATGTCCCGGATTTTATGGTGCAGTATACGGATAAAGACGGCGTACAACATGTAGAATTAGTAGAAATAAAGCCTAGTAATCAAACTACTTTGGAAAATGCCAGAAGCCAAGGACAAAAAATACAAACACACCTTAATGCCGCTAAGTGGACAGCCGCACAAGAATGGTGCAAACGCAAAGGCATACGTTTTAAAGTCATCAACGAAGATCAAATTTTTAGAAATAACAAGCCTCGTAAGGCTAAAAAACGTACCGCTAAAAAACGCAAGTTATAAATAGTAATATGACTAAGAAATTAGAAGAAGAATTTAATCTACCCCCTATTGAAGAGGTTACCGATGTTGTACCTACAGTAGAGGAAACAAAAGATGTCATAGAAGAAACTCAAGATGCTTTGACTGTTAGCGAAAAAATTAATGCGGCCTTTAAAGAAATCAGAGGCTTAGAAGATCACGAAGTTGAAATGAATGATATAGCCAAAAAGGCTATAAACAGTTATGAACAACTAATGAGTTTGGGTATGAATGTCAGTGACATGGCGGCTGGTAAAGTATTTGCAGAAGCAAGTAACATGCTTAAAATAGCCTTAGACGCCAGTGACGCCAAAACAAAAGCAAAGTTACAACAAATAGATTTAATGCTTAAGAAAGCAAGAATAGATAAGTTTAGTGATAAAGGTGCAAACGAGGAGTCAGTTCAGGCAACAGTTTTTGATAGAAATGATTTACTCAAAATCATAAAAGGCGGAGGTGGAGACAGTTAATTTTGTCATATCTACCCATTTACCTTCTTTAAAGACTACCAAATTACCAAAATTATCTAATGTATATTCACCCTCAGTAGGATGTTGTGGCTCTCTTACTAAAATTGTTCTCTCTTTATCTGTGTTTGTATATGTAGTCATAATTTTATTTAGCAAAAAAATTTAAAAAGTGATAAATAAGTGTTATAACGGAGTTATTAATTATGGAACTTAAAAATTATATAGCAGAGTCATTAAACAAGGAACACGGCTACAGAATTAAATTTGCCGCAGACTGTGGTTCTGAACATATGGATATGCTGGAAAAATGTCTAGCAAAATACAATTTAGTTAGTGCAACACCTTTTAAAAGAACACCAATTGAAGAAAACCCAATTGAGTTTTACAGAGTAAAAGGCACTCAGTGTACATCAGAAGTATGTAGTACTGATGTTATACTTAAATACCCAGTCAACGAAAGAATACTTGAAGTATGGTGTGCTGTTAATTTAGGTTTAGATCATGAAAGAGTGTTAGCATATAATGTCAAAGACCCTAGAAGAATAGAGTCAGAAATGGCAGAAGAGAAAGCGAAAGCAGATACTGACAGACAAGTTAGTGAAGAAGATGCATTACTTAATAATGAAGATCAAGCACATTACGAAAAGCAAAATGAAGAAGTAGATTTTGCTAAATCACACTTTGGTGAAGAATATAATAAAGCATTTTTAAAGGCTTTAGAAGAAATTAAAGCAGAGAAAGGTGCTTCATACTTTAGTAATTATCCAACCAAAGATCAATTAATGGGTAAAGACTTAGAAGAACTTGGTGCTCAAATACACGGTATGCCTAATATGGGTAGAGGAACAGAGAGCCAGAAGCAAGTTGCTAACCATAGTCAATCCTTGAAGGGTATAGTATAATGAATTTAAGAGATATGTTAGAAAGTATGGATGAAGCAAGTCCAATGGCATATGATAATCCAGAAACTCAAAATAAGCCTGCTATAGTTCCAAACCAAACAAACTTGGCAAAGGCTAGTGCAAAAGCATCGGCTAAAAGGCAAAATGAGTTTAATCACTCAGAGTTCTTGCAATGGATGATTCAAACATATCCTAAATTCTCATTAGAAAAACTGGGCCAACCAGGAATTCTTTTACAAAAACAAAATGAATTCTTAAATGCTAAAAACTCAGATAGAGTACATGCTAAGTTAAAACAAAAAAGATCACTTTCTGGCTTTATACCAGATTCAAATGAGTCTGTTGAAGAACAAGACTTAAATGAGTACACTAATGCAGGTGAAATAGATGACAATTTAATCAGATTAATGATGGATGGTGACCCAACATTAGCTCAGAAAGCAAAAATGGCTTTAAGAAATATTGAAAACAATAAAGGTGTAAATAAAACTTTTAGTGCGGCTATTAAGAAATTATTATCTCATTTAACAGATATTTTAGCAGATGGTGGTGTAGCAGGTTACAAGGTTATAGATAATTTACATAAGTCAATGGCTCCTGAAAAACATGCAAAAGATGAAGCAGAGGCCCTTGCACGACAACAATCGCAGGTGCCACAAGAAACAGAAGTAGAACAAGAACCTACAGATAAAGAAATTTCAGATTATGCAAAAGCAAATAATACAAATATTGTTACTGCACAGCAAAAACAAGACGTGATTGATAGAATAAAAGCAGATAAAAAATCTAAACAAATGAAAAATTTAGATACAGGAAAAGAACCTGAAGGAGAAGAGATGAAGTTGGCCGCAAGTAAGCAATATGAAGAACCTAGAGAAGAATTAAAAAGACTTTCTGCTATGATAGAAGCAATGAGCGATGCATACGGTGAAGACCAAGTGGTTGCTCCTGTAGAAATTAAATCAGACGATCAAGTTGAAGGTTCAGTAGAATTTAAGCAACATAAAAATACTGATAAAGGTTCAGTAAGTATTGAAGCGGCAGGCGATACAATGCAGGACTTAGCAGATGTACTTAAACTTGCAGGATTAACTTTACCTAAAGACATGCATAGCGATGACCCTAAAGACGATGAACCTAAAGACGATGAGCCTAAGGTAGATGTTGTTGCTGTAGAACCAGAACAAGATACTCCTTGTGGATCAGATGAAGACCCTTCATACTCTACAGATAAAGAAGTATTAGTAAATTATATCAAAGATAAACTTAAAAAAAGCATTACCTAATACCTATCCTACATAAATAGTAGTATGGCAAGAGGAACAGCAGATACCAGTCTGGTTAAACAGGGCTACAGCAAAGTAGCATATACACCAGATACCATAGAAGATTTTAAGAACTGTGCAAATACAGATACAGGTCCTCTGTATTTTATGACAAATCATGTGAAAATACAACATCCAACAAAGGGTGGAATGGATTTTGATCCATTTAGTTATCAGTTAGATCTTATTCATAATTATAATAATTACAGATACAGTATAAACATGCTGGGCAGACAGATGGGTAAAACTACTGTAGCGGCAGGATATCTGTTATGGTATGCTATGTTTAGACCAGACAGCACAATATTAGTTGCGGCTCACAAACAAGCAGGTGCTCAGGAAATTATGCAACGTATTAGGTATGCTTACGAAAGTGTGCCAGATCATATCAGAGCAGGCGTTACAGAATACAATAAAGGTAGTATAAGTTTTGATAACGGTAGTAGAATTGTAGCAAGTACCACAACCGAAAATACTGGTAGGGGTATGTCGCTTACGTTAGTATACTTGGACGAGTTTGCATTTGTACCTCCCAGAATAGCAAGTGAATTTTGGACTGCATTGTCACCTACACTAGCAACAGGTGGTAAATGTATTATCACAAGCACACCTAATAGTGACGAGGATACTTTTGCTATGATTTGGAATCAAGCAAATAATTTATTTGATGAACATGGAAACGAACAAGACCTAGGTGTAAACGGCTTTAAGCCAATGTTAGCAACATGGGATCAACATCCTGATAGAGATGCCACATGGGCAACAGAAGAAAGAGGCAGAATTGGAGAAGAACGATTTAGACGAGAACATGAATGTGAATTTATTATATATGATGAAACATTAATAGATCCTTTAAAACTTGTAGAAATGACAGGTGTAGAACCTAAAAATAGAATGGGACAGGTTAGATGGTATAAACAGCCTAGCCCAGAAAATATTTACCTTGTTACGTTAGACCCTAGTTCTGGTACTGGAGGCGATTATTCTGCAATACAGGTTATAGAAGTACCTTCAATGATACAGGTAGCAGAATGGCAACATAATAAATCTCCTGTAGAGAAACAAATAAAGGTAATGATGGAGATTATGCATTACATAAAAGAACAAACCATGTCATTATCAGAAATATATTGGACTGTTGAAAACAATGCAATTGGTGAGGCGGCATTAGTAGTTATTAGAGATACTGGAGAAGAAAGTTTTCCAGGAGATTTTTTACATGAACCAAAACGCATACAAGGAAAAAAAGGCAGAAAGGGATACCATACAACACATAAAAATAAGATGGAAGCCTGTTTACAGTTAAAACGGTTAATAGAAAGTAATAAAATTACTTTAAATAGTAAAGCATTAGTTAGCGAGTTAAAGAGTTTTGTAAGCTCAGGAAATAGTTTTAAAGCAAAACCAGGTGCTACAGATGACTTAGTTATGGCACTGGTTATAGCAATCAGAATGGTAGAATATATTAGTGGCTTTGAGGACGATGTTTACAATGCAGTTAATAGTAGTTTAAGTGTAAATCCAAATGATCCAGACGGAATGGATGATATGGATTACCCTATGCCTATAGGACTTCTATAATGGAAAAAAGGAAAACACATAGGGATTTAATTGAAAATAATGTTGCATATCAAAATATGGCTTTATATGGCCAACAACTTAAAACAGAGTTTTACATTGATCCTGACAATTTTTTAGACTGGGTAAACAACCAATTTGAGTGGGTGCAATATAATCCTAGGAAGCAAATTAACAGATACGGACTAAGCATTACTAGTTTAGATGGTGGTTTAAGTGGTATTCCTGATTTAGACAGTTTACGTGAATACAATGCACAATTTGAGACAAATTATAATGAAATGGATTTTTCTATAAGAACTCCGGTTGCAGAGTATCCAGAATTAAAAGATATTTTAGATCAATTCGATGGTGTATTTAGAACTCATATATTAAAATTAAATGCTGGAGGGTTCTTTACTCCACATAGAGACCATAAAGAACCTTTTATTGACAGTTTTAGATTAATAGTTCCATTAGAATTTTGTAATCCTCCATTTTTTAATTTTGTAATCGACCAAAAAATTACTCATTGGGATACTGGATTTGTATATTATGTAGACACTACAAAAGAGCATTATTTGTTTAATGCTGGGAACAGACCTAGTTATTGGATTGTTTTTAATATAGAAAATACAGTAAAAAATGTCAGAAAAGTATTAAACAATTTATCGGTAAGAGTGTAAATTAGATAAATAGACGTATGAACATTAAGTTAATAGCAGAAAGAACCTTTAATTTGTTAAAAGGATTTGGTTTCGATGTAAGCAGTTACAATAAAGAAGGCGATCTAGTTATAGATCCAATGGAGGCAACACGTTTTGCTGTAAAGACTCCTAATGTTTTAGTTAGGTTAGACCCTACAGAAAAATATTTAAGTCTTAAAACTGGCGAACCAGGCGAACTTATAGAAAAATTAAGACCTATGTTAAAAGAATTAGCTCAAGATTACTTATTAGATTTTGATTATTCTGTATTTGATAAACAAATAAAACCAAAAGGTGAAAAGATAGATGTTGCTAAAAAAAGTCAAGAGGAAAATACAATGTCAGAAGATATAAAGGAATTAAAAAGGTTATCAGGTTTGGAAGAAAATCCAAGATTGCAAAACCCACCTGGAGCAAATCTTAAATTTGGCCAAGATACAGGTCGAAAACTAGATTTTACATCTTTAGATGCAGAAGATGAGAAGATGTTTTATCTTGAAGTAGGAAAACAATTACCAAATGACAAAGATTTGAAAAAGGAAAACCCTTTAGCACAACAAATAATGAAAAGGGCATATAAGTTTTATAAACTTAATAAAGAAAATCCTAAATCCGCAGTTGCTCAAGCAAAACTGGCACTTAAAATAACACCTGATCCGATAGGCCAACCTACACCAGAAGGTATTACTGAAGAAGCAACAAATATTCCATGGGCTATGAAAGACTTTGGAGACTTTACATGGAACTCAATAAAAACAGGAATGGACTCTAATGATGCTTTTAAATTGTTCATAGACGGAATAATTCAGTATAGAGGTACTCAAGGTACAGGTGGCTATACAGCACAAAATTTAGCAGATAAAAATGGAATACATTATCAGGAAGTGTTAAAAACATATTTAGATAAATTAGCACAAATGGGTATGTCGGTAGAAGGCGGTACCGGAAAGTTAGTATTAGACCAAGTTCAACCCGGAAGCACTAATGATTCTTCTATAATGGACAATATTAACGAAGCAAGTTTAGGTAAAATGACTGGTAGCAGAAAGTCCAGTTATCAACCACTAGCAGATAATGTTAAAATTATTGTTAGGCATAACAAAGAAGTAAACGAAGAAGTTCGTGGTGCTAGAAGCAGAAACATCCATAGTATTTTAATACAACGTGGAGAAGAGAAATTTAAAATGGCAGAAAATAATCTGTCAGCCGCAAGAGCAATGGCAAGACATTTGCATAATGGCGGAGAAACTTTTGACGAGATAGGTGAAGCAATTACAGAAATGTCAAGAGAGTTTAAAAAATTAAAAGAATTTGTAAACTATGTTAGAAAAGCAAAATTAGTAAATGAAACAAATGAAGAGTTTGTTACTATGGCAATGGAAAACATTAATACAATTAAAACAAATTTTAAAAGACTGAGTGGTGTTAAATCATATGCTAATGCTGTGGAAAGTGTTAAGGCATATAACAATGTAGAATTACTACAAGACGACTTAGACTTAGAAAGCAAATTTACTGAAACACATTTTGACGATAAAGTTGCAAATGTAATGGATAGTTTAAAAGCAAGTGCTAGTAGAAGAAATAGTTTTGAAAGTAAAATTATTACAGCAATCGAATCAGAAAGTTTCAGCAATATATCAGAATTACTTAAAGAAGATGATCTTTTAAACTTTGAATCTCTTAATCAACAACTTGGACATCAGGTTAGTAAACTAGGATATTCTGCCAAAGATGAAACTTTAGGTAATTATTTACATAGCATAAGTGGTAAACTTAATGCTGGTGAGCAACTTAGCCAATTCGAGTATGGTGCAATTAAAAGTTGTTTACTAAGTGCAGGTCAGCACAATGTACAAAGTGCTCCAATGAGTATGGAAGAGTCATATGAAGCATTTTTAGACCGTTTTGTAGACTAGAATACTGGTTTATAGATAAATAAATTTGTTGGAAAAATAAAGTAATTTAATTTCCAATAGTTGTAAGAAAGTACTTGACTTTTTTACATCAAGGCATTATAATAAAAAAACAGTTGTACCCTAAACACAGAAGGTACGGCGAAACATGGCACATAAAAGGAGAAAACATTATGGCATCTTTACAAGAAATCAGAGCAAAACTACAATCAATGGAATCTAAACCAGGCAGTAGTTCCCCCGCTCAAGGCGATAAAGCAATATACCCGTTTTGGAACATCGATGAAGGCACAAGCACCGTGTTAAGGTTCTTACCTGACTCAGATCCAAATAACACGTTCTTTTGGGTAGAACGACAAATGATCAGACTAACATTCCCAGGAATTGTTGGAGGCGAACAAAAGCCAACAACAGTACAAGTTCCTTGTATGGAAATGTTTGCTGGTGAAACATGTCCAGTATTAACTGAGGTAAGACCTTGGTTTAAAGATCCTTCATTAGAGGATATGGGACGTAAGTATTGGAAAAAAAGAAGTTACATCTTCCAGGGATTTGTTAATGAAAATCCATTAAATGAAGAAGCACCTGAAAATCCAATCAGACGTTTTGTAATTGGACCGCAAATATTTAATATAATCAAATCAGCACTCATGGATCCTGATATGGAAAACCTTCCAACAGACTATGTAGCAGGTACTGATTTTAGATTAGCAAAAACTACAAAAGGACAGTATGCAGACTACAGTACTTCTAAATGGGCAAGAAAGGAAACTGCTCTAACTGAAGAACAATTGGCGGCAATTGATACACATGGTTTGTATAACTTAAACGACTTCCTTCCTGCAAAACCAACACCAGAAGGTGTACAGGCGATTGCGGAAATGTTTGAGGCAAGTGTAAATGGAGAACTGTATGATCCAGCAAAATGGGGTAACTTTTACAAACCCTACGGACTTGATGTTGGAACACAGACACAATCAACTGTGGCACCAGCTCAAACTGTACAGCCAACTGCAACAGAGAGTGTGGCTCCTGTAACAGCACCTACACCAGCAGTAGCAGAAACAACTGCACCAGCAGTAGAAACTCCTGCTCCAGCACCAGTGGCTGAAACAGTAGCAACTGCTCCAGCAGAGGACACAGGCAAGAAGTCAGCAGATGACATTCTTAATATGATTCGTAACAGACAATCATAAGGAGATATCATGCAAAAACCTTTTGACTTAACAAAGTTCAGAACTGGATTGACAAAAAGCATATCTGGTATTAGTGCAGGATTCCATGACCCTAGGGATTGGATCAGCACTGGTAACAAAACATTAGACTACCTAATTAGTGGGGACTTCAATGGAGGTATCCCACTAGGTAAAGTTAGTGTGTTTGCAGGTGAATCAGGTTCTGGTAAATCGTTTATATGTTCTGGAAACATTGTTAAAAATGCACAAGATAAAGGATGTCAAGTAGTATTATTTGACTCTGAAAACGCATTGGATGAACAATGGTTACAGGCATTAGATGTAGACACTTCTCCAGAAAAATTACTGAGAGTAAGTGTTTCAATGATTGATGACGTTGCCAAAGCAATATCTGAATTTATGAAAGACTACAAAGCAAATTATGGTGATCTGGAATATGATGAAATGCCAAAACTTGTTTTTGTAGTAGACAGTTTAGGTATGCTTTTAACTCCTACAGACGTTGATCAATTTAACAAAGGTGATATGAAAGGCGATATGGGCCGTAAACCAAAGGCATTAGCCTCCTTGGTTAGAAATACGGTAAACCAAATCGCCCCTTTCCCTATTGCCTTAGTGGCAACAAATCATACTTATGCATCACAAGATATGTTTGACCCTGATGATAAAATATCAGGCGGACAAGGTTTTATATATGCATCAAGTATTGTTGTAGCAATTAAAAAACTTAAACTAAAAGAAGATGCTGACGGAAACAAAGTATCTACAGTACAAGGTATTAGAGCCGCTTGTAAAGTTATGAAGTCAAGATACAGCAAACCTTTTGAAGGTGTGCAGATCAAGATACCATATGAAAGCGGAATGGATCCATATAGTGGTATGTTAGAGATGTTAGAATCCAAAGGCATTGTGGAAAAAGTCGGGAATAAACTTTCTTATGTATCACCAGTAACTGGTGAGGAAATAAAAGAGTTCAGAAAAGGCTGGACTAATGATAAACTTCAACTAATTATAGATGAATGGGGACAAAATCCTAAAGTACAAGATGAAGTTGAGGATATAGACCCTGATGTATTAGAACCAGATATGGAGGATTATACAGATGAGTCCTGAAACAGCACTACTATTAGATGCCTGGGATACCGTTAAGTCGTTTATTCCGGCAAAGGAAAGGCTTCACGTAGCAGAAGAACTTGTAAGAACATTTGAAGATCATGTAAGCATCTCAGATGCAGAGGATCATTTAAATGAATTCGATACAGTTATGAAGGCGGCGTTGGTTAGTCATTTTGATATCGGCCTTGAAGATGAGGACGATGAGGAGTGGGAATATTAATGGCAACCCATTATAATAAAATTGTTGACGATCTAGGTAATATTGTAGATGCTATTGCATACTATGAGAAAGAACTAGAAGATGCAAGATGGGAAGTCAGAATAAAAGGGAGTTTGGAGAAAGCCTCCTCCTCCCTTCCCGGTCTGACAGAGTTTCGCTTCAATCAACTACAAGAGATTGAAGCAATACTCGAACATTTAAATATAGAACTTCGCAAAGAACGTTCTAAAATATTTCGTAAATACCTAGAAAACTATAATAGAACTTTAAGTAGCCGAGACGCAGATAAATTTGTTGACGGTGAACAAAGTGTTATAGATTTATCTCACTTAGTTAATCAATTCAGTCTTTTAAGAAATAAATACTTGGGTATAATGAAAGGTCTTGATACAAAACAATGGCAAATTGGACACATTACAAGACTCAGAACTGCAGGTATGGAAGATATAGTAATTGATTAATGATTAAAACATTTGAATACGACCTAATACAATGTCAAGAAAGAACTTGGCATAGTTGGGAAAATTTTACAGAAACACTAACACAAAACTTCCAAAGTTTTAGGCAGTCAAATCCTGATGAGCCTGTAAAAATTGTTTTTAGTTATACTTGTGAAGGTACAATGTGGCTTGTTGACGGCAGTCACTTTTATAAAGCAATACATGATTTCGGTAAAAAGTATAATGTAAATTTAAGCAATATAACATACAAAGGCTCAAACGAAAAATTACAAGACAGTTACGATAATTGGCATAGGCTATACTCAGACACACCAGACAAAATAAATGTAGTGAGTGAATGCTTTGGACTCTACTTGTATAGAAAAAATAGTGGGTATCATGATAAATTAATATACACTAAAGAAGCACCTACACACCTAAGAAGTAAAAAATATAATTGCCTAAATGCAAATATGTTGCCACATAGATTAATGTTTATGTTAGCAATGCAAAAAAATGGTTTGATAAATACGGAAAATACTTATACAAGTTTCCATGCTTATCCAGAACTATTAAATCCAAGTCCTGAAGATCCTATACTTAAACATGATAAATGGGCCAGCATACTGACACCAGAATTTAAATCTCAATTACCAATACAATTTGATTTGTCTGGGAATTGGGAACAAATATACGATAAGATATTTGAAAGTTATCCTCAGGTAAATGGATTAGATTGGAATAAGGTGGGAGATTTTAGATATCTTTATGAAGATTGTTACTTTACTGTAACTACAGAAAGTTCAGAGAGTCATGATTTATGTGATTATCATTGGGACGACAAAGTAAATGACTATTTTAGAAGTTTTCATAAAGAGATGTTTCTAACAGAAAAAATTACAAGGCCTATGCTTAACTTACATCCACAAATTATATACGGAGCATCAGGAACATTAGAACATTTACACAGTATTGGATTTAAAACATTTAGTGACTATTGGGACGAACATTATGATCATTTAAACGGAGAACGTAAACTAGATGCAATAATGGATATACTAATAGACTTAGGTTCCAGATCACAAGAAGACTTACACGACATGTATTGGGATATGATGCCAATACTTAAACATAATCAAGCAGTTCTGCTCGATATTACTATTTAAACACTTGACATTTAGTTAAAATTTGCTATACTATATATATTAGTTAGGTATATATGGGAATAATTTTAACAATTTTAATTTTACTAGGTTTTGGGTATATCTTTAGAGATACATTTGATAGTCCTAGTGGTTGTTTATCTACAATACTTTCGATTTTATTGTTAATTTATCTTACAAATTTATTATTTACTAGTTGACAAATATAAAAAATTTGTTATAATATACTTATATTTAAATAAAGCCGTGGGAGGCAAATATGAAAAATAGAGACTTTGTTAAGATTAAAAATGGCATACACAGAAGTAAGCCAGTAACAAACGCAGTATTCCCTTTACTCAAAGGGGTAACATTTGGTAAACGTGGAGCATTTGTAACAGTTGATGCAACTGCTTTAATGGGAGCCGAGTTCACAAAAATCAGAGTATTAGTTGATTCTCCAAGTGAAGTTGTTCCAGCAACTGAGCAAGAGTATAACAGTTTTATACCTGAAAACATGAAGCCTAAAAAGAAAAAGGAAACTACCAAACAAGCAATGGACAGAATTGCTGAAAGATTTAGAATCCTTGATGAGATGACTGATGCAGTTGCTAACGGTGTTGTTAGAGGACTAATTGTATCAGGCCCTCCAGGAGTAGGTAAAAGTTTTGGTGTTGAAACTATACTTGAAGAGTATGATGCAATGGCAAAAATTGGTGGTAAAGTAAAAACTGAAATTGTAAAAGGTTCAATGACACCAATTGGTTTATATCAAACACTATTTAATAATAGTGCAGAAGGTGATATACTTGTATTTGATGACTGTGATAGTGTGCTATTTGACGAAGTTTGTCTTAATATGCTTAAAGCGGTTTTAGACTCAGGTAAGAAAAGAACTATTAGTTGGAAAGCAGAATCTTCAGCACTAAGAAGAGAAGGAATACCTGATAGATTTGATTTTAAAGGTGGAGTTATCTTTATTACTAATGTGAACTTTGAAAATGTTAGAAGTAAAAAGATACAAGATCACTTAGCCGCTCTTATGTCAAGATGTCACTACATTGATTTAGGAATGGATTCAATAGACGATAAGTTTATTAGAATTAACCAAATCATTAGAGATGGTATGCTTAAAGAGTATGGCTTTAGCAAGGAGTTCGAAAAAGAAATTGTTGACTTTATGCATGAGAACGCTCAGAGGCTCAGAGAGATATCATTAAGAATGGTACTCAAGATAGCCGACTTGGCAAAAATGAACTTTGATAACTGGAAGGGGTTAGCAAGGTCAACATGTATGACTAGGTTCGATATCTACTCGTAAAGTTTAGAGCCCTTAATAAATATTTTTAAGGGTTCCCCCTAGTGTTCAAAACCCTCCCACTTTGAACACGATTAGCCCCCAAATTTATTTGGGGGTTTCTTATATAAACCTCTTGACAAATTCTAATACCAATGTATAATTAAACTTATAAATTAAATTGCGACTTTTACGTCATGGAGATATAATGAATTTTGAAGATTTTTTTCATAAACACATATTAAAGATTACATTTATAATATGTTTACCGCTTCTTACTGCATGGGCATTTGCAGATGAAATAGAAGAAATTGTTGTGACAGCACAACAAGAAAAAACAATTAAAGCAGACCCAATTACTAGCAGTAGTTTAATGAGTGCTATAATGCCAGTCTTTACCTGGAATGCAGGTGGCTATGGCGGGTTTATTGGGTATAATGAAAGAGGTGCTCAAACATCACATACATCAGTTTATGTAAATGGTATTCCAGCAAACGACCCAGGTGCAAGTTGGTATGACTTTGGACATGACTTTGCTAGTGGCCAAACAGTTAAGGTTATATCTGGTGCTAATGGAGTTTTATACGGCTCAGGTAGTATGGCTGGAACAGTACTAATACAAGACACTATAGAACGTGGACTAACACTTAGAGCAGAGGATGAAGTAAACTATTTTAGAATTGCTCCTGTTGATCAGTTAGAGTTTAGTATGGTTAAAGATAGTATGGGTAGTGTTCGTAATGACAATGACGAAGAAGACAATTACGAAAACAAAACAGCAAGGTTTAATATAGATGCAGGAGACTTTAGTATTGTAGGTAAGTTTACTGAGTACGAATACGACTATGATAATTGTTATGATTATGACTTTGGGCAAAGTAACGACTGCTTACAAGACGGTCAAAGATATAATGTTGCTATTAGGAATGATTATATCACAATAGGCAGAAACTATAATACAGCAGAATACTTTACTGAATTAGAACCTACATATACAAATGAAAGTTATAGAGATTATTTTAGAATTGGTAATCAAGTAGAACTTAGTAATAGTTTGAATGTTGCATTTGGTATAGATGTAGAAAAACAGTATTATAATACAAGCAGTTGGCAAAATGTGGAAGGTACTGAAACAGTTTTAGTAAGTGATACAAGACCAGGCTCCTATACAGATGACAATTTAAGTTATAATGATGGTACATTATTACCTTTATGGAATGGTACAATAGAACCTGATCTTGATAATGCATATGAAGTTGTACAAGGAAACGGTGTATATACCCTAACACAATTAGATGAAAAACATTCAGATGAAAATGGAGGTATATATTTTCAAGCCAATGCTAACTTTATACTAAATTATAACTTTGGTATTAGACTAGGTAATGATGATCAGAATGCTCTTAGACTGGGTATAGAAAAAGGAGACTTCTTTTTTAACATTGGTAACAGTTTTAGAAAAGCAAACTTATATGAAAAGTTTGGTGATGGAGTTGTACAAGGCAATGAGGAACTAGAGCCTGAAAAAGGTGTAGGTGTTGAATTAGGATATGGTGTATTAAGTGTATTCATGTATGATTTTGAAGAAGCAATAGAATATGTTCCAGGATATTATACAGATGTTATTACAGCAACATTGGAACTTAATGCTGATTTATCTGTAAATAAAGACGGCACATATGGTGGTTGTGTATTAGATCCTAATTATACAGCATCAGATGGTATGCCATTAGGTTGTGTTTACACATTAGTAGAAGATAATAATCCAGTTTATACTATGCCTACCTATGCTAACACAGGAGAATACACCACAGCAGGTATGAGATATGCAAATAACTTTGGTCCTCTTTTTGTAATGTTAAAATATACAGATACAGATCAAACCAGAGTACCTAAATTTGCTGGTGTATTACAATACAGCGAAGACTTTTTTAATGTAAACTTTAGAATAAAGTATGCATTTAATTTAGATAGAGCACCTGGACCTTATGATGTATTAGAAGAAGGACAGGAGTATTTAGAAGACTTGAATAAGTTAAACTTGTATGTGACAAAACAGTTTACAAATGGTTTAACAATTTCCTTTAAAGCAGAAAACATAACAGACGAAGTAGTAGAAGTTGTTCCTTTTTATAATACACAAGGTACAGAATATTACTTGACATTAGGGTACACTTGGTAGTATAATACAGTATGGCAAAATGTGTTTTAGAAATTAGAGACGAGGTTAATGTTCGTTTCAAAGGACTTGATGTAAAAGCAAGGCGAAAGATTTCTGATGCCTGTAAATATTTTTTACCACATGCTTATCATATGCCTGCTTATAAGTTAGGCAGATGGGACGGCTGTGTAAGGTATTGTGACATTGGTGGCAGAACATATTTCCATTTATTAGATAAACTTGTTCCTATTATTACTGCTGAAGGTTATGAAATAGAAGTACAAGATAATCGTAAGCCTTGGGAATTTAGTTTCCAACATGTAAATCAACAAAGTTATGAACATGTAAAGTGGCCTAAAAAACATCCAGCAGAAGGACAGCCTGTAATACTTAGAGACTATCAGGTTGATATTATAAACAAGTTTTTAGATAACCCACAATGTTTACAAGAGATTGCCACAGGTGCAGGTAAAACACTTATAACTGCCGTGTTAAGTCATAAATGTGAACCATATGGTAGAACAATAGTAATTGTTCCTAACAAAGATTTGGTTGTACAAACAGAAAAGGACTATAAAAATTTAGGCATGGATGTTGGTGTACTTTACGGAGACAGAAAAGAATATGATAAGACACATACAATATGTACATGGCAAAGTTTAAGTGTATTGGAAAAGAAAAGTAAAAATTATGAAGCAGATTTCCCTATAGATGAGTTTTTAGAAGATGTTGCCTGTATTATGGTAGACGAGGTTCACAAAGCCAAAGCAGATGTATTAAGAAACTTATTGAGTGGTGTGTTTGCTCATGTACCTATTAGATGGGGACTTACAGGAACTATTCCTAAAGATGAACATGAAGCAGTAGGTTGTACTTGTAGTTTAGGACCTGTGATAGGAAAAATGAGCAGTAAAGATCTACAGGATAAGGGTGTACTTGCTGATTTAGATATTAATGTACTACAACTGCAAGACGGTATGATTCAGTTTAGTAATTATGCACAAGAGCTAAAATGGCTAGTAACTGATGAAAAAAGGTTAAAAGAAATATCAGAAATAATAAAAAGTGTTGCTATAAATGGAAATACGTTAGTATTAATAGACAGAATAGCAACAGGAGAACGTTTAGAAGAATTAAATCCAGATTGGGTATTTGTTTCAGGTTCAATGAAACAACAAGATAGACAAGATAATTATGATGACGTATCTGAAATGGATAATAAAGTTATAGTAGCAACATATGGTGTTGCGGCTGTAGGCATAAACATACCCAGAATATTTAATCTGGTAATGTTAGAGCCAGGAAAAAGTTTTGTAAGAGTAATACAAAGTATTGGCAGAGGCATAAGAAAAGCCTCTGACAAAGACTATCTTAATGTATTAGATGTAACTAGTAACTTAAAATATAGTAAAAGGCATCTTACAAAAAGAAAACAATTTTATAAAGAACAAGGATTTAGATTCCAAGTTACAAAAGTTGCATACAAATAAAAAGGAAAAAATATGAAAATACTTACAGTAGAAAATAATACATACGATATAGATTGCGTACCTGATGAAATAGATGATATTAGGTATTGTGTACTTGACGGAGGAGATCCAGAGTATGTAGACTTTTATTTTCTTCCATTGATATTTTTAGAGAGTTTCCATGCTCCTGCAATATGTTTACAAATTGGCGAGTATAATGTACAAATGCCAATGGATTGGAGTGTACTACTTTGTGATGAAGATCTAGATGGTATAGAAGTATTGCCATTAGCAAGTTTAAACAATAGAGGATTTAGAGTGTTAGTAATGAATCCATTAACAACCAGGATACCACAGAGCCAAGAAATAGGTATTACAAATGTGTACCAGGATGTAAAATGGTATTTCCCTAAATTAAAAAATGGTCATATGTTAGCAGTTCCATTAGAAGATGGACCTAATCCAAAGTGTGCATATTTTGTAAAAGATGCAAATAAAGTTAAAAATATCCAAATAGCAGATCTTGTATGATAGAAGTTTTGTTTTGGAGTTTAATTGTAATTACATGGGCGTCAGTAGGCTTACATGTAATAAAAGAGTTTGTGAGAAATCACATAGAATAGGAGAATAAAATGATAGAACCAAGTATTAACAAACCTAGTCTATTTAGAAGAACTGTAATGGGACTTGTAAATGGCTGGAGACGTGTAATGGATGTGAGATACAATCCATTAAGAGTAATCAAAGACCCGAGTCTGCAGACATACTTTATGTTGGTATTATTTACTATATGGAGTGTGTTCTTTGGCTTCTTAGCCGCAAACTACTTAGGGTTTTTTAATTATAATACTGTTATCAGTATTGTAATACATATTTCTATTTTGCTACCATTAGCATTCACTAATGCAATCTTTGTTGATGCAGAACGTGATGGGCATAAATGGTTAAAAGAATGGAAAGAAGAGCAGAATAGATATACTATTATAACAAACAGACTAAAAAAGAAAAATTTAGTTATGTGGGATCCGAGCAAGGAGGCATAATGGCAATATCAGATGAAATGAGAGAACAACTTGAAATGGTTGTTCAGTATGGTGATCAAATAAAAGCAATGTTCAAAGAACAAGATGACGTTGACTATGAAATTGGTGACTATGATGAACCTATCACACAAATGTTAGGTCATATGAATGAAGTAATGGAAACAATTGACGGAGGTTGGTAAAAATGTCAAAAAGAAGATTTAGAATAGAAGGCGGCAGATACGGTGGAGAACTTGTTTTAGGAGAAGTAAATCCATCATTTGTAAGTTATTATGCAGAACTAGATGATACTAGTGAACTTATTGATGCAGTATTAGAAGCAGAAGATTGGGAACCAAAAGAGGACGAAGATAATGATACATTATTAGATCCAGAAGGCCCACCACACCCTGCATGTCCAGGTGAAGATTTTTACATGTGGGAAAATGATGAATTTGAACACATTAATAGTGCCTATGCAGATGGCGGATTTACAGTATATGAAGTTCCAGCAGATGGCTCAGAAGATTATGATTATGAAAAAGAAGTCTACGAAGGAGAAGCAATCCATGTATATGGCAGAGAAGGCGGATACTTTAGTACTGATGACGAACCAGAAGTAATAAACGAAGAAGATGAAGACGGTAACAAATATGTTCCTGTCTTATGTTTTCATAGTTGCGAAAAAGGTTCTTTTGGTGCTTGGTTTGTGGAAACAGACGGCGAAGATTTTGATGAGTTTAAACTTGGAATGGGTGTTGTTGAAACAAATTTAGGTGAATTTGTTGATGCAGTATTTTACGATAAAGTGGAATTAGATTGCGAATATGATTACAATGACACAACCGGTAAAAGTTATGACGCTCAAGTAGGCTGGTTAAATACTAAGTGGCATGATAGTCAGGAAAACATTAATGAAAACATTGATGAATATCTTGCAGAGTTTGAAGATAATGCAGAATGGGAAAGGGAAAATAGATGAAACGAATTTTAATTTGTGGACTACCAGGTTCAGGTAAATCTACTCTTGCAGAAAAACTAGTTAGTATTTTAGGAAATGCTGACTGGTATAATGCAGACGATATTCGTAAAAAATTTAATGATTGGGACTTTTCTATAGAAGGCAGAGAAAGGCAAATGAAACGTATGCAGGATTACGTTCGTAAGAGTGTTGCTAAAGGTAATTATGGCATTGCAGACTTTGTGTGTCCAACCAATGAACTTAGAGAAAAATTTATGCCTGAGTATGTTATTTGGATGAATACCATAGAAGAAGGCAGGTTTGAAGATACTAACAAATTGTTTGAAAAACCACAAGGTCCCATTGATGTTGAAATAAAAGCAGACGAATGGTGGACAGAAGAAGCGGTAGAGCACTTTGCTAGGCTTATAGCAGTAGATATCAAAGACCATGAATTCCAACCTAAACTTCCTGTTACACAAATGCTAGGAAGATTTCAACCCTGGCACGAAGGACATCAAAAGTTATTTGAAAGAGCACTAGCAAAACATGGACAAGTTGCAGTAATGGTCAGAGATATGCCATTAAGTGATGACAATCCGTGGCAGGTAGATGATGTTTGTGAACTAGTTGAACTTGCATTGGCTGACTTTGCCGGTAAGTTTAGAGTATATAGTGTTCCAAATATTATGAATATTACTTACGGCAGAGGCGTAGGTTATAAGATTGAAGAGGAAGTTCTCGATGAGGAAACACAACAAATTAGTGCAACTAAGATTCGAGAACAGATGAGAAAGGATGGCGAACTATAAAGTCTATGAAATAAAATTCAATGACGGAATGGTTTATTACGGTTATACAGCAAAGCCTTTTAAAATGAGAATGGCAGAGCATATGACAAGTAGCCAAAAAGGCAAGAACAAGTTATATAAAAAAATGCGTAATGCAGAATATGATTGTGATTGCAGAGTTATTAATAGTTTCCCAACAATGGAAGAAGCATTGGATTGGGAGAAGAAACTTATAAAAAGGACTCCACATGATTTGAAACTTAATACAAGTTGGGGTGGAGAGAATGGAGAAAATAATTTTAGACGATGGAAACAACAAGATATCATTAAAAAGTATTTTAAAAGGAAAAAGTCTAAATACAAGTTTTAGCCATCCTGCTTATACGAGGTATCCACATTTGAAGCCACAACCAACTGATGCACAATATACAGATTGGAAAGAGTGGTTTGCATGGAAACCAGTAACACTACTTTCTGGAAGGAGAGTATGGTTGCAAAAAATATATAAAAGAGAAAGGACGGTGCAATGGGTACCTCCTGCTTTCCCTGAAGGATCGTTTGATCGTATTGAATATTCTACTTGGGAAGACATAATGGAAAACAAATTTAAATAGGAAAACAAAAAATGTACGAATTTACAAGTGAGAGTGTTAGTAAAGGGCACCCAGATAAGATAGCAGACCAAATATCAGATGCTGTAGCAACATATCTTATAGATAAAAATATATCACATAGAGCGGCTGTAGAAACTTTAGTTACTACAAATATGGTTACACTTGCTGGAGAATATAAAAGCGATAAGTTTGATAAAATATATATTGAAAAACTTATACGGGCTATAATAAGAGATATTGGCTATGAGCAAACCGGGTTCCATTGGGAAAAGTTAAAAGTTTACAATGAACTACATGGACAAAGTCCAGATATTGCACTAGGCACAGACGATTTCGGAGCAGGAGATCAAGGTATCATGTTTGGATATGCATGTAATGAAACTCCTAATAATATGCCTAGTGCAATTTATTACAGTCATGAAATATTAAAGGCATTAGACAATGCCAGAACAAATGGTGCAACATGGCTAGGTCCAGATAGTAAAGCTCAGGTAACCTATTTTTATGACAGTATTGGCAAGCCAATGTACATTAAATCTATTGTATGTAGCACTCAGCATAGTGAAGACTTAGATATAGAAGAGGTTAGAGAACGTGTAATAGATATCATTTTGCCTGTAGTAAAAGATCAAATTCATGTACTTAAAACGGTATGGCATATAAATCCTACAGGCAGATTTGTAATTGGTGGTCCTGATGGAGACACAGGACTAACAGGAAGAAAAATTGTTGTAGACACTTATGGGGGATATGCTCCACATGGTGGAGGTGCCTTTAGTGGAAAAGATTGCACTAAGGTAGACAGGAGTGCCGCCTATATGGCCAGATACTTGGCAAATAATGTTGTAGGTTGTGGACAAGCAGATAACTGTACTGTACAATTAAGTTATGCTATAGGTATAAAAGAGCCTACTAGTGTATATGTTTATGCTGATGGAGAAGTTAGAGACGACTTATCAGAAAGTATTATAGATAAAGTAGACTTAACTCCTAAAGGTATAATTGATAAGTTTGACCTATTTAATTTAGATTTAACTAAAACAACTAATTATGGTCATTTTGGTAAAAGTGACATGTTATGGGAAAGAATAAATTTATGGACATAAAAGAAAGTATTAGAACAGTTCCTGATTTTCCTATAGAAGGAATACAGTTCAGGGATATTACAAGCCTATTAGAAAGCCCAGAAGCTCTTAATAAAGCACTTATAGACATGACTGCTAGTTGTATGATGTTTAAAGCAACAAAAATTGTAGCAATAGAAAGCAGAGGGTTTATTTTTAGTTCTCCAATTGCTAGAGATATGGAGTTACCTTTAATACTTGCAAGAAAGCCTGGTAAATTACCTAACCCTACATATCAAAGAAGTTATAAGTTAGAATACGGAGAAACATCGCTACACATACAGCAAAATTCAAATTTAAAGCCTAATGATAAAATTGTTATTATAGATGACTTGATTGCAACAGGTGGTACAGCCACAGCAATAGCAAGTTTAATTTGCCAATGTTGGAATATACCTAGAGAAAATATTTTAATTCTGGCCGCAATAGACTTGCCCGATTTAGGTGGAAGTGCTATAATAAAAGAAGCAGGATTTAATGTAGAAACATTAATAGAGTTTGAAGGAGAATAATAATGGAAATTATAAATTTTATAATTGGAATTATTTTTTTAATTGGTGCAGGTGCATTTGCAATAGGTTCCTCTATATTGGTACATGAGAAAAAAGAAAGATA
>Ga0213866_10000847_pt1 | contig 23828 bp, 13 predicted proteins | sample PICome_11_FD_160079 | JGI IMG/M metagenome (GOLD analysis project Ga0213866, IMG submission 160079) | Coastal seawater microbial communities near Pivers Island, North Carolina, United States - PICO284 | ecosystem: Environmental > Aquatic > Marine > Coastal | place: USA: North Carolina...
GTTGAAGAGATCAGCGCCATCCGCGCGCAGCGAGATAGCCTGCTCTACGGAGGGGAAGCGCAGGCTGTCGAAGGTCAGACTCGACTCGCCCGCGAAGAAGGTGGCGGTGCGCGCACCTTGCAACTCATGTGCGCTGCCGAGCGAGCGCAGGGAGACTTGCGTGTCGTGATCCGGCGCGCTCAGCTTGCGCGTGACTTGGTCGCGCACGCGCAGCACTGCGCGGAAAGGCTCATCCTTGAAGGCGCGAGCGGGAATCCAGGAGAACTCCAGCCCCAGTCGCGGACGCACTTCGACGTCGACGCTGATATCCCGTGAGCGGTAGCCGGGGATGCCGATCTTGAGCTGGTACGTGCCTGTGCGTGAGAGGTTGAGCGAATCGAAGCTGATTGCGCCACTCGCTGGAATGCTGGCTTGCCGCGTTCCGCTGAGCAGCTCGTCGGTTGCGGGGAGCGAGACTTCAAGCGTCTGCCCGGCGAAGCGCGCGCGCGAATCTTTGCTGCCAGCATCGAGCTGCACTTGCAGCGCGAAGGCGTGGCCGGCGACGGGCGTGCTAATCTCGCTGACGCTCAGACTGAATGCGGGAAGACTCGCGGGTGCGTGGTGAGGCTCGCGCTGGCAGGCACTCATCACCAGCACGCAGAGCGCGAGCGCTGCGAGGCATGGAATGAGTGTGTAAGCGCTGCGCATCACGAGGTGCTTCCTTATTAGAGAGCTACTCTTGTTCGTCTTGCCCGGTGTTGTTCATTGGAAAGCGCGCGACGGGCAAGTACCAGCCATCGCTCAGCTTGATGAATTCGCGCTGATAGCTGCCGAGTGCTCCGCCCAATTCGAGCGCGAGTAATGCGCGATCATCGAGCACCTCCCAGGCGTCGATCTCTCCCATCAAAGCAGATTCAATCTTGTCCCAGAGCGGCGCGACAGAGGGCATGAGATACGCGCGATAGGCCCAGCGCTGATCGAGTTTGCTCATCGCGGGATACGCGCTCCGGGGCGCCGATGCTCGCAGTAACGCGCTTTGATCCTGAGCGTGTCTCGCAGCAAGCAATGAGGCGAGGAGCGCTTGGGGCGAGCTGCGATCAAGCTGAAAGTTGGGCTCGGTGATGTTCGAGGGAGCTTCGCCGAGCGCGGGATAGTCCGGCGCGGGGGCATCGAGATTCACGTCAGGAAAGTCAGCTTCAACGCCTGAAGCAAGCGGGCTGGAGTTCGACTGACTGGCGTCTGATGCAGAGGGCTGCGCATTGATGTTCGAGGTTGCAGGCACGTCGATTGCGACGCACATCGCCAACGCGACGGCACTTACTCCGCCAATCAGCCAGAAACCTCGCATGCTGCGGGCCACACTGCCTCCTACAGTTGACTCTAAGCGGCACGAGCGCTCACCATGCGCTCTGCCGTGACAGTGCGATGATCATAGCAAGGGCGAGGCTAGTAGTCACGAAGGAGATAGAGTGAGACTGGAAAACTTGTAGCGAGGACTGACACACGAAGTTGTCAGCCCTTGCCACGAAAGCGCGATTCTCGAATTGAAGTCGCGAGTACCAGCGATTCTCGAAACGATACGCTAGCGCATCAGCGCGGATTTCGCGCGCTCAATCACCCAGGCTTCAACCTGCGGGCGTTCGTCAGGGCGAAGATTCGCTCGGGGCGCGAACTCGTCAAAGATGCCGGGCCAATCTTCCGGCGCATACTCGTGCGGCGCTGGAGCGGCGTGGCAGGAGCCGCACTTCTTGTTGTAGAGGCGCTCGACGGCTTCCGGCGTGCTGAGATCGCGAGGGGGGAGATTGCAGCCGCTCGTCATCAAGGCGATTGAGGCTGCGCAAAGCGTCGCGGAGATGCTCAGGACGACGCTGCTTCTGTTCAGGTTCATGCTTACTCCGAAGAATCCACTTGAGCGCGGCTATTGCGTGGAGCCGCGCTCATGTGGTTGGAGGAGAGGTTGAGCGTTGAGTCGCTTCCTCTTTTAGAGGTCGGTGTTTAGAAGTAGGTGCTGACGCTGAGCACAAAGCGGTCGGCTTCGTCTTCCGCGAAGTGCGAGGAGTTGGCCATCTTGTACTCGGCGCGGATCACCGTCTTGAGGAAGGGGCGGAAGGCAATGCCAAAGGTGAATGCCTGGCGGTCGTCGCGACGGGCTGCGCCTTCGACGTTGTCGTTCAGGTCGTTCTCTTCCCAGCGAGCGACAAGCGCGATGTAGCCGGAGCTTGAGAGCCAGCCGCCAACCATGTCTTCTTCGCTGTTATCCCAGGGGCGGAACTTGAAGGCCGCTTGCACGTAGTAACCGTCGAGGCCGTCGATCACGCCCGGGCCATCGCGGTTGATGTTGATGCGAGCGTACTCGCCTTCAAAATCGACGCCGAAGCCGTCGGTGTCGAGCCAGTTCATGCCGAGTTTGAAGTCGCCACCCCAACCGATCGTTTGCGCGGTGCCGTTGTTGGCGATGCGCTGGATGTTGAAGCTACCGCCGAGTTGCATGGTCAAGTAGTCCATGCCCTCGCTCAGGCGGCCAAAGTCAGGCGTGAACTGGAAGCGGCTCCACAGCGCCTTGTCGTAGTTGTTGTCGTCGCGGAAGGAGTTGCGAGCATCGCGCGCTCCGCCGTTGTTGCTAAAGCCATCCGTGAAGCCTTGCGTGACCATCACGTCGTAGTGGAACTGAAAGCCGTCTTCGTTGAAGTCACCGGCAATGCCGACGCCGGGCTGGTCGAATGCCGAGGGCACAACGCGACGAGCAACGAATGGACGATCGAAGAGATCATGCAGCGGATCGTCGTGCGTCAGATTGTAGGCGCCGAATGGAATCAGCAGCAGGCCAGTCTTGATGTGGAACTCTTCCGCGAGCTCGAAATCTAGCTCGGCGAACTCGACGAGAATCTCGTTGTCAGAGAGGAAGCCAACGTCCGCTCCGCCGCCTTCAATCTCAATTTCGGTGGCAAAGCTCAGGCGCTCAGCAATTTGTACTTCAAATTGCGGCACGAAGCGGTGCTGATCGAAGTAGCTGGAGTCCGGCGTCCCGGCGTTTTCGTCGCCGTTGTGGTAGCGGTAGGCGAGGCTGAAGTAGCCGCCAAAGCTGACCTTTGATGCGTGGGGGCGGAGCTTGCGGGTTTCGGCTGGATCGCCAAGACCGAGCGCTTCGCGCTCGCTTTCAAGTTGAGCAACGCGCGCTTCAAGTGCGGCGAGGCGATCTTCACCCTGCGGGGCAGCTTCGCCAGCATCGTCGGCAGAGAGTGCAGGAGCGGTGCAAAGCAGCAGCGCTGTGATGGCCATCAGTTTCAGATTCAAGCGTGTCATGTGTCGGAATCCTTTGTCAAGGGAATCACCCCGTGCAAGCCGCTTAGGGGTATGTAGGCAGGTTTGCGCGGCTTACTGCGTCTGAGATTCGTTCTCAAGTGCAGCGGGAGGGGAAGGTAATGGGGTTGAGATTGACTCGCAATATAAAAAGGGAGTAAAGTTGTCAGGTTGGGCGAGCAAAAGAACGCAGTGCTTGAGCGTTGACGCTCAAGGCATCTCTTTGTAATGGGAGCGCATCACGGTTGAGCGGATCAAGTGCCAGCCAAGAATGATTCGCTTCGTCGCCACAGAAGCTGCGTTTTGGGCTGCTTGAGTCAAAGGAACGCGAGGTGAAAGTTTTTTTTGCAGGCTGCTTGCGGGCAAGACTTCGATTGCTATCTTCCGTGTTCCTTTTCGCGGCAAGCGATGGGTTCGCGCAGGTCTCAACACCAAGTATAGGTGCGACCCGCGCCCTGAAATTGCGGCACTAGGGGCGACTGAGGCTTGAAACGCTGCTGGCGTAGCTCAACGGCAGAGCTCCCGCTTTGTAAGCGGACGGTTGCGAGTTCGAATCTCGCCGCCAGCTCCAGCGCGAAACCTTCGCTTCATGCGAGGGCGCTTTGTCGCGCGAACCTTCGGGTGATCGCAGCGACGAGGTGGACGAGCGTGCTCGGCGGGTGTAGCTCAATGGCTAGAGCATCTGCCTTCCAAGCAGAGGGTTGTGGGTTCGACTCCCATCACCCGCTCCAGTTCGACCGGACCAGGCACGGCCTGCGCTGATGAGTGCGGGCCTTGTTTCACCGATAGGGCCGGGAGTGACCGAGCGAACGCAAGATTGATGCCTGTGCTATGGCGCAGTGGCGAGAACGCAGCGAAAGCTCGCCTATAGTTATGGAAGCGCTGCTATAGCTCAGTGGTAGAGCGCGTCCTTGGTAAGGACGAGGTCGCGGGTTCAAATCCCGCTAGCAGCTCCAGTTTTTTTGCAGACCTGATTTTGTGGTCAAAGTGGGGAGCCGGTCGGCCCCCGGATTGTATATCGCCCAACGTTGCGGCGATTTCGGAGGTAGGGAGACTATGGCTCGTGAAGTGTTTGTGCGCAAAAAGCCGCACGTGAATATTGGTACGATCGGTCACGTTGACCATGGCAAGACGACTCTGACGGCTGCCATCTGCATGCACCTTGGTAACAAGGGTACCGCGAAGAAGCGTTCGTACGCTGACATCGACAATGCGCCGGAAGAGCGCGAGCGCGGTATTACGATCAACACGTCGCACCAAGAGTATGAGACGGAAACCCGTCACTACGCGCACGTTGATTGCCCCGGCCACGCCGATTATGTGAAGAACATGATCACCGGCGCAGCCCAGATGGACGGCGCGATTCTCGTGGTGTCGGCCGCTGACGGCCCGATGCCGCAGACCAAGGAACACATCCTGCTGGCTCGCCAGGTCGGTGTGCCCGCGGTCGTGGTCTTCCTGAACAAGGTTGATCAGGTCGACGACGAAGAACTGCTTGAGCTGGTTGAGCTGGAAGTCCAAGAACTTCTGAGCAAGTACGAGTTCCCTGGCGACGACACGCCGATCATCCGCGGCTCGGCCCTCAAGGCCATGGAAGCTGCTGGCGAAGGTAACCAAAACGAAGCCACCGAGTGCATCGACAAGCTGATGGCTGCCGTTGACAGCTTCATCCCTGCGCCTGAGCGCGATGTGGACAAGCCCTTCCTGATGCCCGTCGAAGACGTGTTCTCGATCAAGGGTCGCGGTACCGTGGTGACTGGTCGCGTTGAGCGTGGCCGCATCGAGGTCAACGACAACATCGAAATCATCGGCATGCAAGAAGAGAAGATCACCACCGTGGCGACCGGTCTCGAAATGTTCCAGAAGACTCTGGAATACGCCGAAGCTGGCGAAAACGTTGGTGTGCTCCTGCGCGGCGTCGACAAGAACGCCGTTCAGCGCGGCATGGTTCTGTGCAAGCCGGGTAGCGTCACGCCTCACACTCACTTCACCTGCCAGACCTATATTCTGAGCAAGGATGAGGGTGGCCGTCACACGCCCTTCTTCGAGAACTACCGCCCGCAGTTCTACTTCCGCACGACCGACGTTACCGGCAGCGTGAAGCTGCTCGGCGGCGCCGAGATGGTCATGCCTGGCGATACGGTTGAGCTTGAAGTCAAGCTGATCCAGCCGATCGCTATGGAAGACGGCCTCAAGTTCGCCATCCGCGAGGGTGGTCGCACGGTGGGTGCCGGTCGCGTGACCAAGATCCTCGACTAATTCTTGAGGATGCCCTGCGAGCTTTTGCTGGCAAGGGCTGGACGAAACAGGAATGCCGGGGTGTCCATTTTTGGGGCGCCCCGGCTCTTCCGTCCCAGAAAATTTGTAGCGATTGCTCCGGCATCTGATTTTTTGAGCGCAGGATTGCTTGTGGTTCAAAGAGTGCTAGGGTGCTTGGCCCGCTTCGGCGCAACGATTGCTCCGACGCGGAACATGAATCGCGCGTGATTCTGCTGACGGATGTGCCGTCGGCAGTGGCCAAACGTCAGGGAGTGCCGGCGCAAGTGACTTGGTGAGGCCAGCGGTTAGCAGCCGCTCGCACTACCTGAAGAGTCACGTTTGAAGCGCCCGCCCCACGAAGGATAGACTCATGGCAAAAGACAACAGAATGTACGTCTTCATGGAGTGCACCGAGACAGGCATGCGCCTCTATCGCACCCAGAAGAAGGCCAAAGGCCAACAGAAGAAGCTTGAGCTCAAGAAGTACAACCCGCGTCTGCGCAAGCACACCGTGCACGTTGAGAAGCGCAAGTAAAGGGTTGGTGCGTCGCTGATGCCGGGTTCACTCGGTGGCAGTTGGCGTGAGCGATGCGAGGCGAATGAAGGGGTGTAGCTCAATTAGGCAGAGCAGCTGATTCCAAATCAGCAGGTTGGGGGTTCGATTCCCTCCGCCCCTGCCACGCCCGCTCAGCTCGAAGCTCAAGTGTCGGAAGCTCTGGGTGATCCGGAAGCTCCGGCGAAATGGCCTAAGGAGTGCGATCATGTCGATGATGAACACCTACAAGCCCGGACAGGGCCGTCAAGCGCGCACACTCGCTGCGCTGCTAGCGATTCTGGTAACCGCTTGGGGGGCCTACTCTTTTCTGGATTACGGCAACTCAAAACTTGACCGTTTGATGGGGTTTGAGAAGCCGATTTTTTCGAAGCCTTTTTCGTTCATCGACTCGGGTTCAGGCCTCACGGACTTCGTAACGCCGAGCTTGGCCTTGAGCTTGGGCCTGTTTATCGTCTTCTTCTTCGTCATTCGCCGCATCCTGAACCGCCCGAAGGTTGCAGATCACTTGATCGGCACCGAGCTTGAAATGCGCCGCGTAAAGTGGCCTACCAAGACTGAGGTAATGCGCGCTGGTTCGATGGTTGTGTACTACGTGTTCTGGCTCGCGCTGATCATCTTCATCATCGACCTTTACATGGCGACGGTGGTGAACGGTTTGATCCTGGGCCATGGCACGGCGCTTGACAATACGGGTCTTGGCTCGCCGATCGCTGGCATGCTTGAAATGTTCATGCCGGAAGAGAAAGCGAAGTCAGTGTTTCCTTGGGTCTTCTGGGTCATCTTCTGTTCTCTCCATGTAGTGGCAGTGATGTTCTACCAGGCGACGCAAGGCAACGGCAAGGCGCGTTCCTCGCAAGACGCTGATGAGAGCGATGCTGAGTAATCCAGCAGCTCAAAGAACGAACAGGTCTCATTAGGGACTTGCAGTGCGGAAGGCGAGACAATGGCAAAGATGTGGTATGCGCTGCGGGTTCAGTCCGGGCGTGAAGGCAAGATTTCAGAGAACCTGCGCAAGCGGATTCTCTCGCAAGGGCTTGAGGATCTCTTCGGCGAGGTTGTCATCCCGACGGAAAAGGTGCAGGAGATGCATGGCGGCAAGCGTCGCGTGCGAGAGCGCAAGCTCTTCCCCGGCTACCTCTACCTCGTGGTCGAGACGGCTGAGTCAGAAGACTACGAAGACCGCTTCCAGATGGCGCCCGAGGCCTACTATATCGTCAAGGAAACGCCGGGTGTGGGCGACTTTGTGGGTGACCGCAACAAGCCTGTGCCGATGAGCGACGGCGATGTGCGCCGCATTCTTAGCCGCGACGATGACGTCGAAGAAGGCGAAGAAGTGCAGGTCGAGATCGATCTTGAGAAGGGCGACCAGGTCAAGATCAAGGACGGCCCCTTCGAGAATTTTGAGGGCGTGGTCGACGAGGTCATTCCCGCCAAGGGCATCGTGCGCGTAGTGGTGACCATCTTTGGTCGTCCAACGCAAGTGGACCTTGAGTACTGGCAGATCGGCAAGGTCAGCTAGGCTAGGGTTAGAACGCATTCGCGCGGAGCTCCGCTCGCGCAACGAGAACTCAAACGTCGCTTCAAACGTGAAGTGGCAAACCATGCGGGAGGGTGCTGGATCCACGCGGTCCAAGCCCGCTACAACCGCAGCCCGCTTATTGCGAGGATAGAGATATGGCCAAAGAAGTAGTCAGCAAGATCAAGCTGCAGTGCCCCGGTGGACAGGCTACGCCCGCTCCCCCAGTCGGTCCTGCTCTGGGTCAGCACGGTGTGAACATCGGCGCCTTCGTGAAGGATTTCAATGACCGCACGCGCGACCAAATGGGCGTGATCCTGCCGGTCGAAATCCTTGTCTACAAAGACAAGAGCTTCAGCCTGAACATCAAGAGCCCGCCTGCTGCGGTGCTGATCAAGATGGCGCTGAACTTGAAGAGCGGCTCGAACAACCCGGGTCGTGATACCGTGGCGACGCTGCCGATGGACAAGATCATCGAGATCGCGAAGAAGAAGTCGAACGATCTGAATGCCGGTAGCCTCACCGCTGCTTGCAAGCTGATCGCCGGCACGGCGCGCTCGATGGGCATCTTGGTTGAGGGTGAATTCCCCGCCGAAGACGCAGCCTAACCATCATTTTCGTTGTCTTCCTTTAAACACCCGGTTGTGGTGTGCAAGGAGGATGCCTCGCCCGCAACAAACCGGCGGCTGGCGAGGGACAGGCAGGAGCCGGTGTAACCCTCTCACCAAGGATTGGTGGGTCGGGACTGCCAAGGGGCACAGCCCCAAAAGGAGCGATACATGGCGAAGAAGCTTTCGAAGCGCCGCCGCGAGGACCTGGCGAAGTTTGATCGCAAGCAGGTCTACAGCTTGGACAAGGCCCTGGAGATTCTGGGTGGTCTGTCGAAGTCGAAGTTTGATGAGTCTGTCAGGCTCGACGTCAAGCTGAACATCGATACTCGCAAGCAAGATCAGAACATTCGTGGTTCTATCAGCCTGCCGAACGGCACTGGTAAGACCGCCCGCGTGATCTGCTTTGCTGAAGGTGAAGCTGCTGACGCAGCGAGGGCCGCTGGTGCGATTGAAGTCGGCTCGGCTGATCTGGTGAAGAAGATTGAAGATGGCTGGCTGGACTTCGACGTCGCCATCTCAACCCCTGATCAGATGCGTCACGTGGGTAAGCTTGGTAAGGTTCTCGGTCCGCAAGGTAAGATGCCTGCACCGAAAGCCGGTACCGTGACTGCCGATGTTGCCACCGCGGTCAAGGACTTCTCGGCTGGCAAGATTGAGTTCCGCGCTGATTCGGGCGGAAACATCCATGTGCTGGTCGGCAAGCGCAGCTTTGATGCGGCGAAGATCAACGAGAACATCGCCTTCATGCTGCACCACCTGCGCGGCCTCCGACCTTCGTCGGTCAAAGGTCAATACATTCAAAAGGCAGCTGTTTCGGCGACCATGTCGCCCGGCGTCATCTTCCAAGTGGACTAAGAGTCTGTAGGGAATGAGATAACGCCTCGCCAGGGGATAAGGAGACGCTGAAATGCCAAGTCGCTTGAATTTGCTGCTCGAAGCGCAGCTGAAAAATGACTTTGCCGAGATCGACAACATGGTGCTGGTGGACTACCAGGGCTTGAACTCGGAAAAGATGGCCAGCTTCCGTGACCAGCTCCGTCAACAGGGCTTGCACATGGAAGTGGTGAAGAATTCGATCTGGAAGTCGGCCGTCAAAGACGCGCCGGGCAATGTTTTGGTCGAAGATCCGAACGGAACGCTGGCGGGTGAAGATCCGCTGAGTGGTCCGACGGGCATCATCACGGGTGGCGAGTCCGCAATTGATTGCGCGCGCTTCGCTGTCGAGTGGTTGAAGAAGAATCCCGAGACGATTCAGCTCAAGGCCGCTTTGATGGGAGAAGAAGTCTTCCCCTCATCGCAAGTGGTTGAGCTGAGCAAGCTGCCCAGCCGCAAGGAACTCTTGGGTATGCTTGCTAACGCCGTGCAGTCGCCGATGCAGAAAACTGCCGCGACGATTCAAGCTGCCTACGCCCAGATTGGGTGGGGTATGCAGGCGCTTGCAGAAAAATTGGAGGGTTAAGCCGAAAGGCTTGCATTTGGTTTTCGCCACGATACGATGCTTCGCCCCTCGCGTGAGATGTACCTACAAATAGTAGGTCGTCATAAGCCGTCGAGATGAAGCGCGTGGCACCCCGGGAGCTCATTAGAGCGCTCAGCGATGGGCTGAAACGGGGCAGGGAATTGATCAAAGCCAGTCGGCTTAGAATTGTCAGAGGGTAGAGCAATGTCGGAAAAGCTTACGAAGGTTCTGGACGAGATCTCAAGCTGGAATCTCCTTGAGGTGAAAGAGTTCATCTCGATGTTCGAAGAGAAGTTTGACGTGAAGGCGCAAGCCGCCGTCGCTGTGGCTGCCGGTCCTGCCGCGCCTGTCGAAGCGGCTGAAGAGAAGACCGAGTTTGACGTCGAGCTGACGGACGCGGGCGCTCAGAAGATTCAGGTCATCAAGGCCGTTCGCGAAGTTACTGGTCTCGGCCTCGCCGATGCCAAGAAGCTCGTGGAAAGCGCTCCTTGCAAGGTCAAGGAAGGCATGCCGAAGGCAGAAGCTGAAGACCTGGTCAAGAAGCTTTCTGACGCCGGTGCCAAGGCCGCGCTCAAGTAAATAGTAAAAGCCCGCTCGATTGACTTCGAGCGGGCTTTTCAGACTCGACCATTCGATGCGTACCAGATGGCGTGAGTGATGTTGGCTGACATCGCATGCGCGGGGAACCGCTGAGAATGACACGCCGGCAGGCGGAATTGCCGGCCCAGACCCACAGCCGGGTCGGGGCCGGTGTTCCTATTTTCCGGCATTTGCTGATTCAGCTTGGCTAGGCGTGAAAGCGCCTTTTCGATCGCTGCGAGCTAGAAATCTTTGGCTTTTGTCCTTTTGGAGAGTCTCTCCAGCGTCTTTTCGGCGCTACGAGCCTTTTCCCGAAGGAAAAAAAGACCAGATTTTATTGCGAGCGCGTCGAAAACGGCACCTGCGCACCAGAACTGACTGATTTCCGCACCTTGAGGAATGATCCGATATGTCTGACCAACGGATTCTGATTCGAGACCTGCCCCGACGCGATTTTTCGCGTCTGGAGGCGAAAGTCGAACTGCCTGATCTTGTCACGCTCCAAACCAGCTCGTACGAGCGCTTCCTGCAGAAGGATGCGCCGCAATCGCGTCGTTCCGATGCTGGTATGAACGCGCTCTTCAACGAGATCTTCCCGATCTTCAGCTACGACCAAACGATGTCGCTGGAGTTTGTGGGGTATGAGCTGGGCGAGCCGCGCTATACGAGTGAAGAGTGCAAGGCGCTCAAGCTCACCTACGGGGCGCCTCTCAAGGTTGCCATGCGCCTGCACACGGGTGAAGGCGAGCCGGTGACGGAAGACGTCTACCTTGGCGAAATCCCGCTCATGATTGGCGGCGGTGAGTTCATCATCAACGGCGCTGAGCGCGTGGTGGTTAGCCAGCTTCACCGTTCACCGGGCGTTGACTTCGGCTTCGAAGTTGGCCCGAACAACAAGACTTTGCACCAGTGCTGGATCGTCCCGGAGCGCGGCTCCTGGATCGAGCTCGTCGTGACCAAGAAGGACACGCTGCAGATCCGCATTGACCAGTCGGGCAAGTTCAGCGCGATGACCTTCTTCCGCGCGATGAGCCCGCAGACCTCGACCAACGAGGACATTATCAAGCTCTTCTACCCGACCGCGAAGGTGAAGCTCACCACCGCGCCTCAGGTCAAGAAGATCAAGAACAAGTACGCGGTGAAGGACATCGTTGACGAGGATACGGGCGAGATTCTGGTGGAAGCCGGTCAGCTCATCTCCTCGGACATGGCGGATCGCATCAAGGCCGTCGGGATCAAAGAAGTCGCGATCATTAAGGAAGTCAAAGATTCCTTGGTGCTCAACAGCTTGGCTGAAGACCCGACCCGCAACCAGCCTGAAGCGCTGGAGGCGATCTACAAGCGCCTGCGTCCCGGCAACCCCGTCACCTCGGAGAAGGCCTCGAACCTTTTCGTCGAGAAGTTCTACGATGATTCACGCTACCGTCTTGGCCGCGTTGGCCGCTTCCGCCTGAACCGCAAGTTCGGCGTCGAGGTGAGCGAAGGCGAACAGGCGCTGCTGCCTGACGACATCATGCAGGGCGTGCGCTACATCATCGGCCTGCGCATGGCCGAGCCCGGCTACTTCATGGACGACATTGACCACTTGGGCAACCGTCGCGTGAAGATGATCGATGAGCTCGTGACGGACGAACTTCGCAAGGGCTTCCTTAAGCTTAAGAAGAACGTGCAAGAGCGCATGAACCTTGAGGAGAACCCGACGCCTCGCAGTCTCGTCAACGCCAAGACGATCTCGAGCGCGGTCGCCTTCTTCTTCGGACGCGGTGAGCTCTCGCAGGTCGTTGACCAGACCAACCCGCTGAGCCAGCTCGCGCACGAGCGCAGGCTTTCGGCTCTCGGACCGGGCGGTCTGAACCGTAAGCGCGCAGGCTTCGAAGTGCGTGACGTTCACATTTCGCACTACGGCCGCATCTGCCCGATTGAGACGCCGGAAGGCTCGAACATCGGTCTGATCGCCTCGCTCTGCACTTACGCGCAAGCGGACGAATACGGCTTCCTCGTGACCAGCTACCGCATCTGCAAGAACGGCAAGGTGACTGACGAAATCGTCACCCTGCGTGCGGATGAGGAGAGCGGCAAGATGATCGCTCCTGCCGACACCGAGGTGGACGGCAAGAACAACATCGTGGGTGACCACATTCCTGTGCGCATCGGTGCTGACTTCAAAGTTACCGACGGCAAAGAAATCGAGCTGATGGACGTCTCCCCCATGCAAATGGTGGGTGTGAGTGCATCGCTGATTCCTTTCCTTGAGCACGATGATGCTAACCGCGCCCTGATGGGATCGAACATGCAGCGCCAAGCGGTGCCGCTTGTTGTGACCGAGCCGCCGCTGGTGGGCACGGGCATGGAAATCCCGGTTGCGCAGTACTCGGGCATGATCGTCCGCGCTGAGCGCGACGGCGTTGTCCACAAGGCTGATTCGGCTGAAATCGTGATCGGCGATCAGATCTATCCGCTGCGCAAGTACGCGGGTCTGAACGAGCGTACCTGCATCAATCAGATGCCGATCGTCAAGGCCGGCGAAAAGGTCAAGAAGGGTCAGGTCATTGCCGACACCGCTGCAACCTGCAACGGCGAGCTTTCGCTCGGCAAGAACATCCTCGTCGCCTTCATGCCTTGGGACGGTTACAACTTCGAGGACGCCATCCTCGTCAGTGAGCGCATGCTGGGTGAGGACACCTTCACCTCGATCCACATCGACGAGTTCGAAGTGGAGATTCACGAGACGAAGCTTGGTCGCGAAGAGTTCACCTCTGAAATCCCGCACGTCTCCGAGAAGATGCGCCGCAACCTTGATGAAGGCGGCGTGATTCGCGTGGGCGCCAAAGTGCGCGCGGGCGACATTCTGGTCGGTAAGGTCGCTCCGAAGTCGAAGAGCGAGCTGACCCCGGAAGAAAAACTGCTGCACGCCATCTTCGGCAAGGCTGGCGAAGACGTGAAGAACGACTCGCTCGTTGTTCCCGCCGGCGTCGAAGGCGTGGTGATCGGTACGCAGCGCTTCTCGCGTCGCACCGCTTCCACCGCCGAAGAGAAGAAGGACATGCGGGCGCAGCAGAAGAAGATCAACGAAGACTACATCGAGCAGGTGCAAAACGTCCTGCGCGAGTTGCTCGGCGATCTGAACGAAGCGCTCGAAGCGGAGTACAAGCCCAAGCAGCCGAAGCTCAAAGCTTTGCTCGATCTCGAAACCCTCTCCGAAGAGGGCATCAAGAACATCCTCGACAACCTGACCCTCGACGCCGTGCGCGGCGCCAAAGAGTCCGGCAAGAAGTCGCAGGTCAACACGCTCGTTGAAGAAGCGATCAGCCGCTCTCGCAAGCGCATCAATGCTTTCGAGCAGGTGCGCACGCGCAAGATCACCAACCTGCAACGTGGTGATGAGCTGCCGACCGGCGTGCTCGAGAAGGTGACCGTGTACATGGCCACCAAGCGCACGCTGAGCGTGGGTGACAAGTTCGCTGGCCGTCACGGGAACAAGGGTGTGGTTAGCCGCATTCTTCCCGTGGAAGAGATGCCCTTCCTTGAGGATGGCACTCCGGTTGACATGGTGCTGAATCCGCTGGGCGTGCCCTCGCGCATGAACGTCGGTCAGCTCTTTGAGCTTCACCTGGGTTACGCTGCCTACAAGATGGGCTTCCGCGCGACGACGCCGGTCTTCGGTGGAGCGACTGAAGCTGACATCGATCAGGTGATGCGCGACGCCGGTCTGGAAGAGCACGGCAAGGTCACGCTGCTTGATGGTCGCACGGGGCAACCCTTCGATCAGCAAGTGGGCGTGGGCTACATGTACATGCTCAAGCTTCACCACCTGGTGGACGAGAAGGTTCACGCTCGCGCGACTGGTCCCTACTCGCTCATCACGCAGCAGCCGCTGGGTGGTAAGGCTCGTAGCGGTGGCCAGCGCTTCGGCGAAATGGAAGTGTGGGCGCTCGAAGCCTACGGCGCTTCCTACATTCTGCAGGAGCTGCTGACGGTGAAGTCCGACGATGTGGACGGACGTACGAAGATTTACGAATCAATGGTCAAGGGCACCAACGTGTTGGAACCGGGAATGCCGGTCTCCTTCGACGTGCTCTCCAGCGAAATCAAGGGCTTGGGCCTGAACATGACGCTGGTGCGCGACGACGGCAAGGTGGTGCGGGAAGCCCCAATCAAGGGCGACGAACCCGCAGCCAGCTCTGGCGGACGCTAGTCCGATTGAGCTCCCCACTAAGGCACAACCAACCAACACACTTCTGGCGTTACGCCGGAGAGACGGAGACTGAAAGCAATGGCTGAACAGCTCTACGATAGGGTCAACGAAGTCGCGGCCGTTAAGATCAACCTTGCTAGCCCGGACGAAATTCGTTCATGGAGCTATGGCGAGGTCAAGAAGCCCGAAACCATCAATTACCGCACTTACCGCGCAGAGCGCGACGGTTTGTTCTGCGAGAAAATCTTTGGCCCGGAGAAGGACTACGAGTGCTTCTGCGGCAAGTACAAAGGCATCAAGTACAAGGGCATCGTGTGCGAGCGCTGCGGCGTCAAAGTCACGACGTCCAAAGTGCGTCGCAAGCGCATGGGCCACATCGACCTCGCCCGCAAGGATGGCGAGTGCGTAGCGCCCGTCGCGCACATCTGGTTCTTCAAGGCCATGCCTTCGCGCTTGAGTGCGATCCTTGGCGTGAAGACCACCACGCTTGAGAAGGTGATCTACTTCCAGGATTACATCGTGATCGAGTCCGGGCCTTCCGGTCTTGATGAGATGGAACTGATCTCGGAAGAGAAGTACCGCGAGATGAAGAATCTCTACGGTGAGGATTTCGAAGCAGGCATGGGTGCCGAAGCTGTGCGCAAGCTCTTGCGCAAGCTTGACCTCAAGGAGCTTGCGGTTGAACTGCGCCAAGAGCTGCAAGAAACCCGCTCGCGCCAAAAGGCCAAGGAGCTGATCAAGCGCCTGAAGACGATCGAAGCCCTGCGCGATTCAGGCAACAAGCCTGAGTGGATGATTCTCGAAGTCATCCCCGTGATCCCGCCGGATCTGCGTCCGCTCGTTATGCTGGACTCAGGCAACTTTGCGACGTCTGATTTGAACGACCTTTACCGTCGTTTGATCAACCGCAACAACCGCCTCAAGAAGCTGATCGAGCTGAACGCGCCCGAGGTGATCATCCGCAACGAGAAGCGCATGCTGCAACAGTCAGCGGATGCGCTCTTCGATAACGGCCGTTGCCGCCGCCCCGTGCTGGGCTCGCGCAACCGTCCGCTCAAGTCCTTGACCGACATGATCAAGGGCAAGCAGGGTCGCTTCCGTGAGAACCTGCTCGGCAAGCGCGTTGACTACTCCGGTCGTTCGGTGATCGTGGTTGATCCTTCGCTGCACCTGCACCAGTGTGGTCTTCCGAAGAAGATCGCGCTTGAGCTCTTCCAGCCCTTCATCATTCGCCGCCTGAAGGAACTCGGCCACGCCGAGACCATCAAGTCCGCGAAGAAGATGCTGGAGCGTCGCGACGAAGAGGTCTACGACATTCTCGAAGAGGTGACGAAGTCTCACCCCGTGCTGCTCAACCGCGCTCCCACCCTGCACCGAATGGGCATCCAAGCCTTCGAACCGGTGCTGGTGGAAGGTAACGCTATCAAGCTGCACCCGCTGGTGTGTACGGGCTTCAACGCTGACTTTGACGGCGACCAGATGGCCGTTCACCTGCCGCTCTCGTTTGAAGCGAAGATCGAGGCTTACACCTTGATGCTTTCGATTCACAACGTGTTCAGCCCGGCGCACGGTCGTCCGATTATCGCGCCTTCGCAGGACATGGTTCTCGGCATCTTCTACCTGACCGCTGACAACAAGCAGGAAGCTGGCGAAGGCAAGTGGTTCTCCAGCCCGGGCGAATTGCTCACCGCATATTCGCACGGCAAGGTTGGCGTCCACGCAACGGTCAAGGTGGTCATGCCTGGCCGCATGGTCGCGTACAACAAGCCAAACCAGGCGAAGTCGGGCCACGACGGTCGCGAGAACGAAGACTGGACGCTTGACGCTGATGGCGAAGGCAACCTGATTTGGTCGCCTCACATGCTGGGCAAGAAGCCTTTCAGCGAGTTTGAGGCGTATGCTGAGAAGAACTGCCGTCCTTACGTGGTAGAGACCACGGCGGGTCGCATTCTCTTCAACGACATCCTCCCGCTGGGCATGCCCTTCTACAACTACCCGCTGGCGAAGAAGAACATCAGCGAGATCATCGCTGGCTGTTACAAGCGCCTCGGCCGTATCGACACGCTCAAGCTCCTTGATGCGATCAAAGAGATCGGCTTCAAGGCATCGACCCGCGCTGGTATCTCCATCTCGAAGGGCGACATGATCATGCTCGCCGAGAAGGAGCAGTACCTGACCGAGTCGCAGAACAAGGTCGACCGGATCGAAGAGAATTACCGCCACGGTGCTATCACTGACCGTGAACGCCGTAACCAGGTGATTGACGAGTGGACGCACGCTCGCGAGCGCATCGGCTCCGTGCTGATGGACTTGCTGGCCGAAGACACTCGCGATGGCAAGCCTTACCTCAACCCGATTCACTTGATGGTGACGTCAGGTGCTCGTGGTTCAGCGGAACAGGTGCGTCAGCTTGCTGGCATGCGTGGTCTGATGGCCAAGCCGGGTGGTGAGATCATCGAGACGCCGATCAAGGCCAACTTCCGCGAAGGCCTGCGCGTGCTGGAATACTTCAGCTCGACGCACGGTGCTCGTAAGGGGCTGGCCGATACGGCTCTGAAGACCGCTGACTCGGGCTACTTGACTCGTAAGCTTGCTGACGTTGCTCAGCACGTCGTGATCAAGGAGCACGATTGTGGCTCCAAGATCGGCGTGACCAAGGCTCCGCAGATGAAGGGCGATCGCGTTGAGGTGAACTTGGCTGATCAGATTGTTGGGCGCACCTCGCTCGACACGCTGACCAATCCGACGACGGGCCAAACCATCGTCAGCGCCGGCGAGCTGATTACGCCAACGCTTGCGGATGAAATCGAATCATCGAAGTTCAACCGCATTCGCGTGCGCAGCCCGCTTACCTGCGAGACCGAAAACGGCATGTGCCAGCAGTGCTACGGCGCTGACCTCTCGCGCGGCCACCAGGTCGAAATGGGAACGGCCGCCGGCATCATCGCCGCGCAGTCGATCGGTGAGCCTGGCACGCAGCTCACGATGCGTACCTTCCACATCGGTGGTATTGCCAGCACGCAGGCGGTGGAGAAAAACTTGAAGGCGCCGAAGGGCGGTACGATCAAGTTCCTCGACAGCTTGGATACGGTGAGCGGCCCCGACGGCAAGCTCGTGACCATGCGTCGCCGTGGTGAAATCGAAGTGCAGGATAAGGATGGCAAGACCATCACCACGCACCAGATTCCTTACGGTGCTGAGCTGCAAGTGGAAGATGGCGAGAAGATCAAGGCAGGCGCCGTGATCTGCGAATGGGATCCAAGCTCGAACCCGATTCTGTCTGACCACGCCGGTAAGGTGAAGTATCAGGATCTGATTGAGAACGAGACCTACAAGGACGTGAAGAACGTCGCCACCGGTCAGAACGAACGCGAAGTTGTTCAGAACCGTGGTGTGAAGCAGCCTCAGCTTCTGATTGAGGACAACAAGGGCAACGTGTTGGGCTTCTACCCGCTGCCTGAGCGCGCCGTGATCATCGTGACTGATGGCGAGCGCGTTGTGCCTGGCCAGCGCGTGGCGAAGACTGCGCGTGAAGTGGGTGGCTCGCAGGACATCACCGGTGGTTTGCCTCGCGTGACTGAGCTGCTCGAAGCTCGCAAGCCCAAGGATCCTTCGATCCTTGCGGAAGGCGACGGCACGATCTTCCTCTCAGACGAACAGCGTCGCGGCAAGCGCGCGGTGATCGTCAAGACGGACGACGGCGCTGAGATCGAGCACCTCGTGCCCAAGGGCAAGGCGCTCAACGTTCACTCGGGCGACCGCGTGCGCGCTGGCGACGCGCTTACCTCTGGCCAGCCTGTGCCGCACGACATTCTGCGCGTGCTCGGCAAGGATCACCTGCAGGAGTATCTGCTGGGTGAAGTGCAGAAGGTGTACCGTTCGCAGAACGTGCCGATTAATGACAAGCACATCGAAGTGATTGTCGCGCAGATGCTTTCCAAGGTGCGCGTGGTGAACGAGGGTAACACCAACTTCCTGCGTGGAACTGTGGTTGAGCGCTACGCGATCATCCGTGAGAACCGCCGCATCAAGGAAATGGGTGGCAAGCCTGCTACCTTCGCCTCGCTGCTGCTGGGTATCACGAAGGCCAGCTTGAGCTCGGAGAGCTTCCTTTCAGCCGCCTCCTTCCAAGAGACGACGAAGGTGCTGACCTACGCTTCGCTTGCGGGTCAAACCGATGGGCTCGAAGGTCTCAAGGAGAACATCATCCTTGGCCGTCGCATCCCGGCTGGTACGGGCTACAAGACCTATCAGAACAACCACGTCGTGGGCGATCACCCGGGCGAGGAAGAGTTCGAGGACGAAGCTTTCCATGACGAGAGCGAACAGGAAACCGTGGCGGGCGGCGCGGCGTAAGCTGAGCCTTTCGCTGAAAGTTGATGCGACAGGGGCTGGGAGCAATCTCAGCCCCTGTCGCGTTTCGGCTGTGGTTTCGGATTGGTCTAGGATTGAAGGCCTAAACACAGAGGCTCGGGGGCACAGAGGCCAGAAAGTGCTCCGCGATAGCGATTCAGGCATCCTCGGAGCGGTGCTGAGAGCGTAGCGCGCCGTATGTCGTCAGGATTGCTCGCAGGCGGCTTGGCGCGAGCACTCTTCTTCTACAAAGGGATGCCCTTTCAGGCTCTTCGATAAGCATCGCGCAAGGAGTGATCGTCGGCGAAAGGCGCTAGCCTGCAACTTCCGGAAGTGCTCAGTGTTGACTTGTCCGAGAATGCTGGCGAAGCTCCTCCCTCGCGAAGCGGGCGGAGGTGGCTGAGACACGAAGTGTCGAAGTCGGAGGGGGCCGCCCCGCGTTGAAACGCAGTGAAAACGTGGTATCAAAGCGCGTTTGCTTGCTACGCAAGCATGCCCCCTCAGTCTCGGCTGCGCCTCGCCAGCTCCCCCGATTCCATCGGTGGAGCGGCTTCGCATGCATTCTCGGACAAGCCGGTGTTCTCTCTGCCACCCTGTCTCTGTGTTGAATCCTGCAAGCCGCTCAATCTGCGTGTCGCGACCATCCACTTGCCGACAGCTTTCCACATTGATCAGCCGACACACCTCAACTGCCCCAAAAGCCCAAGTTCTGCGCTGGGGCGATGCTCAAAAGCCATCGTGCTCAAAAAAATCCCGGTCTTGTGCGCATTGTACGTCCTGATCCTTCCTTCCTTTGAAGGGTAAACTAGGATGAGCAATGCAGAATTCTTGCTTTTACAGGCTTTGGGCGAAGGATCGCCCGTTTGGCGCACAGGGATGGCGTAGGTGGTTGCTTACGCGTCAAGCCGGTGGAGGGGATCGTGACGAGTACGTACTTGAGGACACTTGGCCTGAGCGTTGTTGCTCTAGCTGCTATTACAATTGGCTTTGGATTCTACGGGGTCTTTGATTCCGTCGTCCAAGCGCAGTCGGAGTCTGAGCTGATCAAGCCATCCTCCGGTGAGGTGGTGCGCGCTGGTTCGGTCATCACGATCGAGTATCGCGGCGACGAGGCTCGCGCAGTTCACCTACTGCCGACGTCAAACGATTTGCCGCGTGATCGCATCGCGCCATCGCAGTGGCTTGCAGCAACGATCCAAGACAGCACCACCGAAGGCAACGTGCGCACACTGCGCGTGAAGCTGCCGGAGTTCACCGGATCGCTGGCGGGCATCACGACGACTGATGCCGAGCTGCGTCTGACTCTGCCGGGCAATGATTTCCTCTACTCGCAGCCATTCGTGCTCGATGGAACCGCGCCTGAGTGCCGCTTCCAAGGCGAGCCCTACGTGAAGAAAATCGGCGGTGAGAATCGCCTGATGGTCGGCTTCGTGCCCGTTGGACCGGACGTTGAGCTTTGCCGCTTGCGCCTGACCAGCCGCGATCCTGCGAACCCTTCACCCGCGTCGCAGGAGATGCACCCGAACGAAGCGGCTCGCAAGGGCTTTGCAGTGCCCGCCGATGGCGCCTACGATCTTGAGATCTCCGTGATCGATCGCGTCGGCAACGAGTCCGATCCAAGCCTTACTCGCAAAGACAATTTCGTGATCGACACGCGCAACCCAGAGCTGAGCGTAAGCCTCAAGGCCATGGGCGGCTACGTTATCGGTGGCGAGTCGATTGAGATTGCTTGGAATGTTGACGAGCTTTATCCCGACTACGAAACTTTCCGCCTCGATTACATCGAAGCGGGAACCATGCGCGTGCGCGGCACGATCAAGGCCGAAGCCAGCGCAGCCGTGAAGAGCATGAGCTGGGATGTGCCGTACGCCGACATCGGTCGTTTCCGCGTTCGCGTTTCGATGCGCGATACTTCCGGCAACTATTCGGAAGCGTTGAGCGAAACTTTCACCATGTTCTCGCAGCGTCCCGAAGCCTTTATCTCATCTGATGCAGGTACGGAAGGCGTGCGCAGCGTGTTTGGCATCAAGTACATTCCTGCTGAGCCACTGCTTGCCATGCAAGAAGCGCTCAACGATCAGGGCTTTGATTTCAAGGTGAACGTGTGGCACGCCGACTCGGGAACGTCTCCCGTGGTGTGGAGCGAAGAGAACGCCATGCGCGACATCTCTTTCCGCCCGACGCCCAACGCGCCTCGCTCTGAAATGGTGATTACGCAAGGCACGACCAACAAGGCCTTTGCAGCTCAACTCGTGATCGTGCCGACCAAGGCCGGCGCGGGTGCAGCTGCCTACAACGGTCAATCGCAGCAGGTAAAAGATCGCTGGGCTGCGCTGACTGAGCCTACGCCGGATGATCGCTCGAGCGCTCCCGAAGCGCTGTGGATGGGCCCTGACCGCGTTGGCCGCATCAAGATGAACGTGCTCGAAGACGACACGGTCTTCCTTGAAGGCGAAGACATCCTGCTTGGCTACACCGTTGAAAACAGCTTCCTGCGCTCCGCTAGCGCTCGCTTTGAATACCGCGTGGTAGGCGAAGAAGAGTGGAACCTGATTCAGAACCTCGATCCCCGCGACATCCCGACGGGCACTGGTACGCTGACTTGGCGCATGAACCGCGCGATCCCGCTCGCCCAGGTGCGCGTGGTGACGAGCGTTCCTTCAAGCTCCGGTGTGCGCGAAGTGTTCGACGTGCTCTCATCATCAATCACGATTGACTCGGATGCTCCGGTTGACGCGACGATTGTACGCGTGACCGATGAAGACGGCCTCTCCGTGCAAAACGGTGCCTTCACCAACTCTGCCTACCTCGACATCGAGTACCGAGGCACGGATACGGTGAACGGCATTACCGGTTCCGGCATTCGCAGCTTCCGCCTTTGGGACACCGCGCCCAGCGCCTTCTTCAATGAGCGCCTCGGCACGTGGAACGTGCGCAAGTTCAGCCCGAACCTGAGTGCCAACGATATGCAACGCGAGCTCGCCGCAACTGAGCGCGTGTACCGCGTTGACTTCAATACCTTGGCGAAGGCGCAACTGCACGGCACGCTCTCCTTCCTATTGGAAGGCATCGACTATGCCGGCAACCAACGCTATGGCCGCGCTGTGCCGAACATGAACGATGTGCCGCAGTCTGGCTTTGGCGCTGATCGCAAGCCGCATCAGTTTACGGTTCGGATCGACCGCGTTGCTCCAAGCGTAACCGTGAGTTACGTCAGCGTGCCGAATCGCGAAGACTTCGCAGTCAAACCCGGCCAAGACATCACGCTGCGTTGGGCAGCCACTGACGTCGGCCCCGCTGGCGATAACAACTCATCCATGCCTGAGAATCCCGTCGTGATTTACGTGTTGGATCAGGACGGCAACAAGTCGCGCTTTAAGGACAACCTGCCCGCGACGAGCGAAGGCTACACCTTCCAAATCCCGGCGATTGCGAACGTGACGGCTGTGTCCTTCTTGGTCACGGCGATGGATCACGCAGGCAACGAAACGAATGAAGAGTCGAGCCCAACGGCGTTGACTCGCCCGATCAAGGTGGAGGCTCCGAAGCGTCCGCACGTTTCGCTTGACCGCATTTCGAATCAAGTCAATCAAACGGTGGTGTCCATGACGTGGAAGCGTCTGGGCGGCGCACCGATTGAAGAGCTTCGCGCGCTCCTGCTTTGGGAGAGTGTGGATGGTGGCGATTCATGGAAGCGCGTTGGTACCTTTGAGCTGGCGAACGTCGGCAATCCCGTCAACTTCTTGATCGACCACGCCATGGACAAGACCAATGGTCTTCACAAGTTCGCGCTTACAGCTATTGGCAACGATGGCTTGCAAGAGCCAGAGCCAACAAGCCCAGGCCACTCAGAGCTTGAGGTGCTCGTGGACGCGCAAGCGCCAGTCATCTCCCGCGCCATGATGCTGCCCGAAACGCGCGGCGACCAAGCCTATGTGCAAGGCGTCGAGCCTCAGCCTGAAGTCAGCTTCGTCATTCTGGAAGAGACTGATGCGCACTTTGATCCCAAGGCCGTCCGCATCACGCTGACCGAGCCGGTGGGGGGCAAGCGCGTTGATCTCTCAAACCGCCTGACGGATCTGCAAAACGGCGTACCTGCCCAGATCAAGCTGCCTGCTGAGCTGCCCGGTTCCTACCGCGTGGAAATCGCAGCGGCTGACAGCATGGGCAACAACGCTACGCCAATCACGCTCACCTACATCGTGCGCGAGCCCTCGCAGTGGGAACTCACCACCAACTGGGAAAACCGCACGGATCCAGTGTATTGGAAGACCGAGCAATTGATCGAGTGGACGCGCGGCGGTCCTCGCGTGCGCGAGAACATTCGCCTCTGCTTCGAAACCGTCATGCGTGACAACCAGGGCCAGCTTGTGCAAGGCCAAGTCATGCGCGAGTACATCGTGCCGGACACCCTGAGCTTTGATCTTGATGCTGTGCCCGAGCTGCCGAATGGCGAGTACCAGCTCGCGCTCTATGCGATTGACGGCAACGGCAAGACCATTCCCAATCGCAAGGGGCCTTTCACTATTGAGCGTCCGAATCCGGTCGTGAAGATGGTGCTAGCCGATCAAGGCATGGGCAACTCAGCGCCGATTCCGCTGAAGACTGAGCAGCCGAGTGGCTTGGTGTACTACGGTATTGCCGGCGAGCGCGAAGTGCGCTTCCGCTTGAAGGTGTATCACCAGCGTCCAGATGGCACGCTGCTTGATTACCCGCTGCCACCGCTTGAGAGCTTGGTGAAGAAGGCCGTCACGGTCTACTACCGCCATCAGCCTCTCGGCAACGGCGCTACGATTGGCCCGGTCGAGCAGCTCGATGACATGTTCATCGAGGGCCCGAACACCGTGCGCCCTGTGATCGTGATGGGCGACGTCGAAGTCGGCGTCACGCCTCAGCGCGGCGAAGGCACCTACCACATCAACGCTCGCTTCGTCGACAACTACGGCTTCAAATCCCAAGACATCACCGCCAGTACCAAAGCGGATGTTGCGCTGGTGTTTGACGCAACGCCGCCGAAGACT
>Ga0213866_10000848_pt1 | contig 23826 bp, 17 predicted proteins | sample PICome_11_FD_160079 | JGI IMG/M metagenome (GOLD analysis project Ga0213866, IMG submission 160079) | Coastal seawater microbial communities near Pivers Island, North Carolina, United States - PICO284 | ecosystem: Environmental > Aquatic > Marine > Coastal | place: USA: North Carolina...
GTTGCTCGGGCCGGGGGACCCTGTCGATCAGGACCGCATCGATCAGGACGGCGTGGCGTCGGTGACCGAGTAGCTCAGGCCACCTTCCTCGTTGCCCCACGCCTCGACGATCCAGAGGCTGCCTTCGCCCTCGAAGTCGATCTTGGCGACCTCGGCCGGTGACCCTTCGTTGTAGTCCCAGAACCCGTAGCCCTCGACGTGTTCCCAGTCCTTCACGTAGACGAGCCCGTCGCTCCAGAGCTTGAACTTCACCGCGCCCACCTCGGGCACCTCGACCCACTGGTAGACGGGCTCGAAGGGCGGCTCTTCATCCCAGAAGTGCTGCTCGACCTCGCCGTTGTCGTTGATCAACGCCTTGCCGAACCAGTTCCACTCGCCGTCGGTGAACTTGACGTAGACCTTCCAGCCCTCGCCCTTCACGATCTCGTAGTCGAACCCTTCGTTGGGGGTGACGTTGCCGACCCACAGGGTCTCGCCTTCGCGCTCGACGATGAAGGAGCCCTTGCCCTCGACGGTGACCGTGAACCGGTCGACGATCACGACCGGCGGCTCCGACGGCTTGACGGTCGTGGTCGTGGTGGTCGTCGTGCTGGTGGTCGTCGTCGGGATCACCAGTTCCTCGATCTTCACGTCGATCTCGTCGCGGACGCCCTCGCTGATCCGGATGACCTTCAACGAGTCGCCCTTCTTGACCACCAGGACGATGCCGTCGTCGGAGACGTCGATGTCGACGACCTCCCAGCCATCGGTCAGGTCGGCGTGGAGCAGCTCGAAGCCGCCCTCGTCGGTCTCGTCGACCTCGGCGAACCCGAGGGGACCCAGACTCAGCACCTTGGTCTCCTCCTCCGGCGCCTCGTCGCCGACGACCGTGCCCGGCTCGGCGGCGTCGCCGTCATCGACCGGGTCCGGCTCGTAGCCGATGTCACCGGCAGTGCCGATGTCGGGCAACTCGACGGCCGGGGAATCGTCGCCGGCGACGGGAGCGCCGTCGGCGGTCTCGATGGCCGGAACCTCGGTCGCGTCGTCGGCGGCCATCGCCACGGCGCCGAAGCCGACGAGCGGCACCATGGCCAGACAGGCGACCATGCGCCGCACGTGGGCGACACGAGCAGTCTGCATACGGGGGCGGAGCCCCTCGAGGATTTCGTCGGTGTGGGGGTTCATCGCGTCACTTCCTGACGACCCGTGGGGGTCATCTCGTGCCGACCGAGCTTCTCGGCCATGCGTGGCTTGAGGGATCGACGGGCTCGACTCAGATGGAACCGGAACGCGCCGGGCGAGATGCCCATGCGGTTCGCGGCCTCCTCCGTGCTGAAGCCGGCGCCGTAGTAGAGATCGACAGCCTTGCGTTGCTGTGCCGGCAGATCGGCGAGGGCTTCGTCGAGACCTTCGATGGCGTCGTCGCCGTGGGCCGGTACGGAGACCGGTTCCGCCGCGAGCTTCGGCAACGAGTTCTCACGGGTCGTCCGCTGACGGTGCTGGTCACGCACGACGTTGACCGCCACGCGCCGCACCCACGCCGCGGGTTCCTTGTAGTGGCCCACCCGCCACCAGCGTGCATACGCCCGGACGTACGCCTCTTGGGCGGCGTCGTGGGCGTCGTCGTTGCGAGTGCCGTCGAGCTCCAGCCCGCGGACCGTGAGGTCGTAGGACTGTCGGAAGAAGTCGTCGAAGTTTCGGGCCATGCCCTACCTATCTGCCTGATGTTGCTGTCGCACATCGCCGTCGCCTCCCACGCATCTCACGTGTGAGGACGACGAAATGTTTGGCCACGCGAAAAAGAATCGCGACAGGCTTCAATCGGCAGATCGGGGCGGCCGCTGAGCCGACGCCGGGATCAGTGGGGGTGCATGCCCCCGTCGACCACGAGCACTTGGCCGGTCATGTAGCTCGAGGCCGGGCCCGACAGGTACAGCACCGGCCCCACCATCTCGTCGGGATCGGCGGCCCGACCCATGAGGGTGCCGGCACCCATGGCGGCGGCTGCGCCTTCACCCAGGTTGCGGGTCATGTCGGTGTCGACCGGTCCTGGGGCCAACGCGTTGACCCTGATGCCCTTGTTGGCCAGTTCACCCGCGAACGAGCGGGTGACCGAGAGCAGCGCGGCCTTCATGGCCGCATACATCGAGACCCCGCGGGCGAACTGGAACGCCCCCACGCTGATCACGTTCACCACGGCCGCGTGCGACGATGCCTCGAGGTGGGGGACGGCAGCCTGGGTCAGCAGGGCCGGTCCGCGGAGGTTCACCTCGAACGACTTCTGCCAGGTGGCATCGGTCTGCTGGCCGACCGGTGCGGCCAGCGCGTTGGCGGCGTTGTTGACCAGGACGTCGAGACCACCGAACCGTTCGACTGCGGCCCCGACCAGTCGGTCTGCCGCGTCGACATCGCCCATGTTGATCGCCACGCCGAGCGCCGACGCGCCGATCGACTCGAGGTGCGTCTGGGTCTCGGCGCAGGCATCGGCCTTGCGGCTCGCGACGACGACGTTGGCCCCGGCCGCGGCGAACCCCTCGGCCACCGACCGTCCGATGCCGCGGGTCCCTCCGGTCACGATGACCGTCCGGCCGGTGAAGTCGAGCAGCGTCTGCAGTGCGGTGGCGTCCATGCCGTCGGACGCTAGTCCGTCGCTGCCTCGGAGCTGGAGCCGCCGAGTCGGTCCCGCGCCGGTGGCTCAGGTTGAAGGAAAGGGCGGCGCCGACAACCGCCGGGCGTGCGCGTAGAGCGCCAGGTCCATCTGGTTGTCGGCTTCGATACGGGCGAGCAGTTCGTCGGACACCGCGTCGGACCTCCCCGCTGCGTTCGCGTGGGGCGCGGGCGGAAGCGCGAGCCCGGTCAGGCGCGACAGTCGCTCGACCAAACCCGGCAGATCGTCCGTCACCCCGACACAGTCGTAGCGATCGAGGGCCCGGGTGGCGGCGTCGAGGTCGGCCGGGCCCATCTCGCGCGGGTGGGAGATCCCCGTCTCCCAAAATCGGATCACCCCCGACCTGATCTCCTCGAGATCGGCTTCGCTCAGCGCGTCACCCTGCAGCTTGGCATCGTCGCCGGAGGCAGCGGGGCCGGGATCGGCGAAGAGCTGGGTCTGGTGGTTGGCCAGTCGACGTCGCCAGTCCTCGTCGTCGTAGATGTCCTCGATCGCGTCGGGAGCATGAGGCGATTCGCGTAGCTGCCGAAGGTGCGAAACGGTCCGCGAAACGGGCTCCCGGAGCAGCGTGACCCGGTGCGCGTCGGAGGCGAGGGCGAACGCGACCCAGGCGGGTTGGTGCACGCTGATGAGGCGATACGCCCGTCGCTGCGCATCGTCCATCCCAATCAGCTGGTGAGCGAAGGTCTTCTCGGCGAGCGCGCCGCCGGCGACGGCGTCGGGATAGGCAGCCGAGGCGGGCACCACCGAACGCAGCGAACGGACCAGGGAGGTGCCGCCCGTCTTCATCACGTGGGTGAAGAAGATCTGGCGACTCGTCATCGGTTCAGTGTGACAGACGTCGATCTCAATCCGAAAGGCAACCGAAGAGCATCCCGAAGAAGTGGTCGCTCGGATAGTGGGTCACCAGGTCGACGTTGGGCGCAGCATCGGTGATTCCGATCTGGTCGACGTCGAGCACACCTCGTTGTGGACCGTCGCCCACCATCACATCGACCCACAACCGGGTGACAGATGACGGCGCCGGGTCGATGGCATGGGCCATCGCAATCGGGTCGGGGAGGTCGTCGCCCTCCATCCCGTAGCCCATCGCGTACTCGCGGACCACCCGCGCGATCGAGACGGCGAATTCGGAGTAGCGGGTGCCGATGGCCGCCATCCGGGCGTGACGGTCGGCGTCGACCACCGCCGAGCCGATCGAGATGTCCCATCCCACGAGTTCGAGGGGAAGTCCGGACCGGACGACGATCTGTGCGGCCTCCGGGTCGGCCCAGAAGTTGTATTCGGCCATCGCCGACACGTTGCCGGGACCGTGCACTCCGGTGCCGCCCATCACCACCACGCGGCTGACGGCATCGACGATCTCCGGCGCCCGCAGCACGGCCAACGCGACATTCGTCAACGGGCCGAGGGCCACGAGGGTGATCTCCCCGGGGGCGGAGAGGATGGTGTCGACGATGACATCGGCCCCGCGGCCCGGTGTCGGGGTGCGGCCGTGGAGCGGCAGGCCGCAGTCGCCCATGCCGTCGGCGCCGTGCACGTAGTCGGCCATGTCGAGCGAGCGCATCATCGGCTTGGACGCGCCGGCGTGGACCGGCACGTCGGCCCCGCACAACTCGACGGTGTAGAGCGCGTTCTGGACGGCCTGGTCGAGTCCGACATTGCCGCTCACCACGGTCAGCGCCTCGACCCTGACGTCCGGGTGGCGCAGGGCCATCAGGATGGCGACGGCGTCGTCGGACGCGGTGTCGGTGTCGATCAGGAAGCGGCGCATCGGGGGATCCTACGAGGCGGCCCCGTCAACCGGGAGACCGACGCGCCGAGGCGTGCGGACGCGTGGCAGGACGACCACTCCGCGTGATAGACCCGGTGGGTGTTCACACGGCTCGGCAACCTCGCGGTCCGGCGTCGTGGTCTGCTGCTCGTGACGAGCCTCCTCGTGGTCGCGGTGTCGGTCGTGCTCGGGCCGGGGGTGATCGACCGCCTCGCCGGATCGGGCTTCGACGACCCCGACTCCGACTCGGTTGCCGCGCGTCAGGAGCTCGACGCCCGGTTCGACACCGGCTTCACCGACGCCGCGTTCCTGCTCACCGTCCGAGACGCCGACCAGGGCACCGACGCCGTCGACCGGGCCGACGCCGTCCGGGACGGCCTCGCGTTCACCGAGGAGATCGCGGCACTCGCCGGCACCGACGACGTGGTGTCGTACTGGTCGGCCGGGTCGCCGATCGCGCTCCGGTCCGACGACGGGCGCAGCGCACTCCTCCTTCTGCGCTTCCCCGGCGATGCAGACGACCCGGTCCGCGAGGAACTGTCGATCCGGCTGACGGAGGAGTTCGTTCAGGTCCAGCGGGGTTCGCTCGACGTGCGCATCGGGGGACGCGACCCGTCGTTCGAACGCATCGGCATGACCGCCCAATCCGACCTGGCGATGGCCGAGATCATCGCCGTGCCGCTCACGCTTCTGCTGCTGGTGATCGTCTTCCGTTCGGTCGTCGCGGCACTGGTCCCCGCCCTGGTCGGGGTGGCCACCATGGTGGGGGCACTGCTCGTGCTCTTCCTGGTGACCCAGTTCACCGATGTCTCGATCTTCTCCATCAACCTGGTGACCACCCTCGGGCTCGGCCTCGCCATCGACTACTCGCTGCTCGTCGTCACCCGCTTTCGGGAGGAGCGAGCGAACTGTCTCGACGTCGATGCTGCGGTCATCGCGACGGTGCGCACCGCAGGGCGGACCGTCGCCTTCAGCGGGCTGACCGTGGCCGTCTCGCTCTCGGCCCTGCTGGTGTTCCCGATCTACTTCCTGCGGTCGTTCGCCTACGCGGGTATCGGCGTGATCCTCTTCGCGGTCCTCTTGTCGGTGGTCGTCGTGCCCGCCGTGCTCAGCCTGCTCGGCGATCGCCTCGAAGCCGGAGCAATCCGCCGTCGACCGGCCCGCCTCCACGGCATCAGCATGTGGCGAGCCCAGGCCGACCGGGTGGTCGACCACCCGTGGCGCTACCTCGTGGTCGGCACCGTGGCGCTGGCAGCCCTCGCCGCACCCTTCCTGGGCGTGCAGTGGGGCGAGTCGGACCACCGGTCACTGCCGCCTGGCGACCCGATCCGCGAGACCACCGAACAGATGACCGAGTCGTTCTCCTCGGCCGAGGCCAACGCCTTCCCCGTCGTCGCCATCGGCGGCGTGAGTCCCGGGGCGATCACGGACTACGCCCTCGCCATCTCGCAGCTCGACGGCGTCGCCCGCGTCGACACGGCGAACGGGGCGTTCCGGGCCGGCGCGTCGATCGATCCCGCCGACGACGCGACCGAGACTCGATTCCTCAGGGCCGAAGCGACCTGGTTCAACGTGGTGCCCGAGGTCGAGCCCATCAGCGCCGCCGGAGAGCGGCTCGTCACACAGCTGCGGGCCGCCGATTCCCCCTTCGATCGACTGCTGGTCGGCGGTGCGACCGCGGCGTTCATCGACACCAAGGCGGCGATCATCGACAACCTCGCCCTGGCTGCGGTGCTGCTGTTCGGGGCGACCTTCGTGCTGTTGTTCCTGATGTTCGGGAGCGTGCTCGTTCCGCTGAAGGCCATCGCGCTCAACCTGCTCAGCCTCGGGGCGACCTTCGGGGTGATGGTGGTCGTGTTCCAGGACGGGTTGGGTGACTCGCTGCTCGGCTTCACCGCGACGGGCTTCACCGACATCAGCACACCGGTGCTGATCTTCGGCATCGCCTTCGGTCTGAGCATGGACTACGAGGTGTTCCTCCTCTCGCGGATCAAGGAGGAGTACGACCGGTGCGGCCACAACGACGACGCGATCGTCGAGGGCATCGACCGCACCGGCCCGCTGGTCAGCGCGGCGGCGATCCTCTTGACGGTGACATTCCTGGCGACGGCCACCTCGAGCCTGAGCTTCCTGAAGCTGTTCGGCCTCGGCCTCGCGGTGGCCGTGCTCGTCGACGCCTTCGTCGTGCGTATCACGATCGTGCCGGCGCTCATGGCGGTCGCCGGGCGGTCGAACTGGTGGGCGCCCGCCCCGCTACGACGGCTCCATGACCGCTGGGGCGTGCACGAATACGACGACAGTGTGGTCATCGACCTGACCGACAGCGCCCTCACCGAAGAGATCGACTTGCGGGATCCGGCACCGGCACCGGCACCGACCCCGGCAGCCGAAGCCGGTGCGGCGCGCCCCCGCCGAGACGTTTCGCCCTAGGCGCAACTCCAAGCGATGCGCAGCATCGCCGCCGATAGCCTGAGCGGCCATGACTGCCACCGAGAATGACGGCGCCGAGGCGCCCTACCCGCACGTCGAGAGTCCGGATCTCCCGGCCATCGAAGCGCGCATTCTCGAGCGGTGGGAGACCGCTGCGACCTTCGAGGAATCGGTGGAGCGGCGACCGGTCGACGACGAGTACGTGTTCTACGACGGTCCCCCGTTCGCCAACGGCCTCCCTCACCACGGGCATCTCCTCACCGGCTACGTGAAGGACGTCGTTCCCCGCTACCAGACCATGAAGGGCAAGCGGGTCGAGCGCCGCTTCGGCTGGGACTGTCACGGTCTCCCGGCGGAGATGGAGGCGGAGAAGGACCTCCCGGTCTCCGGGCGGGCCTCGATCATCGACTACGGGATCGAGCGGTTCAACGAGTACTGCCGCACCTCGGTGCTCAAGTACACGCAGGAGTGGGAACAGACGGTCAACCGGCAGGCCCGCTGGGTCGACTTCGAGAACGACTACAAGACCATGGACCTCCCCTACATGGAGTCGGTCATGTGGGCGTTCAAGCAGCTGTGGGACAAGGGCCTGATCTATCAGTCCAACCGTGTGCTGCCCTACAGCTGGGGGGCCGAGACCCCGCTGTCCAACCACGAGATCCGCCTCGACGACGCGACGCGTCCCCGCCAGGACCCGGCCGTGACGGTGGCCTTCACGCTCGACGACGCCGACGACCTTCCCGGCAGCGGTCCTGCCGCGATCCTGGCCTGGACCACCACGCCGTGGACCCTGCCGTCCAACCTGGCGCTCGCGGTCGGCCCCGATCTCGACTATGCGGTGATGCTCGACGCCGACGGCACCCGCTACGTCATCGGCGAGGCCGTGCTCGACAAATACGCCAAGCAGCTGGAGAACGCAGAGCAGATCGGCGCCGTGAAGGGCTCCGATCTCGTCGGCCGCACCTACGTGCCGCTGTTCCCCTACTTCGCCGACATGGCCGACGTCGACCCGGCCAAGCCGCACCACGGCACCAGCCGAGCGTTCGTGGTCTTGGCCGGCGACTTCATCGACACCGACGAGGGCACCGGCGTCGTCCACATGGCCCCCGGGTTCGGCGAGGACGACCAGCGCCTGTGCGGCGAGGCCGGCATCGGCATGGTCGTGCCCGTCGACGACTCGGGCCGCTACACCGACGACGTCGTCGAGTGGGCCGGCCAGAACGTGCTCGAGGCCAACAGCGGGATCATCAAGCACCTCCGCGAGACCGGTCAGCTCGTCCGCCACGACAGCTACACCCACAACTACCCGCACTGCTGGCGGACCGACACGCCGATCATCTACAAGGCGATGCCCAGCTGGTACGTGAAGGTCACCGACATCCGCGACCGGATGCTCGAGACCAACCAGGAGATCAACTGGGTGCCGTCACACATCCGTGACGGCCGTTTCGGCATGTGGCTCGAGGGCGCCCGTGACTGGTCGATCAGCCGCAACCGCTTCTGGGGGTCGCCCATCCCCGTGTGGGTGAGCGACGACCCCGACTACCCCCGCACCGACGTCTACGGGTCGCTCGACGAACTCGAGGCCGACTTCGGCGTGCGCCCCGACAACCTGCATCGTCCCTTCATCGACGAGCTGACGCGCCCGAACCCCGACGACCCGACCGGGAAGTCGACGATGCGTCGCGTCCCCGAAGTGCTCGACTGCTGGTTCGAGTCGGGCTCGATGCCCTTCGCCCAGGTGCACTACCCGTTCGAGAACAAGGAATGGTTCGACGAACACTTCCCGGCCGACTTCATCGTCGAATACATCAACCAGTCGCGCGGCTGGTTCTACACGATGCACGTGCTGTCGACCGCGATCTTCGACCGGCCGGGCTTCAAGAACGCGATCTGCCACGGTGTCCTCCTGGCCGACGACGGCGCCAAGCTGTCGAAGAAGCTGCGCAACTACACCGAGCCGTCGGAGATCTTCGAGAAGCAGGGCGCCGACGCCCTGCGGTGGTACTTCATGTCCACCAACATCGTGCGGGGCGGCGACACCCGCATCTCCGACCAGGCGATCGACGACGTCGTGCGTCAGGTCATCCTCCCGATCTGGAACGCCTATTCGTTCTTCACCCTCTACGCGAACGTCGAGGGGCACCGTGCGAGCTTCCGCACCGACTCGACCGAGTTGCTCGACCGCTACGTGCTCGCCAAGACCCGGGCACTCGTCGAGCAGGTCGAGGCGCGCATGGACGCCTACGACCTGCCCGGCGCGGCGATGGAGATCCAGTCGTTCATCGACGCGCTCAACAACTGGTACATCCGTCGATCCCGCGACCGCTTCTGGGGCACCGGCGATGCCGGTGGTGCCGACACGGCCGGCCTCGACACCCTCTACACCGTGCTGACCACGCTGGTGCAGGTCGCCGCGCCGCTGCTGCCGATGATCACCGAGGAGATCTGGTCGGGCCTCACCGGCGGCGACGCGGACCAGCCCGACAGCGTGCATCTGACCGACTGGCCGGCCGCCGAGGACTATCCGTCCGACCCGACCCTGGTCGCCGCAATGGACCGGCTCCGCGACGTGGCCTCGACCGGGCTCCGGCTCCGAGAGGATCAGGGTCTCCGGGTCCGGCTCCCGCTCGCCTCGGTCACGGTCGCCGGCCGCGACGCGGCGACGCTCGAGCCCTTCGCCGACCTGCTGGCCGACGAACTCAACGTGAAGGCCGTCCACGTCACCGAGGAGATCGGCTCGCTGGCGACCTTCATCCTGCGCCCCGACGGCAAGGCCCTCGGACCCCGCCTGGGCAAGGACGTCCAGACGGTCTTCGGCGCAGCGAAGCGGGGAGACTGGGTCGCCAACGACGACGGCACCGTCACGGTCGCCGGCCACACCCTCGCCGAGGACGAGTACGAACTCGCGCTCGAATCACCCGACGACGTGGCCGCAGCCGCCCTCCGGTCCAACGACGCCGTGGTCACCCTCGACACGGTCGTCACCCCCGAACTGGCCGCCGAGGGCCTCGCCCGCGACATCGTCCGCGAGATCCAGAACGCCCGCAAGGCCGAAGACCTCGTGGTCACCGACCGGATCGACGTGTGGGTCGAGGTCGCGTCGACCGACGCGGCCGCCGCGCTCGACGCCCACCGGGCCTACGTCGCCGAGCAGGTTCTCGCGACCTCGATCGTCACCGGACCCGGTGACGACCACCTCCACATCCACGAGGCGAAGGTCGACAACGAACCCTTCCGCTTCACCCTCGCCGTCACACCGGTGTCAGACACTCGTCACGGCCTCGGCAACTAGCGTCGACGGCCATGGAGAAACGGATGCGGACCGTGCTGTTCTCGGCTGCCCTGGTTGCGCTCGTGGCCTCGTCCTGCGGCGGAGGTGACGGCCCCGAGACGAGCGAGACGACGACCACGGCCGTCCCCGACGTGACCACCACCGTCGCCACGACGACGGCCGCTCCGACGACCACCACGACAACAACCGAAGCGCCTCCACCCGAACCCAGCACCCTGGCCCTCGACGACATCCCCGGCCTCGTCGTGGCGTGGGGCGAGGGAACCGGAGACCCGCTCGAGCTGGCGCAGGACATCATCGCCTTCCCCTTGGCGATACCCACGCCGGCGAACACGACACCGCTGCACATCTCCGTCGACATGTTCGGCGGCGACCCCGAGTCGCCCTGGCGGTGGGACTGGACCTACGAGGTGCTCTCGAGCGACCCGATGCCCGACATCGACATCCACGCCGAGGAATCGAGCCCGGGCAACGTCGCCCTCCGCGAGTTCTACGACCCGATCATGACCGACCTGGGCTGGTCCTACTCGAACTCGACGGGCAGCGACCCGGGCGACGTCGGCGGGCCGAACTCGATCAACCACGTGTACCGCAGCGATGCCGAGACGATCGCCGCCAACGGCCTCACCGCCACCCCGAAGCCAGCGTTCGTCTGGGCCGACGAGGAGCAGGTGTTCGGCGAGGGAGTGCCCGGCTATCAGGTCGACGTGCCGCTCGAATTCGAGCCCGACGTCATCCCGGTGCCCATCATCGCGACGATCATCGCCGAGTTGCCCGAGATCGAGGGTGCCCAACTCGTTGATGTCCGGCTGGCGAGCTGGAACCGTCCCGACACGAGCTTCGACGCCGAGTACGGCCTGCGCTACTTCGAGGTGACAATGGAGTGGTCGCTGCCTCCGGGAGCGGCGGACGACACGAAGACGCTCTTCAGCACCGGCTTGGGCCCGTCGGCCTTCTTCGCCGGCGAGGAGAGCTTTTTCGATCCCGGTTTCGTCGAACCCGTCGAGCCACGGGTCTTCGACGACGACTGGACCCAGCCGATCGTGTTCCTCGACCGCTACGAGGGAACAGTCGACATCAGCGGAGATGACGCTGCCGGCGCCACGCTCGAACTCGACATCACCTTGGAACCGAACCGCGTGGTGCTCGCAGAGCTCCCCGACTGACCCCCGGGTCAGTCGGTGACGCGGCGTCCGTCTTCGACGAGGTTGATCTCCCAGAGGACCTTGTCGAGCGCGTCGGCCGCGCTGATGGTCGGGAAGCGCAGCGGCGTCTCCGCGGTGACGCACGTCCCGATCGGTTCGAGCATCGTCCACGGGGTCGGGTGGGCGAACTGCACCACCGAGTAGCGGTCGCCCTGTTGACCCGGGCTGGACACCACACGATGGATGCCGGGCGGGATCACGCCATTGGTGAGCCGCTCGAGCATCAGGCCCGTGTTGATGATCGCTCGGCCGGTCGGGGGCTCGGCGTCGACCCAGGCGCCGTCGACCTTCACCTGCAGACCTGCGGCGGTCGCCCGCGGCAGCGCAGTGATCAGATTGATGTCGGCGTGCTCGCCGGCCCACACGTGTTGCGCACCGGGGGCGTTCTCCATGGCCGGATAGTGGATGGCCCGGGTGAGGGTGGCGCCGTCGACGAGCATCTCGTCGAAGAAGCGCTCGTCGACGCCGAGGCCGGCGGCGATGATCCGCAGCACGCGGGCCTGGAGGTCGGCGATCGTGCGGTGGAAGCCGAGGAGCAGCTCGTGGACGCCCGGAAGGTCGGCCTCGGGCAACGTCGGAGGACCGTAGCGGTGGGGGTACTTGCTCCGGAGCGGGTGGCCCTCACCGAGGGGTGCGCCCCAGTTGAGCATCTCCTTCCAGTCGGGCACGTCGGCACTCGCCGCCGTCTCGACCAAGAGTCCGGTGTATCCGGTCTGCCCGTGGGAGCCGGGCACGATGTAGGCGTCCTTGTTCTCCTGGGGCAGCGTGAAGAATGCCTCGAGCTGTCCGTAGACGTCGTCGATCATGTCGACCGACAGGTCGTGTTCGACATAGACGAACCCGGTGCGCAGGCTCTGCGTCACCCCGTCGACGACGGCCTTGCGGGCCGCCGCGTCGCCCTTCTCGAAGGCGATGAGGTCGACGTCGAGGATTTCCATGTCACTGGCCATGTGCCAACCCTACGTGGCGCGTCCGCAGGGTCCGTCGGTTAGTACGGGTGACATGGCCACCGAGAACGAGGAGGAGTTCGACGTGTTCGTCACGCGTGTGCAGCCCCAGCTCGAACGTGCCCTCGCCGGCCACCTCCCTGCCCCGATGGTGGGCGACGCCGTCGCCGAGGCGCTGGCCTACGCCTGGGAGCACCGCCACCGGGTGTTGCCCATGGCCAACCCCGCGGGCTACCTCTACCGAGTCGCGCAGTCCCGCTCGCGTCGTCGCAAGCAGGGCCTGCTCCCCTGGAAGTCCGACGACACGATCCCTCACATCGAGCCCGGACTGCCCGCCGCGCTGTCGGCGCTGTCGCCCAAGCAGTCACAGGCGATCTGGCTCGTGCATGCGGCGGGGATGACCCACGTCGAAGCAGGCGAGGCGATGGACATCAGCGCATCGACCGTCGCCAACCATGTCGAGCGGGGCATGGCCCAGCTGCGCAGCGAACTGGGAGTGGACACATGACGCTCGAGGAGCAGATCCGCCGCATGGGCGACGCCCGCGCCGCCGAGGTGACGACCCCGTCTTGGCGCGACCGCGTCGGCGGCGGCGGGCGTCGGTGGCCGGTGATGGTCGCGGCGGCTGCGCTCGTGGCCGTGCTCGCCGGTATCACCGTCACGCTGGGGCCGGACGACGAGAAACCGGGCGCCGACGTAGCTACGGAGCCGGAAACGACCCGGGTGACGACCACCATGACGGACGCCACGACCTCCACGGTGACCACCGGGCCCGTGACCACCACCGCCGGATCGGCGCAGCAGACGGGCCCCTGCGCGGTCAATCCGGTGCCGAGCGACGATGTGCTCGACCTCGCCGCCCACATCGCCTTCGACCGCACGCCGCTCGACCTCGACCAGGACGGTGTCGACGACGAGATGCTGATCTACGACGATGCCGACGGGCACTGGTTCCTCCTCGCTCGTCTCCACACCGGCTGGACCAACGCGCTCGACATCGGCACACCGCCCACGCCACCGGGTCTCGCCCAGACCTCCGACGGCGTCCCCGCGGGGACGGATCTCGACGGCGACGGCCAACTCGAGTTCTTCGTCACCGGCTACCTCGGGCCCTCGGCTCGGTTGGTGACCCTGCGGGGCTGCGAGCTCATCGACTCGTTCTTCGTCGACGAACCGGCCGAGGGTCTTGGCGCCAGCTTCGGCGTCCAGATCGGCTTCTCCGACGCCACTCCGCTCTGTCAAGGCCGGGCCTGTGCAACCCGAGTCAGCTGCGCAGGCGGCGTGCTCACTCAGGAGCTGTTGATCGGGATCGCCGCCAACGACGACGCCGGCGGGTGGGGCATAGGAGAGATCAGGCTGGACCGGGACGGGGTCATCACGACCACCGAGCTCCCGACGAGGACCGTCGGACCGTTCACTCCCCTCGACGACCCACCCACCGAGGCGACGACCGGCGTGGTCGACTGCACGCCCTGACCGGGTCGCGAAGTCGTCCTACGATGCGCCGATGACCGAGCAGCTCTACCTCGCCGACCAGGAACTCCGGACCTTCACGGCCACCGTCACCGGAGTCGAGTCCGCGGAAGACGGCGCTGGTGGACGGATCCTGCTCGACCAGACGGCGTTCTACGCGACCGGCGGCGGCCAGCCCCACGACCACGGGACCCTCACCATCGACGGGGTCGCCCACGAGGTCACCAACGTGCGCAAGGAGGGGGCCGACATCTGGCACTCGATCGACGGACCACTCCCGGCCGTCGGCTCGGAAGTGGCCGGCGAGGTCGACTGGGAACGTCGACATCAGCTCATGCGCACCCACTCGGCGATGCACGTGCTCGGCGGCGTGATCTGGAACGAGTACCGGGTGCTCTCGACCGGCAACAACATGGAGCCCCTCAAGGGTCGGATCGACTACGAGTTCGACCCGCTCCCCGAGGGGTTCGCCGAGAAGATCGAAGCGGCCGTCAACGCCGAGATCGCCGCCGATCGGCCGATCGAGGTGACCTTCCTGCCCCGCGAGACCGCAGTGGATGACGAAGACCTCATCCGCACCAAGGTCAACATGATCCCCGAAGCCGTGAAGGAGATCCGTGTGGTCGACATCGTCGGGCTCGACAAGCAGGCCGACGGCGGGACCCACATCGGCTCCACCGGCGAGATCGGCACATTCCGCGTGGTCAAGACCGAGTCGAAGGGCAAGGGCAACAAGCGAATCCGCTGGGAACTCTCCTGACGAGTGCGCCGACCGGGGATCGCTGGCATCCTTGATCCATGGCCATCACAGACCGTTCAGATTCACCGGACTCCGACATCGACCTGAGCGCCGTCGACGTCGCCGGCATCGTCTCCCACGTTCGCGACACGTTCAACAGCGGCCGCACCCGCCCCATCGAGTGGCGAGAGGAGCAGCTCGACGGGCTGGTCCGCATGCTCAAGCTCGAGGGCCCTCGCTTCGAAGCGGCGATGGCCGCCGACATGGGCAAGCCCGCGATGGAGAGCTTCACGACCGACGTCGGCTTCCTCGCCGCCGAGATCGCGGCGGTCCGCAAACACGTCGCCAAGTGGGCGAAGCCCCGCAAGGTCCGCCTGCCGATGTCCGCCATGCCCGGTAAGGGCTACATCGTGCCCGAGCCGCTGGGCGTGGCCCTGGTGATCGCGCCGTGGAACTACCCCGTCAACCTGCTGCTCCTGCCGATGGCGGCCGCCATCGCGGCCGGCAACGCCGTGATCGCCAAACCGTCCGAGCTGACCGGCGAGACCGCGAAGCTGATGGCCGAGCTGGTGCCGCGCTACGTCGACCCGGAAGCCATCGCCGTCATCGAGGGTGACGTGGCCGTGGCCACCGACCTGCTCGAGCAGCGCTTCGATCACATCTTCTACACGGGCTCCACCGACGTCGGCCGCATCGTCGCCGCCGCCGCCGCACGGTTCCTGACCCCGGTCACGCTCGAGCTCGGCGGCAAGAGCCCCGTCCTCGTCGACGACTCCGCCAACCTCGAGGTCACCGGTCGTCGTCTGGCCTGGGGCAAGTGGCTCAACGCCGGTCAGACCTGTGTGGCGCCCGACTACGTCCTCGTCACCGAGCAGACCCGCGACGCGCTCGTCGACAGCATCCGGACGGCCTTCGACGAATTCAGTGGCGGCAAGGGCACCAGCGACAACCCCGACTTCACGTCGATCGTCAACGAGCGCCACACCACCCGCCTCCAGGGCCTGCTGCGCGATCACGGCGGCACCGTCGCCGTCGGCGGTGAGAGCGATCTCGACGCGAAACACGTCGAGCCGACCATCATCGTCGACCCCGACCCCGACTCCGATCTGATGCGCCAGGAGATCTTCGGACCCATCCTCCCGATCGTCACCGTCGAGTCGATGCATGAAGCCGTCGAGTTCGTCAACGACCGCGAGAAGCCGCTGGCCCTCTACGTGTTCGCCGAAGACGACGAGACCGTCGACGAGTTGATCGCCAACACCACCTCGGGCGGCACCTGCGTCAACCACGTGATCCAGCATCTCGTCCCCGCCGACCTGCCCTTCGGCGGCGTGGGCGAGTCGGGCACCGGCCGCTACCACGGCCAGTCGGGCTTCGACACCTTCTCGAACCTGCGCTCTGTGCTGAAGAAGCCCACGAAGATGGACCTCAAGATGCTCTACCCGCCCTACACGGCGAAGAAGGAGAAGCTCCTCCGCCGCTTCATCTAGCGGCGGGGGCGCCACACCGGTTCGGACCGCCGGAGGAATCCCCGTCAAAGAAGTCGGCCCCGACCTCGCCCACGACCCCGGTGGTCGATAACGTGGTCTCTCGTGACTCTGCGGGGCGAAGTCGAGGCATGACCTCTCACGATGTAGTCGTCGTCGGTGCGGGTCTCGCCGGCCTCGCGGCGGCCATCCGCCTCCGCGAACGTGGGCACCATCCGCTGGTGCTCGAGCGCAGCGACGGCCCCGGTGGCCGGGTCCGCACCGACGAGGTCGACGGCTTCCTCCTCGACCGCGGCTTCCAGATCCTGCTCAAGGCCTACCCGACTGCGCAGGACATGCTCGACTACGACGACCTGCATCTGCGGTCGTTCGATGCCGGCTCGATGGTGCGCATCGACGACCGGTTCCACCGCGTCGCCGATCCGTTCCGGAGCCCGGGCGACGCGTTCGGCACGGTGCGCGCCCCGATCGGTTCGGTGAAGGACAAGCGCACGATCCTCAAGTTCCGCAACCGCATCCGCAAGCCCGACGTGGAGGACCTGTTCGTCGCCAAGGAGACCACCGCGCTCCAGCGGCTCCGCGACGAGGGCTTCTCCGAGAAGATGATCGACCGTTTCCTGCGGCCCCTCTTCAGCGGTATCGCGCTCGACCCCGAGCTCGGCTTCTCGAGTCGGTCGCTCGAGTTCATCTTCCGCATGCTCTCCGAGGACGATGCCGCCGTCCCGTCCGCGGGCATGGGCCAGATCCCCCGCCAGCTCGCCGAGCGCATCCCCGCCGACGCGATCCGCTACGACACCGAGGTGACCGAAGTCGGTGAACACCATGTCGTCGTCGACGGCAGTCGCATCGAATCGGGTGCGGTCATCGTCGCAACCGACGCGGTCGACGCCGCCCGCCTCACCGGTGGTGAAGTCGGCGACCCGGGCACCAACGCCGTGACCACCTGGTGGTTCGCTGCCGACGAGGCCCCGCTCAAGCGTCCGCTCATCGTGCTCAACGGCACGGGACGAGGTCCGGTCAACAATCTGGCCGTGCTGTCGCAGGTCTCGCCGGGCTACAGCCCCGACGAGCGGTCGCTCGTCGCGGTGTCGACGCCGTCGGTCGGTGTGGCCGAGGCCGCGGTCAGGGCCAACCTCACCGAGTGGTACGGCCCGGTGGTCGACGACTGGACGACGCTGCGGGTCGATGCGATCGAACGGGCCCAACCCCGTCAGAACGTGGGCGAGGATCCCGACCAGTCGGTGCGGCTGGCCTCCGGGCTCTTCGTGGCCGGCGATCATCGCCAGCACGCCTCGATCAACGGGGCTCTCGTGTCGGGATGTCGGGCCGCCGATGCGGTCGCGGCCCGCCTCTGTCGCGACTGCTGACAGCGGTGTAACTCGCGAGACCGACGGCGCGGCAGCCGCGATTCCCGCGTTTGCGCAGGTCAGCGCCGACTTGAGCGCGACCCGGAACTTCCTCTTGACGTGGATGTAGTTACGCGACTGTAATTACGAGTCCGCAACTCTTGTCTGAGAGGCGCGGCGAGGCGTGATCTGACCGGGAGTCACTGCCTTCGACTCGCACTTCCCGGCGCGGGGAAGGGGCCAACGATGGCAGTTACCGACGAGGCAATCACCGACGACGCACCCACGGGTGAGCGCCTGAGCGCCGTCGCCAACACCATGCCGAGCGGCATGGCGGCGACGAGTATGCGGGTGAAGAAGCGAAGCGGTGCGCTCGAGCCCGTCGACGTCAACAAGATCGTCAACGCCGTGGCCCGCGCCACCGAAGGACTCGTCGGCGTCGACCCGATGGTCGTGTCCACCCGCACTATCGCCGCACTGGCCGACGGTGCCACCACCCAGGAGCTCGACGAGCTCTCGATCCGCACCGCCGCGGGTCTCATCGTCGAGGAACCCGACTACTCGAAGGTCGCGGCCCGACTCCTGTCGACCTACATCGACAAGGAAGTCCGCAACCAGAACGCCCCGTGGTTCTCGGAGTCGGTCGCCCTCGGCCACAAGGTCGGCATCATCGGCGACGAGGTCTTCGAGTTCGTCAACGCCCACGCCCCCGAACTCAATGCGGCCATCGACAGCCAGCGCGACAAGCGCTTCGAGTTCTTCGGCCTGCGCACGGTCTACGACCGCTACCTCCTCCGCCACCCCGAGACCCGCAAGGTCATCGAGACCCCGCAGTACTTCTTCCTGCGTGTCGCCTGTGGCCTGTCGACCGATCCGGCCGAGGCGATCAAGTTCTACGACCTCATGTCGTCGCTCGCCTATCTCCCCTCCTCCCCCACCCTGTTCAACTCGGGTACCACGCACCCGCAGATGTCGAGCTGCTACCTGCTCGACTCGCCCGAAGACAGCCTCGAGGGCATCTACAAGCGCTACACCGACATCGCCCGGCTCTCGAAGTTCGCCGGCGGCATCGGCGTCGCCTGGCACCGGATCCGTTCGAAGAACAGCCTGATCGTCGGCACCAACGGCCTGTCCAACGGCATCGTGCCGTGGCTCAAGACCCTCGATGCCTCGGTCGCCGCCGTCAACCAGGGCGGACGCCGCAAGGGCGCCGCCTGCGTCTACCTCGAAGCGTGGCACGCCGACATCGACCAGTTCCTCGAGCTGCGCGACAACACCGGTGACCACGCTCGGCGCACGCACAACATCAACCTGGCCAACTGGATCCCCGACATGTTCATGGAGCGGGTCGAGAAGGACTGGCAGTGGAGCCTCTTCGACCCGAAGAAGGTCCCGGAGCTCATCGACACGTTCGGCGACGAGTTCCGCTCGATCTACGAGCAGGCCGAAGCCGACGGCAAGTTCGAGAAGCAGGTTCCGGCCCGCCAGCTCTACCAGCGCATGATGAAGACGCTGGCCGAGACCGGCAACGGTTGGATGACCTTCAAGGACTCCTCCAACGAGAAGTGCAACCAGACCGGTCCCGGCACCAGCGGCAACACCGCCAACGCCCGCGATCGTGTCGTGCACCTCTCCAACCTGTGCACGGAGATCCTCGAGGTCACCAGCCAGGACGAGACCGCCGTGTGCAATCTCGGGTCGGTCAACCTGGGCGAGTTCGTGGTCGAGTCCGAGGGAGTCACCGCCATCGACTACCAGCGCCTCGGTGAGGTCGTGCGCCAGGTCGTGCCGTTCCTCGACCGGGTGATCGACATCAACTACTACCCGACCGAGGAGTCCGGTGCGTCCAACAGCCGTTGGCGCCCGGTGGGTCTCGGCCTGATGGGTCTGCAGGACGTCTTCTTCAAGATGGGCGTGGCCTTCGACTCCCCCGTCGCCCGCGACGTCAGCCGTCGCATCTCCGAGGAGATCTACTACAACGCCCTGTGGGCCTCGACCGAGCTGGCCGAAGCCAGCGGCCCGCATGCGGCCTTCGCCGAGACCCGCGCCGCGGCCGGCGACCTCCAGTTCGACCTGTGGGGCGTCGAGCCGTCCGACCCCGAGCGCTGGGCGCCGCTGCGTGAGCGGATCGAGCAACACGGTCTGCGCAACTCGCTGATGATCGCGATCGCGCCCACGGCCACCATCGCCTCGATCGCCGGCTGCTACGAGTGCATCGAGCCGCAGGTGTCCAACCTGTTCAAGCGTGAGACCCTCTCAGGCGAGTTCATGCAGATCAACCGCCACCTGGTGAAGGAACTCCAGCGACGGGGCCTGTGGGACCACGAGATGATCTCCGACGTGAAGAAGGCCGAAGGGTCGATCCAGACCATCGAGCGCATTCCCGACGATCTCAAGGCCGTCTACCGCACGGCCTGGGAGATCCCCATGAAGTCCCTGATCGAAATGGCTGCCGACCGCGGTGCCTTCATCGATCAGAGCCAGTCGCTCAACCTCTTCATGGAAGCGCCCACGATCGGCAAGCTCTCGTCGATGTACATGTACGCATGGAAGGCCGGTCTCAAGACCACCTACTACCTGCGGAGCCGTCCGGCCACCCGGATCAACAAGACCACGGCCGGTGGCTCCGACGGCGGCCCGACCGGCGGACCCGACGGAGCACCGAAGAAGACGTTCACCGACGAGGAAGCCGTCGCCTGCTCGTTGGAGAACCCCGAGTCCTGCGAGGCGTGCGACTGATGGCGCTGGCAGACGACCTCAACCTCGCCGTAGAGCCGGCTGCTCCCGAGTCCCCGGGCGATCGCCACGGGCACTACGCGACGCCGGCCGGCGCGAAGTCCAACATCCTCGATCCCGGGTTCGACCTGACGCTCCGGCCGATGCGCTACCCGCAGTTCTTCGACATGTACAAGGACGCGATCAAAAACACCTGGACGGTCGAGGAGATCGACTTCTCCGACGACCTGACCGACCTCGACCGCAAGCTCATGCCGGCCGAGAAGCACATGATCAGCCGACTCGTGGCGTTCTTCGCCACGGGCGATTCGATCGTGGCCAACAATCTCGTCCTCAACCTCTACGAACACATCAATGCGCCCGAAGCGCGGATGTACCTGAGCCGTCAGCTCTACGAAGAGGCGCTCCACGTCCAGTTCTATTTGAACCTGCTCGACAACTACATCCCCGATGCCGACGAGCGGGCCGAGGCCTTCGCCGCCATCGAGAACATCCCGTCGATCCGGGCCAAGGGCGAGTTCTGCTTCAAATGGATGGAGTCGGTCGGCAAGGGTCCGCTGGAAACGCCCGAGGATCGCAAGCGGTTCCTGATGAACCTGATCTGCTTCGCGACCTGCATCGAAGGGCTGTTCTTCTTCGCGGCGTTCGCCTACGTCTACTTCCTGCGTTCGAAGGGCCTGCTCAACGGCCTGGCCGCCGGCACCAACTGGGTGTTCCGCGACGAGTCGATGCACATGAACTTCGCCCTCGAGGTGATCAACACGGTGCGGGCCGAGGAGCCCGAACTGTTCGACGCCGATCTCGGCGAACGGATCACCGAGATGATCGAAGAGGCCGTCGACGCCGAGTTCCAGTTTGCCGAGGACCTCCTCGGTGAGGGCGTGCCCGGGATGTCGACCGGCGACACCCGCACCTATCTCGAGTTCGTGGCCGATCAGCGCCTCGGGCAGCTCGGTCTGCCCAAGCGCTTCGGTGCCACGAATCCGTTCTCGTTCATGGAGCTCCAGGACGTGCAGGAGCTCTCGAACTTCTTCGAGCGCACCGTGTCGGCCTACCAGGTCGGCGTCGAGGGCGATGTCGCCTTCGACGAGGACTTCTAGCCACTCGCACTTCCCCAATGCGTCCGGCGCCTCGGTGCCGGGCCACCACCAGCCACCCGAGAGGTGGCCCCCGTCATGCGAGGACGGGACTCCCCCCTGACGGCCGGTAGTCTGCGTGCCATCGCAGCGGCCGGCCGTCCCGCGTCGGGCTACCAGTCGACGAGGTCGGCGTGGAGCCCAACGGCGCGGATCGCGGCGAGCACCCGGTCTGCGTGATCGGCGTCGAGGGTGTCGATCCGCAGCTCCAGCACGGTGCTGCGGGCACCGCTCGACCCCAGCCCGTCGTGGCCGACCTCGACCACGTTGGCGGCCTCCCGGGCGATGACGTCGGACACCCGCGCCAGCCCGCCCGGACTGTCGTCGAGCTCGACGCGGATGCGGTTGAGGCGCCCCTGGACGGCCAGACCACGCAACGCAACCACCGACAGCGTGCGTGGATCGATGTTGCCGCCGCACAGGACGAGACCGACCTTCTTCCCGGCGAACCGTTCGGGATAGGTCATCACCGCAGCCAGGCCCGCCGCGCCCGCGCCCTCGACCACCGTCTTCTCGATCTCGAGCAGCATGGCGATGGCCTGTTCGATGGCCGCCTCGGGCACGACCAGCACGTCGACACCGCGGGCCTCGAGCAGGGGCGCGGTGAGGGTTCCGGGTTCGGTCACGGCGATGCCGTCGGCCACCGTCGACCCGGCTCGCGCCGTCGAGGTCCGACCGGCCAACCGGTCGGCCATTGACGGGAAACGCTCGGTCTGCACCCCGACGATCTCGACCGGGCGAGCATGCCCGGCCGCGGCCACGGCGAGCCCGGCGGCGAGACCACCGCCGCCGACCGCGGCCACGATCACGTCGAGTTCGGGCTCCTGGGCGAGCATCTCGAGCGCGATCGTGCCCTGACCCGCGATCACCGCCGGGTCGTCGAACGGGTGGATGAACTCGAGATCGTGGGCGGCGGCCAACTCCCGAGCCCGGGTGGCCGACTCCATCACGTCGGCGCCGGCCAACACCACCTCGGCGCCGAGGTCGCGGGTGCGGGCGACCTTGACGAACGGCGTGTTCTCGGGCATGACGATCGTCGTCGGGAGACCGAGCAGGGCACCATGGTGGGCGACGCCCTGGGCATGGTTGCCGGCTGACATCGCGACCACGCCGCGACCGGGCTCGACGGCCAGGAGCCGATTGCGGGCGCCACGTCCCTTGAAGGACCCCGTGTACTGGAGGTTCTCGAACTTCAGGTGCACTTCGACGCCCGTGATGTCGCTCAGCGTGTGTGACACCGTGAGCGGGGTGTGCTCCACCGCCCCTGCGATCGCCTCTGCCGCCCGGTGGATGTCGTCGAGGGTGACGGCGTCGGCCGGTGGCGGTTCGGGAGGAGGCATCACCCGAGGGTACCCACGGCCATTCCCGTGGGGGGAGGTGGACCCCGGTCGTTACCTTGACGACACTGCCGATCTTCTCGAGAAAGGCCGGGCCCGTGAACCTCAACCCACCGACCGAGCACCAACTCCTCGTCTTCTGGGTCGCACTGCTCGTCATCCTCGTCGCCGCGCGAGCCCTCGGGGCCCTCATGCAGAAGGTGGGTCAACCGGCGGTGGTGGGCGAGCTGGCCGCCGGCCTCGTGCTCGGACCGTCGTTGCTCGGCAACCTCGCGCCCGACGTCACCGACTGGCTGTTTCCGGCCGACGACGCCCAGACGGCGATGCTCTTCACCGTCGGATGGCTCGGCGTGCTCCTGCTGCTCGTGGGCACCGGCTTCGAGACCGACCTCGGGCTCATCCAGCGGCTCGGACGGGCGGCGTTCTTCGTCTCGGCCGGGTCATTGATCGTCCCCGCGGCGGCCGGTTTCGCGGTCGGCTGGTTCATCCCCACGACCTTCGTCGGCGACGACACCGAGCGCTACATCTTCGCCCTGTTCATCGCCGCCGCGCTCTCGATCTCGTCGTTGCCGGTGATCGCCAAGATCCTGTCGGAGATGGGCCTCATGCGCCGCAACTTCGGCCAGCTGACGCTCGCCGCCGGCATGGCCAACGACGTCATCGGATGGATCGGTCTCGGCTTCATCGCCGGCCTGGCCCAGGCCGGCGGCGTGAAGCTCGACAAGCTGGCCTTCACCGTCGTCGGGGTCACCGTCTTCTTCGTCCTCGCCTTCACCATCGGCCAGCGGGTGGTCGACGCGTCGTTGCGCCGCGTGCGGGCCAACGGCGGCGATGCGTTGTCCGGCCTCACGGTCGTGCTGATCACGGCGCTCTCGTTCGGCGTGATCACCCAGTGGCTCCATGTCGAAGCGGTGCTCGGGGCGTTCATCGCCGGTGTGATCCTCGCCCGGTCGCGCTTCGCCGATCACGAGCTGATCCGGCCGCTCGAGACGATGACCGCAGCGATCTTCGCGCCGATCTTCTTCGCCACCGCCGGACTCCGGGTCGACCTCGGCCTCCTGGCCGACGGCGAGACCATCGTCTGGGCGGTCGTCGTGGTGCTCGCCGCGTCGTTCTCGAAGTTCTTCGGCTCGCTCGCCGGTGCCCGGCTCTCGTTCATTCCCACCCGTGAGGGTCTTGCCCTCGGCGTGGGCCTCAACGCCCGTGGCGCGCTCGAGATCGTGATCGCCACCGTCGGCCTGTCGCTCGGCGTGCTCAACGACCGCTCCTCCACC
>Ga0213866_10000850_pt1 | contig 23790 bp, 31 predicted proteins | sample PICome_11_FD_160079 | JGI IMG/M metagenome (GOLD analysis project Ga0213866, IMG submission 160079) | Coastal seawater microbial communities near Pivers Island, North Carolina, United States - PICO284 | ecosystem: Environmental > Aquatic > Marine > Coastal | place: USA: North Carolina...
AACCAATCATGTTGACGTTTATATAAAACGCGGGCGTGATTGTGTAACCACCGGTACCCGGCAGCCTTTTCAGCCCAACGTTTAAGAAGCTGTTCCTGGTTTGGACACCATTGGTGTTGTTCTGGTGTACTCATTACTCTTTCTTAGAAAATAAGTACGCGTACTCGCGTGCTAAATTATCGACACGTTCGTTCTTCTCGTTTCCGTTGTGTGCCTTGACCCACTTCATTTCAACGTTTTCAATTTTACGTAACAGGTATAACATGTGTATCCATAAATCCTTATTCTTTACGGGATCACCTTTACTCGTTTTCCATCCGTTCCGTTCCCAATTCTTAGACCATTCGAGTAACCCCAATTTTACGTAGTTACTATCGGTATATATAGTTACAGTATCGTGTCCCAACTCAATACACTTCTCGAGCGCTTTTATGACCGCAGTCATTTCCATTATATTGTTTGTGGTTATCTCGGAACCTCCTCGGCCTATCACGTTTTCTATAAGATAGGCCCAACCACCAGGTCCCGGGTTACCGAGACAACTTCCGTCTGTGTAGACTTCTATCATAGTTACTAGTATATACGATAAAATCTTTATGTTTCGTCGTCTGATTTTGAAATACACCAATACATAATTCTATCAAAATTCATATACAAAACACCAAATGCGGAAAATGCTATTAGTATTTCGTAAATAGTCTCCATTTATAGTTACTTAAAATTTTAACTTTATGTATCACTAAATGAACCATTACCAAGATTGGGATCCTGTTATTATTCGCGGTAAAGTCAACAAGGAAAAGGAAAAAGAAAAGTATGTTAAGTTCATGGGTCAGGAAATAAAGTTACCCAAACGGAGTCAATATTCGGGTAAAACAAGGGAACAAAAACTCGATGAAACCGAGTTAGGTACACACAAAAAAGTCAGTAAAGACACGGCACTAACGATTCAAAAAGCGCGCGTTGCAAAACAGTATACACAAAAGGATCTCGCGGGTCTCATAAACGTATCAACAGATATCATCTCTTCATACGAATCAGGTAAAGCTATCCCGGATCCCAAAGTCATGCAAAAATTACGCAGGGTTTTGGGGGTTAAATTATAATACAGGTAATCTTTGTCCATTTGGACCAAGTCTGAAATTACCACCGTTTGGACCTTGCATGATAGGTTGACCGTTTTGTACCAGACCGGTTTTTATAGCACCCATTTTATTATAAACACGCGTCTGTGCTTGATTCAATTTAACAGTTCCATAAGTAATTGCATTTTGTTTCATTCCATTTATAGCCTGTTGACCTCTATTTTTTGCTATAGAAACCATTTGGTTTCTAGAATCTTTTAATTCGGATTTTGCTTTTTTAGCTACACCTTTTGCAGCCATTTTTGCTAATGAACCGAACCCCATATTATTTTTTTTATACTATAAATAGATTTTAAAATTTGGTCTAAATTTTAAAATCTAATTTTTATTTATTTTTTACAAGACTAGATAACTAACTTAGTTGGAGAATGCAAGACCGCCCATACCAGATTGAATTCTGAGAACGTTGTAGTTGGTCGCGAACATGTGAAGGGAACTGTCCGCTCTGTTGCAAGTAACCGAAACTTGCGCGTTGTCAATTCTAGAGAAGTTGCAGGTACCCGTTGGTTGGTGCTCTTCTGGCTTAAGCGCAAAGGAGTACGAGTAGATACCTGGCATTGGGGAACCGGAGTGGTGGTTGAACGATTGGACTTGGTTGAAGTACTTACCACCTTGCTCCTTGAATCTGTCTTGACCATTCAAGATCAACTTGAAGGAAGTCAATGGACCAACGAAGTTTTCATCCCATTGAGCCGCACCTTCGGAGGCAGCCAACAATGGCGCACCGATCGCGGATGGCGAGACAAAGCAGTTCGCGGACGCAACAGTGGCAACGTTGGAACTGATAACAACTGGGGTGCTGGTGAAGTTCCACAAGTTGGAACCGATGTCAGTGCACCAAACCAATTCCTTGACTGGGTGGTTGTATGACAATCTGATTTGCTTGGCCGCACCCTGCGCGCCCAAAGTGTCCGAACCAGTGTGTTGGACTTGTTCAATCAAGTATTCGTGACCCTTTTGCGCGAATCGTCTGCGCTCTTCAGTGTCGAGGTAGATGTAGTTACCCCAAACCTTGAAGGAGGTAAAGTTGTCACCAAAATCACTGGCCAAGTCAAAGTCCAAACGGACTTCGTGGTATTGCAAGGCAATCAATGGCAAGGCCAATCCTGGGTTTCTGTTGAAGAAGAAGATCAATGGCAAGAAGACAGTGCCCGCCTTGGACGCCGACGTCATTTTACCGTAGCTGAGCTTCTTGGATTCGTCCAAGTACAATTCAGCGTACAATCTCCACCACTTTTGGTAGTGCTTGTCGATTCTTTGACCACCGATGGACAATTCAACGTCCTTGATCGATCGTTCCGCGGCCCACGCATCCAAACCCGACGCGGTGACGGTGGCATTCGCCGCCAATTCGACGTACATGTCACCGATCAAATCACCGTTTCTGGCGATCGTGACGGAAACGCGACCACCGGAAGCGGCGGTACCGTTAACAGTTTGTTCGATGTTTTCCATCGCAAAGTTGGTGTGGCGTTTGTAAACCGCCTGGAAGAAAGTGACTTTTGGGTTACCAGTCAAGTAGACATCTTGGGCGCCATAAGCGACGAGTTGCATGAGACCTCCGGCCATAGTGTTTGTTTTTGTACTATATACCAAGATTTTTTTTTCAGATGAGACCCGCGAAAAAACTCAGTACTATTTTTCCTGGTATATACAAATGACCGACCAAGAAGAACCCCTTCTTGAAAATACCGACGAATCAGAAGAAGTACATGAAGAAGAGGAAGAACAGGAATCTATAGTCGATGAACTTGAACTTACTGATAATGAAGATAACGAAGACATCGACTTGGAAATGTTTGAAGATGAAGATGGGGATGGGTACATGATGGATATGGGTAATCTCTTAAGTTCTATACTCGCGACCGAAGATGGTGATACTGTGTGCTCTGCTCTGGTAAACATTTCGAGAAATATAGAAGTCCAAAATAAAATTCTTATTAAAATGCTGGCTCAGATGCAAAAATTAGCTTAGAAAAATAAATCCATGTATTAGAAGAAAATGGACGAAACACATTATATTAATTCTGACGCTAATCCACGAGAATCAAATGCTATAATGTGGACGAACCAAATTCAATCTCTTAACCCTGAAGAATTTATGCACCTTCTATCCCAATTGGAAGATATGTGGGACATCAATACCACAAATAATAGTATGATTTCGTTCCAACTCGGATACAAAAATTTCATAAACCCTCAGGACCTCGACCCAGAAACTGGACTTCCTGTACGCTTCGATGTTGAACTTGTTTCTGGAAACCATAAACGTCTAAAAATGCAGTTAGGACAACTTTACCACCGCGCAGAAGTTTTAAAACTATTGGATCTTGAAGACGACGAAGATATGAAAATATCTATGCGAATTAACCGTTTGATAGATCAAGTTGATGATGCGTGGCAAATTATTTTTCGTGCTGCACGTATTCACGAACGAATCAATAACCCAACGTACGTCCCCATAAACCCTGAGTCTGATCCATCTATTTTTAGATGTTCAACATTAGATAAAGTAGAGGAGTTAGCACCGTATCAACAGGCTATTCTCGCGTGTTTACAAAACCTATATGAAAATAATATCAAAAGGTACAAGGGATACTGTTCTACACAGATCAAAACTGAATCTAATCAGGATACAAGAGCGTGGAAACAGGTTGAAACTATCCAAGAATATGTTTATGGTGTAGCACAAAAAGAAACAAGATATGAACTCTGGAAAGCTCTATCAAGTAGAGGTTCTGCATATAATGATGTTATTCGTCACTTAACAAATTGCAAAGATATGCAGTTTCCAGAAATTATTAAGAATCGTAACGTTTGGTCGTTTAAAAATGGTATTTTTATTGGTAAAGAATGGTCTGCAAAAACAGGCCTTTACGAATCCGCATTTTACACGTATGAGTCTCGTGAATTCAAAAATTTGGATCAGGCTATTATAAGTTGTAAATATTTCGATAAAGATTTTACGGATTATAACCATTTGGACGATTGGTATGAAATACCAACACCCCTTTTTCAGTCGGTGCTTGATTACCAAAAATTTAGTGAAGATGTGTGCAAGTGGATGTATGTTATGGGTGGTAGGTTATGTTTTGATGTAAACGATATGGATGCTTGGCAGATTATACCATTCCTAAAAGGTATAGCACGTTCGGGTAAATCGACGCTTATTACAAAAGTGTTTCGTAAATTTTATAACGCCGATGATGTACGTACACTTTCAAATAACGTCGAAAAGAAGTTTGGATTATCATCCATTTATAATGCATTTATGTTTATTGCACCTGAAGTAAAGGGAGATTTACAACTTGAACAAGCTGAATTTCAATCAATTGTTTCTGGTGAAGACGTTTCGATTGCTGTAAAACACGAAAAGGCGAAGTCATTTGAATGGAAAACACCAGGTGTGCTCGGTGGTAACGAAGTTCCAAATTGGAAAGATAATTCGGGGAGTGTACTGCGTCGTATTCTTACATGGAACTTTAGTAAACAAGTCAAAGATGCGGATCCTATGCTCGAGACAAAACTTGATGAAGAATTACCAATTATACTACAAAAATGTGTTCGTGCTTATTTAGAATACGCACAGAAATACGCGGATAAAGATATTTGGAACGTTGTTCCGGAATACTTCAAAACGGTTCAGAGACAAGTTGCAACTATAGCGAGTACACTCGAAAACTTTCTTCAGTCAACGGGTGTAAAGTATGGACGGGAACTTTACTGTCCCCAAAAAGAATTTGTTGCATTATTCAATTCACACTGTACAGCAAATAACCTTGGTAAACCACGATTTACACAGGACTTTTACGTTGGTCCGTTCAGTCAAAGAGATATCGAGGTTCGTGAAGAAACACTTACATATAGAGGACGTGTGTACCCAAAGCAAGCTTTCATTTTTGGTGTTGATATAGTCAATGAAGAAATGGCATTCAGTAATGATATTTAAAATATCAGAGTACTTTAAGAAATGAATCCCAGACAATTTGTCAAAAATTCAAATGTAAACATTCAACGATCCGAACCAAATACAAGTGGTCTCAAATTGGGTAAATTTAATCCTGGTATGTATAATGTCCTCGTAAATAAAAATTACGAAGAAAAAGAAAAACGCGTAAATTTACAGTACATTTTAAAACAAAAACCAAAAGGTCATTCGCAAATAGCACCAGGACTAACAATCGATCTTATTGAAATTAAAGGATATTTCGGAAGATTTCAAACAGGTGCTATACACACGAGTAATTTTGGCTTAAAAGGTGATTTATCAAAAAACTTTTTTTCTGTTCAATTGAGTGGATATATGATGAATGGATTAGAACGTAAAAACTTTACGTTTGTCATTTACGCAAACGGTAAAATTAGATTTTCAGGTGGATTTTTAGGGTCTAAAAATCTTAAAAGACAACCAGAAGCTTTACGTAAATATATAATTGACACATACACCGAAAAAAATGTATTTTTATATAACGATATCGAGTATAACAATATAGCTGGGTTCTTCAATACAAATGTTAATTTTCAATTACAAAGAATTGCCAGTGAAAATCCCTTAAAAGCTGAATATGTCTCTTATGAAGGTGAATTATCACCATTTTTATACATTACATATAAAGGACATAAATTTGTGCTATCGTCTAAATCGGGATCCCTTGGTTCAGGGATAGTACAATTACAAGGTGAAAAAGATCCAACTGAACTTGAAAATACCTATACACTGGGTGTTGAAATGGTGAAACAACTTCATGTAATGGGGTACACAATGGGATTAGTTAATCGCAATGTAAATGCACCAAAACTTCCTGTCACAAAACGTGTAAAAGCATCAACGTGTCCAAAACCACGTCGACCACCGTGTAAAGAAGGTTACGAAATACGTAAAAATCCACAAGGTTCAGATTGCTGTTTTAAAATCCCAAAGAAAAGGGGAATAACAAAAAAGAAAAATGTATCTATTTCCTATGATGAAAATGGTACAATGAAAATAGGTGGTCGTAAATGTGATAGATTAACAAAACCAGTTTTACTTGATGTAGCTAAAAAACTAGGTATTGTAGGTGTAAAACAAAAAAATACAAAACAAACGATATGTGAAGCTCTTGACGCAATAGAAAAAGGTACATCTAACCATAAAATAAACGGAAAATTGTGTAGAAGTATGAAAAAAGAGCAACTTGTTGCACTTGCACTTTCTAAAGGTATAACAGTTAATGAACAAGATACGGTTAAAATATTATGTGATAAACTTCAAAATAAACCAAAAACGCCGAATACACCAAATTCACTCGCAAACGAAATGGAACAGGTACTTTTGAAACAAAATCGTAACGTTAAAAATAAGAAAAGGCGTCTTAACGAATCAAGTATTAAAAATGATATTATTAAATTATACGGTAAAAGATGGATGTCTAAATATGGATCTGTAATGGATTTAGATAAAAACGTGAAAGAAGTGAAAAGAGAATTAAATAAAGCTGAAAAAAATAATTCTCTTAATGTACGAACTCGCAACGGTATTATTAAAAAAACCGTCGCGGATGAAATAAAAAAAGCAATGGTTAAAAACTGGATGTATAACCAGGAAAAAAATCTTAAAAAGAAACTTATAGAAAAGGAGACGAAAAAATTATATGGTAAATTTGGTAAAAATATAGTAAACAATGTAGTAAAATATGTTTCAAATTTACCAAAAACACCACCTCTCAATAGTGCAAAGGTAAAGAATTATATTAAAATAAAACGCGAACTTCAGCAAAAGCCACCATTAGCTTTAAAGAATAAGAACAAGAATAAATAAATGAATGATCCACGAGAACTCGTATTAAATCGTGTTCGACAAAATAGAAATGGATTTATTGTAGATTACAATAACCGATGGAAAAATCATGTTTTGTCAAGCATTGTAGATAGTATATTTTATACTTTAGCAGATTATATAAGATATGAAAGAGGAAATAACAAGGAAGGTATGGGAAAATTGGAAATACAATATTATTGTACAGATGAATTTATAAACACTGAAAATCCTATGGAGTATCTAGAAACACATCGCGATCCAGATGACGTCAATTTAATGATGTATATTTATGATAATATGATTTATATGCAGTCTGGTTCACATAGACGTATACTTTTGTATCTTACGAACATACTATGCTTCGATTTATGAGTTTATATGGCTCAGAAATCTGTTTAATATGTTTTGTATGGTACGAAAAATCATACCCTAGAAACTGTTCTTTGATTTGTTTAGAAAGACCAAATGCTTCCATTTTACGTGATGTTTGTGTACACACGGATAAACGCTCAAGATTTAAAAACCTATCCTCCATCATTATAAACTCTTTAATTGATTCATCTGCCATTCCGTCTTTGCGCATCTGTTCATATATATTTTTAGATTCACCATGTGACATGTAAAAATACTGTGTAGAATAACCAAGTAATGTAACTTGTTCACCTGTAATATCCACGTCACTTATTAAGAACAATGCTATTATAAATAAAAGTATCCAGATAATCATTGTACTATATATTTATCTAACATAATAAATACATCTTTTATCTTATGGATGATATTAAATAATGTATCTTTATCTTCCACGTTTTGTGGTTTTATAATTTCAAATTCAATTTGATACGTACACGATTCTTCAGAATCCATATCTTGTACATTCCCTGAAATCTCCGTTAAATCAATAGACAGATTTTTACGAATAAACGATATCCTTGATTTAGTCTTTTTGCAGTCCATTTCACTGTCATAATCATGTTCCACCGGAAGTTCTTTAGATACACAAAATCTAATATCAAGAGGTGTTCCTTCAAGTTGTTTAAAATTTTCAACATGAACACGTTCTTTACGTACAATGGTTTCATCACCAGTTGATTCATCTATAGTTATACGAAGATTATCCTTTTCACGATAAAAAACTTCCGTCTTTGATACTTGGATACGTTCCCATTTTTGGTACTTTTTTAAACCTTCCATTGTATTCTTAAATGTTTCAAATCCTACATTAGTATCAAAAAACGTGCCATTATATTTACCAAGACGAAACTCCATTTCAATGTGTTCCTCATTTTTGTTTTGTTCAAAAACCGGTTCAATAACATCACATATTTTGTGAACGTTCATGATTTATTACTTACAATCATATAACGCGTCTTCTTCTTAAGCCTTTTTTATACACTTTTTTTAGATGCACGGTTTCGCAAATCTTGGAAATACGTGTTACTTTAATTCAGCTATACAAACACTTCTACATATACATGATATATCAGCACACATTTTAAAAAACAAATATGAAGGTGAATGTATATTTACAAAAATATATGAACATGTCATACATGTATACTTTTATACTCATGAAGTAAAAGTATTTACACTTACACCTTTATTAAAAGAATTTGTAAAAACGTTCCCACGGTTCATAATTGGTGAACCCCATGACGCACAGGACGCTTTATTATGTATTATAGATATACTCGAAAAAGAATATCCTATAGTTAAAGAACTTTTATATGGTGAAATGGCACAAATTACAATATCACCAGCGAGTAAGAATGTTTTAAAAACGCCTTTTTGTATTCATTTTTTAAACATGGACAAGGAAATAAAAAGTGTAAATCAAATGATTGATGAAGGATACAAATGGAATGTAGTGGAAGGGTATATAGATGATAACGGTAAAAAACATCATGTAGCTACAACAAGGCGGATAATTTCTAAAAAACCAAAGATATTAATCATTTCATTCGATAAAAAAAGTCGGGTAAAAATTGATACATATTTAAATTTAGGATATGAGTTACAGGGATCTATAATTCATCAAGGTATTCAATGGGGTGGGCATTACATATCTATGTGTAAACTCGGTAACGAATGGTTTATTCAAGACGACGACACGTTGGGTAAAATCGCCGAATTACCTAAAGAAGATAATCATTACGTCCTGGTATACAGTCTAAAAACTCCTTCATCTGAATGTTCTCCTTGATATTAACCAAGGTTCTGTAAAAAGTTCTACGGCTATTAGGAAATGTTTTATCGGTCCTCTTTTTTAAGGGTTTCCACCATAAAGGACCAGTTTCCCATGTCACATACATACACTCGACTATATCATTCTCTCTCAACCATGTATAATCTTGCATCCTATCAATGGGTATCTGAGATTCGTGTATAAGTTTACCCTTTTCCTGAATGTAAAGTCTCCAAACAGATGGTCCAGGTACACACCCGGGTGTTTCTGTAGTAGGTGATTTCTTCACTTTAAAATCAATCGTGTTTTTGTTACACGGTTTCCATTTAAACATGGTTTCGTGTGTTCCTATACGAACAGGTTCATTTATAGGGGTAAAAACGAGACCATCCATTTCTTGTTTGACGGTTGGTAAGTATACATCCATAAATTCTTTGAAATCTTTATGTAAATGAAACTTTTTAACTTTTAGAAAGATGGGATCAGTTTTCAAAATCATCATCTTTTTAACTGTTTTTTCACAATGTTCCAATCGCTCCAAAAAATTTTGGTTACCGACAACTTCACCACACGTGACTAAACAATCGTAAACCATGAAATCATTTTCATAAAGTTCTCCTTCAAGAATGGTACCATCGTATATAGGTTTCCTGAAATTGAGTGGACACGTAAACATTTCGAGTGCACGATTCAGAAATATACATACTTTTTTTGACTCGTACATAAAAGCGAGCATCATATACCTCGTACCATCTGTTTTTTCACATACAACATAATCATTTTTTGATAATATATCAAAATGCTTACGTTCTATGGATATAGGTTGACATCCCGGAAAAATACCTTTTGTCCCCCAATGAGTTTCCATAAAGGAAATCGCATATTTGTAAAGTGGATCAGTCGGCCTTACAAATACACGGGACATTATGTTCTATATATTTACCCTATTCTTTAATTTGTTTTAACTCCAGCGGCGTTTAGAATATTACTTATACATTCATGACTATATGTCATAACTAACTTAGCTGCTGTATACGCATGAATTTTTATACCAGCTTCTTGAAATTTTGTAAACATCGTTTTCATTCTTGGATGAATTTTGAATGCACCATTTTTCTTATCTTTAAGATTTTTCATAACGTTTTTATTCATCATAACCCATGCCTTAGCTGATGTTTCTTTTACTACATATATGTCTTTCGAAACCTTGGTACCAACTTCAGTATCAAAATGTAACCCCATCTGTTCAACTGGTTCAGAAGAATCATTTGTGACTTTTTGTTTAAACATTTCCCAATCTATACCCTCCTTTACACCCGGAAAAACAAAACAACCGATACTTTCATGTTTATCAAAAACTTTATCGAGTGAATCGTCATCTACACTAATACCAAAATCAATAAAGAAAATGCGATCATGTGATTTTAAATATTTGTAAATCATTTCAGATTTTTCAAAGGGTTCATCATTCACAAATACGACTTCATTTTCTGTATTACCTCTCTGCATACATTTTAAGTTAAATCGAAGAATAGTATGAAGTGTCTTTACATGACATGAATTACCGCGTGTTACGAGTATAGTGGCTATTTTCATGTTTACATATATACGATTCTAAGCCTTAAGCCTTTCATTTAAACAACCACTAAATGGTAAATTACCAACGTGACCTAAAGTTGTTTGACAATCGGCGTATATTTTACCACCTATCTGTTGCCATCTTCTACAAAACGCGTAATCTTCCGAAAGGTAACGTCTATTGTCTGGGTCAATCATACAATCAAAAAGAGCACAATAATCATCAAAATCTCTATTTTGATGATCATTTTTACAATCTAAATCTTTGTAATGTTCATGCATTTTTTCGAGTGCTTTTCTAGATATTAACATAAACCCAGTTGGACCATCGAGTACTTCTACAAACCCATTCTCGACTTGACGATGTGTAGCACCGATATTTGCAACCAAACTTGACGAAAGCATAGATAAGTTACGGTTATCACCAGCTTTAATTGCATCCTTAGCTTGGTCCCACATGACCACCTTTTTAGGATAAATTGCTACAGATACATCATGTCCGGATTTTAAAAGACGAGCAACAGAGCTTGGATCAAAATCGATATCAGCATCTATGAACATGAAATATTCCGCGTCCGTTTTTTGCATAAAACGACCTATAGCTACATTACGCGCGCGATGCACGAGACTTTCATTTTCGGTAGTATCGATCATGAGTTGAACACCTTCTTTCATGAGAAGAAGTTGAAGTCTAATGATACCTATCATATATTTTTCTAAGCAAAGACCACCGTAACATGGTGTACTTAAAAACAATTTTATCATAATATATTTTCATGGGTTCATTCCTCTAAGTGCTTTTTAATTATCGTTTCAATTTTGTTTACTGTAGGTATAGAAACACTACACTTTTCACAAACATCCGTTTTAGTAAATACCCCCTTGAGAACGAGGTATATGATAGTTGAAGCTACACTATTCGGCGTCTTACTCATTAACTCGGAACATTTTTCAAGTTTTGTACACATTTGATTACATGCATATCTTTGTTCACGTGTAACATTAAATGAATTAAGTAATCTTTGCATAACATCAAAAGGTCTCGTTATATAATTTTTTTCTGTTTTACCAAGAAGTGTTTCTGTAAACAGCTGTGTAGTTCTACTAATATCTTTACTTTGAATATGAAACATATCCGCAATTTCTTTTGTAGTTCTTGGAATTTTTGATAGACGGCATGCATATAAAACACAATTTCCTTTAATACCTGAACGAACTGCACCTCTCGTTAATTTTTCTAAATTGAATTTTCTATACATCATTTTCGCATCTTTTAATACAGAATCTGGTAAAGTATGACATGCTTCATCAATATCCTTATAGGCGTGAAATAACGCACGATCTTTATGATTCATTGATTGATGAAAATTAATTTTAGCCATACGTTTATTTTCATACGTGGACGATTGTTGTGTCGATATAATCGTACCTTTACCCCATTCTTGTGAAAAAAGTTCCGGGTTAGCGTTTGGATTGCCACATCTCGATGGATCGTTTATTTTACCATCGTCTGAAATACCACTTGTCCATTCAGGACTTTCATCTATATACATAATATCAACTATACCACATTCTGAACACGTAGGTATACCTTCTCGTGAAAAAACTTTTGTACCATTACAATCTTTACATAAATATGTTGTATTAACCGGCTTTTTAAGTGTTGGTTTATTTAATAATTTGTCCACGTCGGACCATATAGCAGCCAGTTCTTCCATCTTATAAATGAATATTAAAATTTAAAATTAAAAACATCGCACTTAGGTTAAAAATTTAATTCATCTGCTTGTATTTTTGCGTGCGTTTCTATAGAATTTACCATATCTTTAAAGCGTTTAGAACCAGGGCTTCTTGGTTCCCATTCGTTCCATTCTTTATCTATAGTACTATGCATTGAAGGTGGTATAACAATTCCATCAACTTGATCGTCTGGGACGATAAAACCTTCTAAATCACTTCCATCATCATCAGATTCGTCTATTATTTCACTATCTTCATCTGAATCTATTTCATCTACCATAGCGTATAAAGTATCTTTAACGTTGACGAAAAAATCTGAAGTTTGGTGATGTTCACAAAGATTTTCAATTTGAACGAGTTCCTCTTTAGTCTCTTCAAACTCGTAAATTCGCGCACCTTTATATGTCATTGATGTTTCGGAATAATAAGAAACAACGAGATAATCTTCGTTATTTTCTTTTACTTTAGCGTACAGTTCATCTTCTATATCATCTTCTATATTTACAAGAACCCGGACTAAATCTCCAGGCTGTATTTCAGAAAAATTAATCATATCTAAAGTTTTGTCACAAAAATATTTACAGATATTAGCACAGATGGGAGTTGAAATTTTATCCAAGGATGGATGTAAGTATTGCGAACACGCAGTTAACTTATGTAATGACTATAATTTAGAATACAAACAGACAAAAGTTGATAAAAATGAATTAAAAGACCGTTGTGGTACACAAGCGTCTACGTTTCCTCAAATATTCGTAAATAGCGTCCTGGTAGGAGACTTTTTTGAATTTCAGGAATTTCTCGAAGAGTCGGAACCAATGCTTCTACCAACACTTAATAGGTTTACTGTGTTTCCAATTGAACACGAAAACTTATGGTCTCTGTATAAAAAAGCACAAATGTCAAATTGGACAGCCGAAGAAATTGATTTTTCGAAAGATATGGATGATTGGAATAGTTTAAGTGATAACGAAAAACATTTTATAAAATATATATTGGCTTTTTTTGCTGGTTCTGATGGTATAGTTTTTGAAAATATTAACAACAATTTCGCGGATGAAATTCAGCTCACAGAAGCCCGCTCATTTTATGCATACCAAGCACATAATGAAATGGTACACGGTGAAACGTATAGCAAGCTTATAGATAAGTATATAAGAAATTCTTTGGAAAAGAAAAAATTATTTGAAGCAATTCAGACAATTCCATGTATAGAAAAAAAAGCAAAGTGGGCTATGAAATGGTTCGATAAAACACGCCCATTTGCAGAACGTCTTTTAGCATTTGCGTGTGTCGAAGGTATTTTCTTTTCGGGGAGTTTCTGTGCTATTTTTTGGTTAAAAAAGAGAGGGTTACTTCCAGGGTTATGTTTTAGTAACGAACTTATAAGTCGTGATGAAGGGTTACACCAGGAATTCGCGGTCGAATTATTTAATATGTTGAAAAATAAACCTTCGATGTCTATGATTGAAGAAATCGTACGCGATGCAGTCTCCATTGAAAAAGAATTCATTTTAGATGCATTACCATGTAGTCTTATTGGTATGAATTCTGATAAAATGTCAGAATATATAGAATATGTCGCGGATAGATTACTAAAACAAGTGGGTCACGATAAAATCTGGAACACAAAAAATCCCTTTGATTTTATGGAGAATATATCATTAGATGGTAAGACCAACTTTTTCGAAAAGCGTGTTGGTGATTACGGAAAAATGGATGAAGATTCGTCAGAAATTGAGTTTGATGAAGAATTTTAAGGTGTAATGACGACATTTCTACCGTCTGAGCATCCACATGTTATAGCATCACCATCCGATTTTACAACATCCATAGATTTCAGTCGCATTCCACTATCAAACATAGAATACTGATCTTCGGACATACCTGGTAATGGTGAAGGCATGTCGACCATTTTTGGTGGTACTGGTCCCGGTCCTGGTGTTGGACCTGGTGCTGGACCAGGTACCGGTGATGGTCCCGTAACTTCCTTTTCTGTTTCTAATTCAAATGGTGCATAATTTTCACGCTTTATATTCATCATACCCCATACGACTAACATAAAAACAAGTGTATGGAGTACGAGACCGTTAATAGATGGACACCCAGTTGGTCCAGATATCCACGACCCGAATATTTTACGCGTGACACGAAACGTTTCCGGATTGGCAACAATGAAAAAAACTAAAGCAGACATCACAGAGATTAAAAATTTCTGCTCCTGTTTTTTTCCGTCACATCCACATCCACAATCTTTAAAAAGACCCATTGGTATATTTTATATATTTTACAAAGAAAAAAAATAACTTAAAGTTTGTGTTCATATATATGATATAAAATACAATGTCAAACATTATCCAAGTTTCTGAGCAATTCGAACCATCTTCTGTTGTTCTTTCTAAAATGAAAAAGAATAAAAATGGTGGTAAAACGGTGTATATTAATGCACAAGATGGTAAAAAGAAACTCTATTTACAACTTCCATTTATGCGCTCTCCTTATGGTTTGAGTGCTTTTACTGATGAAGCTACCAATAAGACATCTTATTCTCTTGACTTATCTTTTGACGGGGATAACGAAGAAGCTATGGTTTTATCTGAAAAATTAAAAGCACTTGACGAAATTATTATCAAGACAGTCGCCGAAAATTCCAAGGAATGGCTCGGGAAAACGTATGACATTAATGTTATTCGTGAAGCTTTGTATAAACCACTTGTTCGTCAGGGTAAAGACAATTACCCCGATACAATAAAACTTAAGATTTTGACGAAACCAACGGGTGAATTTTTAGCAGAAGCTTATAACTCTTCACGCGAATTGATCAATGTCGATCAAATTGAAAAGGGTCAAAGGTGTATGTGTATTGTAGACGTAAACCAAATCTGGTTCATCGATAATAAGTTCGGTGTAAGTGTTCGCCTTTCACAAGTTTTATGTGAACAATCTTCTAAACTCCCCTCCTTTGCATTCCAGGGTCTTGGAGATAAAGTGGAAGAGGATCTTGAAGATGAATATACTGAAGAAGAGATTGACGAATAAAATGTTATAATATATCAGTATGGAACGCGAACGTCATTTTGAAGATCTTAAAAAAATTGCATCACTTTCAAAAAACAAGAAAAATATAAAAACACGTAAACAAAGAAATTTATTAGGTAAAAATGTTATAAAAGCTATTGAAGGTATGGGTTGTAAACCACATGAAGTTTTTTATAAACCTAATACCAATTTTAGTGTAAATGGGTCTTTAAGTACAAAAAGGGGTTTACGTAAAATAGGTAAAGGGCAAATGGGTGAAGTATTTTTGGGATGTATAGATAAAGAGTGTGAAAAACCAGTTGCTATAAAAGTATCAAATGACCCAAACTATTATGAATATAGGATAGGTAAACGTATAGAAAAATTAAGTGGTACAAGAATGTATGCATTTCAAAAATGCGATAAATATTCTATAATATATACCGAATATGCAAATAGTGGAAGTTTAACAAGTTTTTTAAAAAATAATATAAAAACACTTCGACCCATTCATATAAGAACGATAGTAACACACGTTTTATATAATTTATACCGAATACATAAAAAGTATCCATCATTTAGACATCACGATCTACATACTGAAAATGTTTTGATAAACACCAATGTAAAATCATCCGGTATTCGCAGATGTAAAGTTGATGATATCACATTAAAAGTTCATGATATAGGAATAGAAGCACTAATAAACGATTATGGATTTTCGTGTATTAAAGGTATAGCAAACCCCGAAATCGATTCGAACGATTTTAAGAGTAAATATGGTATATACCGCGATTCTAATGCTATGTATGACGTTCATTTCTTCCTCAATTCACTTAGACACTTCTTAAAAACCGAAAAAATATATGTTGGTGCAGAAACTATTCAATTCATAGAACGTGTTTTACCACCTGATTATTTGGGTCAAGTCACATATAAAGTAAATGATTATAGACTTCGTGCGTCACCAGTTGGACATAAGAGATTACCTTCGTTTAAATATATATTTAAAGACGTATACTTTTCACCGTACAAAGATAAAAAACCTTCGTTTGACATAACAAATATTATTGGACGTACACCCATGAAACCGAAACCTATAATAGTAAAACATGGTGGGAACGTACCAACACAACTACCAAAAATTTCAATGTCTAAAAAAGGATATATTCGTATAGGTACACGTAAGTGTACAAATTACAAAAAAAGTGAAATTGTTGAAATTGCGAACAAATTAAATATACCAACAAAAAATAAAACGATTTCAAAAATATGTGATGATTTGAAAATAAAATATATTAAGTAAATATAAATATGTTACCATTCATAGTTCTCGGCTTAATTAATTTTATTATTTTAATAAACACAGGTGAACCGGAAACCAAGAAAAAAATCGAATCGAGTGAAGGTACTTGGACTGTTTATGGCACAACTTGGTGTGGATGGACCACAAAACAACTTAATTATCTTAAAAAGAAAGGTATTAAACACAAATTCGTTGACTGCGAAAAAGGCGAGTGCAACGGAATTGATTCATTTCCACAAATGGTTCATCCAAATGGTGAAAAAATTGTTGGGTACAAGGAAATTTAATTAAACACCTCGTATAACCGCGATAGAAAGTGAGAGAATGAACGCGTCCAAAAACGTGTTCAATGGTTTAAGAACTGTAATGTGTTTTACAAGTGACTGGTTCCATGCAAATCGAAGTACAAATGTACTTACGAGAATGGCAAGAACGAAAATCAAAATTTCCGTTAATACGTCGTTCATTTTTTTAGCGTTTACAATATCCTTGAGCATTTTTACTTATTACTAATATTTTTTTTTCTTGTGTATTAGTAATGAAGAAACCAGTTATTCCTCTGAGTGGTTCTGAACCGAAATTCACTCAAAGATTATGGGGTCGAACAGTAGGTATAGGAAACAATAACTGTTATGCATATGCCGTAGGGGATTATGAAAAAATGCGGTTACAAAAAAGTGTACCAGGTGAGCGTGCTGGTATTCGTAATCTTTCTCATAGCTATACTCATTGTAAAGGATTACCACAAAGAGTTATCGCTGATAACCCTAAAAAAGTATATTTAGCAAAAGCCGAAGAAAAATGCAAACCGAATCATTACAAAGTCATGATGTTTGTTGCACCTGGTAATGCCAAAAACTATTTTAGACAGGGCGATTTTCATTTTTATAAACAACATGGTGTTGTCGAATATAAAATAAAGAAGGGTAACACATATGAAAATATTGCAAAATTTTTTAAAGTTCCTGTAAGCCGCGTAAAAAAAGCGGGTAAACTTATACCTGGTAAATTGTTAACATTTAAAGCGAATGTATTTAGTCATAAAAGGGGGTGGGCTACTGGACCTTTATTAGTAGATGCGAAGGGTAAAGTCATACAAGATCCTAGAAAGGCTTCTCGTAACTATCCCGGTTTAAATTATAAAAAGTATTGCAGTTCATTCTGTGTTAGAAACAGAGGTATCAAAGTCGGACACACTCATCCCAAAGTCGCTAAGAAGGCTACTTAAATCAGTTTGATCCTGGATATCAAATATTATATCAAGTGCATCAAAAATAAAGTCATTACTCACAGATACCGTATTCGATGTAGCTTCGATTAAATTGTGTACGGTAATTTGAACTCTAAAATTTCCACCATCAAATACTTTTCTACATATGGGGCACGTCTGTTTTCCTTTATTTTTCCAGTTTTGTAGACAATGTGAATGAAATAGATGACCACACCGTATTGGTGTATTTGATCGTGTATGCCTTACCTCATTGAGACATATGGCACACTGTGTCATTCTCTACAGAACTTAAAGAATATTAAAATTGAAATTTATCGTACATCGATTAATAAATATCCGATGTATTGAGAAGAGCTTTATCACACGTCGCACACTTTTCTGTACCCTGTAAATCTTGTACAGGTTTCAAAAGTTCGGGACCCTTTTCTTGGAGAAGTTTACGAAAAGAATAATTGTCTTCGAAAGTAATACCATTTTGTTTCATGATATAGTTATTAAGTAGTTGATTAGATGTATTTACTGTAAAACATCGACCATCGGCCATACCAAGTCGTTGAGACATTTTTAATATTAATATTACATTAGAAATTAATTTGTCTATTTTTAATTGTGTCTATCCATGATTTATGTCCATTTTGTTTTGCCATTTTTACAATATCATTTACGTTATACCCTGATGCTGTATCGAATATTTCCTTTTTTCCCGGTTCTATATCCGATGTAAATATTATACTTTTATGTTCAAGTATATGTGATATTATAATATTATAAGCAAATGCAATTTCCTTTAAAGTTTCTGCACCCGTAATTATAATTTTTCCTGTACTGAATATACTCGTCGTAATTTCTTTCATGTCTTCAGCTGGTTTAAATTTTACTTTTACTGCGGAGTATCTATCTGGTTCAAAAGATACTTTAAAAACATCTTCAAATTTCTGTGCTGTTTGTAACAAGTTTATATTTTTGTTCAAACTAAAATTTGAGTTTATCATAACAACACGGAATGTGTCTTCTGGTATTATATATTCATCACCGAGTATATTGCTCATAATATAAGACAATTGTCTAATAACACGTTTACAATCAAATAAATCGGCACACCCAGCAACTTGAACACTCCCATTTGGAAAAATTTTTATTGATTTTGTACTGTGGTGATCTTCATACACAAGTGTTATTTGATTATAAAAAGTAGTTTCTTTGCGTTTCCAGTTGAAAGTTTTCGTTTTTTTATTTACATTTGTTATCTTTATAGTATCTTCACCAAAAAACCTTTTTAATTTACCAATATCGATAGACTTTTTAAACTGCGAAATCATGGTGATTGTAGTAAGTTTTATCCATGAAGGTTCGACATCGCGATGCTCTTCTATTATCTTTTTTCTAAACTCATCGAGAGTTAGAAAATACGAAAATGTATTATTCGCTATAGTGGAATACATTTTTAACTTAAAAACAAACAGTTTAAAGTTAACTTAGGTTAACTATGTATGCCGTGTTTAAACTGTAAAAGAAAGGGTATACCTATAGATTGTAAATATTGCAAATTAGGTTTTTGCTCTAGGTGTATAGTTCTTGAAATACACAACTGTAAAAGTGTTGAAATTAAAAAAGAAGATCAGAAAAAAGAATTAGAAAAGAAACTTGAGTTTAAACCAGACAAGAAATTTGGAATGGTTTAAAGATTTTAACATATACCTTTATACATGACCGCATTTGTTAAACAATGTCATCAACTATATCACATGGATAAAAATCGTATGATTATAGAGATATATTATTCTAAATATAAAAATGGTGTAGGGTACGAAGAATTAATGGATACATTTGACACAACATCAAAATGTGAATTTAATTTAGGTAAGGGGACAGTTCGTTATGAACGTTTTCTCGATACAATGATTGATAAAACAATTGAAACCGTGCGTAAAATGACTTTAATTGCTTTAGATAACGCATTATGTGAAAATAAAAACATAAATTCACTCATAAGAATTATGAATTCAATAAAAATATTAGATCCTTCATTTACTCCACCAAATATAAACAGAAAATGTGGGTGGCAAAAAATCCTCGTAAAAAATATATGTTTGGATATAATTCCAAGTGTTGTGCAATCATCTACCAACCAAAATAAACTTGATAGATTATTTAGAACATTACAATTAATAGAATCAGACAGAATAAACTAATCAGGTTTAGTATAAGTGTGTTATTTCTAGAAGCCGCAATTATTTCTTTCTCTGTTTTTTGACAAGTTTCTTCGTTTTTGCTAATCACGGTAAAACCTTTATCTATATTTCTTCCTGGAAGAAGATCTCTAGATAAATTACATTCAGTTTCTCTATAACCGGGTCGACCAACATTTTTAGAAATTACATTACACGCAGGACTTTTATATATTTCTTCTTCTGGTTCGTCTTCTGGTGTCGTATATTTACCAAACTCATGTGGTTGACGACTCGTACCAGGCATGAAATTTACAAATGGATTAATATCATCCATTGCTTTTTTATCATCGAGCATTATCTGACTCATGTTTTATATTATCACGAGATATATTTTTTTGAAAAAATATAATATTTAAAATCTAATCTTTATATAAAATGCCAGAAGATACCGAAATGGATACGTATACAATAATAGCGATCGTAGCTTTAGCCATAATCGCACTTATAGTTATAATTAAATTCATGAAAGGTCCACCTAACACGGAAAAATATGAAAACACAGAAGACGAAACACCTATGATAGACGATTCGGAAAATGTGTCAATATACGACGAAAATTTAGATGATGATGACGTAAAATATCCAGGGAGTGATGTGGACTCAGATGAAGATACATATTAAAATATATTTATTTAGTATATGGATTCATCAGTACCAAATGTTCCAAAACCTGGTAATGACAACACCATGATAATTGCAATAGTTGTAGTTGTGGTGATTTTATGTACAATTTCTATAGTAGTCGCATCAAAATCAGGTGGTTCTAAAAAGGAAGAAGTGAAAGAGGAAAAAGAAGTGAAAGAGGAAAAAGAAGTGAAAGAAGTACAGGTGAAAAAGGAAGAATCGATTAAAAGTATGAGTATGGATAACGAAGAAGAAGTATTTGCAAGTGCACCTCCACCCCCTCCATCCGTAAACAAAGTACAAGCGAAAGTTGATGTTAATACACGCGTCCCACCCCCACCTCCCCCACCTGTAAAAATAGTTCAAAGGAAAGTTGTTAATACATCTTCGCCACCACCCCCAGTACGCGTAATTCAACCTCCACCTCCGCCTCCAGTAATAGTACGCCCAGAACCCCCAAAACCTCCAAAACCACCTAAATCCAGAATTTTGAAAATACAAAATACAGCAGAAAAAGAGATAAAAAAAGCAATCCACGAACTCTCTGTGATAAAAAATCGTATTAAAAGTATGGAAGGGTACCGTGAATATTACACATCCGAAAGAAATACAGGATTTACCCTTATAGGTACTGTAATGGAACAATTAATAGACATTACAATTGCAATTTTAAAACAACCACTTGTTTCTGAAGCTGTATCCAAACAAGTTTTAAATAACGAAGACGCTAAAGACATAGCAAGGTATATTGAAATGTTAGGTCAGGAAATAGTTAATGAAATAAATAAAACACCGATATTATTCTGTGGCGAGGATCGTAAAAAAACTAAGGACTGTACTCGATACAGAATGAATAACTTAAATCCAGCTCTAAAAAAGGCGTCAGCAACGTTATATAATAAAGTTCTCACTGTTGTCGAAAAGGCGGAAGAAAGAGAAAAAATGTACCGTATAACGAAAAATGTTGCAACCGATAATTATAAATATAAGATGTTATCTAGTGGTAGACCCATTGACCAGAAAAGAATAGATAACTTTCCAACGAAAGATAAACTTGAACCCATAGCTATGGCCCATTATAAATATTTAGGTCATACGTTAAAAAGAGAATTGGGTGTCTATGGTAAAGAAATTAATACACGAAACTATACAAATGAAGAAAGAAAATATATCAATTATCTCAATAAAAGAAACGTTAAAATTGAGAGTCCTGTTCCGAAACCTGTCACCGGTGGACCTAAAAAGGCTGTTGTTTATGGGGGACCTAAAAGGGGTGTTGTTTATGATGGGCCTAAAATGAGAACTGTTTATGGTAAATTTGAAAAAATTAGGAGTGGTAGAGGACGTCCTAGACATAATCTTGCAGTTGCCATAGAAAACAAGGGATCAAAGAGTAATTTTGTACACACCCAGAAGTTTTTTGGTAAAGTTGGCGATACATATACAATTACCGGATTTGATACTAATGACATGAAAAACATATATATAACAGCTAGTAAAAATGTAAAAATATACGTGAGAAGAGAAAGAAAATATCAAATGATTACAGGTCCAGTTTCACGTAAATTATCCCAGGATCTTAGAGAACGTGTTATGTTTATTCATGTTATTATTGTATGATGGATGATATTACACATCAATTAATTTTTATATTTTTTTTCCATTATAATATCACGTTCATTTGATATTATAATTGAAATGGTTTAACAAATAATCACACATTTACAAAATACCAGAAGATGGTGGGAAGAAACCAGAAGATGGTGGAACTCCAGAAAACCCAATATTATTATTTATACCAAACTTTTTACCGTAATTTGTAGTACTCGTAGGTCTATCTATTGGTACAGAAAGTGATTCAACATCGTGAATATACCCCATATACTGAGAAACACCCGTCTGAACTTGACCAATAGCTGTTTTAATAACAATATCGTTCATGTATTTAACCTGTTCCTGTACATTAGCATTTGGGTCACCGGAATTATTAATAAAAACAACGCGCATGATACTATATAAATCATTTGGGTTTTGATAATCAATAGATATACCAGTCTTATCCTTAAAACCATGACGAATACTACGCTGGATTAAATTCATGTTAAACTCAGAAAAGAACAAACTGTTCAGTGGTGTTGGGCACTGCTTAAGAGAATTTATGTGAAGAGCGTCACACATTTAATATAGTCCTGGAAAAAAAGTATCAGTAAATATAAATGTTAATCCTCGCTGATTTCGACAAAGTATATTCAACCAAACAATGTAACTACGAAAGTCCAATATGTCAGCCACCAGAGTGTTTTGTTGCTTCTTATGCACCAGTCGCCAAAGTTGGTGACCCAAACGGTAAATTTTATGTAAACTCATCACTTCTCCAGCCCAATCGTTTGGCTGAAACAGCTGGTCCTGTGACAATAAGAAGTGCCGATTTCAGGCACACATGTTCCAAATAAGTTAAAAAATAGATTCGTAATAGTTATATAATGAGAGTCACAAAACGTTCCGGTCGTGTTGAAGATGTTAAGTTTGATAACGTCACCAACAGGATATCAAAACTTACAGAAGGTCTCTCAAATTCCGTCGATGTTACCAAAGTTGCGCAACAAGTGTTTTCGTCTATTTATGATGGTATAAATACACATGAAATAGATACACTGTCTGCTGAGATATGTATTGGAATGATCACGTCCGACCCCGATTATGAAATTTTGGCGACGCGTATCACGGCGAGTAACATTCAAAAACGGGCCGCAAACAATTTTCACATTGCCATGCGTAAACTTCACAAGGCGGGTATTGTAACCCATGAAGTTCTAGAGGTTTCGTCTAAAGTCAAGGACGATATTAAACCCGAACGTGATTACGATTTCGGGTATTTCGGTCTTAAAACGCTCGAAAAGGGGTACCTCCAGAAGATCGATGGTGAAATTATTGA
>Ga0213866_10000851_pt1 | contig 23778 bp, 23 predicted proteins | sample PICome_11_FD_160079 | JGI IMG/M metagenome (GOLD analysis project Ga0213866, IMG submission 160079) | Coastal seawater microbial communities near Pivers Island, North Carolina, United States - PICO284 | ecosystem: Environmental > Aquatic > Marine > Coastal | place: USA: North Carolina...
AAGACTTTTCCTTTGTTATTAAGTGTTGGTCCCCCACTAATACCATTTAGGCTTACATTATTAGGGTTCTTGTTAACGATGCTCCAAAGAAGAACTTCCTGGTAAGCAATAGTGTTTGAAAAAGGAATTCTAGCTTTGGTTATTCCTATGAAATTTGAAAAAAGTTCTCCAGGTGAGCCTGAAGGGAAGCCAAAAGAGTAGCTTTTCTTGTAATCGTTACTGTTTTTATAATTAGTATCAACTACTGCAAGATGCTGTTTAGGTCTAACTCTAGTTGACAATATAGCCATGTCGTTGTGAGTATCTTTAGCAACTAGTTTTGCTTTAACTGCTTGGGCATCTTGCAGTCCGTCAACTTTTATTGTGTATGTTCTGAGTCTTTTAGGAAGTTCTTTTTTTTGAAGTACGAGGAATATGTCATCACATTCATCTACTACATGCCTTGCAGTAACCCAGTGTCCTTTATTATCAATTGCAAATGCAGTTCCTCTACCGGATTTTTTTACACGAACATTTGGGTTATCAATATAAATTTGTCGTGGTAAATCTTCTCTATAAGAAGGTTTTTCATTAGACGATATTTTTTGTTCCTCAATATCTGGAGGGGGGATTATGTGTTTATAGTTGCTTATATCTATTTTGGGCCGTCTTGGATTGCTTGCAAGAAGACTGCTACCAGAATATACCATGGAAATAATCATATAAATGGTCAATACAAGTAATAGCAAGTGTATTATTTTTTTTCGTGACATCTTGTTACCGATTACCCTGCTATTGCTGCTGCGCTTATGAAACCTACAGATAATTTAACTGCAACTAAGAATATAACAGGGGCCATGTCCTGTTTCTTTATGCTTTCTGCAATGTTCTGTAATATGAGATCGATTATAAAATAGGTGATTACTTGTATTATAAGAATTGCTGCTCCCCAAATGATTATGTCGTATATGTTTACGCTGCTCGCCATACAAAATGCCATGGGTACGGCAAAACCAAGGAGCGCACCTGATGCTGAGATTGCAGCGGTTACATTACCTTCTTTGATTAATTCAAATTCATGTAGTGGCGTTAGCCTTATATAGAACATTACAGTTAAGACTAATATTAAGATTGTAGCTATAAAATGCATTATGAGCACTGGAAGACCAGAATATAAGCTTTGTAAGATTGCGTCCATTTTTTCTACCTGTTTTTATGATTAGCTTTCTTTTATATTACTAACTCTTTCTTGAAGAATTCTTAAGAATTCTTTTTGAAGTTATTGTTTCTAGTATAGTCATGTATGCTAGGCATTATATAGCTCTAAATATTTTACAAATTTCTCAGAATTTATTTTATAGTCATCTTCAGCAATCTGGTCAAAAGGAGGCTCTAGATGTATCTGCATATTATTAGGTCTTTGTAATTTTATTGAAGTAGGGAAGGGAAGGCGGGAACGAGGAGTACCCGCCTTTATAGGGACTAAATATTTTGTTGTTTGTCGTCAAAACCTGTGCCAGATTTATTGACGTTCTTTGTTTTCTTGGATGAAGATTGTTCCGCACTAGACTTTTTACTACTGTCAGCGTTGCTTTCACTAGAAGAGCCGCCTTCTGATGCATCATCATCTTTTGCTACCTGACCTAATGCGGCAGTAAGTTCATTAATATCACTTGGATTAATACCTACTTCTTTCATTAGTGAGTCAAGTAATGGAGCTTGTGCACGGTAGCGAAGGGCGCTATTTACAACTTGGTCAGCTAAGCTACCACCTGCGTTGGTATTAGCAGGTGAAGGAACTGCTCCAGCAGCACCTGTACCACCTGTTAAGCCGTCAACCTGAATAATCTTGATTCCATCAATATTCTCCATTGGTTTAACACTTTGCTCAATAATGCCTTCAAGGTTCTTGATTAATTCAAGCTTGACCTGCATATCGATCTGCTCTTGAGAAAGTATGTTGGCAGCAACGTTGATAGCGTTCTTACCTTCTGCTTCAACTACATATCTAACTTTTGCTGCTGCTGCTTTTAGTTTCTCAGCTTCCGCTTCTGCACTAGCTTCTGTTTTTAAAGCTTCTGCGTTATCTAAAGCGGCTTGTTTTTCAGCTTCTGCTGCAACTGTTATAGCAATTGCAGCACGTTCTGCATGCTTAGCAGCTTCAATAAGTTCAATTTGCTTTTCACGATCAGCCATTTCTTTTTCACGAGCGGTAACAACCTGCTCTTCAGCCTGAACCGCTAGTGCGCGTGCTTTGTCAGCTTGAGCCTCTGCTTCAGATTTTGATTTGGATTTATCAGCAATTGCTATTGCTTTGTCCTGATCGGCAAGTTCAACTTGCTTTTTCTTATCAATATCTTGTGTTTCTATCAATCGTAGCTTGGTTATCTGCTCTTCTTCTACTGCACGTTCAGCAATGATTCTAGATTGTGCAACTTGCTGCTTTGCAGAAATTTGAGCTTGTTCTGCCTCACGTTCTTTTTCCGCTTGTTCTTTGGCAATTTCGGATGATTGTGATGCACGTCTAACTTCAACTTCTCTTTGTTGCTCTAGTCTTGCATATTCTTCATCTCTTGCGATGGTCAGGCTAATTTTTTCAGCTTCAAGATTTTTGTTTTTAATTTGAACTGAAGTATCTTGTTCAATGTCGTTCCTTATTTTCTTACGTTGTTCAATTTCCTCAGTAAGACGAGTCAAACCTTCAGCATCAAACGCATTATTAGGATTGAAGAATTCCATGCTTGTTTGGTCAAGACCTGTAAGAGATACTGATTCCAGTTCAAGTCCGTTTTTCAATAGGTCTTCAGAAACGGCCTGTTGTACTTTTTGTACGAAGTCAGTTCTTTTTTCGTGTAGCTCTTCCATGCTCATTTCTGCGGCAACTGCGCGCAATGCATCTACGAACTTACCTTCAACTAGCTCTTTTAGCTCTTCACGTTCCATCGTACGATTACCTAGGGTTTGAGCTGCGTTTGCTATTGATTCTTTTGTTGGCTGTACTCTTACATAAAATTCTGCTACCACATCAACACGCATTCTATCGCGGGTAATTAGTGCCTGTTCATTATGACGTCTAACTTCAAGACGTAGTGTGTTCATGTTCACAGGAATTACTTCGTGTAATACAGGAAGTACTATCGCACCACCATCCATTATTACTTTTTCACCACTAAAACCCGTTCTAACAAAAGATATCTCTTTTGAAGAGCGCGTATATAGTCTTGCGAAAATAAGTCCTATAGTGATTAGAGCTATGATTATAATACCTGCAATTACGGCTATATCCATAAAACCGGCGGCATTAGCTCCTGGTGAATAACTATCGTTACTAAATAAATCCATTTTTAAATCCTCTCTAAATTTATTATGCTGTTTCTTCTATACAATATTCTTCTGAGTTAACCCCTAGAACATCGCATATTTCTCTTAATGCTTCTTCTTCACAATCTTGTATCCTATTGTTTGCAACAATTGCAACTTGTGCAAAATGCAGAACAAGTTTTTTAGACTCGTTACTATTTTGGGCTTGTTTAACCAAAGAGATTGCGTGTTCTTTTCCTTTAGTAAAGTCTGATTGCATGATGTCACGAATATTATAAAGCTCTTTTGCAATGTCATTTTCGGATAAATTCTCATCACCTAGGCCAAGTTTTTTGACCTCGGCTATAAAACGTTTTATCTCATCAACAGAGATCTTACCGTCAGATAATGTAATAAGTGCATATGCGGCATTAACGGATCTTAAGGTGTCCTGATTGTTTTTTAAACTCCAATGGACATTATCAAAGTGGTTTTTGGCCATGCTTTTAATCCTTTCTTATAATTTAAACCAAACTACTGTTAGTGTTATTAATTGCGTAAAATACTGAGCCTGAGCGTTTTACCAGTAAAACTTCAGAGCCTTGCTCAAATATTTCTTCCTTTAAGTCAGGTTCAAGCATGATATAGTGAGTTTTACCATGACTATCTCTTACTTTTGCTTGAGCAGGTTTTCCTGACTCGGCTTTACCCAAGGTTATGGTTGCAACCCTTCCGACGAAGCTGTCATGAGATACTGCTGAAGTTTCGTCTTTAGGGATAATTTTAGCTAATCCGCCTCCAAATACTCGCATTGTTGGCAGAGCTAATGCAAATGGTCCTATCCAAGCTACAGAAGCTGGTAACATGAATCCGAACATTGTTAATAGTGTGTTTTGTAAAATCAGCCCTGCTAAACCAAAGGTAACAAGAAAAATTACCATTAACACAAGTACTGGAACCTGACCTATTCGAAGCCATGATAGTATACGGCTTAGGGCGGTTGGGGAGTCCATGTCAGGTCCCTCAATATCAACGTCGATATCTGCTTCTGGAAATATGCTTTCAAGAGCATTTGATATACCAGCGCCAAATAACGTTCCTATTCCTTCTAATAGCGCAATCGCAATAAATATGGTCAAGGCGACGGTAAATGGCAGGTTTTGTGATGCTCCTAAAAAATCTAACATTTTTTATTTCCCGATTAAGATGCGTTTTTGCTTTTTGATTTAATAGCTGCAAGACGTTCTTTTACACGATTATCATGTGAAAGTTTTTCTAACTCTTGCAATTTTGCAGCATCCTCGCGCTTTGGAGTGCCTATGTCGGACAATCCTGTCTGCTTTTCAAGAATTCTGTCAAAAGCTGATGTTGCATCTTCGATGGATTTTTCAACATTTCCTTGTGAAGCCGCACTTGAGCCAGTTCCGCTTGTTCCACCAGTTGCTTCGGCATCTTCTTGCGCTTCAATGAAGGACTTTAACTCGTCTTTCATTTCACGCTTTTTTGCTTGAAGTGCTGAAATATAGCCTTCCAGTTCAACTTCTTTTTCGCCAGCGGATGCTATTGAATGTTCGAGTACTGGAATTTGTGCTTCAATATCAAGTTGAGCGGCAATTGCAGCTTCAGCCAAGTCGTCACGACCTTCACTTATGGCAATTTCAATCTTGCTTGAATATTCTTCGTGTTTAGTATTTTTCTCGGCAAGTCTTTTATTAGCAAGATGTTTACTTGCGATAACTTTACCTAACTCGGTGCGTACATCATCAATTGCTTGGTCTATCTCACGCACCGCTTGTTCCATCACCATTTTTGGTGTTGCGTTCTCTACTGCATCAACTAGGGCGTTAGCACTGCCACTTATGATTCTTCCAACGCGATTAATAACTGATTCTGTCATATTCTGACTCCTTAAGACTTTTTTTGGTTAATAATAATACTAGTTAACTCCAATATTGGAGTAAGATGTTCTTTTACTATCTCCTTGTTATAACAAGGTGCGTTAGAAGTAACCCCCATCCGCATAACTCTTTCAAATAAAGAGAATATTCTATCGGCTATTCCCTCCTCAAGTTTTTTCAAGTTAACACCTTTTTTTTCTTCTGACAAACTAGAAATGAAGAACGCAAAAGTTTCTGAAATCCACTCTGAAAGTATTCTTACCAGCTCTGAATTCTCACCTTTTTTAAGCTCTTCTTCACGTAGCTTATCCAATGCCGGAATTGTAATTTCCTGAACTTTGCGTAATATATTCTGATAGTTCTTATCAGCTTTTTCTTCGTCGTGAGCTTTCTTAATAATCGCTCTTATTTTATCACTTGGAGTCTTAGCTCCGTCAATTTCAAGACTTGCGATAAATTCCGCATCTTCCTGCGGCAAACGAACACTAAATGGTATTGCTTTGCCAGTCATTATATTTCTCCTAAATCATTCTGTATTCACAAAATTACTTATATATACAATTGTATACAAATGTATACGTAGTGTCAACTGTTTTAAATAAGAATCATTTTAGTATACTTTTTAAGGGGCATTGTTATAATTAATAAATACAAATATTTAACTTGATACTAATGTAAATTTAAATGGCATTAATAACAATTGCAAAATTCTATAATCTTGTGGATGCGCAAATTGCCCGCTCAAAGCTTGAGGATTCGGGAATAAAAAGCTTCCTTTTTGATGAAAATACTTCTTATATGTACTCAGGTGCCGTTGTTGGCTCAAGGCTGCAAGTGATTGAAGATGATGTAATGCAAGCACGTTCGATTCTGGACATCCAAGACGGTGAGAGCGAAGATTCATCCGCAGCAAGTGAAAGGGTGTCAATACAGAATTTTCTTAAAAAGCTAGCTATAATACCGATATTTGCGTGGGTGATATTTGTTATGTTAATGTTTACTTTGTCTTATTGGGGAAATAATTTAGAGTATAGTTGGCCAAGGCCTGAGGAATATAAATATATGACTTGTTGTTTTTCCGCTTGTAGTAACAAAGTGGTAGTAGATTCCAATATTTTTAGAGAGTTTCTGAGTTTCTAGCAATAGTGATACAAAAATAAGCCCCATCATTGCACTCTTCTGTCCTTATGTCTGAGCCGTGTCTTTGCAGAAGTGATTTTACAATATCTAAACCAAGCCCAGTTCCGCCATTTTCCCTTTTTGTGGTAAAAAACGGTGTGAATATTTTATTCAAGTTAGATTTTGCAATGCCTTTTCCATTGTCCTGTAATGTAATTTTGATTTTGTCATCTTCTTCAATAATATCTAGTTCAATATTTGATGCATCGTGCTGTAATGAGTTATCAAATAGATTTATGAAAATGGTTTCTAAGACATCTTCTGCGATTTGAACTGGTATTTTATTGTTGGTATTACTAATCTTAATATCTAAGCCTTTATCACTATAACGGCTAGTTATAACAGATAATAATTCGATGATATCTTTAGTTTGCCCATTAGCTTCTATAACGTCAGCTTTGGCAAGCTCAAGAAGGCGCTGAACCAGATTATTCAATCGAGTTGTATCTTTTTCAATCATACTAAAAAAACGGTCACGCTCTTGATTGGACATTGTTTCAATATGTTCTTTCAATAATTCAATTGTTCCACCCATTGAACTTAATGGGGTTTTGAATTCGTGAGAAACGGCATTTGCAAATTGTTTGATATATTCTGCTCTATTTTCAATTGTTTGAGCCATTATATTAATGCTATCTGATAACATTTGTACTTCTCTTGTTATTCTTCTGTTTATCGAAAGGTCTACATTTTTTTCTCCGCTAGTAATGCGCTTTGCTTTCTTTATAAGAGCATGTATCGGTCTGTTTATAGTATATGATGTAAATAAGGTGAGGAGTATAACAACTGATATTAGCATAATTGCTAATATGTATGCTTCATAGCGTCTGTCATAAAGAGCCTTTAATATGTTCTTTGGACTTCTTGATAGCATCACAGTGCCTATTACTCGGTCATTTAGTATGATTGGCAGTGTTACATGAATTCTAATACCCGTACCCCTGCTGATAGAGTTCAAAAGTGGGTGAGGGGAGTCAGATACTCTTCGTCTTATCTTGCTATTATAGTTGCCATTTAAAGCTTCTTTGAACTCTTCTATATCAGCATAGCTCATCCCTAATTCACCACGGCTGCTGGCTACGATAATTCCTTTGTGGTCTGTAACACGAATTCCTGAAAGAGTTGTCTTAGTTGTTTCTTTTAATATATCACTAACATATAAACCAGCTTGCAAGGCGGAGGCGTTCGCTGTTAATTCTGTATTAATAGGTGAAGGGCGCATAGGCAGTATTTCATCAGATGCAAGGTTAAGCAAGGCGGGTATTGGGGTGTATAGGTCTTCATTTTTAGGCGTTTTTTGTAGGTGTGGGATTCCGTATATACTATTTATACCCAATAATGGCTGAATCTGTTTTTTATATAGGGATTTGATAAATACAGCTTGTGAAATCAACTCTGACTCGGTTTGACGAACTAATTCATTTTCATAGAAGCGAAAAAAATAAATACCGCCAATTGGTAATAAAAGAACTGCTAAATTTACTATTAGCAGAATTGTTCTTAGCCTTGGGCGCCATTTAATTTTTTTTGTTAATTGCATATACCTGCCTTAAACCCGATACCGTGAACAGTGTCGATAGCATTTTTACAGCCAGCATCATCTAATTTCTTACGTATGTTACGTATGTGGCTGTCTATAGTTCTGTCACTTACATTAAGGTTATCCTTATATGCATTGTCCATAATATCATTTCTAGAAAATACTTTAGTTGGTCTTGATATGATTATGTGTAGTATTGCAAATTCAATCGCCGTCAGTTCTATAGGTTTTGATTTGAATGTTACTTGATAGCTTTCAGTTTGGATGAATAGGTCGCCATGTTGTAGTTTGTTGTTATTGCTTATTGATAAATTAGGCTTATTCCTTTTGAGTATAGCTTTTATCCTAGCTACCAGTTCCCTTGGGCTAAATGGTTTTGTTACATAATCGTCCGCACCTATCTCGAACCCGACAATTCGGTCAATTTCATCATCCATTGATGATAAAAATAAAATTGGAGTATCTGAGCTTTTACGGATTTCTTTGCATAATTCTATTCCATTCATGTTTGGCATAGAAACATCGAGAATTAAAATGTCAGGAGAAAACTTCTTTAGAACATCTAAAGCTTCTTCTCCATCTTTAGCTTGCCAGCTTTGCATGTTTGCTTTTTCAAGGGCGAACTTCACTACCTCCCTTATATGAGGGTCATCGTCGACTATTAAGACTTTATAAGACATTTAAGCACCAAAATTTATTGAATAATAAATTTTATAATATGTTTTTGCAAAATTTTACATAAGTTTTTTTATAGTGGTAAGTTCTATAAAAATTATTGCAGTGAAAACTTGTATTATTATTTGAAAATGCTACATACCCCGAAGCTTTATCAACTAAGAGCCGTCATGAGGTAAATGCTAATATATTACGGTCACAAGTTTTTAGCAAACTAAAGGGGCTTGGAGTTGTTCAAGAAAATGGAAGAGGGGTAAATAGTTAATAAAATGGCGCACCCGAGAGGATTCGAACCTCTAACCGCTTGATTCGTAGTCAAGTACTCTATCCAGTTGAGCTACGGGTGCGTGTAAGGAGGGCATAGTAATAATATATTTTGCCCTTATTACAAGTTATTTTTTATATTAACCGGCTTTTTTCTCGCGCATTGCTTTCTTCCTGTCGTTTGGATCAAGAAGACGTTTGCGTAGCCTTAAGTTTTTTGGAGTGACTTAACCAGCTCATCATCACCTATATAAGATATCATTTCTTCTAGTGAATGTTTTTTAGGAGGAGTAATCCTTATTGCTTCATCAGTTCCAGATGCGCGAACATTAGTAAGTTGTTTACCTTTTAGGATGTTAACATCTAAGTCGTTATCCCTACTATTTTCACCGACGATCATTCCTTCATATACTTTTTCCTGAGGCTTAACGAATATAGTACCACGTTCTTGAAGGTTAAATATAGCATATGCAACTGCTTCACCTTGACCTGTAGATATTAGTGCGCCATTACGACGAGTTTCAATCTCACCTTTATAAGGTTCATGACAGTGGTATAAACGGTTCATTACGCCCGTTCCTTTCGTGTCAGTAAGGAATTCACCTTGATAACCTATAAGGCCACGAGATGGTGCGTGGAAAACGATACGGGTCTTTCCGCCACCTGAAGGTCGCATATCAACCATTTTACCTTTACGTATACTTATTTTCTCAACAACAGTTCCTGAGAATTCATCATCAACGTCAACCACTACTTCCTCTATAGGCTCATGCTTTTTGCCGTCTTCTTCTTTGAATAGTACCCTTGGTCTTGACACCGAAAGCTCAAACCCTTCACGGCGCATAGTTTCGATAAGAACGCCAAGTTGTAATTCACCTCTTCCGCCAACTTCATATGCGTCACGACCAGCAGTTTCGTTAACTGTTATAGCAACGTTTGTTTCTGCTTCTGCAAATAAACGGTCACGAATCATACGAGACGTTACTTTTGAACCTTCTTGCCCTGCAAATGGAGAGTCGTTAACACCAATGGTAATTGCCATTGTTGGTGGGTCAATAGGAGTGGACTGAATTGGGTCGCTAAGTGATATGTCACCAATTGTATCGGCAACAGATGCTTTTTCCATTCCCGCTATGGATATAATGTCTCCTGCGTTTGCAGAATCAACCGGAACTCGGTTTACGCCAACAAATGATTGTAGTTTTGTAAGCCTGCCTTGTTCAACAACTTTTCCGTCAAGGCCTAAAGCTTTAACTGGCATATTTATTTGAGCTTTACCACTTATTACACGACCTGTAAGTATCCTTCCTAAGAAAGAGTCTGATTCAAGCAAGGTAACCAGCATTGAAAATGGAGCATTTAAATCAACATCAGGTTCTTGTACGTGTTTTAGTATAAGCTCTAATAATGGTGTTAGGTCTTTTCTTTCATCGTCAAGTTCATTAACACACCATCCGTCACGACCTGAAGCGTATAAAATTGGGAAGTCTAGCTGCTCTTCGTTGGCATCTAAAGCTGCAAACAAGTCAAACACTTCATCAACTACTTCGTCAGGTCTTCCATCAGGTCTGTCAACTTTGTTTATCACAACTATAGGTTTTAATCCTTGTGCTAGCGCTTTAGAAAGAACGAATTTAGTTTGAGGCATTGGACCTTCAGCTGCGTCAGTAAGTAATATTACGCCGTCCGCCATGGACAATACCCTCTCAACCTCACCACCAAAGTCTGCGTGTCCAGGTGTGTCAATTATATTAATATGTGTATCGTTCCAATTTATTGAAGTGCATTTTGCTAAAATAGTAATCCCTCTTTCTTTTTCGAGGTCGTTACTATCCATAACGCGCTCTTGTACATTTTCATTTTCTCTGAATGTACCGCTTTGCTTTAAGAGGTTGTCTATTAGTGTTGTTTTACCGTGGTCAACGTGAGCAATTATTGCTATATTGCGAATCTGGGTCATAAAAAAATTCCAAGTCATAAGGTGAGGCAGGCCTTATATACTAAATGACCAAAAAATGCAACATGAATTTGTAGCTAATTTTACGTAAAAACTAATAAAATTAAGTAATAACATTCTTTATAGTTGAAAAGTGGTGGTTGATATACACGTTATGCTATTAAAGCTGTATTTTTTTTTGCTTGCCTAAGTCTTTGTAATAAGTTATGTTTCTGGCTTGGGTTTGCCCTATTTTGTTGGGTTGAGTGAATATTTTATTGCTCAACCGTGGCAAATGGTTGTTAAATTAGCTTTGTTTTAATTAAGTATATTAATACTTTTGCGAATTTCTTAAGGTTTGTTTAGTGTTGATTTTTTTTTGTAATTATTAATGAAATATTTTAATTATGGTTCCACATCCAGTTGATATACATGTAGGTAGACGTTTAAGGTCCAGAAGAACTATTCTCGGCATGAGCCAAGAAGATATAGGTGATTCTGTTGGTATAACTTTTCAGCAAGTTCAAAAATATGAACGTGGGCTTAATAGAATTGGCTCTAGCCGTCTATATGAGTTTGCTACATTACTTGGAGTTGGTGTTTCGTACTTCTTTGAAGAGCTTGCCGATAGCGATAAAAAAGAAAACACCTTGTCTGATGGGGAATTCCTATTTGAGCATGAAAAGCTAAATAACAAAGAAGTAATGTCACTTGTTAGATCTTACTATGGTATTAGTGATCCAAAGATCAGAAAAAAAGTGTTGTCATTAGTAAAGGCGATAGCTGCGTCTGATGTTGATTTAAAAAAAAGTCAATTATTGGATAAACAAATGAAAGAAGAGAGCTCTGAAGGCTCTATGGCTACAGTATAATTTTATCATTTTTATATTTTTTTAAAGGATTATCCGCTTTGCTGCGGATAATCCTTTTATTTTTATGTTAGATTTGTTATATTCTGCGCTCTTTTGAAATATTGTAATTATTAAAATGTCGGAAAAATTAATTATTGCTGTACCTAAAGGGCGGATATTAGAAGAGCTTTTGCCTTTGTTTAACAAGGCTGGAATCGTTCCAGAAGATGAGTTTTTTGACCCTAAATCTAGGTTGTTACGCTTTAATACTAATAAAAACAACATTGATATAATAAGGGTGCGTAGCTTTGATGTTGTGACGTTCGTTGCTTTTGGTGCTGCTTCTATAGGAGTTGCCGGAAGTGATGTTGTTATGGAATTTGATAGCAACGACGTATATTCCTTACTTGATCTGGAAATAGGAAAATGCCGCATGTCTGTTGCTGCAACAAAAGGGTTAATAAAAGAAGAAGACCCTTCGAGATGGAGTCATATCAGGGTCGCTACTAAATATCCTAGGATTACAAAGGAATTCTTTGCTCAAAGAGGTGTGCAAACTGAATGTGTAAAGCTTAACGGTGCCATGGAGCTTGCTCCAAAGCTTGGGTTGTGCCGTAGGATAGTAGATCTTGTTTCAACTGGTGCTACTATAAAATCAAATGGTCTGGAAGAGGTTGAGAAAATTACCGATGTATCTTCTAGGCTAATTGTCAACCGTACTGCATTGAAAACAAGAAATAATGAAATTAATGAAATTGTTGAAGGTTTTAAGGGAGCTATAGATGGTAAAAATAGCTAAAAGTTGCGATTCTGACTTTCGTCAGTTCTTAAACGACCTTATGGCCGTAACCAGTAAAGCTGAGATGCATCCAGATGTAGTAAATGATGCTTCTAAGATATGCGTTGATGTGATGAAGCGTGGTGACGAGGCAATTCTTGAATATACAAATAAGTTTGACGCAGTAGGCGCTAACTCTGTTGGTGAGTTGAAAGTTACTGAAGAAGAGATTGAGCAGGCATGTAAGGAAGTTTCTAGTGAGGTTATGTCTGCATTGAAAAATGCTGCTCAACGTATCGAAGATTATCACAAAAAACAAATGCCACAAGATATTGATTATTATGATGGCATGGGTGTTCGTCTGGGTAATTTATGGAAGCCAATTAAAAATGTGGGTATATACGTGCCTGGAGGGCTTGCAAGCTACCCTAGCTCTGTTTTAATGAATGCTGTTCCTGCAAAAGTTGCGGGAGTAAGTAATATTGTAATGGTTGTTCCGGCTCCTCAAGGTAAGCTTAGCCCTACGGTTTTAGCTGCTGCTAAAGTTGCGGGCGTTAAACAGATTTATAAAATTGGCGGAGCGCAGGCTATAGCAGCTCTTGCGACTGGCTCTGGTATAGTACCAAGGGTTGATATCATAGTAGGCCCTGGTAATGCATATGTAGCTGCTGCAAAGCGCTATTTTTCCGGCTATGTAGGTATTGATATGATAGCTGGCCCCTCTGAAATATTAGTAGTGGCCGATAATAAAAATAATCCTGACTGGATAGCGGCAGATCTACTATCACAAGCTGAGCATGATGAAAACGCACGTAGTATTTTGATAACTGATGATGAAGACTTTGCAAATGAGGTTATTAAATCAGTTGATAAAACTATTTCTTTGTTAGAGCGCTCAGATATTTCTAGAAAAAGCTGGGAGCAAAATGGAGCTGTTATAATAGCAGGTAATTTGGACGAACAAGCTGTTGAACTTATTGACTGGATAGCTCCGGAGCACTTGGAACTAGCTATAGAGGATGACCATGCTAATTCAATAGTTGGGCAGATAAGTAATTCAGGAGCTGTGTTTATTGGGCGATATACGCCTGAGGCCATAGGTGACTATATGGCTGGGCCGAGTCATGTTCTGCCAACGGCTGGCACTGCAAGATTTTCGTCTGGATTATCTGTGTTTGACTTTTTAAAAAGAATATCGTTGATTGGTTGTACGAAGGAGTCGTTTGGCAAGCTTGCAAGTTCTACTACTTGTTTGGCAGATGAAGAGGGGTTAGGAGCACACGCATTATCGGTTAGAATTAGAGAAAATGGATAATAGAATTGATAAAATTTCAATTGATGCTAAATCAATTATTCGTAGTGAGAAAAACCAGCACTTACGTGAAAGAGCTATAACTGATATTTTAGACGGTAATGAATTTGGTATTTCTGATAAGAAAGGGCCTTTTAGCGTCCATTTTGAAGTTGCAAATAACAAGTTTCACATATCTGTAAGTAATGGGGATGATTTACTTGAGGATATCTCTATTTCACTTTCTCCCCTGCGAAGGGTTATAAAGGATTATCATATTATTTGTGAAAGTTATTATGATGCTGTAAAAACAGCCGACCCTAGAAGAACTGAAGCAATAGATATGGGGAGGCGAGGGGTGCATAACGAAGGTTCTGAGATATTAGAGGAGCTACTGGAAGATAAGATATTTATGGATTTTGAGACACTTAGAAAAATGTTCTCACTAATTTATGTTCTCCAGATAAAGTAATATAACTTAGTCTTTCTTTTTATAGCAAATACCGCACATTATTATCATAATCGCTATTACAGATAAATTGCCAAACTTTGTATAAAGAGTGGGGGAGGTAAGTGATTGTGGGATTTTTGAGTCTAAAACCGCATCTTCTCCTAGGGAGGTTCTTGCAATTATTCTGCCGTATGCATCAATAACGCCTGATATACCAGTATTTGCCGCTCTTATAAGTGGAATGCCATGCTCAACCGCTCTTACTTTTACCATGTTAAAATGTTGGTAAGGGCCTGAGCTATTACCGTACCAAGCATCATTTGTGACATTTATCATGAATTGCGGAGGGGTGTTTTTATCAATTACCTTATTTGGAAATATGGCTTCGTAGCAGATAAGTGGGCTAAAAGAAGGCATACCCTTTATATCAAGCGTTGTAATTCCATCTCCTTTAGAAAAGTCGACTTGTCCAGGTGTGATTTTGTCAATTGGAAGTATTGAACGAAGAGGTACATATTCTCCAAATGGCACTAGGTGGCTTTTGTGGTATATTGCAGCAACTTCACCATATTGGTTTATTGTGTGTATAGCGTTGTATACAACGCTACCATTTTCGAGTCCGTGTATAGTGCCAGTTAATAGATATCCATCTTGAGGTACAGCGCTTCCCAAAATTGTTATTAGAGGAGAGTCATCCTCAATATAGAATGGAACTGCTGCTTCTGGCCATAAAATATATTTTACATCTTCAAACCCTGCGGAAACGCTTTGAGAGATATATTTGTTAAGTATCTTTTGGCTATTTCTTGCATCCCATTTATTGTTTTGTGCAATGTTTCCCTGAACTATTCTTATTTTATCTGGGTGAAAACTATTATTGCCATTTGAAAGCCTATATTGCCCGAAAATGAAAATGGCGAATAATAATAATAAGGCTAATATAGTTGGCTTTGTATTTTTAACCTTTTTTTCCCAATTTATGGAATAAGGCATAGCAAATACAAAAACTGTGAGTAAACTGAGGCCAAAAATGCCCATTATACTAGTTATTTGCAGCATTGAGTCTGAAAAGGTCCATATATATCCTATCAAATTCCATGGGAATCCAGTAAATAAAAAACCTCTTAATATTTCTAAAGTTGTCCATATCGCCGCAAATAAAATAACCTTTTTATAGCCTTTGCATGAAACTTTAAATGTTATAAGTGAGCATATAGCTGAATAAAATGCTAGAACTGCTGGAATACCGAACATTGCAAAGGGTATCATCCAGCCAAAAGTTCTAATATCAATCAGTAGTGCGAATGATATCCAGTACAGGCCTGTAACAAAAAATCCTAATCCAAAAAACCAACCAAGCCAAAAGGACTGTTTCTTATTAGTGCATGAGTCAATTTGCCATAAATGTGATGTAAGGCCTATTACTGCTAAAGGTATAAGGTATGTAGGGGATAATGCCAAGCCAGTAAGGCATCCTAAAAAAAACGATAAGAAATACCGTTTTATGCCTATGTATGATTGGATTTTTTGAATATATCTATGCACTATATCCGTTCTTTATAATTGCAACGGTATTTTATAGAGAGTTGCTTTGAAATACAATAATAAGATTTTATTTGTTGATTACTGTCGAAACAGCCAGTAGATCGCTATTAATGACTACGTTAGCTTTTTTTGCGGATTTTACATTTATTTTTAGTTTTACGGCATCTTGGTTGTGTACAAGTTCAATTACCCCACCATCTTGTGCAAAGCCTTTAATGTCACTAACGGTTACAATATTTTTATTTTCAATATTATCTAAAATACTTGATATATTGTTTCTCTCAGAGGTTGCTATATACAATAGGTTGCATTGAATTAAATCGGAATGAGTTCCTGTTTCAATTAATTTGTATTTGGTTTTTTTCTCATTCTGTATCTCTTTTAGGAATTGGTAAGTTCTATCGATACCACGAGTGCATATTGTTGTGTTGCTGTTATCGTTGTTATCATTCCATTTAATATATGATATAAGTGTATGAACCCAAAGAGCTTTTACCTTGCTCTCATCGGTTTGGGCGAGGGCCACTCCACTTGAAAATGCTGTAATACCTAATAGCAGAACTATTAGGTATTGTGATATTTTTTTTGTTAGCATATTAAATCTTCAACTTTCTTGCCTTCCTGATACTCGGTTGAACTAACTTTTGTCAAGTCAATTAATGATAGAACCATCTTATGTCCTTCATAAGTCGGTAAATCCGGTACCTTTAAGTTACTTTTAATCTCGAAAGGTAAATTTAACTTTCTCAATGTTAAGCGTGAGGTTCTTGCTAACTTCATTGTTGTTACGCAAAATAAAAAATCTATGCCTAAAGCTCTGGCTTTGACATCTATTAACCTACGATACATTTCTGCGGAGTATTCCCCATTTCTGTATTCTTTTAACATTGCTATACGAGATAACTCCGCGTACTTATTTTTATATAAATCCAGTTCTGGTAATAAATTCGCAATTCTGAATTTATCTGTTTCAACTGGAAGTAATGAATTTGAGCCTACTTGGTTAATAATCATTCTTGCACCACCTACACACACACCATCCTTGTGTGCGATTATAATAACGGCATTACTATCATATTGATCTTCAGCACCAGAGAAGTTTTTTAATCCCCATTGTTCTATAAATGCTTCAGTTCTTAATGAAAAATATTGTTGTACTAGGTGGTGGTTAGTTTGTTTATAAAAAAAGTCATATTTTACTTCTTTATTCATAATTAACCTCTTTAAAAATAATAATTAAGTTTTAAGTAAACGCTCCTCCCTATGTTAGATTGATTAGTATATGTAAAACCTGTAAACTCAGGATGCTCAGCATCGTTTAAGTTTTGTCCTGCTATCGAAACTTCGAAATTATCCTTTACTTTCCATTTAATGTTACTATCCCATCTGTAATAAGAAGGTATGTCTCCATTCTGTATTTTGTGGTTATAATAAAGGTGGTTGTTGAATTGCACGTTCTTTGGAAGGTTTACGTATGCGGATATTCCAAATTGATTTTTAGGTGTCTTTGCAGTTGAGGTTACAAATGTGGTGTTAGCCGAATCTATATCCATGTTTATATTAGTGTAGTTAGCAGCTAATATAAGGTTTTTTGTGGTATTCCATTTTACGGATGCTTCGTAACCCATAGTTTTGCCAGTATTTTGGTTTCCGGCTGTTATGGTTAGTGCGTTTAAGAATTCATTTGATGCTAAATTATCATAAGAGTTATAGAAAGCCGCTATATCGAAAGAGAAGTTTTTGTGCAGTTTGGCTCTATAGCCTGCTTCATATGCAATTAGCTCCTCGGATTTTACATCTGTGTTGCCAACTAGCTTTAAATATCCTCCAGGAGTGCCCGCAGCGCGAAAATCAATGTTGTCCATATTTCTGTTAGGTACCCTAACGGCTTTTGCAACGGCTGCCCATAAAGTGTGGTTAACTGTTGGTGTGTATGCAATTCTTGCGCTTGGTTGGTGCTCGAAGCCCGTATAGTTGTTATGCTCAAATTTTGATCCTACTGTCAAAGCTAGTTTGTCATCAATGATGCTTATTTTATCCTGAATAAATGCGCTGTATAAGTTGTCATTTCGTTGCGAAGGTGTGTAAGTGAGAAATTCATTGTCTTGAATATCATCGGAAACTAACCTATATCCAGCTCCCACTGTAATCTGGTGGCGTCCTAATTTTCTTATATTGTATTGAAAGTCGGCATCATACGTAAACCTTTGCTGGTTATAGTAAAAAAGATTCCTGCTTATATAATCCAAATAGCTTTGAATAGTAACGTTTGAACCATCAGAAAAAGTTCTGTTCCATCTAGCTAGTAGATTCCCTCCTTTTACTTCTTCATCTTCTGGCCTTGTTTCAGTAAATGGTGATGTGAGAGTTGGAAGTATAACTTGCCTATTCTCACTACCAGTATAGGCATCTCCTTGTATAGTATATAGGTCGTCAACAGTATTATTTCCATCTACACGAAATCCTGCTCGCCACATGTCCCATTCATCGTTTGCTTCGTCTCCGTTTAGGTCTTCAGTTTGGTTTCTTTTTAAGGATTTGCCGTAAACTCTGTATTTTGAATTCTTAGTTAATTCACCTCCGTAACGTGCTGATACTATCTGCTCATTGTTGCCTATTATAGCATTTGTATAGCCGCCTTGAGTGTTAACAGCCTCTTCAGTAATGATATTGATTACTCCATTTACTGCATTTGCTCCCCATAATGTTGCGCCTGGGCCTCTAATTATCTCAATTTGTTTTATGTCTTCTATTAAAGTATCCTGAACATCCCAATATACACCTGATGAAATAGTTGTATAAACACTTCTTCCATCAATAAGAACTAATAATTTATTGGAATACTGACTATTAAACCCTCTTACAGATATAGCCCATTGACCTGAGCCTGCTTGAGCAACTTGAACTCCTGGCGCAAGTCGTAATATCTCTGGTATGCTAGTCGCACCCGATCTTCTAATATCTTCTTTTGTTATTACATGTATAGCTGCTGCAGCATCAAATGCACGCTCTTCTACTTTGGAAACGGTCGTTACTTTGGTGTTTAACAACTGTTCAAGGGGTGATAAACCCTCAGCGTTAGCGCTGTTTAAATAAAATAATGAGACGGTTGCAACTAAAAGTTTTGTTTTCATAAATAAAATTCATTATACTGTTGTTGAGGTGGCGATAATAATTGCCATTTCTTAATAAAGTGTTAACGAATGCGAAATATTATTGAAAAAGTTTAAATTAGATAATTTTTTCAATTTATAATAAATAATTACATAGTTTATGAAAAAAATAACAAGCATATTTACTGAGGCTTCATTAAAAAATAAGCTAATGATGGTTACAACATTTACTACAATGGTAACGCTTACATTGATTTGTACGGTTTTTGTAATTTATGATATTTATAATGTTAAAAAAAGTGCCGTTGATGAAATAAACCTTTTGGCTGAGATTATTTCTAAAAGAACTGCTCCTGCCTTAGAGTTTTTTGGTGGTGGTGAGCAGGTTGAAAAGAATCTGGCTGACTTTTCTAATAAAGATGAGGTGATACTTGCCTGTGTATATAATAAAAAGCAGGAAGTAATTGCTACATATATAAATTATACTAGTAAGAAATGTCCTACCAATCCAGACATGGGTAGTTTCTTTGAGGCTGATTATCTTTCTGTGAATCGTCAAATTGTATCTGTTACTGGTAATAATTTGGGTAATATATATGTAGTATCTGACCTGCGACAGGTAAGAGAGCATTTCTACCATGCCACTGTAGGAGCGTTCGGCGTTTATATAATTATATTTGTCCTAGTTTATTTTATATCTTTGAAATCAAATAAATTTATATCAAGACCTATTGCGCAGCTTGCAAATGCAGCCAGCCGTATAACCAACGAAAAAAATTATAATATTACGGCAAAGGTTATTTATAACGATGAGATAGGGAACCTTACTAGTGTGTTTAATAGAATGGTACTAAAAGTGCGTGATTATAATAAGGATTTGGAGCAATTAGTTGATGCTAGAACCGAAGAATTATCTAATTCACTTAAAGTTACTGAAAGGGCGTTAATAAAGGCAGAGAAGGCGGATAAGCATAAAAGCGAATGGATACGTAATATGAGTCATGAGTTCAGGACGCCTGTGCATGGTATATTATCATTTGCAAAATTCGGTATAAATGATGCTAATAATAAGTCGGTTCCTAGAAAGGATTTACATAAATATTTTGAAAGAATAATGCAAAGCACTGAAAGATTACAGTATCTGGTAAATGGTATATTAGATATTGCAGCTACTGAATCAGGTAAAATAATTTTAGCTAAAGATAAGAATGATCTTAAAAGAATCTCTGAATCTGTTGTTGAGGAGTTAAGTGGGGTAATAAAAGATAATGACCTGACGGTGGAAGTTGAAGAACCTGACTTTGATACTTCTGCAAGAGTTGATGCTCAAAAAATATCACAAGTTTATACAAATTTGATAGGTAATGCTATTAAGTTTAGTGAAGGGGGCTCTAAAATAACTATATCGTTTGAAGGGTCTATTATAAAAAAGAGTAACGGAAGGGAGCTTGAGGCAATTCAAGTTAATATATCCGATGAAGGGTGCGGTATTCCTGAAGATGAAGTTGCAGAAATATTCGCTCCATTTAAACAGTCAACGATAACGAATGACCAAAGTGGTGGTACGGGGCTTGGCTTATCTATATGTGAGAACATGATAAAGGCGCATGGAGGCAAGGTCTGGGCTAATAATAACCCTGATAAAGGAACTACATTTTCTTTTGTGGTACCGGTTTTTTAGATAAATAAATTTTTATAGTGGATTGCCGTTTCGCAGGTCAATAGTTGGAGGTGGCTCATCAAGCATTTTTTTTCGCTTGCGCTTGTTCATTTCTTTGAGTTGCACCTCTTGTATTGCCTTAACAGCTTTTGTCCTTTCTTCTTCTTCTTGTTCTTTTTTCTTTCTGCGAATCTCTAGTTGCCTTGCTTGTTCGGCCTGTAGTTCAGCTTGCCTAGCTTTCATGAACATTGCTTCTTGCTCTTTTTCTTCCTTACGTTTTGAAGCTTGTTCTTCCTGAAGTTTCTCCTGTTCAATTCTTCTTATTTCTTGTTCTTGTTCTTTTTCTGCTCGGTGTTTCTTTCTTTCTTCCGATTCAATCTCATATTGTGCTTGAAGTTCATTTTGTAACGCTCTTATTTCACCTTCAATTTTTTGTCTTCGTTCTTTTCGCTCTTCAGTTTCTTGCTCAAATTCTTTTTGTCTTTCTTCTTTTAGTTTTAACTCTTCATCTTTCTTAAGGTTTTTGCGTTTTTTACGTTCTTCTTTTTCTAATTCAAAGATTATTTTATGCTCTTTTTTTAGTCTCTGTATCTCTTTTTCGACCCGTCTTTTTTCAGCTTTGCGTTCATTTCTTCGTTTTTTCTCCGCTGCGTTCAGCTCATTTTCAGCCTCTAGTTCCTCATAGAACGATAACTCCCAATATTCATCTATTCTTTCGGTAAAATATTCTAAAGCTATTTCTTTGGATTCTTCGGCGTTGGCACTGCCTTCATCAAGCATAGCTTGCCTAACGATGCTTAGGTTCTTTATTGAGCTTCTTAGCTCATTTAGCATTTCGGGCATTTTGTAAAAGATCATAGCGATCTTAATTTCAAAATCTTCGTCTGAAACGGTATAATCAGTTAAGACAGCAAGAAAATCTCCCGCCTCCCTTGGAGGGAGCTTTTTACCCACGGTCCTGTCTATTGAATGCAGGAAGCTTAGGAAATCTTCTTTTTGTTGTTCAGAAAAAGACACTCATACCTCAATAAGTTGCGTAAATGCTACGAATCAGGCTATCATATAAGAGTTAATAAACGGTTAAAATTTTACAATACTACACTGTATTTCGCCAATTAATGGCGCATTGCGATAATAAATAATTGTAACTTTTATGTCTTAGTTTGTAAGACACTTTTTTAGAGATTGATAGTTAGTCTCTAAAGTTTATGAATTGTAAAGGGAGCTCTATCTTAAACTCCTTTATCATTGCGATTACATTTTGCAGGTCATCTCTTTTCTTGCCATCAACTCTTACTTCTTCACCACGAACTGATGCCTGAACTTTTGCCTTGGTTGATTTTATCTCTTTTACGATTTTCTTTGCGTTATCGGAGTCAATGCCTTGCTTCACTTTTATTTTCTGCCTGACTGTGTTTCCGGATGCCATTTCAGATTTGCCAAAATCTAATGACTTAGCGTCAATCTTACGTCTTGTAAAGTGAGTTTTTAGCATGCCGTGTATTTGGTCTAATTTATAATCGTCGTCTGCCTTAACAGTGATTTCGTCTTCATCTCTTTTGACCGAGCAGTTGCTTCCTTTAAAGTCGTAACGTTGCTCGATTTCTTTAACAACTGAGTTAACCGCATTATCAACTTCTTGAAGGTCTACTTTTGAAACAATATCAAAGCTCGGCATAATAATACTCCTTTTACTTACTTTTTTACTTTAGGTAGAGTGAATAGCTTTTTACCCAATGGTTTGTCATAAACTATAGTAATAAACGATATGTCCGTGGTTTTACCAATGGCATCTACGATTGACATTCCTAGCAGGCCAATTTTATTGTCTGAAAATGTGAGTGTTAATTGACCCTCTTCTTCTTTTCCTTTTTGAGTTATTGTCACGTCAATTCTATTATTTTCTTTTACAAAGTTTAGAATTTTGATATCTGTGCTCTTAAAGTTGATATTTTCTCTGGTCAGGAACCCAGAAAGGCTATCGTCAAGCCCTATATGGCTTACTTGGTTTAATTCTGAATCGTAATATGTAAGTATAGAGCCTTTAGCAATTATAAGTATTGGGGTAGGCGGGTCGTATTCCCAACGTAGTTTACCTGGTCTTGATAGATAAAAGGTTCCGCTTGCTTGCTCTCCATCAGATGATTCCTGCGTAAATGGAGCTGCAATACTTTTGATTGAATTTAAGTATTGCTCAATTCTTGATAAGTCTTGTTTGTATTTTGCAATAGTTTCGGCATTAATGGGCGCAGTTGCAGCCTCCTGAGCTTTAGCTTCAATTGATGCAAAGCAGGAGCTTATTATAACAATGCTGAAAATATACTGGAATTTTTTTAACATAGATAAGAATATATCAATAAAATTATAAAAATCTATAAAATCATGAGCTATTTTGTGCTTAGATAGTGCTATATATACAATTTACTCTTTTATTTGCGTGCATTTTGGTGTATAATGCGCCAACTTTTTTATTAATTTATATGGAGTCTTAATCTTGGGATTTAAAAAAATCATAGCATTTGTTTGTTTGTTTTTTTTGCTTTCATCATGTACATGTGGTGTCCCATTGAGAGTGACTGCAATACAAAGAAGTGATAAGAAGCTTGATTGTAAGCGTATTATATTAGAGATAAATGAAGCTGAGCACTATAGGGACGCTGCCGCTCAAGAGCAAGCTATTGGCATGGGAGAGGCTTTGATGCCAATATGCTGGGTTTCTGGCTTTGTTGATGGTGATGCTGCCGTAAAAAAGGCAAACGCAAGAATTGATTATTTAGGTCATATATATGACCTTATGGATTGTGGAGGTAAGGCACAAAAGAAGCTTCCGAAAACGCCTCAGCCACAAAAAGTTATAGTTAAGCAGCCGCCACCTCCACCTGTGCAGAAAAGGCCGCCTGAGGTGAAGAAGATTCCTCCTCCAAAGCCGTCACATTATAGGTTAAGGAAATTTGGTCCAAATGAAATGCATGAGCATATGGATAAAGATGGTAAGATATATATTCATTCGCATAAGCATTCTGACCCTCATAGACATCTTGAAGATCAATAAAGCATAGATTATCAAATAGTAATTTTTATATTTTGATTTATATTCTCCCTTATGTATCATTAGTCCAATTCTAATTATTGGGAGATTAAATGACTAATATAGTTTCAGGTTTAGCAGCTGCGTCCATAGGAGGGCTTGTAGCTGGCTATGTTAATGGCCGAGTTGATAAGAATAAGTCAAATTTAACGGCTGAGAAAGGTGCTTTGTATTTTGGTTTTGCAGGTGGCACTTTGGGTGCATTAAGTCCTTTGGCAGAAAAAAACAAA
>Ga0213866_10000852_pt1 | contig 23766 bp, 21 predicted proteins | sample PICome_11_FD_160079 | JGI IMG/M metagenome (GOLD analysis project Ga0213866, IMG submission 160079) | Coastal seawater microbial communities near Pivers Island, North Carolina, United States - PICO284 | ecosystem: Environmental > Aquatic > Marine > Coastal | place: USA: North Carolina...
AGCCTCTTCTAAAGCCCTGCTACCTGACAGGAATGAACACGACATACAATGGAGAGACTACATCATTTCACCATGATGGTAAGTTTACTCAAACAACTATTTCTATGTCTTTCCAAGAAGAGCACAACCTTGTCAGAAAAGATATTGAGGAAGGATTCTAATGGCTTACTTTGAAAACTTTCCACTGATCGACTACTACTTTGGTAACAAGGTAAAGCCTGTAAAGTTTACAGACATGAACGTCTATGTCGATCTAATCGATCAGATTAAAGACGATGTTGGTTCTTATACGTACTACGATATCATGGACGGTGACCGACCGGATCAGGTATCGCAGTATCTCTACGATACTCCTGAATTCTACTGGACATTCTACTTAATGAATGATAGCATCAGGCTTCACGGCTGGCCGCTCAGCGATCAACAGGTAACTGAGAAGGCTAAAAAGGATTATCCAAATACCGTCATCATCACGAATAATAACTTAAGTGATGTGTTTAAAAGGGGCACGGAGGTTCACGGCAGAACTTCTGGTGCAAGAGGAACCGTAGTTACAAAGAGACTTGATCTTAACCAGCTTATCATATCTAAGACTGATAGCCTGTCGTTCATTGAAGGTGAGGTTCTTGAAGATGTGAGTACCGCTGCAGAAGTTATCATCGGTTCTGTGGTTCTGGAATATAATGCTGTACATCACATTCTAAACTCTCAAGGCGACTATGTGGATGCAAACTCAAGCTTTGCACCTTCTATCTCATCAAATACAAAGTACGTCCTGTATGATACTACAGCCGAAGACTACAATCTTGATACTATATACGATACCATGACTCTTGCAAACGCTGATGCAGAAGGCGATGAAGTTGGAAGAGAAGTTACTTTCTACACCATCATCAATAATGACGGAGAAGATACAAGCAACACTCCAAGTGGGTTCTATTATTATAATCCTGATACAAGTCAATATGAGCTCTATAACAACGTCAGTACCTATGTATCAAGCGCGACTGACTATGTAACTGATGATTATGTTCCTGAAGGATTCATTGGTTACGATGACACTCAAACGTTTTCTACTGAAGCTGCGGCTCAGAACTATTACAGCACTCAGCTTCAGTCGTACATCAAGGATAACTTTAATACACTGACACCAGTACTCTTTGAGCCTATAACTTTCTTAGAAAGGGTCAAGGATCAGAACGATGCAAAGCTTCAGCTTAAAGTCATTAAGCCAGACGTGATTAATCAAGTCATCAATTCATATAACCAGGTTGTTTTAGAAAGTCAGGATGTGGCTCAAGAAAACATTGTCACTAGAGCTCAGCAGGGACTAGGCACATACACTGCCACTGCAGTAAGTGGATAACAGATGGCCACTGGATTATACAGCTCACCTTATGACTATGGTAATCAGAAGATTGAGATCAGGTCTCCGGCCGGAAGGTTTGAGACTATCGACATCTCTCTTCAGGTAGTAGAGTTCTCTTTCTTTGAAAATGTTGCAACGCCATATGTGACAGGCAATATTGTCATATCTGACTCAAGTAACATGTACAATCATGTTAACTTCATTGGTCAGGAAGCAATAGACTTTATAATCAACGATGTTAATGATAAAACTTTCTTAAAGAAAAGCTTTGTTATCACTGGTGTTGAAAGGTACAAGAAGGGAAATGACTCTGTTGCATATATTGTACTGAACTTCACTGAGGAGCACCAGCTTACATCTGAAATAACTAGGTTTAGTAAGACCTATCAAGGTAAGATTGAAACCATCATCTCTAACATCATATCTGAAAATTTAAACAAGCAGGTTGAAGTTGAGTCTTCTTTTCAAAATGCAATCAGGTACCTTGCGCCTTATACTATGAGTCCTATTGAAATGAGTAAGATGCTGGCTGGTAGGATCACCACGGCTAAAGGATCGCCGTTCTATCTCTACTCATCGCTAGCAGAAGAATCCCTGAGGCTCCAGTCTCTTGAAAGCATGCTGGCTGATTCTCTTTATCCTTCATTAGAATTTATGTACATATCACCTACGTCTATACACGAGTCAGATCTTGATACTTTAGGAACTATCCTTCTTGCGATGTCAATGTCTAAGAATGAAAATGTTATTGGATTGATGAGAAACAACGTGTTTGGATCTCAGCACTTGTGGTTAGATACTAACAAGACGATATCAACTGAACTTCGCCATAGGTTCGATCAGAGTGTCAATGACTTGCCTAGGATCAACGGTACAACTAACTACGATTTCGACTTTGCGGTGAACTCAAAGGCATATCACCAGGGCGTTTCTTCAATGTGCTCATACGTCACAACAACGGGTCTGTTTGATAATGTCAACAGCCTGCATGAAGAAACGGTATCTGATAATCACCAGAAGAAGGTTCAGTCCAAGTCCTTTAAATCACTGATCGGAAAGACTCAGATGGATGTGACTATTCCCGGTTATCACTTTATGAAGTCTCCAACTCGCATTCTTGGAAAGATGATCAGGATGTATGTTCCTAAGAACATCGTTCCTACAGATGAGGCAAATGTCAGCAGGAATAGCCTGGCAGATAAGAAGCTGACCGGAAAATATCTAGTGTTTGCTGCGAGACATGTATTTAAGAATGGTAAATATCACGTGACTACTAACGTGAGTAAGTATGATAATCTAAACAATCTTTCAAAAGAGAGGTTGAATGTAGTGTAATGAAGAACTTTTATGGTGACAGCACAAGATGGTTCATAGGAATCGTTGAGGATAACATGAATGATCCTCTTCAGTTGGGAAGAGTCAGGGTCAGGGCATTTGGGATTCACTCTCCTTTTCTATCTGACATTGCAACAGAAGATCTTCCATGGGCTACAGTGATGGTGCCTGCTACAGAAGGTGGCATATCTGGAGTAGGAAGAACACCAACTGGAATCGAGCAAGGTGCCTGGGTGTTTGGTGTATTTTTAGATGGAGAAGCATCTCAGAACCCGATGGTGATGGGAACCCTGCCAAAGATCGAGCTTCCTCAGGAAAATATCAATCCACTTCCTACTACACCTAATGCAGGTCACGGGGATGTTAACTACTCGCAGCCATTGAGAGGGAACAGCAACGCTGAAAAGACATTCAACGCTGCATTGGATAATGGATTCAGTGATGTGGTTGCAGCCGCTATCGTCGGTACGCTGGCCACTGCCTCTAACACTGAGCTCAACCCTCAACTAGAAACTTTTATTGAATCTGCTATTGAAGGACTTGTGTAATGGCTAAGACACAAAAATTTGGAATTGCTGGATGGTCCGGAGAAAGACTTAAAGATTTCTTCGAGTTCTGTTCAACTAATGTTCTTGATCCATATAAGATTGAGACTCAGATACAATACGTTCTATATGAGTTAAAGACTAAACCAGAGCTGAACTCAGGTAAGCTGGCCGCAGCCAAGTCAGTGGAAGAGGCAGTTGACATCTTTACTAAGGAATACTTAAAAGTCACTGACTCTAAAGAGATAGCTAAGACAAAGAAGTCATACTCATATGATGCGTTTGAAAGGTTCGGCCAGTAATGCTCTTGAATGTACTTTCCATTGGATCAAAGGTCGCTTCTCTTGTAGGTGCAGGAGGAATCTCTTCTTTACTTAGCAATGTAGTTAACATTGCAGGTCTGGCAAAGAGCCAGTTTGAAAAACTCAGGAACTCTCCGCTTGATGCTTTAAGAGGTATCAATAAGCTCGGAGTAAACGTTGAGTTTGTTTCAGATGAAAGGTATGACAGTAACGGTGAGCTTCAAAGAAGGTTCAGTGTTGGTCTTGTCGGAGACAACGTAGAGAACTTTCAATCTTTATTTAAGAATCCTACAGTAGAAGGTGCAGCCGACTTCTATAGAAGCACCTTAGGTGGAGCCAACTTAAACCGGACTATCACGGCAGTTACAACGGACGGGGCCAAGAGCGCAGTATCAAAAGTTATTGCAAGAGATCCAGACCAGAACTATACGACAAAAGTATTTACGGATAAGCTCGTGGACTTTTCAGAAAGGCTTTATGATGGAGTCTCTGACGGCTCGACTAAGATCGGTCTTCTTAATCAAGCTGCGGCTGAGATCGCTAAGGCGGAAGAGGTGATTGAAGACACTATATCCAAAGGCGAGTCTCTGACTAACAGCATCTTAGGCGATGCAACTTCTACTGAGAACCTAAGTGATAAGATTGAGCTCGATCCCAAGTCCGATGTCTTTGGTCTTTCAAGCATCGAGACTGTTGATATGAAGAACCTAAGCAGCAAGACTATCCTTAAGACGTATGAAGAGATGGAAGCTGCAATAAGATCCAGCACTCGTGAAATCACTGAAGTCGTTGTGCACCATACGGATACCTTTGAAGATCAGCCTGTAGACTATGACGATGTATATAAGTGGCACAGCGCCAGGAACTTTTCAGATGTAGGTTATCACTTCCTCATCCTTCGAAGTGGAGACTTACAGGTCGCACGTCCTATATCCAAAAAAGGTGCGCACTGCCTTAAAGGGCATAATAACTACTCTATAGGAATCGCATTTGTAGGCGGAAGAGTAGGATCATCTAAGAACGGTGGATCAAAGAGAAGCTCAACCACCTTTAGACCTGAGCAGTGGAACACGTACAAGGCATTCATGAGAGCCTTCTATTCAGTCCATCCAGGCGGGCAGGCGTGGGGCCACAACGATATTGATCCTGAAAGAAGATCTGATCCAAACTTTGATGTTGTAGCATATGTCGAAAACAGCTTTGGTAAAGAAAACGTACAGACCCCTGAACAGGCTAGATCTACAGGCGGTCTATCAATCGATGAGATTATAGAGAGACAGTAATGGCTGGTACTATTGCATATACAGAGATCTTAGGATCCGGCAGCTTTAAAGATAAATCCGGCGGATTTACTAAAGTTCGACTGGCCGATGGAACTATTCAGACATTTGAAGGTGACCGAGCCTTTAGAAACAATAATCCGGGAAACCTGACTGGTACTGCAAGAGGTGCAGAGAATCTTGGCGCCATAGGTGTAGACTATGGTGGTAACTATATCTTCTCATCTATGCAGAACGGCTTTAATGCGCAGAGGCAGTTCGTACTGAGAGAGCAAGGAGACAAGACTCTTGCCGACATGGTTGCGACATATGCTCCTCCTGGTGCAGACAACGATCCGTTTGACACCAACAAGACTTATCCTGAGTACTTAAAGGGTAAAGGGTTTGACCTCAATACTAAAGTAAAAGATCTTCCTATCGCAGAACAGGAAAGACTCCTGGCCGTAATGATTCAAAAAGAATCTAAGCTGTCTGATGAGATCCTCGCACTGGTCAACGTTGGAGACAGGTCTAACTTAATATCAGGCCAGCAGAGAGCCGAAGCTGAAGAAGGTGAAGACGGTGTCAGCTCACTTTCAGACGATGGAATCTCTGGTACAACCGAGCAGAGAAACGATCAGTCCTTAGCGCCTGAGACTGTAGGATTCAAAGATCCGTTTAAAAACTTTCCTAGGCAGGACTACTACAATGAGGCCACAACCAACAAGGCAGCCAGAGGCCAGTGGGAACCTAAGCTGCAGATGGGTGGTGGAAGCTATAAGGGCGGATCTTTGTTTCCTACCGAAGCTAATCCAGAATACCCCTACAATAAAGTAACTGAGACATCGAGCGGCCACAGGATTGAACTGGATGACACTCCAGGGAAAGAGCGTGTTACGATGGTGCATACTGTAGGATCTGGCATGGAGTTTCATGCTGACGGTATGGTTGTATTGAATGCACATGATAAGATGGTGCAGGTTGTAGGAGATGACTTTACTGTGTATGTCAGAGGTAACGGTGATGTTACCTTTGAAGGAAACCTGAACATGCATGTTACAGGTGACTATAAGCTCAAGGTGGATAAGAACTTTATCTTAGAGGTAGACGGCAAGTATATTCAGACTATCGGTCAAGGAAAGAACGAGACTGTAGAGGCAGATAAGATCAGTACTGTTGTAGGTAACCTTTCCGAGTCTATTACTAAGAACTCTACAAGGATGAGTTTAGGTGGTGCAAATGTGATCACTAAAGGTAACTTCAACCTGTGGACAGACGGTAATGCAGAGTATGGAACTTCAGGCTCAACTCACCTTTCTGCTCAGACTGAGATTGATATCGCAACACTTGACTTTAATATGACATCTGAGTACATGGCTCTCGTTGCGCCTGACGGAAAGGTTGGAGGAGAGAACATTACAGTCACCGGTGATACCTTTTCAGGTCAGACATATCTCGGTGATGTTTTCTCTGGAACTGCAAAGGCTGCATACTCAGCGGCCATATGGCCAGATGTTAGTGTCTTAGATCCTGGGGATCTTGCTAAACTGGCCGCAGCCAGCCTGGATATAGTGACTGATACATTAGGAAACTCCAATAAGGGTATCTTAAAGATCGATGTAGATCCGGAAGAAAAGATCCTGCAGAACTTAGATCTGAGGGAGATGAGCACTGTAGGTGAAAACACATCCACAACATCTAAGCCTAGTAAGTACAGCTTAGAAAATACTCTAAACACTATTAACAACCTGGTGCCATAATGATTATTCGCAGAGACACTATTACAACTAGAGAAGTCAGGTCTAAGTTGAGGGAAAAGAACAACAGGAACGATGATCTGTTCATTTCTTTCTGCATATCTCTGGGAGTACTTGACTCTAACTTTAAGACTGCCGCGCCAGCAAGCATTTCTAGAATCATTAACAAAGAGCCTAAGGGTAAGTTTGGAACCAGGAAGTATGGACAAGGCACGACTGTAAAAGGTAAGTTTAAAGAAAGCCTGCAGCTAAATAGAATCATTCCTGAAAAGCAGTATAATCCAGTTAAAAAGACGGAGATCTTATCTGCAACTAAGCTGGCCAAAGGTGTGCCGTTAGCTAGATTTGTATCAACCAACGCCTCTTCACAGGCAACTCTTAATGATTTTCCAGATCTGGCTGATAGAAAGAATCTGGCCAAGCACTACTATATGTTTGCACAGATGATGAACGGCGCTGCTAACCTTAGGGACAGGTTCGGCGCAGGATACTCGATCTCTGTAACTGAAGGTCTATATCTACCCGAGACGACTGAGACATTAACCGCCGGAGGGATCAAGGATCTTGCAACTAAAGGTAGGGCATGTGTCTTTGAAGTCATGGACAGGAATGGTCTCAATGCCATCGAGAAGACATTTGAGCTAGCTGTGTACTGGAAAGACAATCATCTATTCGATAATTTAATCATGAGCTACGACACTGTAGATCCAAACACAGATCTAAACGCTCAGATCGTAGTCACTATGCCGGAAGTCTCTGACACCTTTACTGGAAACTTCAGCCGAAACGTAAGCACTGAATTCAACTATAAGACTTTAATCGATAATGCAATTGCAGAATGCGGCGTATAAATAAACTTAAAAACAAGGCAACTATTCATGGCAGTAAGAAGAAGCTTTTCGGTAGAAGACACTAATCTCAATAACACTTCGGTTATTGTTGCGTCTAGACCTGAAAACTACTCTGACATCGACTTGACTCTGGACACTAAACCTTCCGGAGACATCTTCAAGAAGACAGACGCTGCCTCAGTCAAGCAGTCTATTAAGAATATCCTGCTGACTAATCACGGTGAAAAGCCTTATGATTACTTTTTTGGAGCAAACTTAGCATCCTATCTGTTTGAACTCAATGATCCTAGTATCGTGAGAGAGATGGAAAAGGACATTAAGTTCGCTGTAGAGAACTATGAACCGAGAGCTGAGATTCTAGAGATCCAAGTGATCAACAACATTGATGTAAATGATGTAAGAGTTGTTGTAAAGTTTAAAATTATTTCTACAGATGAGGTTGTTGTTCTTACGACTTCCCTTACAAGGATCAAATAACAATGGCACTACCAGCAAAGCAGACCATACATACTTCAAGCTTAGACTTTGATAACATCAAGGCGAGCATCAAGGAGTACTTAAACGGTCAGACAGAGTTTCAAGATTACGACTTTGAAGGGTCTGGTCTCTCTGTACTACTTGATGTACTGGCCTTCAACACTCATCAGAACGCGCTGCTGGCCAACTTTGGATTGAATGAGTCTTTTCTGACAACTGCTCAGACACGATCAAGCATGATCAATCACGCCCTAAACTTAGGATACGTACCTAGATCTAAGTCTGGCGCAAAGGCTACGGTGAACCTCTCGGTCAATCTTGCAGGCGTGTCTCCTAAACCAGCAACCATCACTATTCCAGAATTTACTTCTTTCACATCCGTAGTTGATGGTGTAACGTATACCTTCTACACTCTAGATGAGTACATCGGATATGACAGGACCGGCACAGGAATCTATACCTTTGAGGTCAAGTCCGGAGATAAGAACATCGTTATCTCTGAAGGCCAACTTAAGACTAAGACGTTCAAGTGTAATGACGCTGCAGAGAGACAGGTGTATGTCATTCCTGACAAGAACTTAGACATCTCTACACTCAGCGTAACGGTGTTCGACTCCCCTACATCCGAAGAGTTCGAGATCTATGAGAGAAACAACGACATTAAAGAGTACAACGAAGATACCAAGCTGTTCTTACCGGTAGAGACATATAACGGGTTCTATGAGATCAGCTTTGGTGACGGACAAGCAACGGGACGAGCTCCAGTTCCAGGTAACGTTATCAAGGCACAATACCTTGCATCTAACGGAGTCGCTGCTAATACTGCAAACGTGTTCAGCCCAACAGATCAGATTGAAATCAACTCTCAGTCCTACAACATTATCGTGACTACAGTATCTAGAGCAGGTCTAGGTGCAGAGAAAGAATCAGTGGAGTCTATCAGGAACAACGCCCCGTTAAATCTTCTGACTTCATCCAGATTGGTTACTTCTGGAGATTATAGAACTATCATTCAGTCTCGTATTCCTGGAATCAAGTCTGTAAACGCCTGGGGTGGAGAGGATAATGTTCCGGCAAAGTACGGTAAGGTTCTCGTGTCTCTCATCTTTGAAGATGATGTTGATGCAACTCAGAAGGCTTTGATTCAAAACACTATTACTGAAGACATTACAGACAACCTTTCAATCATCTCAGTTGGGATGGAGTTTGTGGACCCGACATTTACATACTTAAACACTATCACTGAAGTTAAGTATGACGAGTCCTTGACAAACCGAACTCCTCAAAGTATTGAGAACTTAGTAAAGACTAATGTATCGACATTCTTTAATAATAACTTAGGTAAGTTTAATGATGTCTTTAGAAAGTCAAAGCTGACTACTTCTATTGACAACACTGACAATGCTATCTTATCTTCAAACGTATCGATTGAGATGGAGTCAAGATTTAATCCTGTCATTAATCCTAATACTAATCAAATCGTTTCTTCGGATTACGAGATCTCATTTGTAAATCAGATCTCACAACCGACTTCTTCTGCTCCTGTAGTTAAGAGTGACTTCTTTACATTTAAGGGTGTACTCTGTAATATTCAGAACAAGCTTGGATCAACTAAGCTGCAGATCTTTGATCAAGAAGGCAAGATCCGACAGGACAATGTTGGCGAGTATGTACCTGATTCCGGTAAAGTGAAGCTCAAAGGCTTTACTCCAGTGTCTATCTCAAGTGGAAACTCTTTCTTAAAGATTAAAGCTACTCCAAAAAATGATTCTACTATCAAGCCTTTAAGAAACAACGTTGTTACTTTAGGTGAAAACTTAGTTACTGCAGTGGCTGATGTAGATGCTGCTAACTCTACAGTAGGTACAACTGACTAATGGCTGAAACACTCGTTGATCTTGACCGCAATGACTTAATATATAATCAACCTATAGTTGATAATGTACTGCCTCAGTACTTTCAAGATCAGTATCCGCAGTTTGTCAGCCTTTTGGATAAGTACTACGACTGGCTAAGAACGTATACAGATTCCGACGGCAGGACTCCTATAGGAGAGCTTGAGGATATTGCATACCTTAAGGACAGAGAGATCACTCCGGAAAGATTCTTAGACTTTATCTATGATGAGCTTACAGTTGGTTTGTCCTCAGATAACTTTACTCAGTCTAGATTCTTTGCTAAGTTCTTGCCATTCTTTTATAAGACAAGAGGAACTGCAGTATCTGCTGAAGGCTTCTTAAAGTTCTTAAATGGAGATGACATCGAGCTGTCTTATCCAAAAGATCAGACCTTTGTTGTAGGTCAGTCTGAACTTGGCTCTGAATCTTTGAGGTTCATCCAAGATTCTTATTACTATCAGATCTACTCTATCCTAGTCAAGTCTCCAGTTCCTGTTTCCGAATGGAAAGATCTCTACAAGCAGTACATTCATCCTGCCGGTTGGGAGATATTCTCAGCCCTATTCATTGAAGGTATCGCTAGCAATGTAGGCATTGTAAATCCAATGCCGACTGCTGTAGAAGAAGCCGCACCTCTCATCGTATCTAGCTTGGCTGAATTTGATGTTCAAGCGATTGGATCTAGATCCAACATCACTGCAGTTGATGCTACTATTCAGAAGCGTATGTATGTTGACGGTGAGTACAACTACTACACTGCACAGGAAGAAATTCTGTACGATTCACCGTACAATCAGTACAATGATCTCAGTGAGCCTCTTGATCCTAACTCAAGACTGTTCAGCTCAACTGACGATCAGACTTACCTCAACTTTAACTTGGCCAACTCTGATGGAACTCACACCATGGATGATTCCGACAGCGCCGGCGGATCGACTATCTTTACTCTTGATAGATTGAATGTCTTTAAGACTATCGACTTCTCCAACACTATTGAGACATTCGATGAAGCCAAATTTGATTATTACAGTGACTCTTAACTCAACATGTTGTTATAAATAATTTAAACACTTATAAAAGGTCTCCTCTCAAATGCCTTTAACATATTTAGATTCAGACTACATTCTTGATCGCGGTCTTATCGCCAACGATAACCTGGGTGATACTTTACGTGAGGCTGCCTTTAAGATCAATAACAACTTTGAAGATCTGGACTCTGCAATCAACCTAGTGGCAACCACTCCTTTAGGTACCACTTCAAAGTACTCGGTTGCCCTTAATCTTCTTGACTCTGTAGGTAGAGCCGGAACGCTCCTTACAGATCGTCTGGGTGTAGGTGATCCTGTCTACTACGATACTTCTTCCGGGCTATGGACGGGTGCATATGCAGACTCCGAAAGATATGCAACTCACGTTATTGTAAGGTATCGCTCCATCGACAGTGATCAGATCTTTGAGATTGCAAGTACCGGCACGTTTGATCTGGACTCAGACAGCGCATCTCCTACTCTGACTGCAAACAGAGAGTATTACTTACCTGACTCTGCAGGTGGAGCTCCGTCCACTGTAAAGCCTCTGAGCGGTGATTATCAAGAGCTCTACTACGCTCTTGACTCCGACACCATCGATGTAAATATTGGCACTCATAGTGAGCGTAGAGTATACTTCGAGCAGGTACCTAGTATTTCTGGAGGGCAAACACTCCTTTCTGGATTAGATTCAGTGAATGTATCTGATCTTGACGTCTATAAGAACGGTATACTTCTTTCTAAGTCTCTTGACTATGTGGTCAACAGCGAGACTCAAATCACAATGATTACTTCTCTTGATGATTCAGATATTGTAAGAGTCAGATCAAATACCAGCGAAAGGGTGGCTTCTTCAGGTGGTGGAGGTGCAACTATCCTTTCTGATGGATCAGATATCGGCGTTTCATATGGAGTAGGCGGCCAGTCAGTTACACTTAGCTTTGACAGTGCAGCGTATGTTAAAGCTGGGGCAGCTGGTCAGCCAAATGGTGTTGCGCAGCTGAATGCTTCAAGTGTAGTTCCAGTAGCTCAGATTCCTAATCCAGTTCCAAATGCAACTAATGCAACCTTTGCGACTAGCGCGACTAACGCTGACAGCGCCAATTTTGCGACGACTGCAGGAACAGCTACAAATGCTACTAACGCTACGAATGCCGACAGCGCGGGGCAGGCTACAAAGTGGACCATTGCTAGAACCATTACTTTCGGTGGAGACTTAACCGGAAGCTTCAGTATAGATGGTTCTCAAGATGTAACGGCCAGCGCGACAGTCTCTGGCAGCGGATCGGGTGGATTTGTATCTGGAACTAAGATGCTCTTCCAGCAGGCTGCCGCTCCGACCGGCTGGACTATTGACACTACTCATAACAACAAGGCACTGAGAATCGTAAATGGAACCGTGACTCCTAGCAGCGGAGGGTCAGTTGCCTTTACTACAGCATTTGCATCTTCTAGAACGGTGTCCGGATCTGTTGGTGGAACTTCCTTGACAGAGGCTCAACTGCCATCACATGACCACGGAGATGGAAATCTTTCAATCAGCAATCACTCCCATGATATGGATGACGCATCGCAGGGTATCACTAACTTCAATGTGTCAGTCAACGCTAATACTATTGGAGTGAACACCACCTCTGGTCCTTTTACCGCACTCTCCGGCATTTCTTCCGTAAACGTCAATAGCGTAAGCAGGTTAGGGAACAGCATGAATACCGGTAACCAATCTGCGAATATCAGTGGTAATACAGGCAATGCTGGATCCGGAAACACCCACACTCACTCTTGGTCCGGTAGCGTCAACGTTGGTGTACAGTATGTAGATTTTATCATTTGCACTAAAACTTAACATGGAGAATTGAATGAAGCACCAGCCAAAACAGAATTGCCCTTTGAATAAGTTTAAACCATGCAAGCAGTTTGATTGTGGATGGTACATTCAGGTAAGAGGAGTAGATCCGAACACTGGACAAGAGGTTGATGATTGGGGATGTGCCATGCAGTGGCTCCCAGTCCTTATGATTGAGAATTCTAGTAGACAAAGAGAGACTGCAGCTTCAGTCCAGTCCTTTAGAAATGAAGTTGTAAGTATTAATGAAGCAAACGCACTTCTAGCGTTTCAAGAACAAAACAAGAAAGAGCAGCCACCTAAGCTGATCGATAGTAAAGAGGAATAGAACGGATGTCAAGAGCTAATGATCTAGCATCACTTATTAAGAGCGGTACTGGGATTGATTCTGATGGAGTCGGCATTGGTGCTATCTCTGAGCAGAAGATTAAGAACGGCGCAGTAACAGCTCAGAAGCTGGCGCCGGGAGCGGCAGCAACTACAGGTAAAGCGATCGCTATGTCGATCGTATTTGGATAATTAAGGAGAGTAACCAATGGCAGCGCCAAACATTGTCAACGTATCTAGTATCTACGGCAGCACTGTAGGGAAAAATATTAATAATACTGCAGACTCTGACGTCACAGTCTTAGAAGGTCGTGCTAATAAAGTCTTAAAGGTGAACATTATTCGTGCAGCCAACGTTCATCCTACTGAGAACGACAGCCTGACGATTAACTTTGTTGACTCTGCCTCCAACTCATTTTCTCTCGTGCAAGACATGGAGATTGCAATCCGTCAGGCTTTACCTGCGCTGGAAGGAAGCATCTATCTTTCTGAAAGTGATAAAATTACAATGAGAAGATTAAACAACGGTAACCTTGCATCTGACTCTGCAACTATTCACGGCATCATTTCATTTGAAGAGCTGGATGACGCATAATGGGACGTAACTCTCAACTCAATGGGGGATTTAATTTAGGCTCTCCTATGGTCTACAACGAAGCTCTTAGAGAACCTAGTTTTGCTTCAGTCGGAACAAGACACCGTAGATCTACGAGATTTCTTCCAGGAAAAGATTGGGCATACTACAATGGCCTGACTTCAGACACTACAGTCAATGCAAATAACGAATTGACATTAACACCAGATCTTGGAGATTCTTTCGGAATCCACATGGCATATGATGGAAGTCGGTTTTTGATGTTAGATGAAAACACTGGAACCGACACTGTTAAAGTTTATGTGCTGTCAACTCCATACGATATTTCAACTGCAACTGAAGTTGTAGGTAACAGATTTACATCTTCTATAACTAACGGCTCGTGTTCTCTTTGGGCTAGCCCAGACGGAACGCGTCTTTCTATTTCAACAAATGATAACAGTACTGGCGCAGAAAGAATTCGGACATATACGACTACAACTCCTTGGGATTTTTCTACTGTAACTAATACTGGAGCGACGTCGCTGGGTAACATCAACACACATGGACATTCATGGACCAGCGATGGGAGATATGTTGTAGTTGCGGCAAACACGGTAGGTAGTTACAATACTACTAGTAATGCTTTAATTCTATTTGGTCCTACTTCTACTCCATATGAGTTTGGTGCAACTACAGTGGCGACTTATCAAGAAGCAAGTATGCTTGCTTTAACCAACGCTAGCCCAGTAGGAAACGTCGCGACACCTGAAGGGGTGCACATTTCAGATGATGGAAGAAAAATTCTGACGCTTGATAGTAGCGCAGGTCGTATTAATGAATTTACTATGTCTACTCCATTTGATCTTTCAACGCTGTCTGTCTCCGATTCAGCTTGGCTAGCGCGAAGTACAACTTCCTCTTTATATATTGAAAGAGACATGTCTGTTAAGGCTGATGGAACAAGGATCTGGGTGAGTGGAAATTATCAAGATGTATATCATTATATTACTGGCGGGAGCCAGAATCAGCTCAAACCTTAATAAATAAACAAAAGAATTATTAGAGTTAGGAAACATGGTTCGACAAATTATTTCAACAGGAACTACAGCAAATGACGGAACCGGAGATGACTTAAGATCCGGAGGGATCAAGATCAATTCCAATTTCGAAGAGCTGTACACCTTTATGCCGGGTGGACTTGTTCAGAACATTACCGGGGAAGCAGTAGTTTCTCTAGACTCTAGCACATTGTATCTGTTCAACATGGACAGCACTCCTGCCGGAAGCTTTACACTTTCAGATGGAAGCTCAGTGGGAGAGATTAAGAGAATCATCAATAAGTCTGACTCTGATGTAGATGTCTCTATTACAATCGGTTCAAGTGGACTGGCGTATCCTAAGTCCTCTACCGGTCTCACCATTACAAATAAGATCGCCTTTGATCTCATGTGGGATGGTACTGAATGGCACTTAGATAGAGACTCAGATTCAAGACTAACGATAACCTAACGGATTAGATAGATGACAGCAATCGCAACACCATCATTTAAAAAAGCAATCATCGAGAATCTGATAACTGATCTAGCAGATTCCGGAGAGACTTACTACTTGGCTATCGGTAAGTCTGATGCTTGGGATGAGAATGAAACTGTACCGACTACGGTTAATACTAGAGAAGAAGAGCGCAAGTTCAGGTCTAACATGCAGTCGATCAAGAAGATCTCTGACGGGACCTTCGCTGCAACAAGATACAACTGGTCTTCCGGTACAGTCTATAAAGCATACAGCGATGCAGTAACTCTAGCATCTCTCGGTGCATACTACGTATTCACTGAATCTCAAAGAGTCTATGTCTGCATGGAGCAGGGCAAAGATGATGCCGGTGTTACTCAGATCTCGTCTGTCAATCCAGACACTGTAGGCACCGGTACAGATCCTGTAAGAGCCGCAGACAACTATGTATGGAAGTACCTCTTCTCTATCACTTCTGTAAACACCAACAAGTTCCTTTCGGCTAACTTCATTCCTGTGAGCTTGATTCTTACTGCCGGTAATCTTATTGAGACTGAGCAGCTGAATGTTCAAAACTCGGCTGCAGCAGGATCTATCATTGGATACCGAGTAGTTACACCGGGTACCGACTATCCAGATAGCTGCCAGCAAGTCTCTGTTGTAGGTAATGGCTCCGGAGCAGGGGTGACTATTAAGACTCTTAACGGCGCAGTGGTCAAGGCTACTATTGAAGACTCGACTGATGGCTCTCTCAAGATCGGCTCTGGGTATGACTTTGCTGATGTAGTTATCGGTGACTCCAACAATGGAGCCGCAGTCATCAGGCCAATCGTTTCTATTAAAGGTCTTGGTGCAGATCCAAGAGAGGATATTAATGCCAATCATATCATGTTCAACTCGCAGCCTTCAGGCAGCGAATCAGGAGACTTCCTGGTAGGTACAGGGGCTGACTTCCGCCAGGTTGGAATCTTAAGGAATCCAAAGAACTTCAATAATTCTGACTTTACTGAAACGACTGGATCTACGTTGAGAAAGCTTCAGTTGAATCCTGCGTCTGTAACCGGAACGTTTCCTGTAGATGCAGTGATCAGAGGGCAGAGCTCAAGTGCAGCTGCTTATGTAGATAAGTATGATGCTGCAAATAACATCATTTATTTCCACCAGAATGAAGGTACTGGGTTTACTCAATTCTCTAACGGAGAGGCTATTGTAGACTCAGATAACTCAGCTTCTAACCAGGCAAACCTTTCAAGTGTGGATTCTGATGGTGAAGTCAATGCATTTAGCGGAGACGTTCTCTACATTGAAAATAAGAGTCCTGTTTCTAGAGATGCGGCTCAGACAGAAGATATTAAGATAATCTTTAAGCTTTAAGGTACTCAGATGACTGACTTTACAAACACGACATTTCAAAACACTTATAAGGATGATTTTGTCGATTCTGATAACTATCACCGCATCTTATTCAATTCTGGTAGGACTCTTCAGGCGCGTGAACTTACTCAGCTCCAGACAATCATTCAGACCGAAGTGTCCAGGTTCGGGGATCATGTATTTAAAGACGGCTCCTTAGTCATTCCTGGAGGCCTTTCCCTCGATACAATTGAGTTTGTAAAGCTTGATGGTAACCCTGACATCTCTGCCTTTGCTGTAGGCGACGTCATCACTGAAGATGTCAGCGGCGTAAAGGCCAAGATCTTACGAATCGAGCAGTACGTCAGCTCTTCTGAACCTGCAACCTTTTACATCACGTATACAGATGCAAACGGCCAGGTACCTACTACATCTCCTATCAGGTTCACTCCATACAACTCCGGTACGGGTATCGGCGTACTCAGAAAGTCCGGAGCATCTGTAAATGTTCAGGTGACAAACACTACAGAAGATCCTGCTGTAGGAGCTGGAACGGCCGTATCGGTTGCAACAGGAAGCTTCTATGCTCTTAAGCACTTTGTCCAGTGCAATCCTCAGACAGTCATGGTTGCTAAGTACAGCGCAACTCCTACAGTCGATATCGGGTTCAAAGTCACTGAAAGCATAGTCACCGCAGAAGATGAGTCTGCACTCTACGATAATCAGAACGTTCTTCCTAATGAGACTGCACCAGGTGCTGACAGGTACAAGATCAATCTTGAACTCACTACATCTGATGCTATTGACTCAGATGAAAACTTTATCTACTTGAACCGATTAGTAGAAGGTGAGTTCTTAAAAGAGATCGACAGAAGCACATACAATATTATCGGAGAAGAGTCTGCACTTCGTACATTTGAAGAGTCCGGCGACTATATCGTTGAGAGCTTAGACTTAGACTTTACTCCTGATTCAGACGCAGGCTTAGTAGCTGAGCTTGGACCAGGCATTGCATACATCAAAGGTTATAGATTTAACCAGCAGTCGACTCTTCCTATTAAAGTAAACAAGGCAAGAGACTTCCAAGAGATTGAGAACGATACTGTATCTGCGTTTTTTGGAAACTACCTGAACATCGATGGAACTACTATCAAGGGAGTGCCGAACATCGATGTGTTTGAAGTTCAGACTCTTTATGATAACGTTAACTTAGGCGGCGCCAATATCGGTACTGCCAGGGTACGTCAGGTTGAGCAGAACGGTGCAGACTATAAGTACTACCTGTTTGATGTTAACATTAGTCCTGGATACAAGTTCACTGCAGCTAAGAGTATCGGAACTAGCTCTACAAGCTACGGCAACATCATTACAGAGAACAATGCAGCTGTACTTAAAGAGGCTGATGAGAATAACCTGTTCTTTGATCTTCCTAGAATTCGCCCCAAGTCATTTGACGATATTCAGTTTGTCGTCCAGCGTAGAATCTCTGGTCTGACAACCGACGGCAGTGGTATTGAAACTATCGATGTAGATGTTTCTGGATCTGAAGCATTCACTAACACTACTACCTGGATCGCAGCATTTGACTCTGATGGTGGGCACGTTGCACCTGTAATCACCCTTCAGCAGGTAACAAACGCAAATGACCGAGCACAGCTGGACTTTGGAGCTACATATGCCAACAAGAACTTTGAGGTTCTGGTTGCAGTTCAGAAGTCTTATACTCCGGCAAGTGCAGTTATCAGATCGAAGACTATCACAAACACTACAGTGACTACTACAATTGATTCTGATGGAAGCGGTATCCTCTATATTCCTCTGTCTAAAGCAGACATTTACAATGTAACTAGAGTCACTGACTCAGACTCAGATGGAGTAGACCTGTCCGGATTCTTTACACTAGATAATGGACAGAGAGATAACTTCTACGGTGAGGGTAGACTCATCCTCAACACTGGAGTTACAGCTCCATCCGGAAACGTATTCGTTAGATACGACTACTTTGCACATGGGACAGGCCACTTCTTTGGTCCTACATCCTACACTGGATTGAACCTGGACAGTATTCCTACATACACCACAAAGCTCGGTGAAGAAGTTGAATTAAGAAACGTATTAGACTTTAGACCGAGAAAAGGTGACGGAGACACTGAGTACTCCACCGGCACCGCGATTGTCAATGAGATTCCTACAAATACTAGCCTGATCACTTCAGATATCGAGTACTATCTTCCTAGAAGAGACATCTTGGTTCTTACTGCAAACAATGAAGTCGAGTACATTGAAGGAACCAGCTCTTTTAATCCAGTGTACCCAACTACACCTAATGATGCAATGAAGATCTATGAGATTGATCTTGAAGCTTACACTGATGATGAAGACGATGTAGACTTCTCTTCCATCGGTAACATCAGGTACACTATGGCAGATATCGCTAGACTTGAAGACAGGATTGAAAGGGTAGAAGAGACTACTACTCTCAGCCTTCTTGAGTTAAATGCAGCAAACATTGAAGTTCTCGATGACAGTGGGAACAACCGGTTTAAGAACGGGTTCTTTGCTGATAACTTTGAGACTAATGATTTTGTAGATATCAGCACCGGCGAGTTCTTTGCTTCCTTTGATGAAGATCAGGATTTGATCCAGCCTCTGTTTACGAGTAAGAGTGCAAACCTCTTTGTAGACTCCGGAGCATCTTCTGGAGTGACTGTAGCCGGAGAGCTTGTCATGCTTTCCTATAACGACTCCGCAGTCATCTCTCAGCTGGTAGCATCTGAGACTGAAAACGTCAATCCATTCGCAATCATCTCTCATGTAGGTTCTATTGAGATGGTGCCTTCGGTTGACAACTGGACTGAAGTCAATGAGGTCAGAAACGGCCGGTTGATCGTTCAGCCTAGAAGAGTAGCTCAAAGAGTTCAGTTAAGAAGAAGAGCAATTGCTAGTATTGACTGGCGCAGAACTAGAAATGGAAGGCTTGTTGCTAGAAGACGTATTCGTCGTAGACTTCCATTCTCTATTAGAGCTATCATTTTAAGAAACAGAAGAAATGCAAGAAGGATTCGTCCTTTACCAGAGGTGAACCAACAGTGGAACGTAACTTCAACTACAAGAAGAACTCAAGCCGGTACCACTATCACCACTGTAAGAGAAAGAACTGAGCTTTCTGACTTTATCAGACCTAGACTAGTATTCTTCCGTGCACGAGGCCTGCGTCCACGCAGCAGACACTTCGCTTTCTTTGATGGTACTTCTGTGACCAACTTTGTTCGCCAAGAGTCATCTGTAAACAGAAACTCTATTAGAAGGTTGGTTGGTGGACGCTTCCGCGGATCTATAAATCACCCTGATGGAGACACTGTACTTACAAGTGACAGCGCAGGAGAACTTATCGGATCGTTCTTTATTCCTGCAAACAGGTTCCAGACCGGCGACAGGGAGTTCAAGCTGATTGATATCAGTGTAGATGATGAAGATGCTGCTCTTTCTCATGCCAGCAGCACTTACAGTGCCAATGGTACAGTGATTACTAGAGAGATCAGCACTCGATTCATTCCTCGTCCAAGACCAAGAAGACGTCGTAGAAGATCCAGAAGAAGAGATCCTCTGGCGCAATCGTTCCAGCTTCCAATGGAAACGGGTGGATTCATCAGCAAGATCGACGTATTCTTCAAGACACGTCCGACTGAGAACATTCCGATTAGAATGCAAATTCGTCCTATGATTGCCGGTGTTCCTTCTGAGGAGTTCCTTGCTGAGACTACAGTGTTTAGAGATGAAGTCCAGATCCCTGGAGATCTGGATGACATGACGACAATCGCATCTAGTCCTACTAGCTTCCCATTCGAAGAGCCTGTGTACCTGCAGCCCGAAACTGAGTACTGCTTTGTCCTCTTAGCAGATACTAATGATTATAATGTCTACGTTGCAAAGGCAGGCGACTTTGAGATCGGTACTACTGAAAGAAGAATCAGGCGTCAACCTACCCTCGGATCTATGTTCTTATCACAGAACTCTAGAACCTGGACACCTGACCAGTCCAGAGACCTGATGTTTGAGATCTATGCAGCATCCTTTAGCACTGGTACCACTGGCACTGCATACTTAAGAAATGATGACATTGAACCGGATCTTCTTGGTAACAACCCAATCTTTATCGATTCAGGCGAGACAGATGTATTCATCAGGCACCCTAACAGTGGATTGATGAAAGGTGACACAGTTGTTATCGATGGATTAGATTCCAGCGGAGACTACGGAGGAATTACTGGGACCTCTATCCTTGGCAACAGGACAGTTCAGCGTGTAGACGGATACGGAATCCTGATCACTGCAGATTCTGCTGCAACTTCATCCACCGTCACTGGAGGAGACTCAGTCACTGCTACTCAAAACATGATGTTTGACAGGGTTGTACCTAACATCGAAACGTTTATTCGACCAGAAGTATCCTTGACCCTGTCAGCTAACTTTATCAACGGTGTATCGCTGTCTAGGGCAAATGAAGTGACTCAGACAGTAGGATACTCTGCGTCTACTACAAACCACATCTTTGACGGAAACGAGCCTATCATCCTTGAAGCTCCATCGATGGTTGCCGGCAGAACCCTAGAGGTAACTAACTTAGGTGCAAATAGATCTGCCAATATAACTGCAAGCTTCAGCACTACTAACAAGTGGCTGTCTCCAGTCATCGATATGCAGACGGCTGAGTTAGGCCTATTCAACAATATCATTGATGACCAAGTGGACTCAGCGGGGCTGGAAACGGCCCTGACCAATGCTCCAGTTAGCTACGTTGCGGAAACAGATCCTGTTGACGGGACTGCTCTTGCTAAGTATGTTTCTTCAAACATTAATCTTGAGGAGCCAGCGGTAGGGCTTAAGATCTTCATCGGTGCAAACAGACCTTCTGGCTCTAATATCGATGTTTACTACAAGCTGGTATCTGCAGGTGAAGACACTGCTATCGAAGATATCAATTGGGTATACATCAGTGAAGAGAGTAATAATCCTACAGATGATGATCCATCGGTCTACAGAGAGTATGAGTACCTGATCGGCGGAAACACTGGAACTCTTGATCCATTCTCTACCTTCAAGATCAAGGTAGTGTTTAGATCTGGAAATACATCTAAGGTCCCAAGACTTAGAGATATCAGGGCAATCGCTTTAGGAACATAATATGTCATTGATTAAAGTTGAAGGGCACGATTATCTTTACAGAAATGGAAGTGGTGCCATCGTTAACATGAATAAAAAAGGTCTGGCTCAGGCCAAGATGCAGAAGAAGAAAAGAGAAAAAGAAAAGAGACGTATCGAGAATCTTGAGGAAGAAGTTTCACAATTAAAAAGAATGATCCAAACAATTATCGATAAGCAATAATAAATTGAAGAATATAAATAAGTATATTATTTTACGCGAGTATCTGAAGGAATAACAATGGCTCAGAAAAGAGACCTTACAGTTGATCAAGGAAGTGATGTTGCTATTGAACTTCACTTAGTGGAGGAAGACAATACTCCTAAAGATATTGAAGGCTACTTTGTCAGCGGAATGATTAAGAAGACGTATAACACTACTGATAGTGATTACATCTTTAATTTTTCTGTAAGCTATGGGCAACCTTTGACTGACGGGATCATTAACCTCTTCTTAGATAAGAGTGTGACTGGTTCCATGAAGGCCGGAAGATACGTTTATGATGTTGAATTAAGAAATACTGATGGTATTGACAGCGCTACAACAATCGAAAGAATCCTAGAAGGAAAACTGACAGTAACACCTTCGGTGACGAGATAAACATGCCAACTTATGTAAGTGAACTAAGACGAACTAAAGAGGCTAAGAAAGTCAAGGTAGAATATAAGAACACTACCTTAGTCGAAAAGATTGTTATTGGTAGTCCTGTAGGGACTCTTAGGACTGCTGCCAGAACTGACTTGTCCATCATCAATGCTCAAGATGCTTTTGACAGTGATGGTAATGCTTTGCAGGGCATCGCCAACAATACCCTTAGAGCTTCTCAGGGATTATCTGAGATTAAAGATGGCAGTATATTAACGTTTAATGATGATGCTTCTAGCGGCGCTAGTTATCGTGGATGGAGAGCGAAAGTAGTATTAGATAAACAGACGATTAACGGGGGCAAGTTCTAAATGGCTGCCATAATTCTTTTAAAACGTTCGGACTCGGCGACTGCTCCCGCAGATGATGCCCTTCAGCGGGGTGAACCGGCATATACCTTTGCCACATCAACAGGCGGTGCACCGAATCCTAGCGTAATCGCTGGTGATAGATTATTCATCGGTGTTCCAGACGGAACTGGAAGCAGAGCAGCTATCATTGGTGGTGAGTACTACACCAAGAAGATGGACCATACTCCAGGTGTTCTTCAAACAACGTTGGCATCTGATAACAACTACGGTACGGTCGTTCTTGTAGATAGTGAAGGTGTCATTGACAAGTGGAGAGTAGATAATCTTCGCTTTGGTGAAAATGATAGCAACACAATTACGACCGCTAGCGGAAACCTGATTTTAAACTCACAGACAGGTGTAATTGAATTCAGCGGAGCCGTGCTGGACAGCATCAGCAGTGTCACTGCAGACTCCGCAACTTTTGACAAGATCACTGTAACTGGAACTGGCGCTAACATTACTGTTGCCAATCTAAATGTTACTGATTCTGCCAACATTGCGTTCTTTACAGCAGACTCCGCAAAGATCGATTCGGCAGAGATTGATGTTCTATACGTAACGGACTCGGCATACGTAGTCAATAGAATCCGCACAGCATATGTCCTTGCAGACTCTGCAAAGATCGGCAGCCTGATATTTGACGGCACTAATATCCAGTCCACTTCAGACAGCGGTACGATTACGATTAATCCATGGCCAGTTGGAGATTCTGGCGAAGTAATCATTAAAGGTAACCTCAGGGTAGATGGTACCACTACAACTATCAACTCAACTGAGCTTACTGTAAATGACATTAAGATCATTCTCGGCGACTCTGCTGGTCAGGCATCTGATCTCCAAGGTGCTGGTATTCAGATCGGTGACTCAGCTAGCTGGGCAGGAGAAACTAACACTACACCACCTCAGCTTCTGTGGGATGATGGCAATGATAGGTTTGACTTTAATAGAAATGTTAGAGTCAACAATGAGATTAATACTAACACTCTACGAGCAATCAATGTCATTACAACCGGTGTAGCTACTCTTGCCGGCCTGAATGTAAGTGACTCTGCGTATATTCCTAATCTTAGAGCTGACAGCGCACATTTAGTAGATGTAGATATTGATTCTGGTCACGCTATTAGATTTA